>Ga0180431_10003388_pt1 | contig 20582 bp, 19 predicted proteins | sample SS_ome_11_FD_132459 | JGI IMG/M metagenome (GOLD analysis project Ga0180431, IMG submission 132459) | Hypersaline lake sediment archaeal communities from the Salton Sea, California, USA - SS_1_MS_1 metaG | ecosystem: Environmental > Aquatic > Non-marine Saline and Alkaline > Hypersaline >...
CTTGCTTTGGTTTTAATCAATTCTTTTGGCCGACCAGGCGATCGACGTTCCCATAATTTCGACATCGCCTTCCATGGCGTCATCTTCAACTTTTCCTGAAAAAGCGGAGTCCAAATCACCCATTTCTGTGTTGAGTACGATTGTCCATTCGATCTGATTGTCTTTAATTGTGCCTTTTCCCTCAGATCCATCAATAATTACTACAATATTTTCTCTATCCTGCTCGAACAAAGCCTCCTTAGAAAAATCACCATGGTCAGATGACATGGTCAACTCCCATTTGCCTGTAACATCTGAAATTGCGGCTCTTATCATCAAAACCATAAGCAAACAAGTTGCCAGGATTAAGATTAAATTTGATTTTTTCATTAATGCCTCCATTAGTTGTACTCAGCTATAGAATACACAAGACCTGTAAACGAAATATTGCTGAATTGTAACAATTTGTAACCAGGAAACTATTAGGTTTCTGATTGTGTGCGAAGACTTTGGGAGGAATGATTTAATAATAATGTTGCGAGCGACCAAATGAGCTACTTTTTCCAATTTTGGTCACGAAAAGGGTATGAAATGTGGAGGAAAAGTCTAAGTTATTGAAAAGAAAATGGTGGGCGATACAGGATTTGAACCTGTGACTTCTACCGTGTGAAGGTAGCACTCTTCCACTGAGTTAATCGCCCAGCCCCTCTATTTTTAATTCATTTCGGCCCGGATGTCAATTGTCCTGATGGGAGCCCGTTGGAACGGGGCTGGGTGGATGGAACTTCCATCCAAAATGTGAATTGAAAACGCATGGTTTGAATCTCAGTCAGCGGATTTGAAGCGATCTGAAACGCTTGACATATCGTCAGCGTTCGATAAAGTGATATTTAAAGCAAGTGCTTCACAATGAGCACGCAATGAGAACTTCCTCCGCGTTCGCCTTTTTTCAGTTTCATCTCAGTGTAGGTATCCGTGTGGCGCTCAGAGTGCTGGTCGCCGCCGTAGTGCTTTTCTTCGCGCTTTTTTATCTGCTCAAGCCGGAGATGTTTGTTGGGATCACGGCGCAGTTGATACACGACGGTCTCCCCGGGGGATTCGCCGTCTCCGCCAGCTGTCTGGTCTTTGCAGGGATCGCTTCCAGAAGGGTTTGCCTGGGGCTTGCGGGATGGATACGGCATCTTCCCGCGTCCGGTTCTCTCCACCGCCGGTTGGCCGCCCTGGCCGTACTGACGGCTCAGCTGCCCATCCTTATCATCTGGACGATCCTGGCTTTAGCGGCCGGCCGCATGCACGGAGTGCCGGTCGGCCTCTTCCTGATGGGGCTTCCTTTTTCCGCAGGGGCCGCCTCGATGGCCGTCTTGCCTGTGCGCGGAAAGCATCTGTCCTTGCCCCTGGCTGCTGCCGCAGCGGTCCTGGTCGGATCCTCCGGCTGGATTTTTCTGGGCGGCGGAATACTCCTCCTCACCGCAGCCGATCTTTCCGCCGGAGCGATCGTGCCGATCCGGAGCCGGATGGTGTTCACACTTCCCAAAGGGGTGGCATTTCATTTGGCGGTTGTCTGGAGAGCGATGCGCTGGAGGTTGATCGTACCCTATATCACATCCCTCTTCCCGGTCGGTCTTTCCTTCTTTTTTCTGGCCAACAATGCGGTCGGTCCTCGTGTTGTAACCGCCGTGGCCACCGTGAATGGAGCTTTGGGCCTTGTTCTATTCTCCGGAACCTTCGCCAATATTCTAGCCTCCCGCCGTCCTCCCTGGCCGTGGGCCCGTTCCTTCCCCGTAAAAGCGAAGACTCGAGTAATGAATGATGCCCTGGTCCTGGGAATGCATGCCGCCGTTTTGCTGGTTCCGGTTGGACTGGTCGATCTCAGTACTTTGTGGCCTTTGGCTGCTGTTCTTCCTTTTATTTCCATACGAGCGGTCCGGGCCATCCATGTGTCGGGAAACGTCCGTGGAGGTCCTCTGCCCCTCCTGGTTAAGGAGTCCATCCTGGGAGTTTTTCTAATCGGACTTTTTCCTCTGATATCACTGCTCCTTCTTCCAGCCGCACTATTGGCTTTGAAGGAAGCCGCCGAGAAGGAAAAATCCCAAAAGGTCAGCCGCTGGCTAGAGCTGCATCATCTGGCCGCCGGCGATTCTCTTTCCTGGAGCCGACAATGATTCGATTTCAAGACGTGGCTTTTGCTTATATGAAGAGAGAAACCGTTCTCAGGAATGTCGACCTCTCGTTCGAACCCGGTGTGACGCTCCTTTTGGGTCCCAACGGCTGCGGCAAGAGCACCCTTCTCAAACTGGCTGCCGGTGTCGAGCAGCCTGATTCGGGAACCATCACCGTGGAGGGACACGACCTCTGGAAGGAGGAGGTCGCATCGCGCGGAGAACTGGCCTATCTTCCCGAGCATCCCGACTTGACTCCCTACGCCGCGATCGGAGAGGTTCTCCGGCTGGTCTGCCGGATTCGAGGAGAACCAGCGTCCGCGGCGGGAGAGGCCCTCAGATTTTTCGGGATGGAAAGTCTTGCGGGTCGTACCGTCAGGGAGCTTTCCAAAGGGCAGCGGCGACGGGCGATTTTCGCGGCGGCTTTGATCGGGGACCCTCGATATCTTCTGCTGGATGAACCGTTGGACGGCATGGATCGCGCCGTCCGAAAAGAGATCATGCTCTGGCTTGACTCCCATCTGTCGGCGGGGTCGACGTTGGTCGTGGTTTCCCACGAGATCGAGCCCTTCATACCTCTATGCGCAAGGGCCGTCACGATCCCGGACGGGGTGCCTCGGATTCACCCGGATCTTCCGGGCGATGCCGATTTGCGGGGAGCTTTCCTTGAAAATTTGGCGGGCTCCGTTCAGGCGGATTGCGAATCCCGGGAATCGGACGGAGGTTGCCGGTACTAAGGCTTCGATGTGCGGATCTAAAAAAAGCTTGATCTCTTTGAATTATATTCAAAAAAAGAGACCCACCGCTGCGGGATAGGTTATACTATAAGGGTTAGCGCGGCGGAGATTCCCTGAGAATGCCAACCGCGCATCTTATTAACTCGGGAGGGCGATATGAGACATTCCTGGCGGATTGGTCGAGTGGCGGGTATAGACATCTTCATTGATTCCAGCTGGTTCGTGATATTTATCCTGTTTACGTGGGCGGTATCTACGTCTTTTTTCCCTCAGAGGTTTCCCGATAAGGTGGCGGTATTCCATTGGATCCTGGGCACCCTGACCAGCCTGCTGGTGTTCGCCTCGGTCCTGGTGCATGAGCTTTCACATTCCCTGGTGGCTAAGAAACAGGGGGAGACGGTAAAGAGCATCACGCTTTTCATTTTCGGCGGAGTGGCTCAGATCACGGCCGAGCCCAAGGAACCGATCCATGAGTTCACCATGGCTTTTGCCGGTCCGCTGGCGAGTTTCGCCGTGGCGGGAGTGTCTTTCGTCGCCTCATTCCTTCTTCCCGGGTTCAGCGAACCCCTGGCCGCCGTGGCCCTCTACCTGTCCATGGTCAACGTCGGCTTGGGGATTTTCAACCTGCTTCCCGGATTCCCCATGGATGGGGGACGGGTGATGCGTTCCATCGTGTGGAAGATCACCGGTGACCTGAAAAAAGCCACGCGGATCGCCTCGATTTCCGGACAGGTCTTCGCTTTCTTCTTTATCATGCTGGGAATCCTGCAGGTGCTGCGCGGAGCCATATCCGGGTTGTGGCTTGTCTTTATCGGCTGGTTTCTGCACAGTGCGGCGGTCCGGGGATACCGCCAGGTGGTGACGGAATCTCTTCTCGAGGGCGTCAAGGCCCGGGACCTGATGAACCGCGAATACACCACCATCCCCCGGGGGCTTCCCATCCAGGCCCTGTTGGATGAATACATCCTCAAGAAAAAAGAGCGGGTTTTTCTGGTGGAGGATAACGATCAGGTGCTGGGTATCGTGTGTCTGGAGGATGTCAAAGCCGCGCCCCGTGATCGCTGGGAACAGATGACGGTCGCCGATGTTATGACGCCCCGGGATGAGCTTGCATCGGTCTCCCCCGATACCGACGGGAGCGACATCCTCAAAAGTCTTGCCGCCCGTGATATAAATCAGGTGCCCGTGATCGAAGACGGCCGTGTCACCGGCATCATATGCCGCACCGAGCTGCTTCGTTATATCCAGCTCAAACGCGAATTGGGGGTCTAAACCTTCTCCCGGTTGGTCGTTCTGGCCGCCATGAAATAATCCGGGAGGACCGGTGAGTTTCTTTTGTTTTTGGTGCGTTTCGGAACAACGACTTTCCTCTTCTATCTCGTCTTCACAAGAATAAATTCAGGATTCGCCTACTCCATGATTGACAAGGCTCCGTTTTCATTTTATAAATAGGATAGTGGCAATCAGAAGGTGTCCTTACTGCAAAGCGATCATAGATGAAGGCGCGGAGTACTGCACCAACTGCGGAACCAAACTTCTCTTTCCCGAAGACGAGCTGATCGAGGAGGAAATCCCGGGTGAAAAAATATTCGACGCGGATTTTCAGGACAAAAAACCTTCCCCTCCCAAAAAAAGAAAATCCCGCAAGAAGAAACCCGTCGACTCCGATGAAAAACCCGGTCCTCCGCTGCCGCTGACGAAAAAAGGAGAAGAGCTTTTCGCCAAAGGAGAGGAGCCGCCGGATTTCGGAGCCGCGGAGGAAGTGGAAAAGCCTTTCGATACGGCGATATTCCCTCCCCGGGAAGACATCGATGGAACCGACGATGGGCAGGCCGTGGAGGGTGAAAAGGATTTTTTCGAGGTGGATGCTTCGCCTTCGGATGACGAAGGAACGAAGGATTCGGAAAGCGAACGAGAGAAAGACGACGAACTCGAACCGGAAATCGACGAAGAGATGTCTGAAGAGATTCCATTTGATAAGGAATCTCTGACAGACGATGCTCCGCTGCCTAATGACGATGAAGAAGCGGCGGCGGTCGAAGGGGAAACGGACATCGGGCTTGAACCGGAAGTCTTCGATGATGAATCCGTTGATAGTCCGCTCGATGAGGAACCGCTGACCGAGGATGAGCCGCCTGCGGATGAGGAGGTCCCTCCGGAAGACGATATTATCGATGAAGAACCGGTGGAACTGATCGAAGATCTGCCTGTAGACAAGCCCTCTTCCGATGATCACCCCGACGACGCGGCGTCTGATGTTTTATTCGAAGAAGAGCAGTTGTCCGAGGATCGATCCGAACTGGAGGAAGAGCCCGCGAACGAGATATCTTCTGCTGAGAAATCGGTTTCAGAGCCTTCAGACGGAGGAGATATCGCCGTGGAAGAATCCCCGGGAAACCTTCCGGATGAGGTCGATACGATAGAGCCTGCTGAGAAAGAGGTGGATGTTGAGGGGGAAGTCGAACAGCCAACAGAGTCCCGGGAACCGGATACCGGAGAGCAGGATGTCGATTTTAAAACGGAAGACCTGGAAAACATCGTTGATCCCGCTGAAAAGGAAAAAGAAGATATCGAGCGCTTTCTCGACATATTGAAAAAGGAGCGGGGGGGGCTCGATACCCCGGAAGACAACGAACCGGCTCTTGAAGAAGAGATCCCGCTTGCCGATGAACCTTGGGAGCCGGTTGAAAGCGGGGAAGAGGAGCTTCCCGCCTGGGCTGAGAACGCACGGGAAGAGATTCCGTTGGAGGACAATCCCATCCAACCGGAGGATGCACCGGGGGAATCCTTGACCGATCCGTCCGTTTCGGATGAGGAACCGGCGGACATGGAAATCGGGGATGATGGAGAAACGGAGAAAGAGGAATCCGTCGAAGTGGAGACCCGTGAAGGCATGGAGTCGGAGGAGGAAGAGAAACCGCCCGCCACCATGGGGCTGCCGGAAGGGGTTAACCAGAAACCGCTTCCTTTCGGTGCGCTGCTTCAGGCCGAACAGGAGTCCTCCACATCCTTAACGCGGGAGAAGACGCCGGTTTCGGGATACATGCCGTGGATGAAAGCCCGGATATTCGATATTCTGTTTATCGCGTTGTTCTGGGCGATCTCCCTCTGGGCCGCATCCCTGGTTTTGAGGGTTTCCCCGTTTCAACTCGTCTCAACCGCCACCCTGGCCGTTGTATCCTATTATGCGATCCTTCTGCTGATCTATTTTTTCTTGTTTTTCTTCTTCCTGGGGGAGACGGTCGGTGATCACCTTTTTGCCAAGGAAGACTGACGGACGACCTCTGCATCCAGCTTAAAATCCTTGCCTAAAAAGTTCACGCGGGCGGTTTCATCCGCCGCGATCTCCTTCGGTGTTCCCTCCGCCAGAATCTCGCCGTTGTCGATGATGGTGGCTTTATCCGTTATAACCAGGGTATCTCTGACGTTATGGTCGGAAATGATGATCCCTATCCCGTGTTCCTTGAGCCTGAGGAGGATTTTCTGAAGTTCTACGATCGTGAGAGGATCTATTCCGGTGAACGGCTCATCGAGGAGAAGGAACTTCGGATTGAGCACCAGGGCGCGGCAGATCTCCAGGCGCCGTCTTTCCCCTCCGGATAAGCTGTAGGCCCCCTGTTTCGCCAGAGCGAGCAGGCCGAGGTCGGAAAGGAGCTGGTGGGCGACGGCCTTTCGCCGGCTTCGTTTCATCGGCTGCAGTTCGAGAACCAACTTCAGGTTGTTTTCAACGCTGGTTTTTAAGAAAACGGAGTTTTCCTGGGGCAAGTACACGATTCCGGCTTCGGCGCGTCGGGGCGTGGAGTAGCGGGATATATCGGTGGAATCCAGGAATATCCTGCCGCTGTCCGGTTTGATCAGGCCCACCATCATGAGGAAACTCGTCGTCTTGCCCGCTCCGTTTCTTCCCAGGAGGCCGATGATTTCCCCGCTTTCGACGGAGATGTCCACGCCTTTTACGACCAAACGTTGATGGTAGCTTTTTTTTAATTGTTGAGCCTTGAAAACCGTCATTGCTTCGACCTGTTCATCTTGGATAAAATACTATGGTCATTTCACCGGACTGTCAAGCCGCCATGAAAAAAGTGATCAGTGCTTCCCGTCGTGCCGACCTGGTGTCGTCATACCCGGATTGGTTGGCTGAATCCGTCCGTACCGGACAGGCGGTCGTCCGGGGGCCGCGAAGTCGTCGGACCGTCGTGGATCTGAGGCCGGAGTCGGTGCACACGGTGGTTTTATGGTCGAAAAATTTCCTGCCGCTCATCGAAAACCGCTTCCGGCTCCGGGAGGCTCTTTCGAGGTACGACCATCTCTATCTTCATTTTACGATCACCGGGATGGGTGGGAGCTTTATCGAGCCCGGAGTCCTTCCCCCTGCGCAGGCGTCGGTTCAGCTTGCCCCTTTGCTCGAGATCACGGGATCTCCTGAAAGGATTTCGGTTCGATTCGATCCCATCGTTTTCTGGAGGGAAGGGAAGTGGGTGCGCACGAACCTCGGTTATTTCGAGCGTCTGGCTCCGGTGCTGCAGTCTCACGGTGTGCGGGACGTGAGGATCAGCTTCGCGCAGTGGTATGCAAAGGCCCGCCGGAGGGCCTCGAGAGGAGGATTCGATTTTATCGATCCGACTCTGGAGGAAAAGCGTGCATATGCATCCGAGCTTGTGGAAACCGCCCGGAACAGCAGGCTGCGCATCCAGGCCTGCAGCCAGGATTTTCTCCTCGGAATAGGAGACATTCAGCCTTCCTCATGCATAGACGGTGCGCTGCTCCGCCGCCTGCATCCGTATGGGGAAGCCGTGTCCGAAGCCAGGGATCGGAGCCAGCGGGAGGAATGCCGGTGCACACGGTCCGTCGAGATAGGAAGCTATACGCAGACCTGCCCGCATCCCTGTATATACTGCTATGCCTGCCCGTAAATCAACGAATCATATCCAAGAAAGGATTTCCCCCATGAAATCCATATGTTCTCTCTGCGTCAACGGATGGGAATGCCTTCCATTTTCAGCAGAAACCGCTTGAGTTCGAGTCCGGCGCCGAATCCCCTCAGCCCGCCGTCGGCGCCGATAACACGGTGACAGGGAATGACGATAAGATAAGGATTTTTGTTCAAAGCCTGCCCGATGAATCGATATCCGCGGTGATGCATCCGGTGGGCGATGTCCCGGTAGGCGGCGGTTTGTCCATAGGGGATCTTGCGCGTTTCCATCCATACCCGGCGCTGATTCGGAGTTCCGAAAGAGATGTCCAGTATCATCGATCTGAAATCTTCCGCTTCCCCCGCGAAATAACGGTCGAACAATTCGATCTCCCGCCGGAAACGTCCGCGGTCTTCAATCGGCGGAGTCGTCCCTCCGGGAAGAGAATCCAGGAGCCGGCGGCCGTCCTGTTCCGGTCGGAGATAATGAACGAGGCGCAGGCCTTTTTCGCTCTTTCCCAACAGCAGCCGTCCCTTGGGAAAAGGATAATGAATGACGTACACGATCAGCCCGACCTGTTTATGAAATGACGGTGATGCTATTTACCTCATCGGCTCTCAAATACCCAGCGCCAGCCGTTCGGCCAATGCGGAGGGCAGTTTTTCCTTGAGGATCTTTTCCTGAGCGGCCTGAATGTTGTATTCAAGGCGATAAAAACGGATTTTTCGCATGCGGGAATCGTAGATGGCGCATGCGGCGCGCGTGTTTCGGTCCCGGGGTTGTCCCACCGATCCCGGATTGATCAAATAGCGTACGTCCTTTTCCAGCTTGAATTCGCTGCCGTTGCCCGTGAGGAACGTGCCTTCGACGAGATGGTCACGTTCCGAATAGATGAAAGGGAAGTGGGTGTGCCCGAAAAAGCAGACCGGTGTTCTGATGTGCAGGAAGGCTTCGGCGGCATCGAATTCGCCGAAGATGTAGTAGTCTTCATCGAAGGGAGCTCCGTGACAGATAGTGATGTGATTATGGATCACCCGGGGGCCCGAATTGATCCGGCAGAGAAAGCTCATGCTTTTTTTGAGGAGGTGTTGGGATGTCCACTGGATAGCGGAAGCGGCGATGGGATTGAAGGTCTTGACGGCTTCGGGGTCGCAGATGGCTTTGTCATGATTTCCCCTGATCATGCTCAATGGTTTGAGTCCCTGCACTTTCTGGATCACCTCGTTGGGCGAAGCTCCGTATCCCACCATGTCCCCGAGAAAGAGATAATGGTCGATGCGCCTTCGCTGAGCGAACTTCAATACGGCGAGAAAGGCTTCCAGGTTGCCGTGGATATCTGTGAAGATAAGATAGCGCATGGTCAGACCGCCTGTTCCTTTAAAGATCGATACAATTCATGTGCCCTGTAAGAACTACGAACCAGGGGGCCGGTTTGGGCATCCCGAAATCCGAGGCTCAGGGCCTCGTGCTTCCAACGGTCGAATTCTTCAGGCGTATAATATTTCGATACGGGGGGGTGGGAGCGATTCGGCTGCAGGTACTGACCGATCGTAAGCAGGTCGCAGCCTACGGTGCGCAGATCCGTCAAGGCCTGGAGAATATCTTCATCCGACTCGCCCAGCCCGATCATGAGACCCGATTTCGTCGGCAGGCCTTGCTGCTTGGCGGTTTCGAGTACTTTCAGGGAGCGGGAATAGTTGGCGGCCGGACGGTTGATCCGGGAGTACAGGATTCGAGGAACCTCCAGGTTGTGGTTGAGGACTTCAGGTCGGATCGAGAGCAGGGTGTCCAATGCGGCGGAGTCCCCGCCGAAATCGGAGATCAACGTTTCGACGATAACACCGGGAATCTTTTTCCTGACGGCGGTGACCACGGCGGCAAAGTGGGCGGCTCCTCCGTCGGAAAGATCGTCACGGGTTACCGAGGTGATCACGGCGTAGCGAAGTCCCAGAATGGCCGCTGTCTCGGCGATATCGTCGGGCTCTTCGGGGGAAAGGGGAGACGGCGTGCCGTGAGCGACGGCGCAAAAGGCGCAGTTGCGGGTACACGTGTCGCCCATGATCAGAAACGTGGCGGTCTTATGGGACCAACAGGTGGCGAGGTTCGGACATTTGGCGCTGGTGCAGATCGTGTGCAGATGTTTTTCCTTCAGGAGTTTGGAAACAGCGAAATAGTCCGGATGTCGCGGAAGGTCGACTTTTAGCCAGAGAGGTTTTCTGGACGAGTTCATTCGGACTTCAGGGCTTACCATTTCCCTTAGGAAATATAGAAAAAAAAAGGTCCTTCTAGATAAGAATCGCTGTGGTCTCAACCAAGAGGAGAAATGTTATCAATAATACTCGAATTCCCGTTCTCTTCGCAGTCGGCGGCGCATGCGTTTGCGTGCCTGGGCGTCTTTCATACGCCTTTTTTCGCCGGGCTTGAAGTAGACAGAGTGCTTCTTGATATCTTTGATGATGGATTCTTGTTGGACTTTCCGTTTGAATCTGCGCAGTGCGGATTCGATCGGTTCACCCTCATCAATTACAATAAAAGCCAATAACATTCACCTCCTCGTGTGTTGGTACAAGCTTTATATCCGATTCCCCTTAACTTGTCAAGTTCAATCAGACCAAATATTTACGCCGTAAGCACCCGCTCATCGAGCGGTAGTGAAGATGGGAGCGATATCCACCGGGATTTCCGACAAACTTTCGAGAATTTTTCGTGTTCCCTCATCGACCGCACCGTATTTGCGGATAAATGCCGCGGCCTTGTCATAGTCGCCTTCGCCCTCCAGGGTGAGAAGGTGTCGCGCCAGAAGCTTTACCGCACCTTGGATCCGGTTCATGTCCACATGAAATTTCCCGGTGGCGCCATCATAGACCACGCCGCCGTGTTCTCTGAGAAAATTGAACTGCATAAGGGTTCCCAGGCCGTGGGCCTCGTTTACGCCGAAGCGCATGGAGCGAAACATACCCGCCAGGTAGGTCGTATAGATCTCCTCCTCTTTTTCTCTGGGGATCCAACCCTTTTGCATGAGGAGATTTATGCTGTACAATCCCACCACGTCGGCTTTGCTCTCCTCGATGGCGGAATAGAGATCTTTGAGTGCCCGGTTGACGGTAATCCGTTCTCCATTGGGCAGGGTCGTATAGTTGACCCCGAAAACGTGCGACAGCTCATGCAGGATGGTGTCGTTGAAATAGGCCCAGAAGCTCACTTTCGCGACATCATTTTCGGATAGAACTTTTTCGGATATCGGGACGAGGACTTTATTGAACTTGGCTTCCATCATATTTTTGAGGAAGACCTTTTTCGTGCCTTTCTCCTCGCGCACCCGCTCATCGTTGGGAAGGACGAAAGCCAGGGTCTGCACTCCGGCTTTGGTGTCGCCGGCGGCGAACACTTCGAAGACGACGTTCAAGGGAGACTTGAGTCCGACGACCTCCTGATCCTTATATTTCCGGTCGACCGGCAGGCTGTTTTGGATCTCCTCCAGATAGGCGAGATATCCCTCGATCTTCTTCATCTCTTCGATGTCGTTGATGTAAACGAAACTTTCATAGGCGGCTTTGAGGCCGTTGAGACCGTCTTCGTATACTTCATAAGGGCCGATGATGATCTCGACCAGGTTGTCTTCGAGATCGATCCAGTTGCAGTCGCTCTCATAATACTCGTTGTTGAGCAGGTCTTCGGCTCGCTGTCTTAGAAACTTTTCAAGCGAAGGATTGCTGGTGAGGTCGGCGGCTTCACGAAGGTATCGCGCCACCTCTTCAAGGTTCTCCCTGTATGCCTCGCTGTAAGGCACGGCGACGAGATCGCTGTCGGCTCGCCGGATCACCGTAAAAGGACTCTCGAATGCGTCCTTTATTTCAGGGTGAGCGGCAATGAACCGTTCGAATTCTTCCTTGGTCAGGTCCGGCGGATAAAAACCCGCCCCCGGAGGTTTTGCATAGGTCCCAATAAAAGGCTTGTTCCCGTCCAGACGGTCGAACGGGCCGAAATTGATGAGTAGGTATCGCAGATAATTTCTAAGCTCCGGATCTTCGGCGTTTTCGAGCTTGGTTTTTAAGTCCCAACCGACGTGGGAAGCTTGTTTCCAGAATATCTTGTCGATATGGCTTGAGGCCAAGACCAGCTTTTCCAGGACCTGTTTCTGCTCCGCGTTCAGAAGACCGGGATCATAAGTGATTTCCGTGGGATCGAACCGAGCCAGGCGCTGGAGAATGTCAGGCGCTTTTTTGATCTGGGACATCTCTCTCTTCTCGCTGTCGGCGTTTCGATTGCAGGCCGAATGAACTCCAAAGATTGCCGCACTGAGGAGTAGTATGCTTATGAAACAAATTTTTCTGTGGTTCATCGTGACCTCTTTCCCGGATGCGGAATATCGAAATCATTTATAATCCCGTTCCGTGGGTGACGCGTCGTTTCCCCATAGAAAGCAAAACGGCATAACCGGATATCGATGGGATCTTCACCGGTCCGTTTCGAGATGGAAAAATGATATAACAGTGCATATGAAAATTCAAACGTTCTTATAGCGAAGAAAACCGCACTTGTCGGTCCACGTGAGAATCTTTTCCGGTGAAACGATCAATCTCCTTGAGGGAAGAGAATTGTGAAACGGGTCCCCGCATCGTTCTCCATCCGGAGTGCGCCGCGAATCTGCCGGGTCAGATCCGTCACCAGCTGCATTCCCAGGGAATCGGTATTTCGGAAATCCAACTTACCGGGAAATCCGATGCCGTTATCGCTGACCGTCAGCTGGTATGTCTTTTCTTTCTCCGGCTGCATACGTATCCGGATCCGCCCTCCGGAATTGTGTGGAAAAGCATGCTTGAGCGCATTGGAGATAAGCTCATTGAGGATGAGTCCCAAGGGAACGGCTTGATTGATATCGAGGAGCGTATTCGCGACGTCTATATCCAGAGTGATGTTTCCCGCTCCCTCTTTGTACAGATATCGTAGATGCGTCGCGAGAGAGCTTACATATTTGTGGAAGTCTATTTGCGCCAGATCCGAAGAGCGGTATAGACTTTCGTGGATAAGCGCCATGGATTTGATGCGATCCTGACTCGATTGGAAGAGGGAACGAATCGATTCGTCCTCGTATATTCGGGACTGCAGTCGAAGAAGGCTTGAGATGATCTGCATGTTGTTTTTTACCCGGTGGTGGATTTCCCTCAGGAGGACTTCCTTTTCTTTCAGGGAAGCGGCGATCTTTTTCTCTGCATTCCATCTTTGAAGCGCGACGGCCGTCTGATTGATGAAGGCTTCGATCACGGACCGGTTTTTCAGCTCCGATTCTTTTCGAAGAATGATTGCCGCGGCTCCGAAAAGGATGCCTTTGTGGGTGAATCCAATCGAATAGAAAGCCTTGATTCCGAAGGTCTTTTCCAGGACACGACATACAGAAAGCGGCAGTTTGCTGAAAGATATCTCGTGCAGCCCGCCCTCGACTTTCACCAGCTTTCCCCGGTACAATCTTTCCCGAGCCGATTCCGTATCCAAAACCGTTCGCATGCCCTGTGCCTTTCGCCCCAGGATCTTGTTGACTTCCTTGATTCGGTTTCCCAGACCGGCGATGGCTTTCACTTCGGCTTCCATTGTTTCCTCGTGATAGGCCGTTACGATCACGATGCTCTCCGGGATCAAGGCGGCCAGTTGCTCGCCGATCAAGGGGAAGATATCTTCTTCTCGGGGATGTTCGACGAATCTCATGGCTGAATCGGACAGAAATTTCATATCGTGGGTATACCGCTGCTCCCGTGCTTCGGATTTTTTCCGCTCCGTGATATCCTGCGCGATTCCCAGGATTCGGCTTTTGTTCCGGAGACGGACCTCTATATTTCGGACGTCGATCAGGATTTCCTTTCCATCCTTGTGCTTCAAAGCAACTTCATAGGGCCCGGAGCTTTCGCCTAAAATGAGTTCTCCCAGGATTTTGGCCGCGAGGGGAAACTGATTCGGTGGAAGAAGTTTGGTTTGCAGGTAGTTCTTGCCGATCAATTCCTGTTTGGAGAAACCGATCAACTTTTCCGCGGCAAGATTGCCGTCTATAAATGTTCCTTTTTGATCGGTGAGGTAATAAGCGATAGGGGCATAATCGAAAAGGGCTTTCAGGTAGGCTTCGGAATCCCTGAGTTCCCGAAGCGCCCGTTTTTCCGCCGTCAAGTCTGTGATGATGGTGACGATCTCATCCACTTGATTCTGTATGAACAGAGGTACTTTTTCCGTTCTGACGATATAGGTTTCGTTTCGGATATGAAGTTTCTCTTCCATTGTAAGCTTTTTGCCGGACCTATAAACTTGGTCGTACTCCCGGCGGATTTTAGGTTCGAGAAAAGGGAATAATGAAAAGAGGGGTTTGCCGAGAGGCTTTTTGGGAAGATCGATTTCCAGTTGTTCGCACCAGCTTCGGAAGTAAGAGTTAATAAAAACGATCCGCATATCGGTATCGATGATATGGATCGCCGCATCCTGGTTTTCCAGGACTTGAAGATGTTTGGGAATAGTGCCCGTGAACTCGCTTCCGCGGTTCTGTTTCGCGGATGAGTCATCAGGTGTCGGTTTCACGGTTTTGATGTTTTTCGTTTTCATGGTTATGTCGTTTGCCGGGCCCGCCGTCCGTACGCAGCGTAAGGCTCTTCACGCGATCAATCGTGGGATCGGCGGAGGCGGTGGAATCTCTTATACTATCCTTAATGCGGACGGTGTTTATCCTGCATCAGCCGCAGCAAACATTTATCCTGCCACCGTTGAAAATAATAATCAAGTGATATCTGTCTATATCGATCGGATTAATTGATTAGTCAATCGGTCTCTCCCGGATAGAAGAGAGGCTTTAAATCGGGAGAGTCAAGGAGAGGGCGTCGTGCGCCATTTTTCCCCTGACAGGTAAAGGATCCCTTCGTCGATAAGCTCGTGCCGGATCTCTTCCAGGCTTGGGCGCGGCCGCTTTGAGGGGGACCAGATATGATAGGCGTTTTTAAACGCGTGGGTGAGGGTCAGGGCGGTCAGCTCCATATCGTAGTTCAGATCGAAGATCAACGGAGGGGGGGCTGTTGAGAGCGTCATCCTCCGGTCCTTGTCGGAAAATTCCATGTGACGGATGCAGGGTTTCATCCCCTTGGGCGCGGGAACGGAACTGGAAGGGAATAGAAGGTAGTGTTTTTCGGTCCCGCGCTCCATGTTGCGGCAGGTGTATTCCGGATCGATCTGAAAAGAGGCGCCTTTCATTGCGCCGGGATCGAGAACCGCGCAGCAGGCCGCCCGCCACTCGTTGTTCATGCCGGCCAAAACGATCTCTTTACGACCGTCGTTTTCCAGGTCGATGAATTCATAGTCGACGAGATAACCGGAATGACAATATTCCCCTCGGATGTCGCCGAGGTGATCGAGCAGCATCACGCGGCAGGGGAAGCGGTACGCGTGCTTGGCGACACACAGAACTTCCTTATGTCCGTCGTTGTCCCAGTCCTCGGACCTGAGTCCGTGGATGCGGTAGGCCGAAGAGTATTCCGTATCGCCGAAAACCAATCGTCGTCCCGCATCAAAAGACCAGAGCGTTTTTCCCCGGCTGGAAAAACAAAATAGAATCCCTTCCCGCATTTCATCACGGGTCTGAATGGAAAACAGAACCTCGGGAGAGCCGTCGGCGTTGACATCTTCGATCAAAAGATAGGGCTGGTTGACGGTAGCTCCAAGGGTAAGCCGTTTGGAGGGAAAATGCGAGCGGTAAAATTCTTCATCGGCCAGGTTGCTCAATCCGGTATCGAATTCCCAGAGTTCCCTGCCTTCGCCATCCAGCATGACGAGCTTTGATCCCTCGATCTTGAAGTCGATAGGGAAACCCGGCCGTGTGATCGGCATAAAAACCAGAAAAAGTGCCGTGATGAAGATCGCCAGGGCTGCGATTCCCAAAAACTTCAAGCGTGCGGCGGTTCCGCCGGGGCCGTGCTTTTCGAAGCAATGGGCATGCTTTTTCTTGATCCAGGTGTTGATCTCCTCGGTGTAGGCGAAGACCCGCGGGCGAGAAGTGCCCTCCAGGCGGTGTACCGGAAGTCCCAATTCTTTTTCCCAGCGCTGGCAGGTGCGCACGTCGCGTTTGAGGTGGCGCGCGATCTCTTTCCAGGAATCCAGCTTTTCTTTATCACTCATGTGAAATAGAGGTTATACATCCGGCTTATCATAATCGAAAATCGTCCGTCGTTCCAGGCGGAGATGAAAGTATCCGGGAAACAGGAGCTTATTCTCCCATTCCGCGGCCCGCCCGACGTCTTGGTCCGATCAGTTATAAAAAATCCGGTCCTTGGGAGCTTTTTCGGGATCATGGAAATAAGCTCCCACGCCGTTTTCCAAGAGCTGGCCGTAGCGCGGTACGCCGCGGATCGTGATCGCTCGTTCCGGGGTGCGTTTGGAGTATTGGCGGGCGATCTCCAGAATGACGGATGTATGCTGGCCCACCCGCTTGGCCATGGACCAGCCTTCTTCGTCATACGGCACGAACAGTTTCTTCTGTTGGGCCAGGCTCAGCAGGAAGGGATCCTTGCCTTCCAGCAGCAGCGCTTCGGTTTTAGGCCCGGTGGGCTGATCGAGGAAGGGGATGGGAGCCTCCAGCAGAAAGGGCATGGTATCGGAGTAATCACCGATCTCCCGGTGGGACAATCCGCGGAATCCGGAAGGCGAGGGCTCCACATGGCTGTCGAATCCTTCCATGGCTTTAACGGTCAGGGAGGCCATCGTGGCGATGCGGGCTGATTTGTCGGGCGCCACGATGCAGTTGGTCACCGGGAACATGGTCTCCGCACCGTGGATATCGATGCCGATATCCGCTTTCTGCTGTTTCATGATCTCCATGGCTCCGAAGGTGACCCGTTCCATCAAGGGGCCGTCGACGCGGCCGGGCCAGGTGCGGTTGGTGTTGCGTACGTCGATGTAGGAGAGGAGCTGGCGGTCGGGGTAATGGACATAAACGTCGGGATCCGGCCACTGGTCGAGCGGAGAAGCGTCGCGGTTCCCCATACGGAAGGTTTTTCCTCCCCAGGACGTCGGAATCGTGAAGTAGAGGGGATAGCCGTCTCCCGGACGAGTGTTGCGCCCCCCGCTGTTGTTGAACTGGGGGATCACGATCAGGGTCCCTTGTTCGATGACGGCGTTTTCAAGGATGATAATGGATGCCAGCATGGAAGCGGGTTCGTTGGAATGAGTGTTGGCCATGAGAAACAAAGTCCCGCCCGGTTCCTTTCCTTCCATGAAATAAACATTGGTATCGGCCATGGTTCCCTTGAGCCGGGGAGAGTAATCACTCAGCCGGGCGACTTTCGTCACTCCGGGGCCGGCAACGAAAGGAACGTCGAAATGACGGTGGCGGTACATCTGTATTCCGGTAAGCGCCATGATCGCGACGACCACGACGATGATGACGGTTTTTATGGTCCATTCTTTTGTCATCTTCTTTTCCTCCCCGGTTATTTAACGCGCAGGATGCGCAGGACGAGCGGTATCATTACGATCATGTACTGGATCATTTCTTCCACGTTCTTTTTTTCCCGGATAAAATTCCATAAAAGCATGGCCGCAAGAAAGGCGCTTATCACATAATAGGCAATCATGATCAAAGGCATTGATTAACCTCCTGTTTATCAAATCGCTGTTATACTGCGTTCGTTTCCAATAAGAAGCCCGTCGAAGGACTTGTTACATGCTCCATTTCACCAGAAAGGCCAGCTTGGCGCTGAAGATGACCATGAGCATACCCACGATGGTGATGACGATCCAAGGCAGCCATGTGCTCTTGAGAAAAGAGCCGTAGGTTCCCTTGTATTCGGAAACCATAACACTCAGTCTTCCGATCAGCGCGGTCGGGGGGAGCCCGTCTCCCAGAGGCCAGAGCAGACTCAGTCCGGCAATGGCTACGGTGGCGTGCAGACCGATCGAATCCAGGAACCATATAAGGGGAATACCGATCACGGCGGCTCCTCCATAGGTCAGAACTCCTTCGGATATCGGGATAATGAAGACCAGAGCGATGAACAGCAGAACCAAAGGCGTGCTAATCACCATATATGACAGCAGGCCTTTCACGCCGGTCGTGGTCATGATCTGCTGCAGGGAGCCGACGATGGCCATGGTGGCAAGAAGCGGCAGCAGTCGCTTGACGGTGTTTCGGGAAAGTTCCAGAAAACGCACCTTGACCGGGCTGACCAGCAGGGCCACCAAACCGGATATAGTGAATTCAAGCGCCAATCCCATGATCGGTGTGGCGAAAGGCCAGATGCGGTATGCGATGACAAGCCCGAAAAATATCAGGAAGGGAAGGAGCACTCTCCACCAGTTCATGCGTTCGGGAACTTCGGGCATGTCTTTGAGAATGGTCTGCAGATCCATATTCGATTCCCGCTTCCATCCCAACGTAAGCACCGTGAAGGTGCCCAACAGCAGAACCGGGATTCCCAGCGGCAGTTCGAATCCGACATAAGGAATGGCGGTGCCGGCGGAAAGGACCATCGCCCAGATGTTGACCGGCGGCGCCGCCGCGCTCAAGCCGGCGACGATAAAAAGGATGGCGGCGACCCTTTTTTTGGGGATGCCCAGATACCCGAGGGCCAGGGCTACCGGCGCGCCCACCACAAGGATGGATACGCTGCCCGCTCCGGTCAGGGCTCCCGGAACCAGGATGATGAACATGAGCAGGATGAGAACGATGAAGCGTTTGTTATAAAAACCTTTGATGATGCCGCGTACGACATAATTGACGCCGCCCGACTCGCTGACGATCGCCATAAAGATAGTCGCCGTGGTAAAAACCAGCATAACATCCAAGTAGGTGAACGAACCTTCGACCATATGACGTGCCAGCTGTCCCAACGGGGGGGTATTGACGACGGCGCCGGCAAGGCCGCCGGCCAGAGCCGAAGACAGCATGCATAATTCAACGGATAGTTTTCGCCAGGCCGCGAGAGCATAGGCGATTGCCATGACCGCTAAAATGATTCCAATCTGAAGATACATGGGCGTTTCTCCCTTATTCAGGCACTTGCAGGTTCAATAGAAGAAGACCGGAAACAGAGCCGGGCCGTGCAAATCGACCGCCCGGCCCTGCCGGATGGTGTGCGTGTAGGATGCTATTCCTGGAAAACCTGCTTCAGAACATCGACCAGGCCCAGGGCGTATTCGATTTCTTTGAGGGGGATCTTGTTTTCTTCGGCGATCGTTGTGAACCGGCCGTCTTTGTTGCTGTCTTGGGCGACGATCAGGTAATCGGAAAAGGGGGCGACGGCTTCGATCATGCGTTCGTTGTCGCCGCCGGGGGCGCCGCGCTTGGAAACGCCTCCGACGTGGATGCCGATGATGAAGATCTCGTTCTTCTTGCAGTAGTCGATGATTTCCTTCAGGCGCTTTTCCTCATCTTCGATGGTCAGTCCCGAAGCTCCCATGCCTTTCAAACTGGCGCCGATGGCGAAAAGAACGCATTTGTAAGGAGTTCCGGTCGGATATTTGTCCAGATCGGAGTGGACTTCGACGTGAAATCCGGGCCCCGATTCCTTCCCCGCAAGCCCGACTCCCGCCGACAGCATTTCGAGGTTGGGAACATCGCAGAAATCATACTTGAGGCCGGCTTCCTCCGCCACGATATTCAGCGTCATCACATCCGAACTCTGACCGGCAGAGGTCGTCAGGATGGGCATGCCGGCTTTGGGTATATCCTGGCCGCCGGCGGCTGCTGACTGGCCGGCGAGCAGAACGAGTGCCGCGGCCGTAAACAGGCACAATCTTTTAAAGTTTTTCATCTAAATCTCCATCTCCTTTAACTATATGTATCACTCGCATACCTTTCCGAATCCGGATATGGCTCATGCCGTTTCCGGTGGACGACATCGGTGAGTCGCCGATGCCTTCCTCCGGAATGCGGCGCCGGTTCGGTCCGGTACCGCTGTACGGATTCGGTTTATATGCTGCGGCGGCCGCCATGGGCGGCGGCCGCGGTTATTTCTTTTCCGGAGGCGGTAACGGCTTCAGGTTTTCCTGTTCCACAACGGCACGGTTCCACCAATCCTCGGTCTGAAGCCTTCCGGTTTTTCGCGTTTCCGGATTATAGAACCGGAAGTGGTTGTACTTGACAAGCAGAAAATCGCCCAGATCCCACCATGCCTGCACCACGGAATTGGCGTAGTTGATGGTGTAATCCGTTATGTATTCTATGGCTTGGGCGGGATCCTGTTTGTACAGCTCGGCGGCGGTTTTGTCGATGAGCGGCGTATTCTTGACGGCGCCGCCTTCCCATTTTTCCTGAGCGATCTTGACGTCTTCGATGGCCTTGTTATAGATCACCTGGGTGTGGAAATCGACGTAGTCGGATGCCCAGCGGGCGGAATCGCGGGAAAACTTCCAGTGATCGCCGACCTTGAAGGATTCCGGAACATCTTGGCTGCCGTTGTAGATGGGCATGTAGCATGCCGTATCCTGAGCGCCGAACGAAAGCCATACGATACCGCCTATGGGATCAGGGAGCCAATCGCGGCACTGCGTCAGAGAAGTGTATTCGACATTATTGACGCAGATGCAGCGCGGTCCGTTATACTGTTTGTCGTCGACCTTGAAGCCTCGGAAATAATTGGGGTTTTTGAAGGGCCCGCCCTTGATACCGGACGTGGGGTCGTACTTGGTGCCGTACATCTTATCCCGGGTGATGTTCATCACGTCGCGAACGGAGAGCTTCTTGTCCGGTTTGACCGAAAAAGGGAAGTCCATGCCTTCGGTTTCGTCGCTGAAATTTTTCGAGGGAGCCACGAGCGAGAGATATCTCCAGA
>Ga0180431_10003389_pt1 | contig 20579 bp, 18 predicted proteins | sample SS_ome_11_FD_132459 | JGI IMG/M metagenome (GOLD analysis project Ga0180431, IMG submission 132459) | Hypersaline lake sediment archaeal communities from the Salton Sea, California, USA - SS_1_MS_1 metaG | ecosystem: Environmental > Aquatic > Non-marine Saline and Alkaline > Hypersaline >...
ACCTCCGGGATCAGCTTTGGCCTGAGCACGCACAGCGGCTACGAGCGGAACCATTTGCTGGAAGCGTTCCAGGAGGCCGTGGCGGCCCGGCCATCCGGCTGCCTGGTCGGGCTGGATTTCAACTACCGGCGCACGCTGTGGAGCCCGGCGCAGTGCGAGCGGGTGATGACGGGGCTCGTCACCGAGCACGTGGACGTTTTGATCACCACCATCGAGGACATGGCCCGGATCTATGGGATGGACTGCGGCCGCGTCGGCGCGGACGAGATCGCGAGGGGCGAAATCGGCCGGCTGGAGGACGAGGACGTGCAGGCGTTCATGCGCGCGCTCGTGGACCGGTTCCGGTTGCAGGTGGCGGGCGTGACGATCCGCTATCCCGACACCCACGAGCAGCATCGCTGGGAGAGCGCGGCGATGGATCGCGAGGGATATTTCTTCCGCTCGGCGGCGGTCCGCCCGATCGTGCTCTGGGACCGGCTGGGCGGCGGGGATACGTGGAACGGGGGCTTTTACTACGGGCTGCTGACCGAGCCCGACCGGGCCACGGCCATCCGCAAGGGCGTGCTCGTCGGCGATGCGGCCACCCGGCTGAAGCAGACGCTGATGTTCGACCTGCCGATCGTCACCAGGGAAGAGATCCAGGCGCGGATGCGGGCCGACGTGATGGGTGGGGCCAAGCGCACCGCGCGTTGAACGAGGGGGGATAGCGATGGACCACCAGAAGGGGTTAGACATCATCCGCGAGACGGGCGTGATCGCCATCATGCGAACGCAGAGTTCGGAGCAGTTGCTGCGCGCGGCCGACGCGATCCGGGAGGGGGGCGTGCGCGCGATCGAGGTGACGATGAACACGCCGGGGGCGCTCGCGGTCATCGAGCAGGCGGTCGCCCGCTACCGGCACGCTGATCAGGAGGTGTTGTTCGGGGCTGGCACGGTGCTGGACGCTGAGAGCGCCCGCGCGGCGATCCTGGCGGGTGCGCAGTTCATCGTCGCGCCCTCTTTCAGCCCGGCCCTGGTCGAGATTTGCCGCCGGTACAGCGTGCCCGTGATGCCGGGGGCGTACACGCCCACCGAGATCGTCACCGCCTGGGAGTGCGGCGCGGATATGATCAAGATCTTTCCCGCGGGCGTCGGCGGGCCAGCGCTGATCAAGGCGCTCAAAGCGCCGCTGCCGCAGATCGAGCTGGTGCCCGTGGGCGGGGTCAAGCTGGAGAACACGGCCGATTTCGTGCGCGCCGGGGCGGCGGCCGTCGGCGTGGGCAGCGCGCTGATCAACCAAGAGTTGCTCGATTCTCAGGATTTTGGTACACTGACAGAGCGCGCACGTCGATTCATGGAAGAGGTCGCCCGCGGGCGGATGGGCTGAGGACGGCAAAAAGCGCCCCGAGGTGGCGTCGTCGGGCACGAATCCCCATACAACCTGGAGGGGACCGCGTGCGTATAGCAGATCGGAGATGTGACGTGGACCATTATCTGATTCCCGCGCGGGAGACACGCACCGAGATCCAGGTCGTCAACTCGCGCTTTATCGCCACCGCGGCCCCCGCCTTCACCGTGGACGATGCCAAGGCGTTCGTCGCCCGCATCAAGCACGAGTTCGCCGATGCGTCGCACAACGTCTCGGCCTACGTCGTCGGCCACGGCGCGACGGTGGTCGCCCATTGCACCGACGACGGCGAGCCCTCGGGGACGGCCGGCCGGCCGGCGCTGGCGGTGCTGCGCGGCAGCGGGCTGGGCGACGTGGCGGTCGTCGTGACGCGCTACTTTGGCGGGACCAAGCTGGGCACGGGTGGATTGGTCCGCGCCTACGGCGACGCAGTGCGTGAGGTGCTCGAGGTGCTGCCGCACGCGGCCAAGATCCCCACCCACACCGTGACGCTCGTGACGCCGTACACCTACTTTGAACGGATCCGGCTGCTGGTCAGGGCCCACGATGGGCAGGTGCTCCAGGAGGATTTCGCGGCCGAGGTGACCGTGACGGCGCGGCTGACCGTCGAGCGCTTTCCGGCGTTTGTAGCGGCCTTGCAGGAAATGTCCGGCGGGACGCTCGAACCCGAGATCATCGAGACGAACGAGGCCACGATTGTACCGGTTGATGGGGGGGAGGAGCAATGACATGGGCATGAACGAGAGTGAACCGGTAGCGCCAGGCTCCGTGTCACCGCAGGTCCTGGTGCTCAACTTTGAACCGATCGTCCAATCCAGGGGTGATAGGCCGCTCCGCGAGGTGTTGGGATGGAACGACCCGCATATGCTGACAGATGGCTACGTCGCCGACCTGGCAGAGTGCAGCCGGGGATACGTGCGCTACCAGGTCGTCGATTGGCGGGACGTCGACGCCTACCCGGTCAAGCAGGACGGGTTCCGCTACACGGACCGGTCGTACCTCGCCTGCTGTGAGGAGGGAGAGCCGTGGCACCGTCCGGACGCCGTCGATTACCAGAGAATCCTGCTCGACTTTCGCATACCCGCACGGGTCGAGCGGGGCGAGATCGATGAGGTGTGGCTGTGGGGCTTTCCCTATGCCGGGTTCTGGGAGTCGACGATGGCCGGGCAGGGGGCCTATTTCTGCAACTCGCCGCCGGTCGAGGGGATACCGACCTCGCGGCCCTTTGTGACCATGGGCTTTAACTATGAGCGGGGCGTCGGCCCGATGCTGGAGAGCTTTGGCCACCGGGTCGAATCCATCCTGCGCCACGTCTACGGTTCGTGGGAGCCCGCCGAAACGCACGCATGGAACCGCTTCACGCTGTACGACCAGATCGCGCCGGGCCGGGCGGGCTGCGGCAACGTGCACTTTAGCCCCAATAGCCTGCGGGATTACGACTGGGGCAACCGGCGCACGGTGTGGAGCACGTGCGACGACTGGCTGAACTATCCCCACCTGAGCGGAGAACGGCGCCGCGTGAACTGTAAAGATTGGGGCGGCGGGGACATCCGCGCCCATCACCGCTGGTGGCTGCGCCACCTGCCCCACGCACCGGGACGCAGTGAAGGGAAACTGAACAACTGGTGGGTCTATGCCATCGACCTGAATCGCTAGATGCTGACCTTCGCAAGGCTGCCGTCTCGTGAGTGTGATGGATTGCGCTCCTGATAAAGCTGTGTTACACTTTGTAGGACAAGATGCCATCTTGTCCACCGCCCGGCCTATTTTCACCCTTGAGGAACGAACCAAGGATCGTGGTGGCACCTGTGCCCCTTTCACGAGGAGAAGATCCGATGCCCTTACTTGAGACGATCAAATCGTGGTTCGAACCGGTCAAGCCGCTCCCCCGGCAGGTGCTGCACTACCAGACACCGCCCGATGCGGCGCAGCAGTACCGCCTGCACCTGCGCGTGGAGGAGGATGGACGCGGGCTCCTCGTCGTCAACGCCGCGACCGTCCTGCACCTGAACCAGACTGCCGCCGAGTACGCCCACCTCCTCATCCAGGGAGCCGAGGAGGAGGATGCAGCCCGGCTTATGGCCCGGCGCTACCGGGTTGGCCGGGATACCGCCCGCGCCGACTATCGCCACCTCCGCGACCACGTCACGACGCTGGCGACCACCGTCGACCTGTGCCCGGTGACCTACATGGACCTGGAGCGGGTGGAGCCGTTCTCCGCCGAGAGCTCGGCCCCCTACCGTGTGGACCTGGCGCTGACCTACCAAGTGGATCAGATTGGCGGGCTCGATCCCGAGGCCCGGCGGCGGGTGGACCGGGAACTGACGACCGAGGAGTGGCGGCGCGGTCTGAGTTTGCTCTGGGAGGTGGGCGTGCCGCACGTCTGCTTCACCGGGGGCGAGCCGACACTGCGGGATGACCTGGTCGAATTGGTGCGCTATGCGGAGGAACAGGGCCTGGTCACAGGGCTGTTGACCGATGGTAGGCGGCTGCGGCTGCGGGAGGTCGTAGACGAGCTTTTGCTCGCCGGTCTGGACCACATTCAGATCACGCTAGCCTCCCACCGCGCGGATATACACGACGCCATCGTCGGGCAGGCCGGGGCCTGGAGGGAGGCCGAGGCCGGCCTGCGCAACGCGCTGGATGGCGACGTCTACGTCGTCGTCCATGTCGTCGTCGTGCCCACCAACGCCGACTCGGTGGTGGAGACGGTGGCCTACCTGGCCGACCTAGGCGTCCCCGCGGTCGCGCTGAGCAGCCCGCTGGGTGGTGCGCCAGAGGAGGATCGGCTGCGGCTGCAAAGCGCGCTGGAAGCGGCCCAGGACGCCGCGCACGAGCACGGCCTGACGCTCGTCTGGGACCTGGCCGCGCCCTATTCCCACGTGAACCCGGTGGAGGTGGAGGCTGGATTGGAGCCGGGTCAGGTGATCCGCCAGCACCTCTACGTCGAGCCCGACGGCGACGTCCTCCCGGCGCAGGGGTACAACGTCGTGTTGGGTAACCTCGTGCGCGATCCGTGGGAGACGATCTGGGAGCATGCGGAGCGGAGGAAACTGGGGGAAATCGATTCGTAGCAGTGGCGGCTACGGAAAGCCGTCATACGACCGGGGAGGCGATCTGGAAGAAACAGCCCTGACGCCCGAGGAATGGCACGCCTGGTTCTCTGTGCAGGCCGGCTGGACCCGGTCGACGCGGATGTGGCTGTACGAGCGGGCCGGCCTGCCCCGCGCCCGCGCCGTCCTCGAGGTCGGCTGCGGCACCGGCGTCATCGCCGGGGAGCTGGCTCACCTGAGCCGGGCGCGCGTCGTGGGTCTGGACCTGGAAAACGAAATGCTGACCTTTGCCCGCGGGCAGGAAGGCGGTGTGACGTACACAGAGGGAGATGCGCACACCCTTCCCTTTTCCATGGGCTGTTTCGACGTCGTGGTATGCCATTACCTGCTCCTGTGGTTGTCAGATCCGGCGCAGGCGGTCCAGGAGATGGCCCGTGTGACCCGGCCCGGCGGCGCCGTCCTGGCCTGTGCCGAGCCCGATTACGGTGGGCGGGTGGATTACCCGCCCGATCTGGCCCCGCTGGGTCAACTCCAGGCCCGGGCACTGCACCAGCAGGGGGCCGACCCCGAGATTGGCCGCCGGCTGGGGGAGATATTCGTCGGGGCCGGCTTGCAGGCGACGGTGGGCGTGATGGCCGGGCGGTGGGATCTCCCGGCCTCCCCCGGAAGCGGGTTCGAGGCCGAGTGGGCGATGCGGGAGCGCGATCTGGCCGGTCTCGTATCGCCGCAGGAACTGCACCGGCTCCGTTCCGTCGATCGCCAGGCGTTGACCACCGGCCAGCGCATACTGTTCGTGCCTACATTTTACGCTATCGGGAGGAAGATGACTCAGGTGACGTAGACAGCATACAGCGCATTCCCCACCCCCGTCTACCGTCTACCGCCTACCGTCTACCGATTCAAGGAGGAACCAATGTCCGCAGGCAAAATCATTGGCTATATTATCGCCGGTATCCTGATCTTTTTTGGGGTTCTCTTCATCTGGGGGGCCTTTAGCCCGCAGGGAGAGCCCGGTTGGATCATCGTCGGAATCATCTCAGCGGCCATCGGCCTGGGCATCATCGCCTTTGTCAAGTTCCGCGAACCCAAACCTGCCCAGCCGCCGCAGGAGATCATTCAGAAAATCGACCTCAGCGGCGAGGTCGAACTGGAGAAGCTAAAGTGCCAGAACTGCGGCGCTGAACTGGACCAGGATAGTATCAAGGTCAAGGAAGGGGCCATATTCGTCTCCTGCCCCTACTGCGGCACCGCATACCAGATGGTCGAAGAGCCCAAGTGGTGAGGCCAGCCCTTTGGCCTCCGGGGAGGATATTGATGCGCAAGGATAAGACATTGCATGGAGCACGCGGACCGTCACGATGGTCTCTCCCAGTTTCGCTTGCCCTTTTCATCACCCTTTCTCTGTTATTATGTCTACCTTTTTCTTCTTACGCCCAGGATTACTCCTTCTCGCTGGATCGAGAGGAAGTGGACGTGTGGATCAACGACGACGGCTCCGTATCGATCGAGTACGCGTTCACCTTCACCTGTGACCCCGGCGCCCACCCCATCGACGCCGTGGACGTAGGCCTGCCCACCGGCGACTATAACCTCTCCGGTATGAGCGCTACCGTGGACGGCCAGCCGGTCCAGCGCATTGATACCGACTACCAGGGCCTTGGCGACCACGGTGTGGCCGTGTGGTTGGGCAGCGGGACGATCGGGCCGGGACAGACCGGCACGGTGCGCGTGTCCATCGACCGCGTCGGGCGGATGGTGTACGAGGATAGCGATGACCCCGAGTACGCCAGCACCGAGTTCTCTCCTACCTGGTTCGGGAGCGCGTTCGTCCACGGCACGACCCAGATGACGATGAACCTGCACCTGCCGGCCGGCGTACAGCCGGAGGAACCGCGCTGGCACCGCAGCCCCTCGGGCTGGCCCCAGGAGCAGCCAGAGACCTACCTGGATACGGAGGGGCGTGTCCTCTACGTCTGGTACAACGGAGCCGCCCAGCCGGACCGCCAGTACATATTCGGGGCCTCCTTCCCCCAGCAGTACGTCGCCGAGGGGGCGATCCAGAGAGGCCCCTCGGCGCTGGAGCAGCTTTCCGCCGCACTCACCAGCGCGCTAAGATGCTGCTGCAATCCGATCCCCATCTTTTTCGCGGTCGTCGCCGGCATCATCGGCCTGTCCGTCTGGGGCTCGCGGAAGCGCAAGATGCAGTACCTGCCCCCCTCGATGAAGGTCGAGGGCGTCGGGATCAAGCGCGGACTGACCGCGGTCGAGGCGGCTATCCTGCTGGAGACCCCCCTGGACCGGGTGCTCACGATGATCCTCTTTGGCCTGCTGAAGAAGGGGGCAGTGACGGTGCTGGACGATGATCCACTCAAGGTCCAGGTGGAAAAACCCCTGCCGGAAGAGCTGCGGCCTTACGAAAAAAAGTTCCTGCAGGCCACAAAAGAGGGAGGTACGCTGAGCGAGAAGCAACTCCGCAAGACGATGGTCGAGCTGGTCAAGGCGGTCAACAACAAGATGAAGGGGTTCAGCCGCAAGGAATCGGAGGCCTACTACCGCGACATCGTCCGGCGGGCGTGGCAGCAGGTGGAGACCGCCGAGACGCCCGAGGTACGCAGCCAGCGCTTTGACAAAGGGCTGGAGTGGACGATGTTGGACGACGATTTCGACGACCGTACCCAGCGCACGTTCCGCACCGGGCCGGTCTTTGTGCCCACGTGGTGGGGCCGCTACCGGCCGTGGGCGCGCACCACGACCGCCGGCACCCGCCCGGCGAAGGCTCCCTCCACCGGCACGTCTCGCACCAGCGGGCGCGTCAGCCTGCCGACGTTGCCCGGCGCTACCTTCGCCGCGTCGATCGTGCGCGGTGTAGAGGGCACGTCCAGCCGCATCGTCCGCAGCGTGACCGACTTTACCGGCGGCGTGACGCAGGTGACCAACCCACCGCCCAAGCCATCCACGTCCAGTAGCGGGCGCAGCAGCGGCGGCAGTGGCGGGGGCTGTGCCTGTGCGTGCGCCTGCGCGTGCGCGGGCTGTGCGTGCGCCTGCGCCGGCGGAGGACGGTAGCCCCGTATGGCGCTCCTGGCCCGCCTGCGAGAGGCCCTTCGGCGCAGTCCACCCCGAGCATCGTCGAGGGGCTCAGGGCAGGCCCTTCGACTTCGGACCCAAGGTCCACGCTCAGGGCAGGCGTTGAAGGGCGCGCACTCTCTATCCCCTGGCCTCCACGCCTACGAGCGGCGCGATAGCGCCGGCGGGCGTGTGCGGGTGCACCTGCGCGTGGAGCCCGACGGGCGTGGGCTGCTCGTGCTCAATGCCTCGCGGGTGCTCCACCTGAACCAGACGGCCGCAGAGTACGCCCGCCTGATCCTGGAGCAGGTCTCGGAAGCGGAGGCAATCCGCACGATCCGCCGCCGCTACCGCGTCGACAGGGCCGCTGCCCAGGCCGACTATCGCCGCGTGCAGGAGCAACTGGACACGCTCATCGCCTCCGACGGCGCTGTCTGCCCCATCCACGGCATGGATCTGGAGCGGGTGGACCCCTTCTCCGTCCCCCTCACAGCCCCGTACCGCATGGACCTGGCGCTGACCTACCGCTGCAACAACGCTTGCCCCCACTGCTACGTGGCCCGCTCCGCCGACTACCCCGAGATGGACACGGGGGTGTGGAAGGCGATCCTGGACCAGGTGTGGGAGGTAGGTATCCCCCACGTCTGCTTCACCGGGGGCGAGGCCACGCTGCGCGAGGACCTGGTCGAACTGGTGGCCCACGCCGAGGGGCTGGGGCTGGTGACGGGGTTGCTCACGAACGGCCGGCGCCTTTCCGAGGCCGCATTCGTCCGGGACCTGGTCGACGCCGGCCTGGACCACGTCCAGATCACGCTGGAATCGCACGACGAAACCGTGCACGACGGGATGGTCGCCGCCCCTGGCGCCTGGCGGGAGACGGTTCAGGGAATACGGGAGGCGGTCGCCGCCGAACTCTACACGACGACGAACACGACGCTGACGCGCGAGAACGTCCCCGGTATCGAGGAGACGGTCGCCTTTATCGCCTCGCTCGGCGTCCCCACGTTCGCCTGCAACAGCCTGATCTATGCGGGACGGGGCTCGACTGTCGGCACTGGCTTTCGCGAGGGGGAGCTGGCACCGGTGCTCGAGCGGGTGCGCGAGACTGCCGACCATCACGGGCTGCGGCTGATCTGGTACACGCCCACCCAGTACTGCGCTTTCTCCCCGCTGCAGCTCGAGCTGGGCGTAAAGGCCTGCACGGCGGCGCTGTACAACATGTGCGTCGAGCCGGACGGGGCCGTCATCCCCTGTCAGAGCTATTACCAGTCGTTGGGCTACATCCTGCGCGATCCCTGGGAGGCGATCTGGAACCACGATCTGGCCGTGTCCCTGCGCGAGCGGCGCTATGCCCCGGAGAAATGCCGGGAGTGCCCCGAGTTCTCGATCTGCGGCGGCGGGTGCCCGTTGTACCTGGAGGCGACGAGGAGACAGGGGGACAAGGAGACCCGGAGACAAGGTGACAAGGTGACAAGGTGACTCGGGTAAGTCGGATCGCAACTGCTCCCAGCGGACCACAGTCCGCTCCCTGCCCGCTCCTAGCCGGTCCGTGACCGGCGGTTTATCCAGGGAGCCTTCTTGAGTGAACCAGGCATCTTGATATGCGATGATGGAGGGTTGCTGTGCCACGCGGTGAGGTACTGGTCGCCATCGTCAACAACCTGGAGGACATGCGGATCGCCCGCGAAGCGGACTGGTATCGCATTCCCGTCGGCAGTGCCCAGAAATGGCTAAAGGATCGCTGGCCACCCCGCTGGCTGGCCTTTTACCAGACCAAGATCTTTGGTCCCGAGGCCTACGCCGTCAACTACTACGCCGTCGTGCGTGGCGTCCGCGAGGTGTCGCGGATGGAGCTCTTCCCGGATATGCCTCGTAGCCATCCCAAAGCCAACCGGCGCTACTACCAACTCATGTTGGGTGAACTGCAGGTGCTCCCCGAGCCCATCCTCAGCCATCGCTGGCGACGGATCGTGTTTATCCCCACCACCTTCGAAAAGTTCAAGGCAGCGGTCGAGATCAACGATTTGTGGGATGAAAGCCCGTTGGAGGATCAGTTGTGGGCGATCTTGAAGCGCGCGCGGATCCGCGCCGAACGGCAGTATCCTGTCAAGGTCGAGGATCAGTTCTTCTTTTTGGATTTTGCCATCTTTTGCAACGAGGGCAAGATCGACGTGGAGACCGACGGCGACACCTGGCACATAGGTCCAGACCCAGCGCTGGTCGACAGGCAACGCGACAACAACCTGGCATCCCGAGGTTGGCAGGTTCTACGCTTCAACACGACGGAGATTCACGAGCATCCGGTAGATTATTGTGTCTCCAAGGTGATGGACACGGTCAACCGCCTGAAAGGACTCGACCACACCACTGGGGTGCCGGTGCGGTACGATCCCGACGATCCACATGGCCCGCAGCAACTGACGCTGTTCGACCGGGAGGTCTAATCTGCGCGAGTCTCTGGATTTGCTATTCCGGGGGAGAGACGGAGATCGAAAGTGAGATCTGGACCGTTGAGGTGAGCGTAGAAATGGTTAAGGACGTCACGCCCCAGAAGCACGTATTCCTCGGGAATGAGGATCACTTCAAGACGGCGAAAGCGGGCCTGGGCAGCCTCAAGCGTGATGAAAAAAGTTCTCACGCTGGTCTGGATACCGTCGTAGGTCTCTGCCAGAATCGTGCGAGCCGGCAGCAGTCCGAGCTCATCTGCAACAGTGTAGGGGATAGCCGATAGATCAGCACCTGTATCCAGCTTGGCCCGGGCAAGTCGAGATGTTTCCGTTGCCCAAGGATGCCGGATGAGCACGTCAAGAAAAGGCGCCGGCGGTTCAGCGGCCTGGTCGTACGACCACATCAACGGACCATCCTGCGGTATGGGAACTTGTAGATACGGGGGGATTCTTCAACCCGCTGCACATAACATGGCACGTAACCAAATTGGTCATAGAAGGCGTCGAGCGTCTCGGCGACATTGGTTCCGACCTGGACAACTCGGCCCTGGTAGACAGCCACTACCTTGCCTGGATGAGTGCGCAGCAGTTCCGGCTTCATCCGTTCGAAGGCTGCCCGCTCCCGATCGAAAGTCTCCATCTGTGCCTGATGACAGCGATGGTGTTCCTGGACTTGCCACCAGGCACGGAATGCCTGATACTCGGCTATGGGCACCAGGGCAGCTACTGGTTGACCATCTCGCTCCAGGACTACCGATTCTTTCAGGGTTTCTTCGTCTACCGTCAGCGTATAGGGGGCACGAGGCTCACGCAATACCATCTTTTTCATCGTTCACCAACCTCGGGGGTGATTGTAGCACGGACGGGTATCCCGGTCAAGCGAGCACATACCCCAAAGGAGACCAGTGATCCGCCAACTCACTCCGGCTCAAGAGGAATACGTCGCCCGCAACGGCTTTGTCGTCGTCCCGTCGACCGCGTTCGCCGGGATGGCCGAGGCCTACGAAAACCTCAGGAAGCATTCCATCCCCATCTTTGTGACGACGGACGCACTCTTGCACACCGCCCACCTGTTCTTTGACTACCTGCTGCGCGCCGTCGAGATCACCGCGCTGCGCTCCAGGTTGGTCGCGCTGACCGAAACGCTCCTCGAAGCATCCGCCCGCGACCTTGCCCAGGCCGCCGATCCGGACGTCAGGGAGGCCGCGCGCCGCGATCTGGCCTTCTTTTCCGTGGGTGCCAGCCTACTCAACCCCACACATCACCCCCCGTCCAAGGTCGCCAGACTGGTCCGCGCTGAGCTGCATCTGTTGGAAGACCCTCCCACGAAGGTCCCGCCGCCCAGGTCGCCTGTGCTGGGCATCCGCGAGGACTATACCCAGTACATCCCCAGCGGCCACTATACGCGCAACGAAGAGTTCCGCACCTACTTTCTGGCCGCGATGTGGTACGGCCGGATGGGGTTCTTTGTCAATCCCAGCGAGTCCCATGCCCTCTCCCCGGCCGACGTCGAGCGGCTGGCGCGTCAGGCGTTGCTCATCACTCGCAACTTGCAGCAAGAACGCGTCGGGGATCAGGCGGCGGTCGAGGTGTGGCGCGGCATCTATGAGACGACGGCGCTGTTCGCCGGCCGCGCCGAGGATCCCAGCCCCGATGACTACCTGGAGATCGCCCGGGTGGTCTACGGCGGCCCGCCCGACCTGGCCCAACTGGCCGACGGGGTCAAGCTGGCCGCCTTCCTGGCCAGGGCGCGCGAACTGCCCCGGCCCCGGATTCTATCCAACTACTACCTGTCCAGGGAAGGCGACGCGATTACACCGCACTGGCAGGATGGCACGTTGGGCTTCCATTTCATGCCCCAGCGGTTCGTGCCCGATTCCCACATCCTGAGTGAACTGGTGTGGGACCGGGTAGGTACCTACCAGGGCCAGGGGCAGCCCTTTACGCTGTTCAAATCCATGTATGATGGCCCGTATCGAGGCATCCCCCGTGGGCTGGACGTGCTGGCCGCCTTTGGCTCCGCGTTGGCCGCGCGTATCCTGCGGGATGAAGGGGATACAGAGTACGAAGGATACCCGGAAAAGCTCGAGGAACTGCAGGCCCTCTACACCCACGGTGATTCAACCCGGGACCTGTACCATCGCTGGCTGGGCGCGTTGCGTACGCTTACGGAAGCGCCGCCCGGAACCGCGCCCACGTTTGCCAAGAACGAGGCATGGGCGCGCAAGCAGCTCAACGGCGCGCTGGGCACCTGGGCCGAGCTCCGCCACGATACGATCCTGTACATCAAGCAGAGCTATACGTCGACGCCCCGCGGCGGTGTGATGGCGCCGCCGCCACCGCCGCCGGCCTACGTGGAACCTTACCCCGAGGTATTCGGCCGTCTGGGTGCGCTGGTGGCTCACCTGCGGGAGGGACTGGACGGCTGGGGCATGCTCGAGCAGAGCGTCCGCGGCAAGATGGCCGAGTTCGAGGCGCTGTTGGCCGAGCTGACGGATATCGCCGAGCGGGAGCTCCAGGGCCAATGGCCGACTGAAGCAGAGATGAAGGATCTGGCATCCATCGGCCGGCGATTGAGGGACCTGCTCAGGTTCCCCGCCAAGCTGTTGGCCCAGATCACGTCGGGGACCGACGCCCGCATGGCGATCGTGGGTGACGTGCACACCCACCTGGCGGCCGGCGAGGTGCTGGAAGAAGCTGTCGGCGACCCGTTCCTGATCTGCGTCGAGCTGGAACGAGACGGGCAAAAGGCCCGCCACTGGGGAGCAGTGTTCTCGTACTATGAGTTCAAGCATCCGATCGACGACCGGCTCACCGACGAGGCCTGGCAGGCGATGGACCCCAAGCCACCCCTGCCCCCGTGGACGAGCGCGTTTTTGGCCCAGGAGTGACGTTGAGGAACGAATGATCGAGATCCGTCCTGTCCAGACCCACGACGAATACCGCGCCGTCGAGCGCCTCCAACGCGAGGTGTGGGGCCACGGCGACCTGGACGTCGTGCCCGACCACCTGCTGATCACGGTGCAAAAGAATGGCGGGCTGGTGTTGGGTGCGTTCGAGACGCTGCCGGACGAGGGGCCGGGGCCACAGGAGGAACACGCCATCGGGCTGGCGCTGGGATTCGTGGGCCGCTCCCCTGCGGGCATAATCAAGCATTGCTCACACATGGTCGGCGTCGCGCCAGCGTGCCAAAATCAGAACGTGGGCTATCGATTAAAGCTGGCCCAGCGGGAACACGTGCTTGCCCAGGGGATCGACCTCATCACCTGGACCTTTGACCCGCTGGAGAGCCGGAACGCACGCCTCAACTTTCACAAGCTGGGTGGGACGTGCAACACCTACCTGCGCGAGGTGTACGGCCGCATGCGCGATGAACTCAACGTCGGGCTGCCCAGCGATCGCTTCCAGGTCGACTGGCACATCGCCAGCACCCATGTCGCCGACCGGTTGCGCGGTGACCCGCCTCTTCCCCAGCTTGGGGGATTGCGAGCCTCGGGCATCCCTCTCCTGAACCGGCCCGCCCCGGGCGACCCACCTCGCCCCTCGCGGAAGACCCTCCCCCTTGAAGGAGGCCGTGTGCTGATCCAGATCCCCGCTCGCTTCCAGGCGCTCAAAGCGGCCGACATGGAGCTGGCCCGTGCCTGGCGGGCGCACACCCGAGAGCTGTTCGAATCTGCCTTTGCCGCCGGATACACCGTCGTCGACCTGCTCTTTGAGGCGGGGCAAAGCTACTACTTGCTGCAAAAGGACTGGACCCCACATGAAGATTGAACGCGTTGAGCTGCATCACGTAGAGATGGAGCTGGTGCACCCTTTCGAAACCAGTTTCGGGCGCGATTTCACGCGCTCCTGCGTCCTGGTGTCCGTCCAGGCGGACACGCTGACCGGGTGGGGCGAGTGCCCGGTCGACGCTGGGCCGTGGTTCTCCAGCGAAACGGTCGAGACCGCCTGGCACGTGCTGCGCGACTTTCTCGTCCCGGCTGTGCTGGACAAAGACGTGGCCTCGCCCGCCGACGTGGTGGCCCGCTTCCGGCGCGTGCGCGGCCACCCCATGGCCCGGGCCGGGCTGGAGAACGCGGTGTGGGACCTGCTAGCCCAGGCGCAGGGGGTCTCGCTGGCGAACCTGTTGGGAGGTAGTAGGGCCCGCCCTGAGCGCGGACCCGTGGTCCGAGGCCGAAGGGACCGGGTGCCGGTCGGCGTGAGCGTGGGTATCGAGCCGACGCTCGAACTGCTGCTCGACCGCGTGGCCCAGCACGTGGCCGAAGGGTATGGCCGGGTCAAGCTCAAGATCAAACCGGGCTGGGATGTGGATGTCGTCCGCGCCGTCCGCGAGCGCTGGCCGGACCTGCCGTTGCAGGTGGACGCCAACTGCGCCTACACGCCCGCCGATGCATCGATCTTGCAGGGGCTGGACGATTTCGGCCTGCTGCTGATCGAGCAGCCGCTGCACCACGAGGACATTGTGGATCACGCCGCACTGCAAAGCCAGCTTCGCACACCCCTGTGCCTGGACGAATCCATCCGCTCGCCGGAGCACGCCCGCTGGGCGCTCGATATCGGGGCCTGCCGGGTGATCAACATCAAGGTGGGGCGCGTGGGCGGGTTGACCGCCGCGCAACAGATCCACGACCTGTGTGCCGCGCGGTCCGTGCCGGTGTGGTGCGGCGGTATGCTGGAGACGAACGTTGGCCGCGCGATCAACGTGGCCCTGGCTACGCTGCCCAACTTTGCGCTCCCCGGCGATATCTCCGCCTCGGCCCGCTATTATCGGGAGGACGTCGCCGAGCCGGATTTTGTGCTCAACGACGACTCGACGCTGTCAGTACCGGACGGCCCAGGGCTGGGCGTGCGCGTTATTCCCGAACGGCTGGCCGCCGTCCGCCTGCGGTACCTGGCCCTCAGCAGATAGAAGGAGGAGCGTCTCATGACCGATGTCAAGCGAATCCTGGTTCTCACCGCTGACGCGGGTTTCGGACACCGCAGCGCCGCCGACGCCGTCGTCGCTGCCCTGTGCGAGACCTATGGGGACACGATCTCCGTCGAGATCGTCAACCCGCTCGATAGCAAGCACGTCCCCTCCTTCCTGCGCGAGAGCCAGGCGGATTACGATCGAATCGTGCGCGAGATGCCGGATCTGTACAGATTCGGCTATCGCGCCAGCGATGCCACCGTCCCGAGCACTGTCGTCGAGAGTGCGCTGACCGTCATGCTCTTTGAGGTCATGCACGAGGTCGTACGGCATCATCGGCCTGACGCCATTGTCACCACTTATCCGCTCTACCAGGCCCCGCTCGGCGCGGTGTACGCCATCAACCGGCGCTACATCCCGCTGCTCACCGTCATCACCGACCTGGTCACCGTCCACCGAATCTGGTTCCACGACGCCGCTGACCTATGCCTGGTGCCCACGTCGTACGTGCGAGACCTGGCCCTAAAGTATGGCATCCCCCCGGACAGGATACAGGTTACCGGGATCCCGGTCCGCCCTGACCTGGTGCGGGGGGATCGAGACCCTGCCGCAGTGCGTGCCGAACTGGGCTGGCGGCCAGACCTGACGACGGCGCTGGCGGTGGGCAGCAAGCGGGTCGGGCACATGCCCGACGTGCTGCGCGCGCTCAACCACTCGGGACTGCCGCTCCAACTGGTGGCCGTCGCCGGCGGTGATGACGACCTACACCGTCAACTCGAGAGTACCGAATTTCACCTTCCAGCATATGTGTACAACTTTGTCAAGAATATGCCCGAGCTAATGCACGCCGCCGACTGGATCATTTGTAAGGCGGGTGGGTTGATTGTGTCCGAGGCATTGGCGTGCGGGCTGCCGCTGGTGCTGATCGACGTCCTGCCCGGCCAGGAGACCGGCAACGCCGCATACGTCGTCGATGGCGGCGCTGGTGAGCACGCCGAGAGCGGAATCGCCGCGCTGGAGGTCATGTACCATTGGCTCGATCGAGACGGGGCATTGCTGGCCGAGCGGGCGCGGAACGCCCGCCGCCTGGGCCGTCCCCGTGCCGCCCACGATGTGGCCGAATATGCTCGGCAGGCAGCCGAGCGCGGTCCCGTAACAAAGAGCGCACCGGGCATCCTGGGACGGCCCAAGCTGATCGAGCTGCTGACGAGGTTTGGAATTCCGTGGGGGGAGATAACCACGGATAAGGAAATACACGATGAATAAGGAGCACCCATGCCCAAACGTCTAATCGTCATCGGCGGCGTGGCAGCCGGAATGAGCGCCGCCGCCAAGGCCAAACGAATCGATCGCGATATGGAGGCCATCGTCTATGAGAAAGGCCCCTACATCTCGTACGCCGCGTGTGGAATGCCCTACTTTATCGCGGGCGACGTTCCCGACTACCGCGACCTCCTGGCGCGCACCCCGGAACAGATGGCCAAGCAGGGCGTCAAGGTACACCTCCACCACGAGGTAACGGCGATCGACGCGGACGCCCGGACGACGGTCGTGCGCGATCTGGAGGCGGAGCGCGAGTTCACGCAGGCGTACGACGAACTGGTCATCGCCACCGGCGCGCGCCCAGTCCGGCCCGCCCTGCCGGGATTTGAACTCGAGGGCGTCTTTGTGTTGCGCTCGCTCGTGGAGGGGCGGGCCGTCCATCGCTTTGTCGACGAGCGCAAACCCCACCGAGCCCTCATCCTCGGCGGCGGCTACGTCGGCGTGGAGATGGCAGAGACCTTCCGGCGTCTGGGGCTGGAGGTCAAGATGGTGATCCGCTCGGGGCAGGTGATGCGCGCCACGCTCGACGACGACGTGCGCGAGGTGGTGGAGGCAGAGCTGGCCCGCCAGGGGGTAGAGATCGTGAGGGGCACGCCGCTCGCGCTCGAGGGCCACGGCCAGGTCGAAGAAGCCGTCGTCAAGATGGAGAACGAGGACAAGCGCTTCCCGTGTGACGTGGCGTTGTTCGCGATCGGCGTGCGGCCCGAGACGGAGCTAGCCCAATCGGCCGGGGTGGCACTGGGCGCGACCGGGGCCATCGCGACCGATGGCCACATGCGCACCAACCTGCCCGGCGTATACGCGGCGGGCGATTGCGCCGAGGCCTTCCACCTGATCGCGGACGAACCGGCCTACATCCCCTTGGGCAGCACGGCCAACAAGCAGGGACGCGTGGCGGGGACGAACGCCGCCGGGGGCGAGGCAACTTTTGGCGGCGTGGTGGGCACGATGGTCGTACGGGCGTTCGATCTGGCTGTGGCAAGCACCGGCCTGACGGCGGTCCAGGCGCAAGAACTGGGCTACACCGTCGACACGACGATGATCAAGGCGCGGGATGCATCCCACTACTTTCCAGGCGTCGCCCCCATTCACGTCAAGCTGGTAGTCGATGAGCGGACGGGGCGGCTGCTGGGCGGACAGATCGCCGGGCGGCGCGGCGTGGCCAAGCGCATCGACGTGCTGGCGACCGCGCTCCACCATCGCCTGACCGTGACCGATCTACAGAGGCTGGACCTGAGCTATGCCCCACCGTTTGCCCCGGTGTGGGATCCCATCCTCGTGGCTGCCAACGTGGCGGCAAAATAGTCAGTGCAAGGAGAACCACAACCGATGAACAAGAGTTACGGATGCCAGAGTATGATCGCACCGCTGCGCAGGGTATTGGTCAAGCGGCCGGACGAGGTCTTTGCCACGGCAGATCCTGCCAAGTGGCATTACACCGGTCAGCCTGACCTGGAGATCGCACGGCAGGAACACGACGCGCTGGTAGCCCTCCTGCGCCAGGCCGGCGCCGAGGTGAGCTACCATGACGAGGCCCAGCCCGGCCGGGCCGACGCCATCTATGTCTTTGACCCGGCCCTGGTGACCGACCGAGGAGCCGTCATCCTGCGCATGGGCAAGCCCCTGCGCATGGGGGAGGAAGCGGCTATAGCCCGCCGGCTGGAAACACTGGGCGTGCCGATCCATTACACGCTGCACGGCCAGGCCCAAGCCGAGGGCGGGGATCTGCTGTGGCTGGATCACGACACGCTGGCGGTGGGGCTCGGCTTTCGCACCAACGCCGAGGGGTTGCGCCAGCTCGAAGAGGCCATGGATGGGCTGGGGGTCACCATCATCCCCGTAGAGTTGCCCTACTACACGGGCCCTGAGGCCTGCCTGCACCTGCTGTCGCTGATCAGCATCGTGGATCACGATCTGGCCGTCGTCTATCCACCATTGCTCTCCGTGCCCTTCTGGCAGCACCTCCAGGGGCGTGGCTTCCGACTGATCGAGGTGCCCCCGGAAGAGTTCGAGACCATGGGGCCGAACGTGCTGGCCCTGGCTCCGGGACAGTGCCTCATGCTGGAGGGCAATCCAATCACCCGGCAGCGGTTGGAAGATGCCGGATGCGAGGTGCTGGCCTACCGGGGGAACGAGATTTCACTCAAGGCCGAGGGGGGACCCACCTGCCTGACCCGGCCAATTCTGCGGGAGGGTTGACGCGGGCTTTGCTTTTACGCCAATCTGTAGTACCATCCACGCGTTGACACCATTGCGAAAGGGGTACACTATGGACTCTGAGTTTGCCGCCATACCCGTCGTGGACGGCCACATCCACTTTCCCCACGCCGAGCAGATGGACGGATTTGTCGCGGTGATGGACGAGCAGCAGTTGGCCCGGGCCAACCTCGTCGGTACACCCGATCTGCAGACGATCAGCCACAACCCCGCCCTGATTTACTTCAAGGCCCATCACCCTCAGCGCGTCTATATCTCTGGCGCGCTCGATTACACCCAGGTCTGGGTCGATCCGGCCCGCGCTCCGGAGGCCGTCGCGAGCCAGATCGCCGTGCTCAGGTCGATCGGGTTCGATGGGCTCAAAGTGGTCGAGGGCAAGCCGATGGTGCGCAAGATGCTCGGCATCCCCTTCGACGGCCCCGAGTACGCCGGGATGTGGGCCGCGCTCGAGGAACAGGGCTTCCCGGTTGTCTTTCACGTCGCGGACCCCGAAGAGTTCTGGGACGCCGAGCGCTGTCCCGATTGGGCCCGCGACCACGGCTGGTTCTATGGGGATGGCACCTATCCCCTCAAAGAGGATCTGTACGCCGAGGTAGGCCACGTGCTCCAGCGACACCCGCACCTCAAGATCATCTTTGCCCACTTTTACTTTCTCTCGGCGGACCTGCAGCGCGCGGCCGAGTTCCTGGATGCTCACCCCAGCGTCTGCTTCGACCTGACGCCGGGCGTGGAGATGTATCTCAACTTTGGCCAGGATCTCACCGTCGCCCGCGATTTCTTTTGCAAGTACGCGGACCGGCTGGTTTACGGCACCGACATCGGCGCCAGTGCCATCGATCAGGATCCCACGCAGGAGCTAGATCGACCCGAGTCGCTGGGCCGGGCCTGGGTGGTGCGCCGATTCCTGGAGTCGGACGGGCCGTTCTCCGCGCCGGAGGGCGTGGGGCACTGGTTGGGGATGGACGAGGAGGGATTCCACGGCATCGCGCTGCCGCTTGACGTGCTGGAAAAGATCTATCACGCCAATTTCGAGCGCGTCTTTGGCCCCGCGCCTGCACCCCTGAACCGCGCTGCCGCGCTGGCCGAACTGGAGCGAATGGCAGCCGTGATCGACGCCCAGGCCGGTGGGGAGCCGGTGGACAGTCCAGCGCGCCGGGTGGCCCGGCGGCTGGCAGAGACCTGAGGAGGAACGTCAACTATGGCACGAGACACTCAACCCACCGCCACAGCCTCGCCCATACGGCTGAGCCCGGGGTACAAGGTCATCTGGGGGGTCGCCTCGCTCGGCACATCGCTCATTTCCGGCATCTATGCTGCGCTCCTGCCCATCTTTTACCAGGACTATTTGGGCTTGCAGGCACGATGGATCGGGATCGCGTCGGTCGTCTATGCCGTGTGGAACGCGGTCAACGACCCTCTGTTCGGCTACGTCACCGACAGCACGCGCTCCCGGCTGGGGCGGCGCATCCCCTACATGCGGTACACCGCCCCCTTCCTGGCGCTGACGTTCATCCTGGTCTGGTTCGCGCCAGCCCAGGCCGGATCGCAGGCACTCTTCTGGTGGATGCTGGTGACGATGCTCCTGTACGACACCGCCTACACCATCATCGGCCTGGTCTACTCGGCGCTGCTGCCCGAGGTGTCCGAGTCGGACGCAGAGCGGAACGGGCTGCAGATCTCGTCCTCGCTCTTTGGACTGCTCGGCACGATCCTGGGATTCGTCATCCCTGATTTCTTCCGGCCCAAGGGGGGCACGTCCCCCTCCTTCCTGCCGCTCCAGATGTCCATGATCGCCGTCGGCGTGATCGGCGCAGTTCTGATCATCGTCACCACGCTCAAGGTCAAGGAGCGGGCCGAGTTCCACCTGGTCGACAAGCCACTCAAGCTGGCCCCGGCGCTCAAGTACACGTTCACGAGCAAGTCGTTCCTGATCCTGGTGGCCGCCAACTTTATGTCCATCCTGATGCAGTCGCTGATCATGGGCGCGCTTTTCTACCTGGCCGACTATGTACTGCAGATGAACGCCCTGATCCCGCTGGCGTGTGTGTTCATCCCGCTGATCATCGGCGTGCCCGTGACCACACTGATCCGCCGCCGGTTCGGCGTCGTCGGCGCGCAACAGCTCCTCCTGGCAATCGCCGGGGTCGCGCTGGTGCTCATCGCCGTCGTGCCCACACCCC
>Ga0180431_10003392_pt1 | contig 20562 bp, 12 predicted proteins | sample SS_ome_11_FD_132459 | JGI IMG/M metagenome (GOLD analysis project Ga0180431, IMG submission 132459) | Hypersaline lake sediment archaeal communities from the Salton Sea, California, USA - SS_1_MS_1 metaG | ecosystem: Environmental > Aquatic > Non-marine Saline and Alkaline > Hypersaline >...
CTAACCGTATAATCTCCTACGGTAGTAATATTATTCAAGGTTATTTTCCGATTAGCTTTTATTTTATCCACTAATGTAGATGGTATTGTTGTATCGGCTACAACTATTTTTCCCAAAGTACCGAAATCATCGTCATAAAAGGATATACTATCTATTCCAGTACTTTCTGGAACAGTTCTTAAATCTTTTACTTTGAGGCCCTCTACTTCTATTTGAGCAGTAGGTATGCCAGACCAAACCTCTCTGTTATATTTATAGCTATTAAAAGTATAAGCCATATTAGAGAGAGTGTGGGCGTACCCCCACTCTTCTCGAAATTTTTCAGGCATGAATTCATACATAGATTCCTGTACCGGTGAACCAAACCGGTACTGAGAAGACCCATAGAGTAGGTTAAGATTCACATTAGAAGTGCTGCCCGTCAAGGCCAAACCACCTATACCAAGTTGTGGAACAGAAGTAGTATTATGATACTTTAATACCACACACTCTAAAGTCACAGTATATATACTAGAACTATAATACTCTGTACCTGGAATTGGTAGTACAGCATAAATACCGCATAGTGGTGAATCTGACCCTATAATTTCTATACTATTACCATAAGGGGACTCTACTTCAGCTATATCCATTGGAAAGAACGGATCTCCACTAGTATTTAATCCAGTAAAAGTGAGGGTTACTCTACCCCCTTCACGTGGGTTACTAATCGACGCGCTAAAAGTTTTATCAGTAACTAGCGCTTTGAAGTCTCTTTCCGAGTATACTGAAGCATCATCATATCGTACATCCAATAATCTATTTATTTCGTGATATGTATGTGCTATTACTGTGCCTAATACCTGGTCCTCCAGATATGTATTAACATAGGCGTATAGTCCACCAACTACTGCTGTACCGTATACAAATTTTATATATTCGTCAGCCCCTTTAAAATTGACTTTCTGGTTATTACTGGCACTAGTGCTCGACTTGGGCACATCTGCCCCAAATAAGGAAGGCAATAGAAATGCATCTATTAAAGCTGCCCCTATTATTAAAGCAACTGCTACGCCTCCTGAAATACCGAAAGCAGCTACAGCTACTCCTATAAGTGCTGTAATCATATTATACCCTCCAAAGGTAATTGCAATCTAAAATACTATTATTTAGATCTATACCAACACCGCTACCATGTAGAAGAGCAATATTTCTTCCCACACATATACCTAATGCCGGACGATTACGTTTAGCTTTAGCAAATAGCATGATATCTCCTATTTTAGCTAATCGTACATTTTTTTCATGGGGTATATCTATAAGATTAGAGAAATAAGTTGCGAACGATTCATAAGACATTCGAATAAATTTTCTTTTTGGTATACGTATATGTTCGTGCACATTCCCATGTACTTCAGCTAAATAGCCTAATACAAAGTCTACACAATTAGTTTTGCTATAGCTATATCCCCAAGAAGAGCAACTTTCAATATATTTATATGTTTTTTCAGCAATCATTATTAGTCTCCCGGACTCCATACTATATTATCCATTTCAGTTATAACTTCTGCGTACTCTAATCCTCTATCGAATGGAAATCTAGTCCTATGAGAGGCATCATTTAGCCTAACAGCTTTTGGAATGTCCCAATCAGCTAATACCGATCGTAGATTAACAGCTATAGTTAAACTTTCTTCCTCTACTATTATAGTACTAGTATCCAATTTACCTCTAAGTATAAGTGCTGGATCACCATATATAGTATTACTGTCTAAATCTATAGTACACCTATAAATAAACCCATCCCTGCTCTGAAGCTTTTCGTTTAATAGTATATCTATTTTATCTGGTGGGAATCCTCCGAGTCTAATTTCTAATGTTTTTGCAGATAATTCTATAGTTTCTTCTACACTACCAAAACTAATTAAACTTCCTAATCCTTTATACGTATTACCCCTCCATAACAAGTCAGAGGTGTGGTCGGTAGCAAATAGATTTCCTGAAGGTATATTAAGTCTACATAATACTGCCTCCATAAATATATCGGCATCATATGCTTCTACTACATGATCTTGTAATCCTCTATTCATTCTCCTGTCTCCGCACACTCTAAGGTAAAACTATCCCAATATTGAATACCTTCAATCATCTCCTCTACTTCATTAGAAGCTAAAGACATAATACATTTAGGCTCATCAAATATTAAAGTCTCTGTTGTACCTGAGTATATATTTCTTATAGGGGGATAAAAGGATAATATTACATCGGTACCTGCCGCAGCATCCTGAGTTACTACCTTTAGTTCATTATTTATAGAAAAGTAGGACCCTTTTGATATGTTGTTAACCAGGGCGGGCACTTTAACCTTATTTAGTGGTTTCAAGTACCTAAATTTTACAGTATCATCTGCTACGAAGGATTTATCAACTCTAAGAATATTAGTGGGGATTTTCTCTAAAATAAAATAAATGTTTTCATTTTCTGATTCGGTACCTTCCTTTATAAGCAGTATATCACCAGTAGAGACCGCAGAATAGACATCAGTATTAGTAGTTACTTGTGACGTTCCACCCACTAAACTAAACCAGAAATCACTCTCTAAATAATCCGATATAACTACTTCTGTTAGTTCCGCTTTTTTAGAAAATGGACTCAAATAGAATTTGCCAGAGACACCCCTTAGCTGGTACAAAAAGCTTTGAAGATATCTTTTCTGATCCTCCATAAGATCGGAGAACACTAATTTAGCTTTCCAACGATTTACTGCTTTTACTTTCACCTGCCTATCTTTGGATATTGAGGAGTCAAGCATAGAAACATCTCTTAATACTTCCCAGGATTCCTCTACAGGAAATATATTAGTAGGAAAATTTATAATAGCCATCTATACCTCCCTAATATCTAAAGCAATACTACCAGTAAAATTATTGAATGTGAACCCTACTTGGCTTACTATTTTACCATAAAAATATGCTCTATCATCGTAAAAAGTTAAAGAAGTACCACTATCCGGTATCTCATCTTCTGAAAACGGTGGCTCAAACTCTAAAGTGCCTTCCGATCCGGTAGTTATTCCTGTAGTCACAAATTTGAGGTGATTATTGATAGTTATATAATCACCTATTTCTATAGTACCCGTTAATCCTTTAATAATCACTTGATTCAACGGCTTCAGAATTCTATATTCTACAGTTCCATTTTCCCCCCAGGGATGGTCGAGTTCTATAAAACTACCAGATAATAAATCGGTAATAATTCTATAACCTCTATTATTTCCCGCATCTATTGGTAGTACGATATCGCCTATTGAAACATCTCCAACTGTCAGTGGTGTTATATTTAATTCCTGGGAACCCTCTGTTACGGCTATGCTTCTAGTACCGGTAAAATAAGGATCTTCGGTATACGGGTTACCTGCTTCGGTACCGAGCTTATTAAAGTACACTGGAGTGGCTACTAGCTTATTACTATTTTCGAGTAAAAAAGAGAGGAGCGCTCCCTGCTCCGCCTCTGATAAACTCTCATAAGTAAGCCTAGCTTTCCAGTAAGATCCTGGATAGTATTTAGTATTATAGCCTTCAGCTTTAGAGTTAGAGGTTAGGGTTAAATTTATTTTACTAGGCTTAATTACGTCTAACATTACTTACCCCTTCTTCCTGATATTTTAGCGTATCTGCCGCCTTCTGATATTTTATCAAATACCATATTAAACGTTTCTCGTTTAATTCTTTCTGCCTCTTTTCTTAGCTTAGCCTCGCTACCAGGGTCGGCATTCCTGAAATCAAAGGACTGATTTATATTTACTGTAGAGGCTTGGCTGGCTTGCATCTGATTAGCACCTGTAAGCTCTACCGGCACTTTACCAGCTGGCATTGGTATAATCGCCTCAGGTACTCCGCCTTCTCCTACTATTGCCGGTGTTGGTTTATTTACTATACCACCATCAGCAAAAAACGGGAAACCAAAACCTCCTCCGCCCATCATTAGCATAGGCAATAATTGCATAAATATCGCCACTGCATCCATAAAGCTAAAACTACCGTCCTGTAAAACTGCGGCTGCGGTCGTAACTAGAGAAGCTCCTTGCATTAGCATCTGTGAAGATATAGCCGAATCTTGGGCTACTGCTTGCTGTTGGTCTACTACTTGTTTCTCCTTGTCTAAGATCTGCATCTGTTTTGGATCTACGGATGTTGCTGCCATTCCAGTATCTGGAGCCGCGGCCATAGAAGCTGAGGTAGATTGATTTGCAGCAATTTGAGAGGCCGTTGTATTTATCTGCCCAATATGAGATAGTATTTGAATATTTTTATCAAGTATCTGCTGTAGTAGTGGATCAGTAGTAGTATTAGTTAATGTACCACTTTGTATTGGTGTAACCTGCTGAGTTAATGTAGTTCCTGCAGCTGTCTGCTGAGTACTTAAAGTAGGTTCTGCAGGCTTCTTGAAGATATCCATTTTCATTAGTAGAGGAATTAACTGCGTTATTATAGCAATACCGTCTAAGAAGCTAATACTTCCGTCCTGCATTACAGCAGCGGCTGTAGCTACTATGCCTGCTCCCTGAAGCAGCGTCTGAGAAGACATGGCTTGATTTTCTGCTATTTTATTTTGCTTCTCACTATACCTCTCATCACCCTTTACTTCTATCGGCCCTGTAGGTGCCATAGTCGCATTTGATACGGTTAAGCCTCCCGTAGCTATATTTGTATCTATACTTCTAAGAGAGGTCTCTATATTAGTAAGATGGGAATTAGAAGTATTTAAAGCTAAAACGGTTTTTTCTCCTGTTCCACCGGCTAATTCTTTCATGCCTGGAACATCGGAAAAACTTCCCTTTAACATAGAAAATATTCTCTCTTTAGCGAAAGATTTTAGAATATCTAAAGCCATCTCCCGGAAGCCCATAGCTATATTTTCCAAAATACCTTTTAAATTCTTAGCTTCAGCTAATCCATCTATAATACCGTCCACAAATATACCAACACTATCAGTTAGAATATCGGCGATTTGTTCGGAGTAACTTTTTATATTATCTAAGGCTTCTGTCAGGTTGTCAACAAAGTATGCGCTAACATATTCTGGAGTTACTAGCTGTTGTTTGGCCATTTCTTCGTTAATAGCCATGTTTTTCTCTAGCAGCTCTTCGGCTAACTGTACTGACTCTAAAGTGAGTCCGTTAATATCAGATTGAAGCTTGAATCTTTCTTCTTCAGTTAGTTTGAATTCTTCTGCATTTTGTAGTAAAGCAAACTTACTTGCAGCCTCTGATTGTAGAAGGGCTTGTCTACGTCTAATGATCTCCGCTTCCTGAGCGGATCTACTTAGGCCTTCATTCTGTAGGGCTAGTGAAGCCTCTAGCATATCTAGATCAAATTCGGCCCCTGCTATAGGTCTCTCTATAGCTGCGGTCTGTCTTGCAAATCTTGCTTTTGCTTCTTCTAGTTCCTTCTCCCTTTCTATGATTTCCAGATTACTGGTATTTATTCTTAACTTAGTTTGTAGGGTTTTTATCTGACCTTCTAGGGTTCTTGATTCCTCGCTATTAAGATTATTTATAGCTATCTTATTGCTAATACTCTTAATCTCATTGAGTAAAGATTGGCGCTCAACATCTAGTGTTTCTTTTTGCAGGTCATACTCTTTTTGTATATATGCTACACTATTTTCTCCAAATTCAATTTCCTTGCTCTTCAGCTCCTTTAGTTTTTGAGATGCAAGTAGAGCCCTATCCTGAATGCTAGATGCTTGAACCGCTATATTAAGCCCCTCCTGCTCTAGATTAAATATAGCATTTTTTACTACCGCAGTTTTAGCAATAATCTGTTGTTCTGTATTTAACCCCGCTATTCTACCATTTATCTGATCTAACTGGAGTTTGGCTAGCGCTAGTGCTAACTCCTCCTTCATTGTAAGCTCAGAAGCAGACTCAAGAGTTTGAATTTTTAACGATAAAGCCGCTCTAGCTTGTTGTAGGGTAGCTTTCTGCGTGCCCAAAATACTGTGCTCTACTTGAGCTATATCAAGTAGCCTTTGCCCCTGAGCATCATATTCTGGACTAATTCCCTTTAATATCGCTAATTGGTTGTTTAAAGAAATTTCTATGTTTTCGTACTCTAGTGCTGCTGTTATATTTTGGGATAAAGAAGCCTGCAAGCCCTGTAAAGCACTCTTTAAGTCTCTTACATTTTCTGCGGCTAAGCCGAATTGAGCGGCCATACCCCTAATACGCTCCTCTATAATAGGATCAATATCAGTATTTGCGGCCAAGTCTATTTCGCCAGATATAGCACTTAACTCATTTAATGCCTCAGAAATTTTAAGAAACCGCTTAGATGCGTCAGAACTAGGAATTAGGGCTTTGATGACCTCATCTCTATACTCTGTAAGAAGATTATTAGTCTTATCCAGCGCGGAAGCTTCTTTAGCTAATACACCAACTGAGGTTTCGTGAGCTTGTGTCATTTTTTGCTGTGCTATAACAATAAAGTCTGCTAGATCTGAAGATTTAGCGACTCCGTTATAAACCTCATTAAATCTGGATTCAAAAGCGTCTAAGCTTTGGAAAGTTCCTTCATCAAAAACTACTCCGCTTACCTCTATTTCTACGGGCTCTCCAGTTACGTCCTCTATTGTACGCATTTGTTTCTTAATGGTATTAAATAGAGATTCTATAGCTTCTTCATCTACATCAAGCTCTCCGGCCTCCCTAGCAGCAGCAGCTAGCTTAGTTAATCCGCCCAGGGATTGTTTAAGTGCAGTATCCACTGCCTGTATTTGGGAAGAATACTCTTTCCAACCTGCAGTACCCTCTCCTAATGCTATTTGAACTTCAAATAATTTATCAGCAGTAGAGTCTAAGGTATCGCTTAGATCTTTTGCGCTAGAGTTATACTCCTCTAGCATCCTTGTAGCCTCTTCACTAGTTTTGGAGATAATTCCTATTTTCTCCCCTATCCACTTTATTGCATCCCAACCTAATTGAATAAATAGAAGTGCTGTTGTTACTACAGTAAAGGCTTTGGCTATAGCCCTCCCTGCTATAACTGCTGCTGCGCTTAAATACGCAAAAGAAGTAGTAAGTAGACCTATCTGTGCTCCATGTGCTCGCGCTGCTATTGTAGCCTGATTTATAGCTGCTGCGGCAGCTCTCCAACCAGCAACAATTCCAGAAGTATTAGCTGCAGCTGATACAGCCCCTAAAACTGTGGCTCTCATGGCTGTAGTTTGAATAGTGAATCTATTAAAAGCTAAGCTCATAGATGCCATAAATCTTCCGGTCATGGTATCACTAACGTTTATAAGACCGTTTCTTACAAGACTTAGGCTTCTGGAACCTTCTTCACTAAGATTTCTTAGTTGCTCTAAAGCCTCTAAGTCCATAATCTCAACATCGGTACCAAACTGTATTGGTGCCTCTCCCTCTCCCTCGCCGCGGGCGTATTCAATAGCCTCATCTAATGCTCCTCTGTACCTATCCATCTCGTCCAGAACATCTTGATAAGCTGTTGATATGCCATTCTGCATACTTTCAATAGCGCTTCGTAGCGCCTCATCTCCTAACGCTACTGTATCTTCGCCCGCGGTAAAAATATCTGCAATTTGCTGTGCTTGATCTTGCGGGTCGAAGTTCGCATACTGCTCTGCCGCATTAGGTATTTGGTCTAATAAGGCTAAATACTCCTCGTAGGCAAAAGATGCCTGGCCTATATTTTCTGTAGCCTGCTGAGCGGCTCTAGCTGCTGTATCACCAAACTCGGCTAAAGCCGGTATAGCTAAAGAAACTAATTTACCGGCGATTATACCGACTATACTTGCCAATAATAAACTATTATCCGCTATATTTTGTATAAACCCAGCTAAAGGAACATTCATTACGTCCAAAACACTTCGTTTTAAGGCATCGAAAGCTACCGCCAACTGCTGGTAGGGATTAGCCCTAATTTCTATGTCTCCATACCTTTGCTGAGCTTGCTCTAATACTTGGTTTACTATTGCTTGCTGTCTTTGAAACGCAGTTAGCTCCTTAGCATTTAATCCTAAGGCATCCGCATATTGTCTGGTTGCGTCTTCTATTCGTAGAATAATACCAAATTCGTCTAAGAGTTCAGCCTCTCCTTTTACTACTGCTTGAATCATTCTGTTAGTAGCTTCAGGCACATTCCTGCCGAGAGCATTAGCGGCCTGGGTAGCTGCCGTAGTTAGACTCTCTAGTTGAGATACATCAATGCCTCCACCTATACCAAGCGCAGCTAATTGCATAGCCTCTTTTAAGCCTATTGCTTGGTTAGTGATTTCTTGAAGACCCGCACCTACAGCGGCAAAATTTGTGCCCGTAGAGGCGGCTAGATCAGCGGATGCTTGACGCATGATAGAAAAATCGGCGGCGTCTCTTAGAAGACTAAACGCAGAAGTTAGTGCATAAACGTTAGCTGCAACAGTAGCATAGATAGAGACAAGTCCGCCCATGCCCTGGGCCTGTCTAGCAAACTCTCTTGTAGAGTTAAGAGAAGACCTACTTACTCCATCCATTCTACGTCTAAGCCTATTTGCTCCATCTCCAGCCTGATCAGATCGCTCCCTAACATCCTCTAGACCTTCGGCCACCGCCCTAAGCGTACCATCATCTGATACGATTACTCGGAATACTACTTGATTTGGTGCTGGCATGCTTTCTCTCCAATTTTTTATTTATTGACTTAATATTGTGGTTGTCAATAATAGCTAAAAACCGTAAAATTATATCTACTTCCTCTACAGGCTCTATATCGTAGATTTTTAATAAAAGGAGCAGGTTATCGTAGGATTTTCCCAAGTAGAACCCAGAAAAACCGTCCCACCTATCTTGAAGTCTTGTGTATATACCAAAAGTAATCTGTGTAATTTCTAGTAAATCTTCAAAATCAGGTGGGACCTCAGACGGATCTGGCTCGTTGCCTAAGGAAGCGCACATTTCTAAATAGGTTTCCTTTGTTACGCCTAAGGCGGCATTTTCCAAGTATGCCTTAATCTTATCCGCCTCCTCGGTTAGAGTCACTTGTTGAAATTTGAGATATCTAAAATAGTTTGAGATACCCAAGTATCAAATACAGTTGAATTTTTAATTAGATCTAGTGCCTGCTCTTCTGAGTATGGTAGTTCTAGCTCTTCATCGAATTCGCCAAGGTCTACTACCATAAGCTCCTTTAAATACTTTAGTTTTAGTCCCTTCCAACCTAGTAGTGTTTGTTTGGTATAAAGCTCGGTAAATAGTTCTTCATCGAGCTCCTCCTTAGGTGCTCTTGTCTTCTTATCGAAGCCAAGTTTAGTGGCTTCCCTTCTCAGCTTCTGCAGAGCTTCTCTAGAGATATAGCCTAAAGTAACTAGAAAGCCATCTAGGCCGGGAAATTCTACTTCGATTGTTTTACCAGTTGTAACTAAGCTTTTTAGTGAAATCATATTTTCTCCTTTTGTAAATTAACAAGTGGGTAAACCCAAATAAAAAATTTTTATTAGTATTGTAACTAAAGACACACCAAATACTGACCACAAAATCCAAATCATTTTTGCCATGCCTTCAGTTCTATGTTGAAATTGAGCTAATTCATTATTGTAATCTTCTAATTTTTCTAGTCTTTCTATGACATCTTGAACTTTATCTTCCACATAATCCTGTTTAGTTTCTAATATGTTGACCCTGTTTAGGCTTTGAGAGATTAGGTCTAATTTCATAGAGACTTTATTATCCATAAGATCAAGCCTCTCCATAACCTTATCGTATTGTTTTTCTAAAGAGGAAACTCTTACTTCTTGCTCTGACATAGATTTTCCTTATTATTATATAGCTGACCCGATACCGGGTCAGCTTTTAGTGTTATTCTCGTATTAGAAGAATAGCGTCATAAGCATCCAACGTAACTGAATCTACGAGTAGTCCGTCATTGTGTGTGGGATCCTGTACGCCTTTAATTTTTCTAAAGTTTCCTCCGAGCTCGATGGTCTGCTGCTGATTTGTAGCATTTACGACTACCCTGCCATTATCGAAATCTCTTTGGAAAATACTAGCGCTGCCTTCAAATACATAAACTTCATCTAGCCAAATAGCACTATCTTCGTTACCCACCCTAAACGTTAGAGCGTAATCATCAGTAACTTCTGGAATAACGTTAATAACGCGCTTTGACCATCTGGCCGGAATATCTACTTCTTGAGTATAACCACCGAAATCAAATAGAATACGTCTGAAATAATCGGATTTTATTGAGAATGCGATTGTGTATTCTGTACCGGCAGTGAGATTAACCGTAGGCCCAACAATTCTAGTATCATAAAAATCTCTATTAAAACTAGTTTGTCCTGGGCTATATAGAGACCAGCCACCACCAGCGGTTGGACTATCAGCAACTCTAGATAAGGTAGTATTAACTGCAGACCATCCGGTTAGCGAAGTTTCAAAACCACCATTGTTAATTAGATTGTTAATTGGATCAAAAGCTGCTGAGCTATATACTCTAATCCTATCATTTATAGGTTGTCCTAGCCAGCCTAAATTGGCTCTGGCCTCTGATTCATCTAAGGAATTTAGGGCCGCAGGTCTAGAATATTTTTCTGAGGTGGGGTCTACAATAACGGAGTATTCATCCCACCATACACCAGTATCAATATAGTCTCCGCTATTGGGCTGGCCATAAAATCCATCATCTAGCAGTGCCATACCAAAACTAAATCTAAATGGGGCGTTTGAAGTAGGGGCGGGCTGCTCTGGGTCTCTTCTAAACTCTGGTTCCATGCCTGGGTAGTATAGGGTGGGAGCTTTAGAGAGGGCCATAGTAAGGGAGGGGCCAGCTTTATGGTTTCTAACATGTGCACTATAATTACCTAAAGTTGCGTTAATATCCTCGTACTCTGGAGTAGTAGTAAAACTTTCGTTTGATACTGGGAAACCCTCCATCTGAACGCCGTTAATCGTATCTAGGCCCCTAGCGTGGCTGCCACCACCTATAATCATAAAGTTGGGCATAGCTGTGCGTAGTTTAGAGTAAAATAGGTCTACTCCATCCCTCCAGAAATGATCTCCAGTAGAATCATCAATACCGTCATCTACTGCTAGATCATTATCAATATCTGAGTAGAAGTTAAGGGGTACCCAGAACTTATCTACGTCAAAATGGAATCCATGAACAGTAATATCAATCTCAGTACCAGATAGTAACTTATTATAATAGACCTGGGCCCAAGAAACCAAAGTATCTGCTGCAGACTTATTAGAAGCATCTAATGGGCAGCGAGTACTTAGATTGTACATCCAGTTAGTACCGGTAGAGTCGTTAACGTTTACAGTAACGTGCTGAGCTATAATGGAGCCGCTAGCATGGGCGACTGCAGTGGATTTAAATCCTCTACCATTTACAGACCACTGATCTCCGCGCACGTCTAGTACGGGGTCGGGCTCTACTGTTAGAGTATTAGAATTAGTGTCAACCGCCGAAATTTTTACCTGCTCTGCATTAGCAAAAGACCCAGCAGGTGCATCATAAATTACCACATATTGATTGGCGGAAAATAAGCTGGCATCAGCTACTGGAATAGTCATATCGGTATCGGAAATACCTGCGGTTAATGTGGTTCCGGCTTTATATACCCAATGTCCCGCGAACATATCCCCAGTAATAGTACTAGAGTCGGCCGTACCTGTAAAAGGTAACGCGTGATTTATATTATCTTGGTACTCAACTGGGTTGAAAAATCTTAGATAAATAAGATTCGTATTAATATCCTGAGCTTCAGATAGTCTAGCAGGGTTTTGTTGGGCATGTAGGGACCACTTAGAGTGCTCTTCTGCATTCAGTCTTGCATAGGAGTCCGCTAGACCTATCCTTGGATAGGGCATGGTATTTAGATAAGTAAAGCCGGTATTGGTAACAAACTCAACTTTAGTATCTACATCATCCATATAAGTATAGGGACCTTTTGATACTAAAGAGATTCCTGGCTGAGGAATGACTCCTCCGTCCTCTTCGCCTACCAGCTCTAGCTCTCCAACAATATTATCTAGTTCATCTGCTGAAATATTTACTCTAGCATTTCTGCTATATATCTCTTGCTCTGCTAGTAACTCTGCTAAAACGAGGCTAACTTGTCTAGAAGTTAGTTCAAATTGTGTTGCCATAATTTTCTCCGTTATTCGGAAGGCTCGACCCAAGCGAGCTCCGAAATTATTGTTGGCCGATTACTGGCGGCCTTTTGTATGTCTATTTGCTGTTGAATTTCATGCTTTAATTTTTCTAAAGCGTTAGCATGTTTTCTAAGTTTTTTACTGGTCAACCTATTATATACCCAATCTATAATATCCGATCGAGTGAAGCCTTGTAGGGCGGTCCTAACCTGTGCTAGTGAGCTTGCTTGAGGTAATGAGGCAGTTAAATCATGACTTACTACCCCCTTTAGTTGTTTTCCCTCAAATTCTTCGGTTCCGGTAACCTCAAAGCAAAGCTGCACTAGTGCTCCAGTTTCGGGCGCCTCTGCTAGCCAAGCACTAACTTGGGTGATTTTAAATTGATAACTAACTGCCATCATAAGCCTCCTACTTTAGTTTATAACTAGCCAATTTACTCTGGTTTCTGCTGTGGGTGCAGTATCCGGATATAATGTAAAACTGCCACTTGCTGCAACAGCTTGAACAGCTTTTAAAGTACTGTCATTAGTTCCTACTGTTGCTATAATTATACTGTCAGTAGTAACTAAGCTATTAGTTACTACTACAGAAGCAGCACTTGCGGCAAAATTTACTGTGCCCGCAGGCTTATTAATTGTAGCATTGCCTGTGGTACCTGTTGTTGTTACTGTCTTATCTAAACTAAGGGCATCGGCAGTTATAGTACCCTCCACATCTAGTGCAGTAGCGGGAGAATTAGTACCTATACCTAAATCGCCTTCTATATAGTTAATAGCGGTTCCATCGATAAATAGGTTAAATCTGCCAGAAGCTGCTGGAATTTGTGAACGAAATCCAACATTATTAACAGAGGCACCTATAAATGCGTTTGAAGTGTAAAATCCATATTGCTTATCAGCGTTACCAGTACCGTAAGAGCCTTGTGTAGCTTCATAATGATTTATAGTACTAATGTCTGTAGTATCATCTAGTGTAGGCAGGGTTCTGTACAACCTAGCTGTTCCAGTTACATCAGAAGCGATCTTACCTCGCATATCAATACCATAAGCATTAGAGGCTCCAGTTATATCCTTCAATAATCGGAAACTAGTACTATCTATAGCAAATCCTGCTAGAGCTACGCAGCCATTAGCATTTATTTCTAGTGCCTTGGAACCAGCTGTGCTTAGGGCTACAGTATCCGTATTGGCTAAATACATTCCGTTTCCGGTTTCTGTATTGGCTGTAGGGTAAAACTTACCTGCTGTTACAGAATCGAAGGTAACATCCCCACTAGCTCCGGATACATCTCCAGGCTCCCAAACTCCACTAGTATTATTCCATACTAGAGCCTGTCCATCCGTGGGTGCAGATGTTGCTGTGTCTACATCCTCTAAATCACCTAGTTTGGGCTCCCAAGTAGGCCTTACAAATAGTATACCATCATCAACATGGCTACTTACAACAAGGGCCACTATTACTTTAGGGTCGGGAGCGGCGGGAACTGTTTTAGTTAAACCGCCCGATGCTCCGGCATATACTATATCCCCATCTAACCAAGTTTCTCCGTAATTTACGCCGTTAGTCTGAATACCTCGTACCTTACCAAAATGAGTAACATAGCCTAGGCCATCTTCTCCATTTTCTACGGGAATATCTCCTGTAGCGAGTCCCATAAATGTGGCTGAGTCTTGAGTGCCATCCCAAGGACTTACCCGTATTTTACCTGAGTTACCACTAGTTCCTGAATACTGAACAGGAGTGCCGTCAGATATTATAGATGCAGTATCATTTATAACGTGATATAACATCTCTTGCCCAACTTGTAGCACGCTTCCATGGTTAAGTACAATTTCAACAGTATTTTCCTCAGTTGACCAGCGGGTAGATCCCATAGTTGTACTAGTACTGGGGGTAGTAGTATCATAATGTACGCCCGTGAATTCGGGATCATCTAAACCTAATGTAGTTCTAGCTGCAGCTGCATCTACATCATCTAGTAATGTTTCAGCATAAGCAGTTATAGTAGGTGTATCACTAAGATCACTATAACTACCGCTTGTTGCTACTGTAGCTAAAGAAGCTGAGTCGATAAGAGTAGCATCTGTAATTAGTGCATTTAGTTCAGCTAAAGTATCAATATCACCTGGTTGTACTGCTGAGTCAGCTGTACTACCTTGAGCTGCTGTAGCATAGTCTGTACTAGCAGTAGTAGCTGCACTACCTAAACCTAATGTAGTTCTAGCTGCAGCCGCATCTACATCATCTAGTAATGTTTCAGCATAAGCAGTTATAGTAGGTGTACCACTAAGATCACTATAACTACCGCTTGTTGCTACTGTAGCTAAAGAAGCTGAGTCGATAAGAGTAGCATCTGTAATTAGTGCATTTAGTTCAGCTAAAGTATCAATATCACCTGGCTGTACTGCTGAGTCAGCTGTACTACCTTGAGCCGCTGTAGCATAGTCTGTACTATCAGTAGTAGCTGCACTACCTAAACCTAATGTAGTTCTAGCTGCAGCTGCATCTATATCATCTAGTAATGTTTCAGCATAAGCAGTTATAGTAGGTGTACCGCTAAGATCACTATAGCTACCGCTTGTTGCTACTGTAGCTAGAGAAGCTGAATCGATAAGAGTAGCATCTGTAATTAGTGCATTTAGTTCGGCTAAAGTATCAATATCACCTGGTTGTACTGCTGAGTCAGCTGTACTACCTTGAGCCGCTGTAGCATAGTCTGTACTATCAGTAGTAGCCGCACTACCTAAACCTAATGTAGTTCTAGCTGCAGCTGCATCTATATCATCTACTAATGTAGCGCCAAAAGAGCTAATACCGTGTTCTGTTGTGGAATTTTCATGATCGTATGCCCAGTTACTTGATATAGCGTCCGCGGTTGCCCCATCTACAGGAGTATCATGTACGACTACCGGAGTTCCCCCGGAAACTTCCTCCCAAGCTACTCCACCTAAACCATCTGCTGATAATACATAGCCATCCGGGGCTGCACCAGAAGTAATATCTGTAGAAGCTATATCTACGCTTTCTAACCTGTACCCAGGATGGGGGTCTGCTGCTTGCGTATGATCGTACGCCCAGTTACTGGATATTGGTGCGGTTGTAGCTCCATCTACAGGTATATCATCAATATCACTTGGCTGTAGCGCTGAATCAGCGGTACTACCTTGAGCTGCTGTAGCATAGTCTGTACTATCAGTAGTAGCTGCACTACCTAAACCTAGTGTAGTTCTAGCTGTAGCTGCATCTATGTCATCTAGTAATGTTTCAGCATAAGCAGTTATAGTAGGTACTGTAGGTATGGTGGGTGTATCACTAAGATCATTATAACTACCACTTGTTGCTACTGTAGCTAAAGAAGCTGAATCGATAAGAGTAGCATCTGTAACTAGCGCATTTAGCTCGGCTAGAGTGTTAATATCTCCCGGTTGTAGCGCTGAGTCAGCTGTACCGCCTTGAGCTGCTGTAGCATAGTCTGTACTATCAGTAGTAGCTGCACTGCCTAAACCTAATGTAGTTCTAGCTGTGGCTGCATCTTCATCGTCTAGTAATGTTTCGGCGTAAGCAGTTATAGTAGGTAGCGTTATAGTAGGTGTATCGCTAAGATCATTATAACTACCACTTGTCGCTACTGTAGCTAGAGAAGCTGAGTCGACAAGAGTAGCATCTGTAATTAGTGCATTTAGCTCAGCTAAAGTATCAATATCACCTGGCTGTACTGCTGAATCAGCTGTACTACCTTGAGCCGATGTAGCATAGTCCGTACTATCAGTAGTAGCTGCACTACCTAAACCTAATGTAGTTCTAGCTGCAGCTGCATCATAACTATTTAAAAGAGTTCTACCGAGCGTAGTGGTATCTGCTAAGCTCCACTCTTCAGTAGTATCATCCCAGTATAGCATAGATCCCTGCTGCTTTAAGTCGGTGTCTACATTATGTAATTCATCCAATTTAGGGGTTACACTTGGCCTAACGAACAGAGATCCATCAGATGTATGACTATTAACTACTACAGCTACAGTAATATTTGGATTTGGAGATAGTGGTCTAAATTTAGTTAGTCCGCCATACTGTCCTGCATACAGAACATCTCCGTCTAACCAAATCTCTCCATAAGGGGTTCCGGAAGTATTAAGACCTCTAGATATTTTCCCAAAATGAACTATGTGTCCTATACCGTTCTCTCCATCCGATACTGCAATATCTTGGTCCGCAATTCCTAAAAAATATATAGAAGGAGTTGAGGAGCCCTGCCAAGGCCTTACAAGTATTTTTCCAGTATTGGCGTGAGTTCCTGCATACTCTACCGGGGTGCCTTTTAAGATAACTTGTGGTGTTGCGTTTACAACATGATACAATACCTTTTGGCCTAAGGGTAGAGGTTCTTCGTGTTCTAATACAACCTTAACGGTACCGTCTTCAGGATCCCAATGTGCTGCACCTACATCATCGGACTCACTGGGGGCTGAAGTACTAAATTTTACTCCCGCTAAGCTGGGATCATCTCCTTCTCTAACTACGTCTCCAGGCTCCCACTGTAATTCTGCGCTATTCCATATTAGAGCCTGCTCATTATAGGGTGCAGGAGTAGAGGTATCAACATCATTCAAATCATCAATAGAGATATTGGTAATATCTCCGGTAAATTCTCCTGGAGGTCCCTGAGGTCCTGGAATACCTACAATCACAGTCTCTACCGTAGTCCCATTCTCCTCTACTGTTATAGATGTAGGATTTTGTACTACTGATACGTATGTTGTCATCTTGTTACCTCTTGTGATACTAAAACGGAACCTTGCAATACTCTATAAACTATACCAGTTGCGGATTCTACTTCTAAGTCATATACGCCATTTAGTAAAGCTAATTGAGAAGTATCCGTATCAGACATATATAGTTGTATTGTTCCTGCGCTTCCGCCAAGCGTAATTCCTCCATTTTCTGTGGTTAACTCTAGGATAACAGAAGGAGAATTATAAAACTTTCTTACTTGGAGTCTGGCGGTATACCCTGACAAATCTATTGGAGTTTGTTCAGAATCTCTCCAAGTAAGCAGAGGGTTAAAAGTTGCACCTTGCTCAATTACAATATCTAGTACCCCGGCTCTTGGAGGTAATTTTGCTGCCATGTTTATTCTCCTAATCGCCGCCCGTTAGGGCGGCTACTTGTTAGATTAACTTGCCATTTATAGGTAGTAATGCTCCTGGGGGTGTAAAGTTTGCTGTTCTGGGATCGCTGTCTACTTTAGATTTAAACAACACATCTTGCATATATCCTGTAAAAAATACCTTATCTGCTGCTACAGCTTGTGGTTTAAAGGATGCACCTATTTTGCCCTCGGCAGTTGTGGATTTAAATTGATTATTACTATAGGATGTAGTTGCTACTTCTATACCGTCTATAAACAGCTTTGTAAAGACATTCTCTGCAAAACTTAAAGATACATGTGTCCAAGTATTTAGGGGTATAGATCCACCAGATAGTACTTCTACAGCACCTACTTGATATGCTAAAGCCCCTGCTGGTGTAACTCTGAAAATTCTTTCACAATCTACGGCATCGCAAGACATATCGAAAATAGGGTTACCACCACCAAATGGTTTACTTGGATTATCGTTATATGTTGTAATATAAATCCAAGCCTCAATCCTGGACATTTCAGAGGTTACATCGCCATATCCTCCAGCAAATGTATTAGTTGCCATATCCATACTCAAATAGCTATCTATTCCGTCAAAATAGCCAGCGGAATCATAATACTTATGTTCAGTAGTTTGAGTAATAAATCCACCATGTGTTGTAATGTGTCTATATCTCCATCCGTAGAATCTATTTTGGTCTGTTGGGTATTTATGTATTGCGAATTCTGATCTATCCCAATACCCTGGAACAATAGAAGCATTATTATCACCAACTAAAGGTATAACAAAAACGAAACCATCATCTAAATTATCGGCCTCTATCTGACTAACAGTCATAGCACTATAATCTACTTTATCAGGTATTGGGCGTTTAGTGTAATAAAGGGCTGCAGGTGGAGTAAAGTTTTCGTCATACCTGGATAGCTGAGTAATTCTAACATCCTGCATATATCCAACAAAGCTTGGTGGGTAAAGACCATCTTCATCCCAAAATTCTTGGTACTGGCCGCCTATAGAAACGTCGGGGTAGTAGCTACCAATAAAACCCTCAAAGTAATTATCTGCAGCGATATCATATTCTGGAGTTGTTTCCGCTACTTTTTGGCCATCTATCCAAAGTCGCATGTAAGTTTTATCTGTAGTTACCGCAACATGATGCCAAGTATTTAACGAAACAGAGCCACCACTAATCGTTAATCCAACTTTAGTAGTTGAAGTACCACTAGTCTTTCTACCATCCTGAATTATAGCTAGCTCCCCGTTTGTCCTTACCTTAAACATATTAAAGGGTCCGTCCTCGTTAGTTTTTCTAGACCAATCAATTATAGTATTACCGCCGCCGTCGTGCATGAAAGGGTTTTCATTATAGGAGGTAATATATATCCAGGCTTCCATAGTTACAGACCGCTCTGTAAATTGCACCCAGGAGAAAGAACCATATGCGATCCCAAATACAGCATTAATACCGATCGCGGAATATGGCGTACCATCAAAATATGCTGAAGAGCCATAATATTTAGATTGTAGCGGCGTAAAAGTTGTAGTATCCCCTGCGAGCAATTCCTGGCGGTACTTATCTAAAGAGTATGTTTCTGGTACACCCCTCTCACTATACATAGGTAAGCAAAGATATACTTGATTAAAGTAAGGATCTTCAGTAACAGCAGAATAAGTTAAAGGAGCATAAGCTATGCCATTAATTACAACCCTCCAACCATACTCTCTTATAATGTTTAGGGCTGCAGAGGCATCAGGGGATATTGCGCCTGTCGTATCATCGAAGTCTATTGTGATAGTATTACCGGTAGCAGGAGCAAATATTTCGGCATTAGCTAAACCTAGTAAAATTCTATTAACATAAGATACTGGTAAGCTATCACAGCCACTCCAAGTAGATAAAAAGCAATTTGGTAATGGCTGAAGCTCATAATAAGTTTCGAAATTTAACCAATTATAGAATTCTGAGTAATAGGCTCTACTTGGATGCATGTACTCTATACTATTTAATGCTGAACAATTTGCAAATGCAGACTTAAATGTTACAGCCGGGCCAAAAGTATCTACTATACTTAAAGTCTCTAAAGCTAAAGCCCCCTCAAATGCCGATTCCATATTCTGTACTGTACTGATATCTAAGGCATATCCATTTGTTAGGTTTGGCAAACCAGCAAAGGATTTATACATACTATCCAATCCTTTTAGCGCATAAAATTTTCGAAGTGCAAATTTATTCAGGTCGCCATCCTTAAGATCCCACATTGCTGAACCTATACCAAGAGTGCCGCCGAAAGATACCTGTCTTGGTCCGCGAACCCTAATAACATACGTACCCTGGGCGGCGTAGTTGTGTCCATATCTAGTTCTACTTGGATTAACAAATTGCGTAATAACATCGTCTCCCCAATCTACTTCTACACTATAATTGTCAGAATAATAAAATGCGTCAAAAAGCGGGTCCTCCGCTTCTAGTTCTAGTAGGTCGTAGGTAGACATCCAAACCGACGTATCCGGGCTAGTAGTTTCTATTACATAAAGTCCCTCGTAGGTAGGCACATCCCAGTTTTTAGATACTAATTCATTAGATACTGTACAGTAATCTTCATTATAGCTTAATCCTACTAAATCTTCTACACCTATTGTTCTGTTATTGGCATCGGTAGTAACAATATTATTTATACTATTCAATATATTAAGAAGCGAAGCAAGAGTAAGATCATTGTTTCCTGAAGTATTTACCCAAGTATTACTAAAACCATCTTGAGAAAATGTATCAATATTTATACTATCAAATAAATTTGGTGGGAAATTTTGTAGAGAAGAACATTGATACCAAGCTGATTGAAATGTAGTTGCCTTATTACCAAAATTTATTCCCGGATCTACAGAAATTAAATTGTCGCAAGCAAGCCAAGCACCAGAAAAATCTTCTCCAGATGACATATTAAGCGGCCCTACACTTGTTAGGGAATAACACTCATACCAAGCTCGAAGAAAATTCGTACCAGAACTTAAATCTAAGGCGGGAAAAGATGTGAGACTACTACAGCGATACCAGGCCTCCATAAAATTTATACCACCAGATAAATTTATATCTGAAGGGAAACTAGCTAATGATGTGCACCCTTTCCAAGTCTCTCTAAAACTTTCTCCGTTAGGCATATTTAATGTGGGAAAAGAGGTGAGAGCAATACACCCTTCCCAAGCACTATCGAAGTCTACTCCACTACTTAAATTTATATCCGAAGGGAAACTAGCCAATAAGTTACAGTAAGCCCAAGCATAATCAAACTC
>Ga0180431_10003395_pt1 | contig 20560 bp, 21 predicted proteins | sample SS_ome_11_FD_132459 | JGI IMG/M metagenome (GOLD analysis project Ga0180431, IMG submission 132459) | Hypersaline lake sediment archaeal communities from the Salton Sea, California, USA - SS_1_MS_1 metaG | ecosystem: Environmental > Aquatic > Non-marine Saline and Alkaline > Hypersaline >...
AGGGCGTCGGGCTCCAGTGCGATCAGCGCGTCGATATCGTCGGTCGCCGCAAGCCCCACCGGTGCGGGGAGTCCGCAGATGTCACCGACGTCGAGGCCCACCTTGTCCGGGTTGCTGACACCGACCCCGACCAACTCGAACTCCGGGTGGTTGAGCACCTCGGGGATGACCATTTTGCCCACGAAGCCGGTTCCGAACACCACGATCCGTTTGGTCACCGCTGGTTTGGTCACCGCTGGTTTGGTCACCGCTGGTTTGGTCACCTCAGTGGGTTCCCTTGGCGCGGGTTACTTCCCTTGGTGCGCAGGGTGTAACGCCGTTCGGCATAGGCCATATCGTCGCGCCACAGCCGGGTGGCGGCAATCCTCATCAGCGGTTGGATGACAGGGGCGGCACGCAGCGCGTAGCGAAAACCGGAAAGGTCGGACCGGGCGATGACGGCCTCGATGACCGCGGTGCGCGGCCGGCCGTCCGGCCCGATCCCGACGGGAGTGGCGTGGGTCTCCACGACACTGCCCGCGCCCTCGCCGTCGACGATGTGCATCACGACCGTGCGCGGCCCGGGGCAGGAGAACTCCGCGATCACCGGCGCGCCGAGACGGCCCATCCGGAACGTGACGGCCACCTGGAAGACGTCAGCGTCGTCATCGGCATCGACCGGCGGTGCGCTGAGCACAGTGAGCCTGGCGAACGAATACGGGTGAAACCAGGCACCGTGCCAGGGATCGAGCCGGTTGGAGATCACATCCCGCGGTTCACACACACCATCGACTCGGGTGACCGTCGCCAGCCGGGGAGCCTCGGGGCGAACCGGCAGCACCGGAGCGTCCAGCGGTTCCTCGCCGCCGACCGTGTCAAGCCTTACCCACACCAGCACACCGTCATCGTGGGCCGGCAGCGGCTTCCAGCCGAAATCTCGGTCGCCGTCGAGGCGCAGGCCGTGCCACGGACAGATCAGCCCGCCGCAGTCGACGGTGCCGGTCGACAGATCCGCCCCGAGGTGGGGACAGGATGCCGGGCCGACGTGCAGGCCGCCGTGCTGATCACGCCAGGCCACGATCTCGGTGCCGCCCACCTCGGTTCCGAACGGCCGGTCAGCCCGGATATCGGTGCTGGCCCCGAAAACGAACCAGTTACCGCTGGGCCGGCGGTGAGCACGCCGCAGGGCGGCGTCGATGATGGCCGGCTCGGCCTCCTGGAACGTGGATTTCTGGTGAGCCCAATCGGGCTTCGGAAGAACCTCGAGCGGAATGTCTTTCGGCATCCGATCCGCCAGTAGCGACCACAGATCCATCAGCGCATACCTCTCTCCGCCAATCGTCGCAGCCATGGTGAGCGACCAGTTACCGGCACCGTGTGCAGGGTGTGGCCGCTGACCCCCCAACCCGCTAGCAACCGGTTGGCCGCTGTCCAGCCGGTGGTGGCGGCCCGTTCCATCAACGCGACCGGCAGGTCGATCCGGATTCCGTCGCCTGCCAGCATCAACCCGGCAGTCGGGGTCTCGACGGTCGGGCGGTGAGCAAAGGAGCCCGGCGAGAACAACGGGCAGTCCTGTTTGAACAGGATCCGCTCGGCGACGATGCCGGCGTTCGCGGTCTCCGGGTAGAGCTGGTGCAACCGGGACAGCATGACCTCCCGCAGCCCGTCGAAGGGCGGTGGGTCGACCACGGAGTAGGAGTGCACCTCCACCACGGAACCGCCGTGCTCCCTAGCCCACTCGGCGGCCTGACGTTCGTAGTTACTCACCACGCTGATGTTGTCGATCGGTTCCAGACCCCCGGTGCCCAGAAAATCGGGCCGCCCGGCGTCGACCGGCCGGTCCAGCCACAGCCGCTGGACCACGAACGGCGGGGCAACCTGCATCCCGGCCACCCGCTCACGCCAGGATTCGTCGCCGAGTTCCGGCGAGGCGGCCACGATCCGCTGCAGACCACTCACGTCGGCGGCCAGCACCACACCGTCGGCCTCGATGACCCGGCCGTTGTCGGTGCGCACCGAGAATCGTCTGGCACCGCCGGTCGACACCGACTCCACCGACACCGAGGTACTGAGCTGTACGTCCAGCCCAGTCAAGTACTCCCCCAAAGGATTCCACAGCGCGGTGTCAAAATTCGACGATGCCACGTCAAAGACGAGGCCTTCGCTGGAACCCAGGAAATACATGTGGAACATCGCTGCCAGCTCCGCCGCGGAGAGCCTCTCGGGCCGGGCGAAGAAGCTGCGGGCGAACACCTCGAACGCGAGGTGGCGGGCGGCCTTCGGAAAGTTGATCTGGTCCAGGAAGGTACCGGCGTCGCGGTCGTCGAGACGCTCGTAAATATCTGGAACCGACACCGCGGCCAGCGGCGCCGCGGCTTTGGCATCGATGCGCACCAGGTCACGGAACCGGAACGTCGGACTGCGCAACGCGAACACCAGCGCGTTCCACGGCGGACTCTGCGGCAGCCCGCGGAAGGTGTCCCGTCGGCCCTCACCATCGATGAGGGGGTAGTCCTCGACAGCGCGAAGCCGGGTCAGTCCCGGGTCGCTGCGGCCCAGCAACGCCCGCAGGTTGTAGTACTGGCGGAAAAACGCGTGGAAACCGCGATTGTTGGCCACCTCGGTACCGGCCAACGGACCCCCGTCGAGGCGTTCGGTCCAACCCGCCACCCGGCCACCCAGGTTCGGCTCGCGTTCAAGCACCTCCACCGTTACACCGCGCTCGGCCAATCCTGCGGCGGCCGACAACCCGGCGATCCCGGCGCCGATGACGACGACGTGCGGTACGGCGGGCAGCGCGGTCGCACTCGGCAGCCCGGAGGGCCCGGGGTGGCTGACCCGGCGCGAATCTTTCATTGACGACCTCTCACAACAGACCTTTCACAGTGGCGCATCCCCGAGGAAGGTGTGCACGATATCGCGCTGCCAGCCCGGCATGGTTTCGCTGTGTACGCCGGTGAAACCCGCCGCCGCCAGTCGGCGCTGGAAGTCGGCGGCGCCGTCAAACGTGTTCACGCTGCGCCACAGGTGCCGGTAGAGGGTGCTGTCACCGGTCTTGAGCCGGCCGGCGGGGATGATCACACCCCAGCAGACCGCGGTCCAGATCACCTGCGCCGCAGCGGAATCGCGCACCGAATACTCGTGCACGGCCAGGGTCGCCCCGGGGCGCAGCAGATCCCTGAACCGGTTGAGCTGCGCATCCGGGTCGGCCAGGTTGCGCAGCAGGTAAGCAGCCAGGATGCCGTCGAAGGGGCCGTTGACACCGGCCTGCGCCAACGACTCGATCGGCGTGTGCACGAACCGTACGGTGTCCGGCCAGGACTTGGCGGCGGCCTGCTCCAGCATGCCGGCGGAGGCGTCGACCGCCACGATCTCAGCGTGCGGGGCGGCCTCCAACAAGGCCGCCGTGGAGGCCCCCGTTCCGCATCCGGCGTCGAGAAGTCGCAGTCCCCGGCCGCCGTCCGGGATCCGCATCCGGCGCGCCGAGATCCGCAGATGGTCGTGGTATCCGGGGTTTGCGCCGACCAGCCGGTCATAGGCGGCCGCTCCGACGTCGAACGCGCCCGGCACCTCAGCCCGCCCCAGACCGGCCCGGCCCAGGCCGGACCGACCCAGCCCGCTCACCGCCGGCCGCCCGGGTCAGCGGGGCTGCGGGGCTGACCCTGCTTGACCCACAGCAGCAGCACCGCGGTAACCAGCGCCCAGCCGAACAGGAAGTCCTCCACCGGGATATCCCAGGGGAAACGCAGTCCGCTGGAGTGTTCCTCGTTGTAAATGACGATCGGCGCCGACAGCTTGGTCAGCCAGCCGTCGACCGGAATTTGAAAACCCAGCACGATCACCATCGATATCCAGTAGGCGGGCTTACGGAACAGCCCGGTGCGAAGTACAGCCAATTCCAGCACAGCGACCGCGATGACGGAGAGAACGGTCGGCAGGGTGTATCCGATCATCGGCGGCTCTCACCGACGGTCCGGTTGGGCCGGTCGCGCAGGATTCCCAGCACGGCGTTGACCGCACTGTAGGTGAGCAGCGCGCACAACGGGATGACGATGAAGAAGAGCAGTTCCTCCAGCGGCATGAACGGCACATTGACACCGCTGATGTACCGCGGGTTGTATGTCCACACCTCGGCGGCGATGGCAATCGCGTCCCAGGCCAGGAAGACCACCAGGACGGGAAGCAGCGCGCACAGGAGCCGCCGAGGTTGGCGGTAAACGCCCTGACCGAACAGCTCCAGCGGCAGTGTGATCAGCAGACAGCCACCCAGAACCAGCAGGTATTGCCACTTGTCCTCCATCAGAGCACCATCAGAGCACAGTCAGGCGGCGGTGGCCCGGCGGGCCCGCCGGGCACGCACCAAGCCGCCGGTGAAGACCTGCAGCCGCCTCCCCATCCCCACCGAGGCCCGCTCGCTGAACACCTCGAAGTCGATTTCCTCGATCCGATCGAGGATCTCGGCGTAGAGGGTGAAGGCCGTCGACACGCAGGGCCGCGACTGCGGGGCCAGCAAAGCGATGCCCTTGTGCGCCTCGCGGTAGATGGCCCGGGTGATCGCATGCTGAGCGGCGAGCGCCTGCCGCACCCGCGGATCGGTGCGGGCGTTGCGCTGGCACCAGGTCAGCAGATCGCGGTCGACGCCGAAGGCGGCCAACTCGTCAGCGGGCAGGTAAATCCGGTTTCGCTGCAGGTCCTCGTTGATATCGCGGAGGAAGTTGGTCAGCTGGAAGGCCCGGCCCAGCGCCTCGGCAGTGGGTTTTGCATCATCAAGCGGTCCGACGGTTCCCAGGATGGGCAGCATCTGCAAGCCGATCACCTCGGCCGAGCCGCGCATGTACCGGTTCAGCGCCGCCCGATCCGGATAGTCGGTCACGGTGAGGTCCATCCGCATCGCGGCCAGGAACTCCTCGAACAGCGATAGCGGAATGCGGTAGGTACGCGCGGTGTGCAGGACGGCGGGTAGGACCGGCTCGCTGGCCTCGTCACCATCGAAGAACTTCGCGGCGAGCCGCTCCAGGCGGGCCGCCCGGTCGGCGACACCGGCGTCGGACTGCAGGTCGTCGAGGATGTCATCGGCGTAGCGGGCGAAACCGTAGAGCGCATGCACCGCCGGGCGTTGGGCCGGGGTCAGCAGCCGCGTCGCCAGGAAGTAGGTGCGGCCGTGTTCGGCGTTGAGCCGGCGGCAGTACCGGTAGGAATCCCGCAGCCGTTCCCCGGAGATCCCGGCGGCCTGCAGTTCGGTGTTGATCATGCCCGCACCCGTGTGGCCGAACCGGTGATGGTGCGGGTGCCCGGCCCGCCCGCCGGCCCGGTGACCCGCTCGGCGGCCAGTCGCCCCGACAGCAGCGCCGTCGGCACGCCCACCCCCGGGACGGTCGATCCGCCGGCCAGCACCGCATTGTCGATACCGCGCACGAGGTTGGCCGGCCGGAAGGGCCCGGTCTGGGAGAAGGTGTGCGCCAAAGCGAAGGGGGTACCGGCGTACATCCCCTGCCTGGCCCAGTCGACCGGTGTCACGACGTCGAGGATGTCGGCGTCCCGGTCCATCCCGGGCAGCAGCCGTTCTGCGGCCATCGACAGAACCTGACGGGCGTAGGCATCGCCGTCGGCGGCCCAGTTAACCTTGCCTGCTTCGAGATTCGGACACGGCGCCAGCACGAAGAGCAGGTCGCGCCCGGGCGGGGCGAGCGTCGGGTCGCCCGCGGTGGGCATGGTGACCAGCAGCGACGGGTCGCTCATCAGTACCCCGTCGTCGATGATCTCGTCAAAGGTCTTCGACCAATTGGCGCCGAAGCTGATGTTGTGGTGCTGTAGCGCGCCTCCGACCGCGGGCACCCCGGCGTGAATGACCACCGCGGACGGCGAGGGACGGAACGTGATGGAACGACGCGGAGTCCTACCCAGCAATTGATACGTCAGTGGCAGTTCGGTTGTGAGAACCACGGCGTCGCAAGCGATCCGATCACCCGAATCGGTGCACACCGCCGTCACCCTCGAGCCCGATCTTTCCAGGGCCGTCACGGTGGCTCCGTAGCGGAAGGTGACGCCGGCGTCAGTAGCGGCGGCCGCCAGCGACTCGGGAACGGCCCGCATACCACCGCGCGGGAAATACACTCCGGCGATGGTGTCCATGTAGGCGATCACCGCGTATGCCGCCAGCGCCTTCTGCGGCGGGACCCCGGCGTAGAGCGCCTGAAAAGTGAAGATCCGCTGCAGGCGCTCGTCAGTGATGAAGCGGCGCACCATCTTCTCCCAGCCGCGGAACCCGCCGATAGCGGCGAGCCGCGCCAGCTTCGGGGTCAGCAGCGACAGCGGAGAAGCGAAGTTTGAGCCGATAAAGCCATCGATCTCCAGCGTGTACAGCTCGGTCAGCCAGTCCCGCAGCCGCAGATAACCCGCAGCCTGATCGGGACCGGCGAACTCCTCAATCGCCGCCGTCATCGTCGCGACGTCGGAGTGCACGTCGAGCACGCTGCCGTCGGCGAACGAGGCCCGGTAGGCGGGGTCGGACGGCATCAGTTCCAGATAATCCTTCATCGACGCACCGACCGCGTCGAAGGCGTCCTCGATGATGTCGGGCATGGTCAGCACCGTCGCGCCGGTGTCGATCCGATAGCCGCGGATATCGGCCTGGCCCACCCTGCCGCCGGGGAAGTCGTAACGCTCGACGACGGTGACCGAACGCCCCTGGCCGGCCAGGTGCATCGCCGCCGACAGTCCGGACAATCCGGCCCCCACCACGACGACGTGGTCGGTACTTCCTGGAACGGTACGCATCAGATAGTCCTCTTCATTCAGGTTCGTACAGGTTCGTTCAGGTCAGCCGACGGGTGCACACCGCGGCCATTTCTGCCAGCGCGGACTGCGTCCATTCGTCGATCCGGTTGTCGTCAACGAGCGCAGTGGCAGCCGTCACCCGCTCGGCGATCAGTTCCTCGATCCAGGCCGGCGCCCCGGTGGCCACGATCAGATTCCGCCAATGGGCGATATCCGCCTCGTCGAGTTCATCGGCGTTCATCAGCGCGGTGAACTGCCGACGGACCGTGGCATCGCCCATCCGTTGGGCCGCCACCACCACACTGGTCGCCTTGCGCTCGGAGAGGTCACCGCCGGCAGGCTTGCCGGTTACCGTCGGCGACCCGAACACCCCGAGGATGTCATCACGCATCTGGAAGGCCTCGCCGACCGCGCTGCCGTACGCACCGAGAACCGCAAGCAAGTCCTCGCGGCCGGCCATCGCCGCACCGATTTCCAGCGGCCGCCGGACGGTGTAGTTGCCGGACTTGCGCCGAGCGACATCCAGCACGGCTTCGAGAGTGGGAAGAACACCGGCATCGTTAGCGATATCGGCGATCTGCCCGACGGCCAGTTCGATCCGCATGGCGTCGTAGTGCGGCCAGGCCCGATCCAGCGCGTCTCGGGCCACCCCGCTCTCCCGCATCATCTGCTCGGCCCAGACCAGACACAGATCAGACAGCAGGACGGCCAGCGCGGCCCCGAACCGATCCGACGACCCTGACAGTCCATGGTCTCGATGCCACCCGCCGAATTGCACATGGGCGGCGGGACGGCCGCGGCGCAACGCAGAGTCGTCCATCACGTCGTCCTGCAGAAGGGCGAAGGCGTGCAGCATCTCCAGACCCGCCGACGCCCGCAGCGCCGCGGTGTCGGAATCGGGGTCGCCGTCGGCCCCGCACAACCAGCCCAGGTACATGAAGGTTGAGCGCAGACATTTCCCCCCGTCGAGGAATTGGCCGAGCACCTCGGGGGCGATATCGATGCCGGCGCGGCCAAGTTGAGGCACCGACCGGGTGCGGACGAATTCCGACACCTGTTCCAGGGACCTGCGCCGCACGCCGCTCTGCCAGAGTTGGAACTCGGCCGCCGGCGAACCGAACAACGAACCCATCGCGGTGGTGGGACCGCCGCCGCTCGACGTGGCGTCAGACGCGCGCACGACCCCTCCTGTTCCGCCGATCCACCGGCATCGTAAACACCATCTATTGAAGACGACCCGGCCACTCGACGCTCGTCGAGCCCCGGATGGTCACCCAGCCGTCATCATTCCTGAACTGCGGCACTGTCCTCTATCGTTCCAATACCCTTCCTACGACCTGCGGTTTCGAGAAAATGCAGAATCGGATCGGAAGGTCGGTTCCGGCCCGGCCCACCGCGCCGTCCGGCCCGCGCAACCGAACGAGAGGGCAACCGAGAGGTCAACGAGAGGGATCAGCATGACCCAGTTGAACGGCAAGGTCGCCCTGGTGACCGGAGCGTCCTCCGGTCTGGGCGCCGAGGTGGCCCGACTGTTCGCCGAGCGCGGCGCGACGGTGTTCGGCATCGCCCGCGACACCACCCGGATGGCAGCCGTCTTCGATGATGTCCCGGGTGGGGCCCATGCGCGGGCCGATATCACCGACCCGCAAGCCTGCCGTGGTGCCGTGGACCAGTGCGTTGCCCGCTTCGGAAGGCTCGACGTCCTGGTCAACGCGGCGGGTTTTCACCAGATGCGGCATACCGCCGAGGTTACCGACTCCGAATGGGCCCATGATCTGGCCGCCAATCTCACCGGCCCGTTCCATCTGTGCCGAGCCGCCCTGCCACATCTGCTGGAAACCGCCGGCAACATCGTCAACGTCGCCTCAGTGGCCGGGGTCGAGGGCGAGGTGTACTCGGCCGGTTACTGCGCGGCCAAACACGGGTTGGTGGGGCTGACTCGCGCGCTGGCCGTGGAGTTCACCAAGGACCGTCTGCGGGTCAACGTGGTCTGCCCCGGCGGCATGCTGACGCCGCAGGTCACCGATTTCACCGCCCCGGAGAACGCCGACTACTCCCTCATCATGCGCATCGCCGCCCCGCGGGGACTGATGGAACCGCGCGACGTTGCTTCGGTGATCGCCTTCCTGGCCTCCGACGAGGCGGCCGCCGTGCACGGGTCGGTATACGTCGTCGACCACGGAAAGCTAGCCGGCTGAACGACTGGCCCTACTGGGCCGCGTTCTGCAGCACGCCCAGCTTGTCCGGGCAGTAGGTATTGATGGCCGCCCCGACGAACTGCCAGGCCTGGGACTGAGTGGAGTCCCGGTCCAGGTTCCTGGAGACGAAGAAAGCCGACGCATAGGCATCGCCGTCGACCCCCGTGGCCAGTCGCTTGCAGGTGATCTTGCCCAGCCAGGCGTTGTAGTCGCGCTGTCCGTAGATCCCGAACTCGTGCAGTTGATCGGCGAAGGCGATGTCGGGGTCCGCCAGTGCCGCGGGGGCGGAAAGCACCGCCGCCGCCACCGTCGAAAGACCCGCCGTCATCCGCGTCACAGACCTCAAAACCGACATAACCTGCATTGTAGGCCGGACGTCTAAATCAGCTAACCTCTTCCTCGGGAGGATCATCATGAGACCTGTGCGAATTGCGCCCCTGCTGGCCGGCCTGGCGGTTGCCGTCGGCTCCGTGGTGTCCCCGGCAGTCGCCTCGGCGGACGCCACCGACGACTACCCCATTCCCAACCGTATGCTGAAAACCACCTGCACCGCCGAGCAGATCATGGCCGCGGCCCGCGATGTGGAGCCTGTCTACTTCGAGCGTTACATGATCGACTACAACAACAAGTCGCCACAGGTTCAGCAGGCCGCGCGGGATTACATCCACGGCTTCTACGCCAAGACACCGGCGGAGCGGCGGGCCTGGTCGGAGGAGTTGGCGACCAACATTTACGCCGACCCACTGGTTTTCCAGTGGCCGAACCACGCCAAGCTGTTCTTCAACAACAAAGGCGTCGCGGCCAACACCACCGACATCTGCAATCAATACCCGCCCGATGACATGTCGCTCTGGACATGGTGACGACGACCCCGGCGGTCATCGCACGCTGGTTGCGCTATATCGAGAGCGGGGAGATCGACGGAGCCGAGCATGAACCGGACGAGCTTGAGGCCATGCTGGCCGAGGACGCGGTGTTCTTCTCCCCCGCCCTGTTCGTACCGCAGCGCGGCCGGGCCACGACGGCAGCCTATCTGCGCGCGGCCGAGCGGATGTTCTTCGGAACCGACTTTCACTACGTCGAGAAGTGGTTCGGCGATCACTCAGCGGTTCTGCAGTTCCGCGCTGACGTCGACGGGCTCATCGTCGAGGGTATCGACATGATCCATTGGAATGACGACGACAAGATCACCTCGGTCAAGGTGATGATCCGGCCGTTCAAGGCACTGCAGGGTGTTGTCGGGCGGATGGCCGAACTCCTCACCACCGGATAGCCCGGTAGCTGCGGACAGCTTCGGCTGCGATAACGGTTTGCCTACAATCCGCTCCACGCCGGACCCCGCCGCCGCCGAGAAAAGCAGCTCCAGCAGGGTGTTTACTGGAATCGGTAGCGCTGCAACGGCCGTGGAGGAATGTGGCCACTGTGAGTAGAGTGCACTCAAGCCCATTGTCGGGATCTTGACGCTGCGCATTTGCCACACGCTTCGACCGGCAGTCAGCCACAGGCAGGAGTGTTCGTGATGAGTTCAGCCACAGGTGCCGCCATCCACATCGGCCGAGTCGGGGCGCTGGCGATCACCCTGGGCGTGGGCGCAGCCCTCGCCTCCGGCGCCACAATGGCACGGGCCGACACCGCGGACTCCGACACTCCGGGCTCCTCCCAGCGGACCTCGGACCGGCCTTCCCAGCGGGCCTCCGCCGTCGACTCCCCGGGTACCGATACCGCCACCGCTCCTCGGCGCACGCCGCGCGGTGCCGCGACACGCACCAACGCCCGCATGACCCCGACCACCGTCGTCGACGGCGACGCCACGGCCAGCCCCGACCGGCTCGGCACCGTGTCACCGTCGGCCGCCGACAGCGGCCGCTCCGCAGCAAGGCTGTCGATCCCGGTCGTCTCACCTGTCCTCTCACCCGAGGCGAAGGCGGCACCCAGACCATCGGCCGCGGTCACCCCAGCGCCGGTCGCCGCCGGCGTACCGAAGCCGTCGGTTCCGACTCTGGTGTCGCAACCCGCCGCAGCGGCCCCGCCCGTCCCACCGACCGTGCAGGTCATCGAGCCCGTCTCGGCGGTCGCGACCGTCCCGGTCGCGGTAGCGGCACCCAAGCCCGCCCCGGCGCGGGCGATGCGGGCGGCGCCGCGGTTGCTCACCGCTCTCGACTCCGACCCCGCCGCCGCCACGACGACGGCCGACAGTCTGCTGAACACCCCGGCGCTGTGGGCCCTGATGGCCTTCAGCCGCCGCGACATCGGTCGAATGGGCACCCGCGCGGCGGCTACCAGTGCCCCCGCGTCCAGCGCCGCGGTCGCGTCTGCGCTCGTCGCAACTCCCACCAATCTCGGGTCGGCCCAACGCGGCTGGGTGACCGGCCAACGCAATACAGCCTGGCCGGGAATGTTCTGGTCGCAGACCAACAACACCGCGTGGGCCAGCATCTACGGCACCGACCTGGGCATCATGTGGCTCAACGGCGACAACGGCCTGACTCAGGTGGCCTTCGGCGACACCTTCAGCGGAGTCAACATGACCGGCGACTGGCGTTCCAACACGCTGCTGCTCAGCGATGACACCGAGTTGTACGACGGCCTGTCGCTGATCAATACCGGCTATGCGGGCCAGTTCATCCCGGCCGCCCGCAATCAGGTGTTCTTCATCGGCTCCGAAGTCACCAACATTCCAACCTCGGCGGTGTACGCCAACAGCGAAAACTACGTCAATTACATGTCGGTGAAGTCGTGGGACACCCCGGGACGCTGGACCACCAACTACTCGGCGATCTCAATGTACAACGAGGCCACCGACAGGTGGGTGCTCCAGCCCTCCTCGGTGCGCTCGGCGGGCTGGTTCCGTTCATCCACCCCGTATGTCGCCGGCAGCCAGAACTTCCAGCAGATGGCCTACGTGCTGGAACCGGAGAGCAAGGTCGTCGGCGACACCCGCTACGTCTACGCCTTCGGCACTCCGTCCGGGCGAGCCGGTTCGGCTTTCCTGTCCCGCGTTCCCGAGGGCAACATCACCGATCTGAAGCAGTACGAATACTGGGATGGCGATAGCTGGGTGCTGGACAAGCCGGCCGTGGCCGCACCCGTCATCGGCGACTCCCCGAATTCCGGCGGACTTTTCGGCTTCATCACCGATATCGCCAACGATCCGAACTTCTTCGGTGGCTGGTTCGCCGGTCTCACCGGCGCCAAGACCGGCGGCAACGTCAGCGAGATGTCCATTCAGTACAACGAATACCTGGACAAGTACGTCGTGATGTACGGCAACGGCTTCAACAACGTAATCCTGCGCACCGCCGACAGCCCCGAAGGCACCTGGTCGGACCCGATCACCGTCGCAACCTCGATCGAGTATCCGGGCCTCTACGCCCCGATGATCCATCCGCTGTCGGGTACCGGTGAGCTCACCGACTCCAACGGCGACCCGGACGTCAGCAACCTATACTGGAACATGTCGATCTGGAGTAACTACAACGTGGTGCTGATGCAGACCGACCTCTCCGACCTGCAGACCACGCTGGTCTGAGCGAGCCGCACGGCTCTAGCGCCGCTGCCGGGCCTGAAACATACTGGCGACCATGGATCCGACGCCGACCCCACGGGCCACAGCCCAGGGCAGTCGGACCGGTCGGCACCGGAAAGCCGGAAACCCGACCCGCACGTCGGCGTGGATACTCGGGCGGACGGCAGTCGGGCTGGTCTCGGCGGTGGTGGTCCTCGTCACCGGTCTGGCCTACTGGGAGACCCACGGGCTACTGGGCGGCATCACCATCTCGCGGGCGCTGGGCGTCGGTGGCGAACGTTCCCCGGATGGGTCGATGAACATCCTGCTCATCGGCCTTGATTCCCGTAAAGACCAGAATGGCAACGAACTGCCGCCGGAGATCCTCGACCGGTTACATGCCGGCGACTCCGATGCGGGCGGCTACAACACCAACACGTTGATCCTGGTGCATGTCGGGGCCGACGACCGCGTTGTGGCGTTCTCGATCCCGCGTGACGACTATGTCACGGTCAGCGGAATCACCGGCTACGACCACATCAAGATCAAAGAGGCGTACGGGCTGATGAAGGCCCAGACCGAACAGGAACTCACCGACGACGGTATGACAGACCGCGCCGAACTCGAGAGTGCGGGACGCGAGGCGGGTCGAGAGGCGACGATCCGTGCGGTGCGCAACCTCACCGGCCAGCCCATCGACTATTTCGCCGAGGTCAACCTCGCGGGCTTCTATCACCTCACCGAAAGTCTGGGCGGGGTCGAGGTATGTCTGAACAACGCCGTCTACGACGATTTCTCCGGCGCCGACTTCCCGGCCGGCCGGCAGACCCTGAATGCCGAACAGGCGCTGGCCTTCGTGCGCCAGCGCCATGGGCTGGAAAACGGGGACCTGGACCGCACTCATCGCCAGCAGGCATTCCTGCTCGCGGTGATGAGCCAACTCGAGGACTCCGGCACGTTCACCGACCTGGACCGGTTCCGGAGCCTGATGGCCGTCGCCCGACAGGACCTCGTTCTGTCCCAGGGCTGGGGTGAGGCCCAATTCCGCCGGATGGCCGCGCTGGCCGGCGGTGACATCGAATTCCGGACACTGCCGGTGCTGCGCTACGAAACCATCGACGGCCAGGATGTCAACATCGTTGACCCGCAACAGATCCGCGCTGAAATAGCCCGAACCATCGGCGACGCGGCCACCACGAGCACCGATTCCGCACCACCGCCGAACCCGGACACCGTCATCGACGTCGTCAACGCGGGCGAGACCTCCGGACTGGCCGGACGGACCGCCGAGCTGCTCAACGACGCGGGGTACGGCACTGAGGAGATCCGCGACCGGGAACCCGGCGAACCACTGGAGACGGCCGTCGACTACGGGCCGGGCGCCCAGCCCGATGCTCAGGCCCTGGTCAACCTGCTCGGCATCAGTGATGCCCCGCAGCCCAGCAGTGACCTCGCCGCGGACCGTATCCGCATCGTGCTCGGCACGGGATACGAACTGCCCACCCCGGGGCAGGATCAGCAACCGGCGTTTGAGCCGACCACCGACAGTGGGTCCGGCAGCACCGCCGAAACCCCCGATCAGGGCGCACCCATGGCCAGCGGCGACGGGATTCCCTGTGTCAACTGACCGACTGGCTTCGGCGATGCGCCGTCACCTTCGCTGTGCCGGCCGCTCAGCAGTCGGCGAGCACCCGGGCGATCGCGTCGCGTTCGGCCGCGGTCACCCATAGCCCGTACGCGGCTTTCACGTCAACGATTCGGCTGACGTAGGTACAGCGGTAGGACTTGTTCGGCGGCAACCAGGTGGCAGCATCACCGGCCCCCTTCTGCTGGTTCACCCATCCGAGAGTGGCCTGCAGGTTGGCCGGGTCATTGGCGAAGTCTTGGCGGGCGGTGTCGTCCAACTGCTGAGCACCCTTCTGCCAGGCATCCGACAGCGCCACCACATGGTCGATCTGAACCTCGGCCGAGGTCTGAGGACCACGACGGAACGTCACGACCGTTCCGGTGTAGGGGTCATCGAGGACACCGCTGAGCACTGTGCATCCGTTGGTCCCGGGCCGGATAACCACGTCGACGAGGTCGCGACGCAACATGTCGTTGCGGGTGTCGCAGCCATTGCGCCCGTAATCCACCGTCACGTCATCGGTCCAGTTCTGACCGAACAGATCCCGGTCGTAGCCGGTCTTGGGGGCGCGCCCCTTGACCGGAAGGCTGTCGAGTTTGTCCAGCGAGCCCGTTTCCGTACCCGGTTCCGTACCCGTTTCCGTGGCGGGGTCGGTGGCGGGGTCGGCCACCGCCGGGGTCGGGGCGCTCAGCAGGCAGGCCGCCAGCGCGGTCGCCAGTACTAAGCCCCGGAACGTCATCTCAGTCGGTTGAGTCGAACGAGATGACCTCGCCCCGGTTGATCGACACCCAATCGCGGGCGTCGAGATAGGGCCGCAGCGTCTCGACGATCGCCTGCTCGTCGGCGGCGGCCTTGGGACGCTGAAGCTCGTAGAGGTGCGGGAACTCGGTCCAGGCCAGCACCGCGTCCCACAGTCGCAGGGCGGCATCGCCCGTCGGCGGGTCGATGAGCACCGGCCCGAACAGGCACTGGCCGTCCGGGAAGAACAGCGTCGGCACACCGTAGCCGCCGGCGTCGAGCACCCTCCGGTGGTCTGCGAGCACCTCGTCGCTGGTCGTCGGATCGGCGATCGACTCGTCCACCAGAGCGGGATCGAAACCCAACTCGGCCAGCAGGTGCCGCGCGACGGCCTTCTCATGCGGCTTGTGGCCTTCGACGTGCAGGGCGCGGGCCGACCGTTCGTACCAGGCGTCGAGATCGGCCATCGACCGGCGGCGCAACAGCGCGCCGATCCGCATCATCGACCAGCCGTAGGACCACTCCCGTTCCCACGGGTGTTTCTTCCCGTCGACCCGATTGATCTCCTCGAGGCTGAAGAACCGCCAATTCACCGTCAGTCCGGTCAGGTCGCTGACCTCACGGATCCAACGGGATGTCTGATAGGCGAACGGGCACATGACGTCGAAGTGGAAGTCGACGTAATCGGGCCGGGCGGTCACTTTTCAACCCTAACCCGCTCCGTCGGCCGACCGCGGTGGCTTTGCGCCCGGCCATCGCGGAGGGCACCATGGCCCACGACCAATCCGAATACACCCGGGAGTCTCGCGTGGTCCTCGTCCTTGCCTACGGCGTCGTCTTGCTGATCAGCGTCTCGCTGTCGGGATTAGCCGCTCGGACGGTTCTCTCCACGGCGCTGCTGTTCCTGGTGGCCGGGGCACTACTCGGCCCCGGCGGGCTGGGGGTGGTCAATGCCGGCGACGGCTTCGTTGCCGTGCTCGCCGACATCGCCCTGTTCACCGTGCTGTTCACCGACGGTCAACGGGCCAACCTCCCGGCGCTGCGGGACGGCTGGCGGCTGTCGGGTCGGGCCCTGGGGCTGGGCATGCCGCTGTCCATGATCGGCGTCGCCATCCCCGCCCACTTCCTGGCCGGCCTGGACTGGCCGGAGGCTTTGCTGCTGGGTGCGATCCTGTCCCCCACCGACCCGGTTTTCGCCTCGGCACTCGTGGGCCGCCATGACATCCCGTTACGTCTGCGCAGGATGCTCAACGTCGAATCCGGGCTCAACGACGGCCTCGCACTTCCATTCGTGCTGATCTTCCTGGCAATGACCCAGCATGAGAGTTCGCACGTGAGCACCGTGCTGCTGGAGTTGGTCCTCGGCCTGGCGATCGGTATCGGCGTCGCGGTCGTGGTGGCGCTGGCCTGGCGTACCAACATTTTGACCGCTGAGCCACGTTTGCAGCCGCTCGGGCCGGTCGCGATCGCACTGGTGGTGTACGCGACATGCCACCTGACCCACGCCAATCCGTATCTGGCGGCTTTCGCGGCGGGTTCGGCGTTGGCCACCCTCGACCATGTCGCGGCCGAGACATTCGAGCCGTTCGGCGATCTGCTCTCCGAGTTGACCAAATTCGCGGCCCTGCTGGTGTTCGGCGCACTGATCACCCCGGAGCGGCTGTCGCATCTGGGCTGGCAGGGCTGGCTGCTGGCGCTGCTGGCCATCATGGTGGTCCGCCCCGCCTCAATGCTGCTATCCCTGATTCGGACGCCGATGCCCCGCGCCGAGCGCCTCACCGCGGCCTGGTTCGGCCCCAAGGGTTTCGCCTCGGTCGTCTACGGGCTGTTGGTACTACAGGCCGGCATACCCAACGGCGAGAAGCTGTTCGACCTGATCGCCGTCACCATTGCGCTGTCGATCATTCTGCACTCGTCGACCGACGTCCCGGTGGCGCACAGATTGCGCGTCGAACCGCCCGACCATCTGCCCGCCGGTCACGATCCGGTCGTTGCACCTCCTCCTGAGGGCCACTCGCACGAACACGGCGCACCCGCGAAAAAGGGTGACCTCAACCTTTAGCCGGGCTGCTTCTCCGGCCGGTGGGTACGTTCGCGGCTCAGGGTCTGGCCGCGGAAGAAAGCCGGCGCCTTGAGGTTCCAGAAGATCATCAGCAGAACGCCGATGAACAGACTGAACACTCCGATAATGAAGACCGTTCCGATCCCGGCCAGCGAACCGGTCGATCCGTACTCCGGGTTCGCCATCCGATAGGCCTCGATCAGGCCCACCGGCACGAGCACGAGGGCTCCGACGGCGGGTAGAACGACCTGCTCCAGAGCGGTGCGCCAGTTCTCGAATGCGGTGTCCCAGAAGTAAACCACCGAGGAGACCGCAACCACGGTGTAGTAGGTCATGATCGCGATGCCGACGCTGTACACGGTGTCTTCGACGATGCTGTCGCTGACCAGGACCAGGCCCGCGTAAATGGCCAGCGTGGTCAAACCGATGAACCACGTCGCGAAGGTCGGGATCTGCCGGACTTCGTTGACAGAACCGAACCGGCTTGGCAGCGCCTTGTAGGTGGCCATCGCCAGGACGCCGCGCACCGTCGCCATCACCGTCGACAGGGTCGCCGAAAACGCCGACAGCCCGACGATCACCGCGGCGATCAGCGCGCCACTCGGGCCTACCGCATCCCGGGCCAGGCTGGAGAAGATGTCGTCGATATTGGCTTCGTGGGTGAGGCTGCCTTCGCTGCTGTCGTCGACCCCGGCGTAGGCCAGCGCAGCCACGCTGAAGACCACATAGGTGATGACGGTGATGATGATGGCCGTCACCCCGCTGCGGCCGGACTGCTCGGCGGTTCCCTGGGTTTCCTCCGACATCGACAGCGCGGCGTCGAAACCCCAGAAGATGAAGACGGCCACCAGGAAACCGCCGAGTAGCGCACCGAAACTCGTGATCTCGAACGGGTTGAACCACTGCCACGAGAATGCCTCAGCGGTGGGGTTACTGTCCTGGCGAGCGATGTTGATACCCAGGATCGCGGCGAACAATGCCAGCCCGCCGTACTGGATGACGGTCAGGATGATGGTGGTACGCGAGGACTCCTCGGCTCCCCGGGCGACCAGCCAGGTCGTGATGAGAATGAAGACCGCGGCGATCAAGACCCGCAGCCAGGCCGGAGCGTCCTCGATCCCGAAGGTCACCACGGCCGCGTTCACGGTGATACCGGCGGCCCCGACGCCGGCCAAAATGCTCGACAGCATCAGGGCAAAACCGCCGATCCAGCCGATATGCGGCAGGATCGCCTTGGAACCCCAGGTGAAGACCGTGCCCGCGTCGGGGGCGGCGTCGGTGAGATGTTTGTAGGCCAAGGCGATGAAGTACATCGGGATGACGGCGAGGATGAAGACGATCGGCATCTGATACCCGGCCTCCCGGGCACCGTGGCCGAGTGCCCCGGTCAACGAGTACGCCGGCGCGGTGGCGGCCAGCCCGATCGCCACCGCTCCGATTATCGAGATCGACCCCTTCTTGAGGCCCTTTGATCTCAGTTCGTGCATCGGCGGGTCGACGACCCCCTCGTCCTGCGCCATGACGCAGATTGTCGCACCTCTAACCCAGAAAGGCCGGTCGATCAGCCCACAGCGACTGCGGCGGCCACGGCCAGACCGAACACCGCTGTGGGAGGGAGCATCCCGGCGAGGAACCCGAGCCCGAAACGCCGGCCACCGGCCGCGAAGGCCAGCACCATCTTGACGATCAGATTGGAGCCCAGCGCGGCCGCGATGGCGATCATCGCGGTGTCAACGGTGATGTCCCCGGAGACGGCTAGCGTCGCCGCGGCGATCGCCCCGGCGTGTGCATCCGCGAGGCCGGCCGCGAAAGCGGCCAGCACCGCGCCCTCGGGTCCGAGCACATCGGCCCCCCACCGGCCGACCAGCAGAGCGACGATCAATACGGCGGCGAGGATGAGCGCAGGGCGCAGCGCGAACGGCCGGCTGGCCGGGATCGTGGTCTCGTCGTGAGTGCGACCGGCGCCTCGGTAAACGATGGCCGCAACCACCACCAGGACCAGCGCCGAAACGAGCACCGGCGGCCACAACCGGTGCAGCACCTGCGGGGCGACGTAACCGATCACGACGACCAGTTGCAGGAAGGTGGCCAGGCTGGCGGCCAGGGCGCTCGCCAGCGGCGCCCGCAGGCTCCCACCGGCTCGGCTCAGCCGTCCCATCGAGGCGGTTGTCGCGGTGGCCGAGACGAAACCGCCGGCCAGGCCGGTCACCAGCAGGCCCCGTTCGGGCCCCAGCGCCCGCACTCCGATATAACCTGCCCACCCGATACCGGTGAGCAGGACGACCAGCAGCCACACCTTCTCCGGGTTGAGCACACCGTAGGGGCCCAGCGCCCGGTCGGGCAGCAGCGGCAGAATGACGAATGCGATTACGAAGAACTTGATCGCATCCTCGAGTTCGACCTCACTGACGACGTCGCGAACGAAATGATGTATCCGGTCCTTGGACACCAGGAGACCGACGCTGAGGATGGCAAGCGCAACGGCCAGGGCGGGCCGGGAATTCGCGAGTGCGCCGAGCAGATAGGTCACCAGGGCCGCGATCTCGGTGGTGGTTCCCGGGTCGCCGGAGTTGGTCCGGACGTAGGCCAGCGCCATCAGAGCCCCGATCGCGGCCAAGCCCGCCACCACCGCCCACGGCCCGAACGACGCGGTGACCGCACCGAGCAGCGACAGGAGGGCGAAGGAGCGCGAACCGGCCGGAATCCGCCGGTTGTGACTTCGTTCGCGTTCGAAACCCAGCAGCAGCCCGATGGCCAGAGCCACCAGGAACGGCTGCAACTGCGGCCAGTTCACCGCGATCCCGAACTCACGCGTGCCGTCAGGACCCGAAGTCCGCTGCCGACACCTCCCGCTCGCCGGCCCGGATGGCCGCGACGATCCGGTCGGCGACCGCCTCCGGCCGGAGGCCTTCGCGCAACTTCGGCGCGGTTCCGGCGATCGGACGCCCGGCCAGTCCGGTCTCGGTGTGCGGCGGACGGACGTCGGTCACGGTGATGCCGGCGGCACGCAGTTCCCGGGTCAGCGCCCGGTCCGCCGCGGTCAACGCGGCTTTAGAGGCGGCGTAGGCGGCCATCCCCGGAAGTGGCTGCTCAGCGACGACGGCACTGATATTGGCGATGAAGCCACGGGATTCGGTGAGCGCCGGGATGGCCGCCCGCATCAGCCACAGCGGCCCGAGGACATTGGTGAGGAACAGGTCCTCGATGACGTCGTCACCGGTGTCGGCCAGGGATCCGAATGCGACAACTCCGGCCGCGTTGACCAGTCCGTCGACCCGGCCGTGCGCGGTCAGCGCGGTATCCACGATCGTTCTGCCGGCGTCGGCGTCGCGAATATCCGCCGTCACCACCGCGGCCGCACTGATTCCCAACGTGTCCAGCGCCTTTCGATCCCGAGCCGCCAACGTCAAGCGGGCTCCACTATCGGCCAGTCGCCGGGCGATGTGGCCACCGAGAACGCCACTGGCGCCCACCACCATGATCGAAGCACCATCAAGAGAACGTTCTGCCATATCCATAACCTCTGTTCGAGCGGCCATTATCTGGTCCCGGTCGGGCTCTCCGATCCGAACCTACGCCGCCGCCGGTTGCTTAGAAGTAGCGGGGGAAGCTGCTCCAATCCGGTTCGCGCTTCTCCAGGAACGCGTCTCGGCCCTCGACGGCCTCGTCGGTCA
>Ga0180431_10003396_pt1 | contig 20559 bp, 18 predicted proteins | sample SS_ome_11_FD_132459 | JGI IMG/M metagenome (GOLD analysis project Ga0180431, IMG submission 132459) | Hypersaline lake sediment archaeal communities from the Salton Sea, California, USA - SS_1_MS_1 metaG | ecosystem: Environmental > Aquatic > Non-marine Saline and Alkaline > Hypersaline >...
TATATTATGGCTGTTGACTTTGTTCTGGCGACCTATGGTGCTTTGGCAACCTATAAAGCAAAAATATAAGCAGCCAAGCGCCCACCTCTATCGGTCTTAACTTGCCTGCTTTAAACAATGAACCTATTAGTATTTTAACCTAAATATTAGTATCGTCAATGAAATAAGTTAAAAAAAATAATTTTTTTTGTTTTTTCGGCAATTGCGGGTTTTGTCGAGGTTTTGGCTGCTAAAAAATACGCTTTTCTTGTTTATCTTAGCATAGGGAGATAAGCTTATGCAAAGAGTACATTTTCAGCACCGATTACGAACTAACAGGCCGGCTTCAGCCCTTATAATACTGCCGGTTGTTATCGCAATCGGCATCGGGGGCGAGATTTACGTCAACGGCTGGCTTGCAACTGACTACAGCGTAAAAGGGAAAATTACTATTACTTCAGATGAGAAATACTTCGAAACGTTCGACTTCAGAGCTGTACTGTTGAAATAAAAACACTCTTTCTGCTTCTGCGAAATATACAAATAGTGTATATTTGTTATTTTAGAAATTGACAATTTTATGAGGGAAGTTTTTTATCGATGGTTAAAACAAAAAGAATAAAGCTCAAGACGAAGGGCAATTGCGATATTGTCAATATTACCGGTGAGATAAACCAGGCCATCGCCCAATCCGATATCGCCGATGGTATTGTTACGGTCTTTAATGTTGGCTCTACAGCGGGCGTTACAACCACTGAGTATGAGCCGGGGCTGGTGAATTATGATATAGCCGCTTCTTTTGAAAAAATCGCTCCGGAAAAAGGTCGCTACGAGCACGAAGAAACCTGGCATGATGATAACGGCCATTCCCACGTGCGTGCTTCTCTGCTGGGTCCGTCCCTGAGCGTGCCCATTGTTGACGGGCAGATGACATTGGGCACATGGCAGCAGATTATATTAGTTGATTTTGATACCCGCCCGAGAACAAGGACCGTCATTTGCCAGATAGTCGGATAGTAAGGCACGGTGAACCTGCCGGGAAATGGTCGGAGTACATTAGCCCGGATTTCCCAAGTAGTTTGTGATAAATGAACAGGATTTTGATAGTGTGAGGCTTATGGAAACCATTCAAGCCAGTTTCAACCATCTGCTACAGGAGAATCCCATGGGTGAAGCAAGCAAGGGCGCTTTGAGGCTTGATTTTGACCGCAGACAGAACTCTCTTTAGAGAGCCACAACGGGCAGCTAATTCATCTGCCAATGGCTTGGCAAATTCAGTCAAATCATTTGTTCTTGTTCCCATGATTATAATTTTTACAAAAAAATTTTCATTTGCAAGTCTTGTCTAAATAAAAATTTACGTACCATACCGTATTTTTCGTGCAAAATATACTTTACATTATAACAGTTATATATTACTTTATGCAAGCTATATATTGCTTTGTACCATATAAAAATGTCACTAAGGAGTCAAAGTGAATCCAAGAATCAAGTTAAAGCTGGCCCGAGTGGAGCACAATCTCACGCAGGCTGAATTAGCTGAAAAAGTAGGTGTCACACGCCAGACCATCGGCCTCATCGAAAACGGCGGGTACAATCCCACCTTATATCTATGCATCGCCATCGCCAAGGCCCTCGACAAAACCCTAAACGACCTATTCTGGGAGGAATCCAAAAATGAAGGATGAACGCATTCAAACCACCGCCAACAAATATGCAGCAACAGGATTTATAATCTATTTCGTATTGATGACAATATCGATTAATTATCGGTTATGGATCCTAAAGCAGCACCCCCGTCAGTTCTGGGACTTTATGGCCATCTTTTTTATTGCCAGCCTATACGGATTCATCGCATTCGCAAGCAAAGGCGTCCTTGACCACAAATTCAAGAGGTTCTGGTTTGCCATCTGTATCGGTATTATCATCACTAATATGACGTTGATGTTCATTATGGGGCGAATACATTCCATCGTCGATTTGTGTGTGTTCCTGTTCTCCTCCTTATTCGGGGTAGGACTGATTATCGCAATAGCCTACTTTCTGAATCGGCGCTGGAAGCGAAAAGAGGGAATTGAAGACGAGAAATGAGAATTCAGATTTATACTTAGCCGGGGCTTTCATAACCAACACCTTTGGCTCCTGACCTTTATCTTTTAGAAATTGTACAAATGGTTTTAGCCCGATTAGACCACTTTTTTGTTGATTGTCAGAGCCTGATATATAATACTTGATATAGGATTCCTGGTAGTGACATAGAAAACGGCCCAAAAATGTCATTGCTGTAAATGTTACGTAATTCGTGGACAAAATTCAGCATTTTCATTTTGTTTGGGATTCTAAGTAAAAATACAGAGAGGATTTGTTATGGAATTGAGTTTACTTGACATAGTTGTGTTCCTGGGATTTTTCGGCATTGTAGTCAGTGTCAGTATGTACAAGAGCCGAAAAGAAAAGACAAGCGAGGATTTTTTTCTTGCCGGTCGCGGTCTGACCTGGCCGTTGATTGGCTTTTCGCTAATTGCAGCCAATATCTCGACTGAGCACTTTGTGGGCATGTCCGGTCAGGGAGCCGGAATGGGGCTGGCTATTGCAAGCTACGAATGGATAGCGGCAATTACGCTGGTTTTCGTGGCACTTTTGTTCCTGCCTAAGTTTTTGAGGAGCGGTATATTCACGATTCCGGAATACCTCGAATATCGCTATAACTCTGCAGCTCGGTCAATTATGGCATTTTATGTAATGATTATGTATGTGGTGGTTGCAATCGCAGCTGTAGTATATTCCGGAGGTCTTACGTTACAGACGATATTCGGAGATGTGGAAAACCCCGCCCATTTGAAATATGGGATATTACTCATTGGTGCGATCGCGGCTATTTATACGATTTGGGGCGGTTTGAAGGCTGTCGCCTGGGCGGACCTTTTTCAGGGTTCGGCTCTGATTATCGGCGGCGCGATAACCATGGTGCTGGGCTTCATCGCGATAGGCAAGCTGCATCCATCGGCCGAAACCGGGGCTGGGATAATCAGTACGCTGTCAAACGGGATACAACTGTTCGGCGAGAAAAATGCTGATAAGCTCCACATGTTCCTACCTAAAGAACATCCCATAATCCCGTGGACGGCGCTCATAGTGGGTATCTGGATTCCGAATTTTTACTATTGGGGTCTGAACCAGTTTATTACGCAGAGGACTCTTGCGGCCAAGACGCTCAGACAAGGTCAGCTCGGTATTATTTTTGCGGCGGCCCTTAAACTGCTTATACCATTTATTATGGTTTTCCCCGGTATTATGGCCCTGCAGCTCTATTACGACCAAGTCACTGTGAAAAATGATGCTGCTTATCCACTACTGATTAAGAATCTTATTAATCCCGGGTTGAGAGGATTTATATTCGCGGCGATCAGCGGAGCTGTTATCAGTTCTCTGGCATCAATGTTGAACTCAGCATCGACGATATTCACGATGGATCTATATAAACGTCTTATTAATAATAATGCCTCGCAGAGGTCCCTTGTGTGGATGGGACGTATTATGACTTTGTTGTTTGTTATTGTCGGCTGTCTGATAGCGCCAAATTTAGGGAGCGAAAAATTCAAAGGGATATTCAACTATATACAGGAAACGCAGGGTTTCATCACACCCGGGATTCTTGCGGCTTTTGCTTTCGGTCTGATTTTCAAGCGGGCTCCATCTGCGGCCGGTATCTCGGCGATGGCCCTTAATATCCCAGTGTATGGAATCATGAATTTGAAGTTCTTTGAGTTTATTAAACCGATCAAGCCGGCTTTGGATAACTTGAGAGAAAATGTGTTCGTTGGGAAACTCAACGAGCAGGCGTTCCTCAATCAGATGGCCATTACTTTTGGCGTGTTGATTCTTGCAATGTCGGTTATCACTATCCTAAAACCGCTCAAGGAGCCGAAGGTTATGCCGGTAAGAGAAGAGTTTGATATGAGGCCGGCGCCGTCGGTTTTATGGCTTGGCGGCGTGGTGATAATAATCACAATAGTTTTGTATATTATCTTCTGGTAAGCCGGGCGGAAAAATATAATGATGAACTTTGAATATTAACGGAGAAATTCCATTGATAGAAAAAATAGCTGGAAATTTTTCGGATGTTTACGCCGGTCAGAAACCGGTTATTGTCAGCCGGGCCTCCGGCAGGGTCGAGCTAATCGGCGGCCATACAGATTATAATGAGGGGTTTGTAATCGCTGCCGCAATTGACAAATCCTGCTGGGTGGCGGCATCAAAAAGAGAGGACAGCAGCATTTGCTTTTATTCGGAATTATTCGAGGAAAAACATGAATTTGAACTGTCAGAGGATTTGCAGCCTTCGACAGAATGCAAGTGGGCCAATTACGGCAGGGGTGTTGCGGCTTTACTTCTAAAGGAAGGTGTTGGCTTAAAAGGTGCAAATCTTTATATCGCAAGCGATGTTCCTCTTGGCTCGGGTTTGAGCAGTTCGGCCGCACTGGAAGTGTCACTGGCCAAAGCTATGATACATATTGCAGAATCTGAGTGTAAGATTAAACCGCAGCGGCTTGCACGAATATGCCAGAAGGCGGAAAACGTTTATGCGAACAGCCCCTGCGGCATAATGGACCAGACCGTTTCGATAATGGGTGAAAAAGACCACGCCGTGTTTTTGGACTGCCGGGACGTGAGCATAAAATCTTTACCTTTCGAGGGCAGTAACTGCTGCATAATGATTTTCAACAGTATGGTCCAGCACGAGGTCGGCGGCGGTGAATACGGCAAACGCAGAGCTCGTTGTGAGCGGGCCCGTGACGTATTGAAGAAAAAATACCCCGATGTCAAAGCCCTTCGTGATGTTGATGATGCTATGCTTGAATCCGTTAAAGAACAGTTGGAACCGGTAACATTTTCCCGTGCCGCCCATGTAATAGGTGAAAACGCAAGGGTGCTGGCTGCCGCTGAGGCACTCGAGAAGAACGATGTTGCTGAATTTGGCAAATTGATGAGCCAATCTCACTGCTCGGCAAGGGATTTATATGAGATATCGTGTGAAGAGACAGATTTTCTCACAGAGCAAATCCGGGGCTGTAGCGGCTCTTATGGCTCAAGGATAATGGGCGGTGGGTTCGGCGGTGCGGTCGTGGCTTTGGCCAGGTCTGATTCGACGGACGAAATAAGCCAGCAAGTGCGCTCTGCCTACAAGGGAAAATTTGGAGTCGAGAGCGACGTCCACATCGCCAGACCGTCTGAGGGTACGCAAATCATAGAACTATAGTAATCAAGGCGGTATCGATTTTACTTTTTACAGGCGTTGATGAAGCTGTCAAAGATTGCCTTTGAGTGTGCTTTGTCCATTCTTTCGGGGTGCCATTGGAGGAACAAACCGAATTGACCGTTTGTCAGCTCCATGGCCTCTATGACCCCGTCTGCGCTGCGGGCGGCGACCTTTAAATTCCGGCCCACGTCCTTTGCCGATTGATGGTGAACTGAATTAACCATTATCTCATCGGCATTTAGAAGCCGGGCCAGACGACTGTCCGGCTCAATCTTTACTGAATGGTCCACTATGAGGTTCTCGTTGGTTCCCTTATGCCCGACATTAGCCGCCACCTGTGAAAGTATGTCCTGGATGAGGGTGCCGCCGGAAACCACATTTACCATTTGCATTCCCAGACAAATCCCCAGTATCGGCTTTTCGCCTTCCAGCCAAAGGCGAACTAATCTGCTTTCAAATTTGTATCTCTGTTCGGCCATCAGATTTGTTGTTGGATGCGGTTTTTCACCATAGACCGATGGCGGAATATCATTTCCGCCTGTGAGCATAAGGCCGTCAAGCGTCTTTACATATCGCTGGAGGGCTTCTTTGCTCTGGTTCGGCGGCAGAAGCACCGGCACGCCGCCGCTCTCAAGCACGGCATTAATATAGGTATATCGCAGCGCAGCTGATGCCACCGACTCCTCTTCCAAAGCCGGTTTGTAAGCGCTGGTAATACCGATGAGTGGCTGCTGCTGGCCGGTCTCAACTGCGCAGCCGACACTCAATATCAAAATTGCTGACCATAACAAAAGTGATAGTTTTTTCATTGTTTTGTCCCTGAGAAAACCTACTTTTAATTCTGAACCATAAGTCACTGATATCCCGGTTTAAACTATAGCGACTATAATACCAGAATTCAGCGACCGATACAATGGTGCTGATATGTGGGAATTGAAAGTGATGCTTTTTGCTCTTAATTTTCTTGCAATAAAAGTCGCGATAGAATATATTGTTTTTTGCGTTTCGGCTTTGGCCGCAGATGCATAAAATATCGATATTCCGGCGGCGTAGCCAAGAGGCCTAAGGCGACGGTTTGCAAAAACTTCATTAAATCTTTGTGTTTTCGTAAATATCGCAGATGCCAAGATTTAGCAAGTGGTAAATATCGCATATATAACAGCTATTGCATCTTTTGGTTGTAGTATGGTTGTAGTTTTTTTGCCGTGCTCTTTACACTGCTATTCATAGGCATATTCATTGGATGAGAATTAAACGACACACGGATTATGTGTTCGTTGGTCTTTTGGGACAAGTCGTAAGGTACAAAAATTTATATCTCTGGCCATTTTACTTGTCAAGGCCACAAAAAACTAAGCTGCCCTTCGGCAACTTTTTAAAAGGCCGCCTAACCATTTGTTCTTGAACTTTTCTTCATTTGCCTTATCCATACATAAAGATTAGCATAAATAGTTGACTTTTCAAGCTTTAAATGTACGGTCTTTATTTAATCAAAACTGCGTATGTATTCTTGTGCCCCACGCCGGATATATGCTGTACAAAATTTGATTACGCGAGTAGCCGCTGAGCCGAATTTAGCAAAAATCATAGAAACTTGGCCACTGCTTTCGGATGAATTGAAAAAGGCAATCGTCAAAATGATAAGCTGATAATAGGCTATCTCTTACAGCATAGAAAGTTGCAAAATGTCCCAAGCTACAAATACCCTAAAAACTTAGCAGCCAGGACAAACATTGAATGAGACCAAACCAACGGACATATAGACTCTTTCCTTTTGGTTTTAAATATTTGCTCAGGAATGTAGTTGTCTATTCTTTTCAAGGGCCAAGTAAGGTACCTTTTTGCATTTTTCTTATCATCGTGAAGGGCAAAATAAATAGACATCCAGAAACTAAGCAAAGGCCATACACCAGCGCCTGTTAAAGTTACCTTTCCTTTCTTTATTCCTCCGCAATACTTGTCGTTTTGGCACCTTAAAAAACCTCCTCTCCCATCTATCATATTTCTTTGTATTATCCTGTCTACTGTTCTTTTCATCTTCCTGTCAAAAGGATCCAATACGCCCGAAGGAAATATCAATCCTAACAAAGAGCTATCCGGCCAAAAATCTTCTTTTTTTATAATATCTCTACGTTTGGCCATCTGGCCAATAGTGTATGTTCTCGGGATAGTTTTTGTTTTTTGAGAATATAGATCATGAAAAATGCCCGACATTTCCGTCTCTGTTTGTGACCATTTCTTTTTTTTACCCAGCAATTTGCTGGCGACTCTGAGTCCAGCTATGCACATAGCCAAAGAGTATGTATGATATCGTTTTTGTGCAGGAAGGATGCATCTCTCCTCCCACAAATCAAAATAAGGCAAAATAAATTTATTCTTTTTCCAAGCATTGGAGATACCTGATGCTGTTTTGTCGATCAGTTTTTCGAATCTTGATATATTATCGATACCAAAATGACTTATGTGGTGGTCTATCGTGATTAATAATGAACCATTCTGGTCAGGCTGAAATTGTGTGCCGTGGTGTATCAAGTTTATATATCTTTTACTTAAACTTAGAAGCACTTTATTTTGTTCGATATAAACCAATGTGCCGCCAATAGTACCGTTAACATTGTATGCATTTTGAAAAATACCTGTTTCGTTAAAGCCCTCAGCTCTATTAAGACACCAATCAAAAAACCTTTCTGGGATGTTTTCTAGCCCGAGCAAATCAGCGGACATACATATATATGCAGCATCTCGAACCCAAAAGCGCCGATAATCCTGAACGGTAGATGGATATGAAAGCTTGTCGGAGTTAGCGGCAACAATTGCCCCGTTTTCCAGCGAGCTTTCTTTAATCACCTCTTTACTTACCTTGATAAGCTCTTGTATTTGTTGCCTCTTCATTTTTATTAAATATTGAGAATACAACACTGTTTTAACATTGAACCAATTGTATTAAGATACGATAAGTGGTTTCTCATAAACTCACCTATTTGCCAGGTAGCTGCTGGAATGATGCACGTAATTTTGGTAAACTTTCCGGATAATTCTTTTGTATAAATTCGACCAGCTTTTCTCTAACATGGCAACGAAGAGTCCAGGCTGTCGACGCGTCTGGAGCGCTCATCAATGCTCTTAACTCAAGCGTGTGTTCTGAAGCATTAGTTGCCTGTAGAACGCATACTTTCCCATCCCATAGCCCAGAATCTTTTAATATTTTCTGAAGCTCGGCACGTACCGCCTCAACCGGCACTGCATAATCAACATAAATATACACGGTACCCAGTAAATCTGCTGTACGGCGGGTCCAGTTCTGAAAGGGCTTTTCAATAAAATAAGTTATTGGTACAACTAAGCGCCTCAGATCCCATATCTTCACAACTACATAGGTTAAAGTTATCTCTTCAATCCGGCCCCACTCGTTTTCGACTATAACTACATCATCTATGCGGATGGGCTGAGTAAAAGCTATCTGAAAGCCTGCGATAAAAGTTCCAATCGTTCGCTGTGCAGCCATCCCAACGACTATACCGATAATTCCTGCCGATGCCAGGATGGTTGTTCCAAGCTGTCGAACTTTTTCAAAGGTCATCAGCATCATGCCCAATGCCAAAAAACACACCACGATAATCACTATTCGCTTCAAAACATTTAACTGGGTGCGAATTTTCCTGGCCCTGAGATTATCTTTTTGGTCGATATCAAAACGGCCAATAACGTATTCGTCCAAAACGTATGTTGCTTTTACGAGCAGAAATGATATCAACCCTATGAAAAATAGACTCAGAGTCTGCTTCGCTGCGAGGAGATATTCTTCAGATAATTTAAGAGGTAAAAGCAGGTGTATAACTAAAAGCACCACTATCCATTGGAAGGGTCTATAGCAATGCTTAATACAAAGGTTATCCATAGCACTTTTTGTACGTCTGGTAAGTGCCAGCAGGATTCTGTAAACAAAATAATGGCCTATCACTCCCACCAGTATAGGTACCACTATGAACCAAGGTGCCCAACCATTTATTTGTGTTTCATTCATCGCTGGGTATTCATTCCATTTGCTATTTTCCAATTATAGAATTCAACATGTACAGGTAATCAGAAAGCAGCCGGGTTATTAAGAACTTTTCTCTAACTGTCTCTTTGCCTTGTTTACCTAGGTCTTTGCCTGCCTTAGGATTATTTAGCAAATGTATGATTCTATCTGCAAATCCCTCATTATCTTTTGGTTCAAGTAAAAATCCGTTCTTGCCGTCCTCAATCTGGATAGGTATTCCGCCTACATCGGATGCAACAACAGGTGTCCCTTTCCAGAGTGCTTCTGTCACAGCAAGACAAAACCCTTCTTTGGTAGATTTTTGGATTATGACACTCGAAAACCTTTGAATCGCATTGACTAATGTTTCGTTATTTCCAACGACAAATAAAATATCACCACTTTTGAGAAGCTTATTGGCTTTTCGCTGAACCTTGTTGAACATTCTCAGACCTTCCGGGTCATCACTGGCGACGTTGTAACAGAAAACCAATCTGCAATCGACCTTTTCCTTAACCAGCTTATAAACATCCATCACTCCTTCCGGATCCTTCCAGGGATCAAGTCTGGAGACCTGGGTAATTATTGGTTTGTCAGCAGGTATGCCCGCTTTTGTAACATACTCCAGAATGGTTTTATCGGAAATGTCCTTGTTTTTCTGGCTTAGCGGATTGATGGCTGGGAACATAAGTCTCTGATCAACGGGCAGGTCCTCTTTGAAGTATTTCTCGCTTGAGAAAACAACCTGGTCATACTTGAGTATAAAGCCTTTTAAAAAATCCCACAGTTCTTTGTTAGGGTCAGTTAAGTCTATGTGGCACCGCCATATCCAAGGCTCACCTTTTTTATTGCCGGAAGCATTTATAAGCGAAAGCGGCTGAGGATCATGTATTATCACACAATCATGGTAAAGATGGGTAAACTTTGAAAAATTTTCGTTGACTTGAAGATATATACGCTTTTTCCTTTCTGATAAACTGAATTTTGCTCCCTGAAGGGCGTTATGGAAGCTCTTTGTGATCTCAAAAAATTCCTGGCTGCCGTGCAGAATTCGCCAGCCGGTATCGACGCCAACATCATTCATCAGCAGTACAAGAGAGTAAAGAATCTCAGCGACGCCACCTCCCTGATATGTGGCGTTGAGATGAACAATGTGTTTGCCATAAAGCTTTCTGACTCTGGCATAAATTTCAGCTAACGTTTCATCCGGCACAATGTGACGGAAATCTTCAAGTCTTAACATGATAACTCCTAATTTTTTTGCTTTTTGATCAGTTCCTCAAGTAACAATCTAAGTTCATACTCAGAATCCAAATTGAACCTGGCTTTTGAAATTCCGTATCCTACTTTAATTGAGTATGCAGCTTCGGGAAGGATTGAAAACATATTTTCATCGGTGTAATCATCGCCTGCTGCTAAAATAAAATCCCATTTGCCTTTTGCTAACCATCGCTCTGCGGCACCGCCTTTGCTTATGCCGATGTTTTTGACTTCGAGTATTTTACTGCCTTCAAATACTCCGACGTCTAAGTTCTCGGTAAGGTTCAAAACAGCATCCCGCAACTCCTTGAGCCTAAGAGAAGCCAATTCAGAATCGGCTTTGCGATAGTGCCAGACTAAAGAAAAATCCTTTTCTTCAACGGATGAAGCCGGTGTTCTGTCAGCATATAATTCAAGAATAGGCCTTATCGTATCTTTCCAATCGTTTCGCAGGGGCTCTATTACCTGCCAATCACTGTCTTTGGCCTTAATCCAGGCTCCGTGTTCGGCGATTAGTGAAGTCTCAGTATTGCCGAGCCAGAAACTGAGAGTTTCTTTGTCCCTGCCGCTGATTATTACGACTTCATTTCTCAGTTCTAACGCGAGTGATTGTAACAAGGACCAAAGTTTTTCGTCAGGGCCAGCTTTTTCCGGCCTGTCGGCAAAACCTACAAGTGTTCCATCATAGTCAAGTAGAAATAACCGTTTTGAGCTTTTCTCATATTCAGCGACTAATCTTTCCCTGATTGGTTGAGAAAGCCTGCGGGCAGTAAGTTCGACCTGAATCTTTTTTACGTCGGATAGAGCTTCTAAAAAATCATTAGCCCACCTTGTAACAGTATAACGACAAAGCCGGCTTTGCATTAGCCTGTTACGTTCAGCTTGCTCTTCTACAGACATTTCGAGAGCTTCTTTTATTGCATCGATTATCTCTTGCTTGTTATGAGCATTTACCGCAATGGCCTCTCCCAATTCACTTGCAGCCCCGGCCATCTCGCTGAGAATTAAAACGCCCTTGCCATCTGTTTTAGTCGCAACAAACTCTTTGGCTATCAAATTCATACCATCCCGCAGAGGTGTCACCAAAGCTACATCTGCCGCATTGTAAAGAGCTGCAATTCTCTCAAACGGTAGGAAGCGATACAAATACCACACGGGTACCCAGCCTAGGACTCCATGTTCACCGTTTATCCTTCCCACCAGGCCTTCAATCTGTCTTCTCAATTCGGCATAGTCTTCAACATGGGTACGAGAAGGAACTGCCACAAGTATAAGAGTAACTTTTTCTTTGTATTCGGGATTCTGCGCCAGAAACAGATCAAATGCCTCAATCCGTTGGATAATACCTTTGGTGTAGTCCAATCTGTCTATGGATATAATTATTTTGCGATCTCCTACCTTTTTCCTAATCGTAGATAACCTTTTCTTAACAGTTGGGTCTTCTACAGCAGTGGAGTATCTGTCATAATCAATACCCATTGGGAATGCATCGGTCTTTACAATCCTGTCACCTATTGCCAATGCACCCATAGAATGTTCGGTCCCTACGATTCGTGCTGTGCTGCTTAGAAAATGCCTTACATAATCGTACGTGTGAAAACCTATCAAATCCGCACCAAGCAAACCTTTGAGGATTTCTTTACGCCAGGGCAGAAGACGAAACAGCTCAAAAGAAGGAAATGGTATGTGAAGAAAGAACCCGATTTGGGCATTGGGCTGCTTTTCCCGTACAAGTTGAGGCAGCAGCATCAACTGATAATCATGAACCCAGATATAATCACCCGGCTTGGCAATTTTTATAACCATCTCACAAAATGCTTTATTAACGTTTCTGTAGTCCTGCCAGTATTGCTCTTCATATGCAGTATACAAAGGAAAATAGTGGAAAAGAGGCCATATTGTTTTGTTGCAGAAGCCATGATAAAAATTTCGAACATCCTTTGCAGAGAGAAAAACAGAATGGCAGTTATGTTCTTTCATACTTTTAACAATTTGCTTTTTTTGCTCCCCTGAAATTTTATCTTTTGCTATGCCAGGCCAGCCAATCCACTGGCTTTGATGAGAGTCACGAAACGAGTCAAGTCCCGTGGCCAAACCACCTACACTCGGCTGAAAATTCAACTTACTAGCACGTTTAGTTACACTGACAGGTAACCTATTTGAGATTATTAGTAATCTACCCATTTTTCTAATTCCTTCTTTGCTTTGAATTATACCCTGTACTTATAAACAATTCCATCATCTTTCACTTTACAATCCTATATGTTGGGTAGGCATAATTAACTTTTCCCTCTCTTTCAAAATCATCTAAGATCGCACGGCAAAGCAAATCGGAAGTTGTTCGCCTTTTCCTAGACTCCGTTAGATAACGAAGTGTCAGCTGTACACCACTGTCTTTGATGTCAATATAAACTATAGGCGTCAACTTCTCGTAACGGATCATATAACGACTCGTCATTTTTCTAATCTTATTTTTAACAACATCCTCCATCCCATCAGCTTGTGTCTGACCATGATTGAGCATGATTTCTTCGGCCCGTTTCCAGTCGCTCTCGAAGGTAACCAGAATCTTAATCTCGTTCCAGATGAATTCAAAACCACGGCTATAGTTATAATTTTCTTTTTTGAATACAGCGCTATTTGGGACATTAACAATCCTGCCGGTACTTTGGTCAGTTTCAACCCAGTTGCCTATTTCAAGCAACGATGTCTGAAACATTCGAATGTCTATCACATCTCCTTTTACGGTAGCCAACTCCACTCTATCGCCCACTTCGAAGGGCCGGCGTACAAGTATGAAGAACCACCCCGCAATGGAAAGAATCGGCTCCTGCAAAACCAAAACGACTCCGGCACTTATCACACTTAGAAAGATTGTGATCGAACTAATGTTTTGGACCCAGAGGAAGATAATGTAGAGGATAATTAAAACATTGAGAACATAAACAACGTTTTTTCTGGTTAAGTGTTTTAGCTTAAGGTCATTAACTCGACGATTTATAATACGAACCAGAATAAACATCGATAAGTACCCGATGAGTATAATTATAGCTGTTTGGAACAATTTTTCATGCACGAGATTTGGCTGGTCTTTAATTTTTGATTCTGCGATAGCTGCTCGTTCCTGGGCCAATTTCAATTCTTCTTGTGCAATTTTTGTTTTTTCTTGAGCAGCCAACATTTTCTGTTCAGCAAGTTTTACTTTTTCTTTAGCGGCTAAAGCTTGCTTCTCTTTCTGTTTTGCCTTCTTGACGGCCTTTTCGACTTCTGCTTCGCTCTCAGCGGCCTCATTTATAATCTTAACTTTCTTTTTAGCTGCTTGAGCTTCTTTGAGTTCTTCTTCTGCCTTTTTCTTTTCAAGTTCTACCGCTTTTTGCTGAACCTCCACTTCTTTTTTCGCTGCTTCCACTTCGGCTTTAGCTTCGTAAGCCTGGTCTTTTGCCTCTTCAACTTTTTCTTCCTGCGATGTTACTCCCGAATTATCTTTGGCATTGTTAGCTTTTCTGTCATTACTGTTAGAAGAATGCTTAATTGCTGTTCCCGTGTCAGTCTGTGGGTTTGCAAAATGGCAAGAAGTGCTTAAAAGACTAAGAAATGCAATAACAACAAAGGTTTTTATACAGGTTCTTGTTTCCATATATTTTTCCTTCAATTATAGTTGTAACCACAGTTTTCTCATGCCAGAGACTACCATCTCGGTAGATATTGTGCCGATAAACAGGCCATTTATGCGAGACAAAATATTAATATAACGTTCAAACACATTTTCCTTGCTGCCTTTCAGGCGATCTCTGAATAACTTAAAACCCATAACAATCAGGAAACTAATACATAAACCGAGAAGTAAGATAGATATAGATAGATATGACCCATGTTTCTTTCCTATTAAAATAGCTTGTGTAACTGTTCCAGCGCCAATCATAAATGGCAAGGCAATAGCAGAAGGTAGCTCTTCAAGGCTCCCCCTAAGAACTTCTGTAGCTCTGTAACCTCTGGTCACATACTTATATCCCACCATAAAAAATATTATCCCTCCAAAAATTCTCAATGCCTCCGGCCTTATTCCCAAAAAGTCAACTAGGAAACCTTCTCCTGTAAGTGCAAATATGCAAAATGAAATGAGCGAAATAAAAGAAGCCCGAAAAAGAACTTTTACAAAAACCCGTGATCCTAACTCGTCCATTATTCCCATCAAATAAAGGCATAATGCAAAAGGGTTTAATATCGTTAGAAACGACAAAAGAGATTTAACTATTGCATTCATATAATGCCCTAATCACTGTTTCTTTACTTGCGTTCATACGGTTTTTTCTCATAGTTTCGCAGTTTCTTTATATAGTTATTGGCATACCTATCGCCGGTTCTGCAATGGAGGATTCAAAAAGTGAGAACGTAGCACATCCGACTATTTCCAAATCAAAACCTCCAAGAGGTGCAAGTACTGTGGCGACAGCCGCTACTTTGGCTGGCTCGTCTGTGGGCGTTACCGCAATAGCTACTCGGAGTAGTTGTGAGTTTTTGCTTATTATGTTGACACATATTTAGTCCTAAAACACCTCTGATACCTTTCTAGCAAATCTCTACTTATAAGGATTCCATCTGCCTACAAGCCTTTCAAAATCGGGTAATGGGAAATTTTCTTTGAAAAGTCTGTGATACCATAATTCTTTCAGTGAGTTCAGGTAATATCCGCCTTGGGTCTTTCGTGAACTTTCGTTGAATTCGCTGCTGTTGATTTCTTCCGCTGCAATATTATCCATAAGACCATCGGTTCCGGTTCCGCCGGAAAAACGAAGTTTTTCGCGTGAATATATTTCTTCGGGGAGCATATCCTTAAAAGCTTCACGCAAAATCCATTTTTCTACGAGTTTGCCATTGCCGACATTATGTATTTTCCATTGAACAGGGATTTGCAAAGCCAATGCTATTACTTCGGTGTCTATGAAAGGAGTTCTGTAATTAATAGAATTGCCCATCATCGCACGGTCGAGACGTTGCACAGCCGTGTTGTAGGCAATCGCAATGAGCTTTTCCATCATCTTCAAACGTTGCGCTTCTGTCGGCAACTTTTTAAGGAGATGATAGCCGCCGAACAATTCGTCACCGCCTTCACCGCTTAATATGCAGTTTGTATATTTGGCGGCAGTGGCTGAAGCAAAGAGATTTGCTATGGCTCCACTGACACAATCTTCATCGAATGATTCCAAAGTATAAACAGCTTTTGGGATGATGTCCTTTATTTGCTCAGCGTCAAAGATGAAAATCTCGTGCTTGGCATTGAGGTATTTTGCCATGATCTCAGCGTTCTTCAAATCCGGGCCACCTTGGACGCCAACAGTAACCATCGGTAAATCAGGGTTTACCTGGTGAGCCACAGAAGCAATAATAGAACTGTCAAGGCCTCCGCTCAACAAACAAACTCCAACGGCACCATCTTCCATTCGCCTGTGAACCGCATCAGTCAGGCATTCGCGAAGTTTGTCAGCAGCTTGGCTGGCTGCCGAGGGCATCTGTACATTAGGGTAGCGTGAGATACATCCTGCTACGCCGGCACGAGTGGAGAATGTAGTGGCTGGGAGAAGTTCGTGTAGTTGGCCAACAACACCTGTCAGTGCTTTCATTTCCGAAGCAAAACAAATAGAGCCGTCTGTGGTTTTACCGTAATATAATGGCCTGACTCCAACGGCATCTCTGGCAAGAATCACATCTTTGCTGTCATAGACCGCGCAGGCAAAAACACCTTGTAAAAAACCGCTGAAAACGCTACCGTGTTTTTTGTATAACTCCAGAACCACCTTGGCATCTGAGGTTCCCGCAGTCCGCTCATTATATATTTCGCCGTCGAATAGCACAACGATATCGCCGTCTACAGCAAAGCCGTTTCCCCTCGCCTGGGACAAATCGGATGCAACTACACCGCCGCAAATGCCATCTGCCTGGTGAACATTCGTATTGTCCGGGCCGCGATGCTTTATCTTGTTCAGCATCTGCTTTACGAGTTCTTTTTGTATATTAGCTCCAAACGTACCGGCTATTCCTGCCATAACTTCTTATCCTTTCTTAAAAATCAAACCCTGCTATGATTTATTGTTTAGTTCGGCCTTTCACAAAATCTGCCAAATCAGATATGGTCTTTATACCGAGGCGAGTCGCATGCTCTTTTCGCATTGTAAGTGTGTAAGTATTATTAAAGCCAAGCGGCTTTAGCCAAATCATATCGTATCTTTTTGCAAATTCTTTTTTTACAATGCCGTAAGTTTTCTTAGGATCAGACTGGACATCGGCTTTCAATATATTTACCAAACCTGTGCCTGTATACTCTGCGTAAATGTCGAGATCTCCCGCTTTGAGGGCATTGAAACAAATAATTGTTCCGCCAAGGTTGAGTTTTCGCACAACTTTGATATTAGAATTACACTCTATCAAAATCACTATTATCTCGCCAAGTATTTCCTGCTCTGTAAACTCTTTGCTGCCAACGGTAATTAGCCCGGCAGAGCCGTCACCGGCTTCGACATTGGCCTCAATAAGCCCCGCCTCTGTTAGGAATTGCTTGGCAACGTCGTGGGCCTTTAGCCCCCTTTCATCTACTTGGGAATTGAGTTTCTGCATAACTTCATTGGAAAATACACCTCCCAGCCGATTCAAGATATTTTCGAGTTCAGGCAAACGAGCCAGTGTTTTCTTCCTGACCAACGGGGCAGCATAATATGGTGGGAAAAAGTTTTTGTCGTCTTTGAGGCAAAACAAGTTATAAGTCGGAATACGCCCATCGGTAGAAAAAGCATCTATCACGTCTACCGTTCCATTAGCCAGTGCTTTGTACATCAGACCATCAAGCATCTGTTTCGGCTCAGAGGCAAACCTGAAACCATAATGATTGGATAGTCCGCTGTATCCATCAGGACGAGTCAGAAATTCGGCACCAAAGGCAATTCTAAGTCCACCCGATGAGCTTTTCTGCCGTGTTACTGCCAGCAAAACTGCAATAACTACAACAATGCCAATAAGTATCTTTACACGAGCTTTAGTGCTCATTGTTTAATCGTCCTTTCTACCCGTATGTTTTCAAAGAATTATCTGGCATCTTTTTTTGTGTCGGTACTTCGGCCACTCAGCTTTTTCGTAGCTTCATCCAGAAATGGATGTTCCAGATTTGTACCGGCAAAAATGTTAGAGGACTCCAACAGTGATTCATAAAATTCTGCTCTGATGGCAGCAAGCTTTTGGGCGGAGATATCCTTATCTCGATTTTTTGCTTGGTTTTGGCCCATTTTAGCCATATGGCCAACGATCTCTCTTGCCTTTCTTTCTGCATCAATCGCGGTTTGAATACAGGAGATGACTATTTTCTTGACCTTGCTTTTGGTCCAGTAACGTGTTTCACTCAATTCATCTTTGCCTACTACAGTATTTTCCAACACACCGAGGTATCTATTCAAGTCCATCAACAACTGAGCACATTTCTTGAGAATAATGGCAGGTTTGTGTCGAGCAACATTTGGAACTTGTCTTACAAGTATTTTTTTGATCCTGGCCTTTGCAACCTTTGTTCTTTGGTACAACACCAGGGCACGAAGCCCTGCCGGTATTGAATCTATCGTACTCCAACCTGATCCATTACAGAGGTCACACTTTATCAGGCCAAGACTAAGGCAATCGGTACATACCATTTCGTGCTCTATATGTCCGTGTCCATCACAATTCTCGCACGTTACCCGACCTTTTTTACAGAAAGGACAGGGAGAATGTACGAACAGAGCTATAAACCTATCAGTCATTTTTTTACCCATAAGTTCGACAAGTCGTCTCGGCAAATCAGGCGTGCTGCTCAAAATGTGGTGTGCCTGTCCCTTGGCAAATAGGCTCATAGCTTCCAAGCCCTTACCGCTCTTTAATTTTTCCACGATAGCATGAACGAGCTTTTCGACTCTGTCGTCAAGAGAGGCCCCTGCTTGGTTAATTTCTTTATCGGCAGAATCATTACTTTTCCTGGCCATATAGTGTCCTTATAGCTGATTTTCTACTCCGGCTCGCAAACCTTCCGGTGTTAGCCATTTTCCCACAAGGCCCAGAACCCAATCAAAAAAAAGTGCTAATGCTGCGGCAGGCAAGGTTCCGGCTAAGAGGTAATCAGGCCGAATACTTCGCAGGCCCTTGATAATAAGGTCCCCTAAGCCCCCGGCGCCGATCAACCCACACAAAGTGGCAACACCAATTGTCCAAACGGTTGATATACGTATTCCAGTCATTATTACAGGCAGTGACAACGGCAGTTCTATAGAGAATAATATCTGCACTGGTTTCATCCCCATACCTGTTGCCACTTCAATAACCGATTTATCTACCTGCCTGATGCCCGTATATGTATTACACATAATCGGCAGTAAAGCATACAGTATGAGAGCTACCATAGCTGGTACCGTTCCGATGGTTGGCAGTGAAATAATCGCAAAAATGACAACAATAAAAGCAATAAGTGCCAAACTCGGAACGGTCTGAATTATACCTGTCAAGCCCATAATAATTGAGACCAGTTTGAGATTCCGACTTTTGGACAAGTAAACGCCTAAAGGCAGTGCTATCAAAACTGCAACCATCATCGATAGGAATACGAGGTAAATATGTTCATAACTGCGGCTGAGTATCTCAGGTCCTAGTTTCTGTAAAAATGATATTAGCGTGCTCATGTGGTCCCTCCAGTTTCCCCGAGTATACCTGTGATGGCTTTGAGAAGTTTGGTCTTTTGTAAATAGTCAATAAACAAGCCTTTCCGATAGACAGGCAAAGCAACCTTGCCGCTTTTTTTGAACATATCGAGAGCCTCGATAAGGGAACTGTTGTCCCTCAAACATAACGGTGGTACAGAAGATTCATCAGAAATTGGTTCTTGATTTATTTGTGGCACAATAGTTTTTAACGTCCTCGTCAACAGAGACAGTTGGAATCGATGCTGGCCAAGAAACTGGTCTACAAATTCGTTAGCAGGATTTTCAATAAGCTCAGCCGGTGCCGCAAGCTGCTGCAAGACTCCGGCATCCAATAGAGCGATGCGATTCCCCATCTTAACTGCTTCAAATACATCGTGAGTTACAAAAATAATTGTCTTTTCAATCTCCGTTTCCAGCTCAATAAACTCATTTTGAAGCTGTTCACGGGTAATTGGGTCCAAAGCACCGAAGGGTTCGTCCATTAAAACAATTGGTGGATCGGCTGCCAAAGCTCTTACAACACCAATCCTCTGCCGTTGTCCACCGCTGAGTTGGGTAGGGTAGCGGAGTCTGAATTGTTCAGGTTGCAGACCGACCAGGCTCAAAAGTTCATCAATACGTTTATCTATTTTGTCCTCAGACCATTTTAGAAGTTTGGGTACCACAGCGATATTTTCTGCTACAGTCATATGGGGGAACAAACCTATGTGTTGAATTGCATACCCTATTTTACGTCTTAGCTCGATAGTGTCCTGTTCCATAATATCGATATCTTCGATGAGTATACGACCTTCTGTAGGCTCAATTAACCGGTTAACCATTTTCATAGTAGTGGTCTTGCCGCTGCCGCTGGTTCCTAACAACACAAGCGTTTCCCCTTCTTCTATTTCTAGTGAAAGGTCGCGAACAGCTTTTAAACCGTTAGGGTAAGTTTTATTTACATGATCAAATTTTATCAAAACAGGCCTCTCTTAAATTTTATCCACCTCAAATATACCGGAAAAACCATGGCCACAACCTATGCCCTGTTGCAGATTCATAATCAGATGGCGGAGAGCATATCCCAACTGAGGTTCAATAATATTCTCTCGCGGCAGGCCCAGACCAAGCCAACCTACACCTTCAACAACCAGCTGCATGCGATCCATCATCTCACGAAGAGCAGCTGGGTATGATGCAGGTATCTCACCCGGCTTCTCAGTAAAGCTGCGTTGCTGTTCATCATATACCGTGATAAGCTTTTGTGTATATTGGATAAGAGTATTCCAACATACCTGAAGGTGTTCTAAATGATTGTTTACAAAATCGAAATCTTTTTTAGGAACATA
>Ga0180431_10003398_pt1 | contig 20555 bp, 16 predicted proteins | sample SS_ome_11_FD_132459 | JGI IMG/M metagenome (GOLD analysis project Ga0180431, IMG submission 132459) | Hypersaline lake sediment archaeal communities from the Salton Sea, California, USA - SS_1_MS_1 metaG | ecosystem: Environmental > Aquatic > Non-marine Saline and Alkaline > Hypersaline >...
CTGGTCGTTTCAGGATTACACACAGGCCTCCGTTTGTCTAGCGTCGAGTCGGCCTCTCTGGAAGTTCTATTCGGTTGATAAAGTGCAAAGCATATCTTGTGTCGGTTGCATACCGCGTTTCACTACTCGTGACGCATTGCCATACTACTGTTTGGAACGCGTTATCATACCAGATGCCCCGGCAGAGTTGCAGGAACGCGTCGAGGCCACGGTACGAGAGGCCAGACGAGTTCGTCAGGATGCAAAGCATCTACTGGAGGAAGCCAAGCGGCGGGTCGAGCAGATGATAGTGGGCTCGTCATAGCCGCCCGCGCCGTTGCCGAGTCATTGGTCTGGCAGATTCCGTGCTACAGCAGGGAGTGATCTAGTTACTTCTCCGGCCCCTACGGCTTCGTCTTGGAGGACGCCGAACCGCTTTCCTTCAAGCCCTGCAAGGGCCGGCTCGGGATATTCGATTTGTGAGTGTTTTGGTCGGTGGGCCACCGATCACGGCAGCGACAGCGCTTTCGAGGTAGGGATTTGAGGTGGTAAGAGCATGGCCGTCGTGGACGGGTACGCGGGCGTCTGAGAAGTGTACTAACCAGGCGCTTCGAGGGAGGAATCAATGTCCAACGCGACTAGCGTAGACTTCGCAAGATCGTGGCGAGTATTCCTTATTCACCTCACCCTCCTTGAGAACTCGGAGATCAATCCAATGCCCGGTCTGCTTTTCCCCGGCAATGCGCCGCAGGAGTATTTCCAGTCATTTATCGCGTCCTCCTTCTACATACGCATGGTCTCACTCCTTGACGATGCTCTCAGAGAATACATCGATACCGCCAGCCTCCCGCGTCCAGAGAAGTACCGGGAGTGCCTTTACTGGAGGATTAAGGTGCTTGGAAAGAATGAACGGTTGCTTGATGCCAACCAGCTTCACAGGATACGTGAACGCAGGAATGAGATCGCTCACGAAGCAGAAGCAAAGACTGACTGGCAGGAGGTCTCCTCCGACCTACGTGTGGTCCATGCGGAGCTTGAGAACCTCGGTCTCGTAGGTCGGATGCCACGGTATGAGGTCTTTGGCGAGAGGACCCCGATTGCGTCAGAAGACCCAGGGGTTTTCTTCACCGACTGCCTCACCTGTGGAGTGAAAGAAGGGGATGTTATTGTGCTCAAGGTGTCGTGGAGCGCAGATATTCGCAACAACTAGGGGAAGTGAAGGCGGTTGTGGGGCTGCGCTTAGCAACTCCGATTTCCATCTGAATGAGAAGGAATGATCCTGACTTCACCGACCGCATCATGCGCCAATGCCGCGCCCCTGCTTGACATCCACGCGGAGTTGCAATAGAATATGTACACGTAACCAAGTTGGCCTGGTCAGCACGAACGCTTCGGAGGTAGGTACTGCAAGAATACATAGCCCACTCACACGATCACGGTGTAGGTGGGATTTGTGTGCTGCTGTTCGGACAGCATATCGGCCCAAAGCGGCAGGTGGGGATAGGTATGCAGGAGAAACGCTTAGATAACCCGCCAGTCAGGGGACCAAATGCAGAATCGTCGACCCTGCAACTGGTATGGATGGCGCCAATACGATGCTGGATTGGCTAATACGGCTCATCAATAGCAATCCTCCTTTTGCGCTGGCTATGTTTGTGCTTAGTGTAACGGCGAACATCTTGCCCCGGTGTAGGCAGTTTCTTAGTCGTCAGGAAATGAAGGCGTAGGTTGTGACCAAGAAATATCTTATCGGGAAAGAATCCTGCGCAGGCAGGTTCGTTGATGATGACTCGGAAATCCAATCCAGTCAATTGAGAGTTTCGGTTGAGGATGGAAGCGTTTTTTTGCACTCCGATCACGGAGTGATTAGTGTCAAGGACGGGACTTTGGTCTTGCATGCGCCTGGAGAGTGGGTTTCTACAGAGGATGGTTTTCTGAAATCGGATCACGTTGAAGGCCTATCCACGATCAAGGGTGGCGTTTTGACAGATCCATATTCATCTGCATCGATTTTTGTAGAGAGCGGTATTCTCCAATCTAGCGTTGAGGACACCCTCTCGTTAAGAGCTGGCGTTTTCATAATGCCATCGGCAACCGATCCACTTCTGGCAGAAGGCGTTGTTCTCAAGGCTGGTACTGAAGAAGGCTTCTGGATAAAGGAAGGAGCGTTCACAATAGAGTCGGGGATGAATACACTTGGCTTGGGAACTGACAGTCTCCAAGTCGATACTGTGGGTGATATGTTCACAATAGGAGATGGCGCCTTCATTGTCGGCCCCAGAACTGGACAGAGTGGTGTTTGTCAATCTGAAGTATCGCAGAATACACTGACAGTTAGGGATGGAATCTTGGTCGCCAGTCCAACTGACAGACTACTTATGGGAGAAAATGCCTTCTTGGAGATGCATTCTCAACAAGGAACGCTCATTGTCAAAGAAGATGCGTCCAAGCTTGCAACGGAGTATACAGGCAATATACACTTGATGGATAAGACACAGAAGGCTTTGTCTTCGATTGAGTGGTCGAGTATCGGAGAGGGGTTACAGGTTGATGTTCTCGAACGAACAAGGATTCAAGATAGTTTTCTTGAACTGTCAGACTCCTACTCTGGCTTGTTTATCGATGCTGAGGGCGTACACCCGAGCTTCTGTTCATTACCTGCCTCCATAGTTGACTTTCCGCCACATGAATACTTTCATAGTGCAAACCTGTTGGCTCAGGTTACACTTCCTGGATCTACTCCGGGTTATTCTACGGATGGAGTATCAGGGGAGGAGCCGCAATCAGAGGTTCATGACATCCTCTTGATTCACCTACAGGAAATGGATGTTGGTTTCGGGACAATGCTCCAAGGCGCAGTACAGGCCCTACGCTCGGATAACGTTGACAAAGTCAGACACTTTTCGATTTCGCTGCGCGAGCTTTTCACACAGGTGTTACATAGATTGTCGCCGGATGATGCGGTCAAGAAATGGAGTACGAGTAACGACGATTTTCGCAGTGGAAGGCCAACAAGGAAAGCACGACTGAAGTACATCTGTCGTAAGATTGACCGGGCATCGTTTAGGCAGTTCGTAGAGGCCGATATCAAGGCCTTGTTGGAGTTTATCAACCTTTTTCAGGGCGGAACACACGGCGTCCGACCGGAATATACCGATTCACAACTGAAGACGATGCTCGTACGAATGGAGAATGCACTCAGATTCTTGATTGAAGTATCAGAAGTATAAACTGCGAAGGCAACCCAAGCCACGGTGGACAGACCGGTCGTCGACCACGCCGTCGCTACCGAACCGCACGCCAGGATCCGTGCGAGGGTTGTTGGTTAGCTGGCAGTCCTGCGTGCGACGGCAGCTTGTTCTCGCGGGGTGATTGGAGGTCCAAGTATGAGTACCTGTAGAGAAGCCGTTGAGGAAGCTTTCAAAGACGAAGATGGAGTGCTAACAACAAACGATGTCATCTCGCGGGTCTATGCTAAGCACCTCGATCGTCCTTGGAAGAAGAACACGATCTCTCAACACCTGGTCGGGCTGAGCGTTAATCATCCGTCAAGCCGCCATCATCCTTCCCTTAGACAAGATGCTTTTCTGTTTAGCCTTGGTAATGGACGGTATCGCAAATGGAATCCTGAACAGGATGGGACCTGGCGGCTGACGGGTACGGGCGTTGAGCTGATAGATGAGGGCGAGGATGCAATGGTAACGGAAGAGGAAAGCGAATTCGAGGAGGCATCTCTGACCGCGTCAATATCACTAGAGAGAGACCTGGAGAGAAGCCTTCTCGCGGACCTGGGACAGTTGGAGCCCGGCCTGAAGCTCTACGAGAAAGAAGGAGCCATCGGACATCAGCTTGATACTGGAGTCGTAGGCCGGCTTGACATCCTGGCCGTTGATAGTGAAGGACGGTACGTTGTCATTGAGCTAAAGGCTGGGGAAGCCAGTGAGAGAGTATGCGGGCAGATTCTGAGGTATATGGGTTGGGTAAAGCGGGAGCTAGCTGGAGGGAAACCCGTAAGGGGAATTGTCGTGGCAAGTGACTTCGACGAGCGCGTGGAATACGCGGCCGAGGCGATGCCTGATGTGGCTCTGAAGAGATATGAGGTTCACTTCCGGTATTCAGATGTGTAGGGGGCGGCGAGCGCGACTGTATTGGCCCCACGAATGGGCCACCTTCCCCCGCTTGACATCCACGCAGGGTTGCAATAGAATGTGTACACGTAATTACGTTGGCCCAGGTAGCAGGAGCGCTTTGGAGGCAGGTATTGCAGGAACACACAGCCCGCCCACACGATCATGGTGTAGGTGGGTGTTTGTTGTTCTGGGAGGTTATGCGCTCCAGTAGCTTGTCTAGGCGCTGGCGGCTTGGCCGCCGCGCTGTTGGGCCGCAGACACTGAACAAGTGAGCTCAAGGATTAGCAGAGGTTCGCTCAATGGTGGACTTAATCCAGAGTCTAATCCAGATCCTACGTGAGTCTCTTCCAGACGCTGTGGGGACGTTGATCGCGACTGCCTTCCTCGCCCTCATCGCGCTGCTTTGCAGATCCCTCAAGAAGCAATCCTCTAGAGAGAAGCTCAAGGAGCTATTCCGTAGGGCCTCGTCCGCCTGCCAATGGTTTGTTCACAACTGGCAGCTAGTCATCGCATTGGCATTACTTGGTGGAGTGGCATATGGGGTGCTCAATCTGATGCCCATCTATCGGGCGAGAGATCTTGTTGCGATCATCCTCTTAGCAGCCATCCTCCTGGTATGGTATTGTGTGTCAATGAGCACTGACCCCCGTCGTGAGAGATTTGTTGAGAGCTTCCAGCGAGACACACAGCAGTGGGAGTATGAAGGCGAATGGCATACTGAACAGAGTGGCAACGAGCGCATTCTTACAGTCACCAAGTCAGGAATAGGCGGAATAGCCAAACCCTGCCTTTCATGGACAGATTGCGTGTTTGAGTTCGAAACGAGAATTGTGCATAAGTTCACTTCTTGGATCATCAGGGCTAGAGATCTCGACAACTACGTGATGTTACAATGCCAGCAAAGGAACCTGTATCCTCACTTTCGCCTAAACGGAGGTTGGGCCAATCTTGACTGGACCAAGCAGAACCCTGTCAGTCTGCCGGTGGCTCTATCTCCAAATACCTGGTTTGGCGTACGCATCGAGGTTAGGAATGTGCATGTGATGGTAACCCTGATCGTGGATGGCACAGAGTGGCTGATCCCCTACATTCCCAGCCCCCTGCTGGTACCTCCAATAGCTCCAGCTCAATACCTGGTGGGCAGCATTGGCTTCAGAGAGAGTTCGAGTGAGTGTGCTCAGTTCCGCAATATCTTGGTCACAAGGATATAGTGGAAGTTCCCTCTACGTAGGGCCGAGGGGAGGAGCTTACAACAGTCTAGCCAGCCGCCTAGTCAGGCCGATTCAGTTCTCAAACCGGTACGACTTTTTGAGACTTTGCTAACGTGGGACCGGTATGACTTTATCGGACTTGGCAGTCGCAAGCATGCTACCGCATTGCTGACTTGCCCATTTGCTCATTTGTCATTCTCCTTTTGGGCTTTCGGATTTGGGATTTGGGATTTGGGCTTTGCCCCCTGTCGTGTATTTCCCCCATCCGTGGTACTCCCCTCCCCCCCCACCGCAACCCGCTTGACATAACCGAACACCTGTGCTAGCATAGGCGCGTCCCACGGCGATATGCCATTTCGGGTGATCTCCGGACCGTTGTGGCGGCTTGGCAGCTTCACTTCGCCGCATCTTGCCGCCGTCAACTTGCAGCTTTCGTTTCTGAGGTGTAGAGCTATGGACAGCTCGCCAAAGCCCACAGACCCCATCAATAGACTGACCAGGCAACAGATAACCAAGCGGTTCACCCACACCGTACGTGGCTGTGGCCTGGCTGGCATAGACCTGGCGAGAATCAGGCAGGCCGAAGAAAACGGGAAGCCAATCTACTACGAATCCTACCCCATATCCCTGCAAGACTTTGCAGCCATCTTGTCCGGCCTTGACCAGGTGTGGCGTTGCGATTGGCTCCCGGCAAGAGAACTCCCGGAATACGTGCGTCGGGACAAGCGCGCCCTCCTGGACATGGGGATCTACCCAATGCCGAGGTTGCTTGGTCCCTACCGGCGCGAGCAGGATCAATCGATCTCGTGGAACGTGGCCGCACAGGATACCGACGACCCTGATCTGATGGGCCATATCGCCGCACGCCAACTGTCCTCCGGCGAAACGTTCGTTGAGTTCTGGCTGGAAGGCTTCCCTGATTTCCACGTGTTCGCCGATATGAGGTGTGACATTGAAGAGGAGATGGCGCGCATCCTGCTCGCCAGATTGGACGCCCCGCCATCGCCTCAGTCCGACGAAAAGGTAGCGGCTACCCAAGAGGTCATCCACCAGCCCCCTGACGACAAGGCACTGCCTCCAATGTACCTTGTGACTCCGCCGGAACTGGTGATCGAGCAAACCCAGCGGGCGGTTTCACATAGGGACCCAATGCTTGAGCCTCCTGACGACGAAGCGCCACCTGCAACGCATCAGGAGCCTCTGCAAGATGTGACGGTCGAGCAAGCCAAGCAATTGGTCTCAGATAGAAATACCATGCTTCAGTACATGCCCAAACGCAGGGGCTATGACCCCGATACAGCTATAGCCATAGTGAGTGCCATACCTACAGCTTGGACAAACCTGTTCGCTGGTCAGTGGGGACCAGGTTGCATTGCGAAGGCCTGCAGACGCCGTGTCACCGCTGGGACTGTTGGGCGCTACCTGAAGGCCTTTGTTGCGCGTGGCATCACAAGAATCGAGGGCATTGAAATACCCCATCGATTCCGCGGGGAGTCTCGTCGGTAGTCTCGCCAGATTCGTCGTTTCGTCAGTATTACTTCACCAACATCACCTCATCAACATCCCTTCGCCAATATTCCCGCCAATATCTTTGTGAGTGCCTTCGCCAATTCGCCAAATACTGCGCCCAATATCCTCTGTATAATCGGGGTCAGTGATGAGCACTGACCCTGATATCTTGTACGGAGGTGACGATATGAAACGCGACCGACGCTTCCCGGTGGTCCTGTTGTGATTTCTCAGCGGTGGAACATTAACCATCATCACCCAAACTGCGTTCAAGTGTCGGTCACCTGAACGGTTACGCTCCCGGATCATAGCTCAAGAATTGGAGGTCAATGATGAGCAACTCACCGAATGAAGGACTCGCCCAGATGGCGCAAGATCGGGCATTCAGCTCCCGCTGGGGTATCTCGACCCCACGGCATAGGTATGTGCGTGTGCCCAACTACTTCTTCGACTGCTACGCCGAAGCTGGCGTGACCGGCCCGGAGTTCCTGCTGATACTGCACCTCGCCCGCTATCAGTTTGAGAAACCTGGCTCCCGGTGTTGTCCGTCTGTGGAGACGGTGGCACGCCAGATGGGATACTCGGTGCGGGGCCTGCAACAGGTTCTCGCCAGATTGGAGGAGCGCGGCTTGCTGGTGCGTCACTATCGGCACGGCCATACGACAGTCTACGACTTCTCCGGTTTCGGCCGGGCGGTACAGGCCGTCAAGCAATCCGCAGAGGTGAACCCCAGTTCACCCCCTGAGCCATCCGGGGGTGAACCCCAGTTCGGGGGAGGGGTGAACCCCAGTTCACCCGAAGAAGAACATACGCTAAGAACAAACAAGCATGATGGTGCTGATGGCCTGACCGACGATCAGAGCCGGTCATTCGACCTGCTCGTCGACTTCGGCGTGCTTCCCACGATGGCCCGGCGCATAGCGCGCCAGCGCGACCTCGATCAAGTCCGGGGCTGGTTGCAGTATGCTGCGAACGCTTCCGGCCTGAACAATCCTCCGGCCCTCGTTGTCCGTCGCCTGCTCGACGGCAAACCTGCCCCGCCCCCAGGCGCTGGCAACAACCACCGGCAAGAATCGGAAACAGCCACCTGCCCTGCCTGCGGTCGAACGATGTATGCCGATACCATCTGCCCCGCCTGCGGCAAATGCTACGACCGCTGCTGCGACTGTGAGGAGCCCCAACGATGATCCATCCAATCTGCCTGTGCTTCGGGACGGAGCCAACCCAGCCGGCATCCTTCCACGCCCAAGAACCGGCCATACGGCCTTACCGCCGCCCCGGTTCCCGCCTTCGGCGCTTCTTCGCCGCCCTCCGGCTGCTGGCCTACCCCTTCAACCGTCTGTGTGCTCCCCTCTCCCCACCACCCGGCCAATCCACCCGCCAGCACACCCGTCGCCCCACCACGGATCCACCCCCCAGAACACCCACTCCAAGGGTGATTCATCACCCGCTGCTCTCTAGACCGGCGACTTCATCGCCGGTCGGCCCCTGCCCTGCCCACCGCCTCGTCATCGCCAGTTGGCCCCCGTCACCCCGCACACCGCCCTGCTCGCCCAATGCGACGGCACCCTCGCCTGGGCCAGCCGCTGGGCCGGCCTGCACGACCGCTGGTCCATACCCTGCTACGGCTTCCCGACCTGGTCCGCCTGGTTCGCCGACCTCGCCGCCCGCCGCCCGCCGCCCCCCGCACTCACAGATTCGCCGGCTTACTGACTTGCAGATTTGCCGCCTTCCCGATTTGCTGATTTTCAGATTTGCAGATTTGCCGATTTGCAGATTCTCACCCGAAAGGTAAACTCCTATGACAACCCAAGACCCAAACCCAGACCCCACACCCCCTGCTCCGCCAACGTTCCAACTCCTCGACGGCCCGCCACCCATCATGCGCCGCCCCCTCGACCTCTTCCGCGGCCACGCCTACGCCGCCGCCTGGCTCTACGTCCGCGTCACCCATACCCAGACCCAGGACAAACTCGGCAACCTCGTCCAGCACGATCCGCCCCTCGTCCAGGATAGCCTCCGCCTCTTCGTCGTCCGGGGCGACGGCACCGTCTTCGGCCCCGGCGGTGACCACCCCCTCGACCATCCCGACCTGGGCGTTGACATCGACCTGCCCGAGCTGCCCCATCCCTCCCGCACCTGGTCCGCCCGAGGCGTCAAGGCCTACCGCAAAGGCGTCCGCCCCGATCCCGTCGATGTGCTCAACCGCGTCGCCGACGTCGTCAGCCGCTTCGTCGATTTCGACCGCTCTCTGGCCGATCAACGCACCATGGCCGAGCTCGTCGCCTGCTTCGTCCTCGCCACCTGGCTCCTGCCCGCCTTCAACGTCATCGGCTACCTCTGGCCCAGCGGCGAGCGCGGCTCCGGCAAGACCGTCCTCCTCAACACCGTCGCCGAGATGGCCTACCTGGGCCACGTCGTCCTCGCCGGCGGCACCTATGCCAGCCTGCGCGACCTGGCCGAGTACGGCGCGACCCTCGCCTTCGACGACGCCGAGAACATCGCCGACCCCCGGAGCTGCGACGGCGACAAGCGCGCCCTCCTCCTGGCCGGCAACCGCCGTGGCAGCACCATCACCGTCAAGCAGATCGTCCCTGGCCGCGCCTGGCGCACCCGCCACGTCAACGCCTTCTGCCCTCGTCTGTTCTCAGCCATCCGCCTGCCCGATAGCGTCCTCGCCAGCCGCACCATCGTCATCCCCCTCGTCCGCACCCCCGATCGCCACCGTGCCAACGCCGACCCCCTCGATTATGACACCTGGCCCCACCAGCGCCGCCCCCTCATCGACGACCAGTGGGCCCTCGCCCTGGCCCACCTGCCCCATCTGCGCCAACACGAGCGCGACGTCTCCCAGCACGCCCGCCTCACCGGCCGCAACCTCGAGCCCTGGCGCGCCATCCTCGCCGTCGCCCGCTGGCTCGACGAGCACGACACCCAGGGCCTCCTCAAGCGCAAGCCCCCCGCCCCCGACCGCTCCGCCGACGCCATCGGCGCCTCCTGCCTCCGCACCTTCGAGGAGTGCTGCGACGACCAGCGCCGACAGCGCACTCCCCCCACCGGCCTCTGGTGCCGCCTCGAGGACCTCGCCGTCCGCTACCAGCGCGAGCGCTTCGACCTCCAGTCCGAGGACTTCGATGCCTGGGTCGTCCTGGCCATCTGCAGTTGTGCCATTAGTGCCGTTCGCCCCATTAGGGCCATTTTTGGGGAGAATCCCGACGACTTCGAGTTCACCACCCAGGAGATCGTCGACCTCACCCGGCGCATCGCCATCTCCAGGGGCCACCGCGACGACCGCGTCACCAGCCACCGCATCGGTCGCGCCCTCGCTCGCATGCGCCTCCAGCAGGCCCCCCGCCCCGGCGGCAAAGGCAGCCGCCGCTGGCGCGCCACCCTCGACACCCTCCAGGGCCTCCTCACCGCCCACGGCCTCCCCCCCTTCGACTTCTCCACCCTCGACGACCCCCCAACCGCCGAACCCCCCACCCACACCTGACCCACACCCCCCTCCGTTCCCTAAACCCCATCCCATCCGCCACATCCCCTTGTCTCCCTCTCCCCTTGTCCCCTTGTCGCCCTCCCTTCGCCACCAGCCCCCTTGCCGATTTGCTGATTCGCTGACTTGCCCATTTGCTCATTTGTTCATTTGTCATTTGTCATTTGTCATTTGTCATTCTCCCTTTGGGCTTTCGGATTTGGGATTTGGGCTTTGTCCCAATTTCCCCCATCCGTGGTAGTCCCCTCCCCTTCCACACCCCCACACCCCCACACCCCCACACCCCCCCCTTGCCGACTTGCAGATTTGCCGATTTGCTGACTTATGCTAGACTACTTCCCAGCGCACAGTGGCCGGAAGGCGTTCCCATCAGTTGCAGGGGGCGGAGCCATGACAGAACCCAGGCGCATCGGCAGGTACCAGATTCTCGACGAGATCGGCCGCGGCGGCTTCGCCGCGGTGTACAGGGCGCGCGACACCTCCCTCGACCGCGTCGTCGCGCTCAAGGTGCTGCACCCCTACTGGACCGCCGCCCCGGACTTCGCCGCCCGCTTCCGGCGCGAGGCGCGCGCCGCCGCCCGGCTGAGCCACCCGAGTATCGTCACCGTCCACGAGGCGGGCGAGGCCGAGGGCCAGCAATACATCGCCATGGCGTACCTGCCCGGCCTCACGCTCCAGGAACTGCTGGAGGCCGAGGGCGCGCTGCCGCTGGAGCGGGCGCTGCCCATCCTGGAGCAGGTCGCCAACGCGCTCGACTACGCTCACGGGGAGGGCGTAGTCCACCGCGACGTCAAGCCCGCCAACGTGATCGTGGCGCAGACGGAGCAGGGCGTGCGGGCAACCCTGACCGACTTCGGGCTGGTGAAGGCCATGGAGGGCAGCGTGGCCCTCACCTCCCAGGGAACGCTCTTGGGCTCGCCGGAGTACATGGCCCCCGAGCAGGCCGACCCAGAGCGGGCCGGCGAGATCGGCCCCGCCGCCGACCGCTACGCGCTGGGCATCGTGGCGTACCAGATGCTCACCGGCCGGGTGCCCTTCCCCGGCAATACGCCCGCTACGCTCAACGCCCACGAGCACAAGCCGGTGCCGCCGCCCCGCGAGTTCCGTCCCGGGATTCCCGAGGCGGTGGAGGCGGCGTTGCTCAAGATGCTGGCCAAAGCGCCCACCGATCGCTTCGCCTCCGCCCGCGCTTTCGTCGCCCGGCTGCGGCAGACCCTGCTGGCCCAGAGCCCGGTGCGGGCGCGCGAGGCGCAGCTTGTCCCGCTGTACGAGCGCCTGCACGCCGCCGCCGCGCGCGAGGACTGGCCCGATGTGTTGGCGCTGGGCGGGCAGATCCAGGCGCTGGACCCCGCCTACCGCGACGTGGCCGGGCGCATGGAACAGGCGCGCCGAGGACTGCGCCGCGCGCGGCGGGGGCCGTTGCAGGCCTGGGTCTGGGGCGTGGGCGGCCTGGCGCTTCTGGGGGTGTTGGGGTTGGCGCTCCTTTTCGTGAACCGATGGGGCGAGCGGGTTGCTCCAGAGCCAATCGAGACGGCGATGATAGCGCCATCTGGCACGCCGGCCGCAGAGCCGGCGGAGGTCACGCCCGCAGCAACGCTGGTCGAGCAGCCATCCTCTGTGCCGGTGCTCGCCCCAGGCGTCACCCAGCTACGCGACGTGGACGGGATGGTCGTGGTCTCCGTCCCGGCCGGCGAGTTCGAGATGGGTAGCGCGGAAGGAGAGAGCAACGAGCAACCGGTGCACACCGTGGCGCTCGACGCCTTCTGGATCGACCAGACCGAGGTGACCAACGCCCAATACGCCCTGTGCGTGGCGGACGGTGTGTGTGACGAAGCGGAATACGCGGACGATGCGGACTTTAGCGGAGACGCCTATCCGGTCGTGGGCGTCTCCTGGCATGATGCGAATGCCTACTGTGAGTGGGTCGGGGTGCGGCTGCCGACGGAGGCGGAGTGGGAGTACGCCGCGCGGGGGCCGGAAAGCACCGTCTATCCCTGGGGCGATGGCTTCGATTGCTCGCGCGGTAACTTCGACGATGAGACACAGGTGGATGACTACGTGGTGCCTGGTGGAGAAGGGTGTGACGGGTATGAGAAAACGGCGCCGGTAGGTGTTTTCCCTGAGGGAGCCAGTTGGTGCGGGACTTTGGACATGGCGGGTAACGTGTGGGAATGGGTGGCGGACCGGTACGCCGAGGATTACTATGCGCGTTCGCCTTCCTCGAATCCCACCGGGCCTTCTTCGGGAGCAGATCTGGTGGCGCGGGGCGGCTCGTGGGGCCACCGTCAGGACTACGCCCGCTGCGCGTACCGCTACGGGTCCCGTCCCGACGTGCGGCTCGTCACCCTGGGGTTCCGCTGCGCCAGCGGCTCTGAATAGATCATGGGGGATGTCTTGGAACAAGCCAACAGTCCGTCTTCTGCGATTGAGCATCTCCTGAGGGACAGGCTAGGCCACCGGATGGACAGGTATGCCTTCCCGCCCCCCGTCTTCGCCGCTATGGAGGGGCAGTTCCTGGAGCTCGATCTCGACGCCGGATTCCTCACGGCGCAGTTTCCCGTGCTCGAAAGCTATCTGAATCCCTACCATACCATGCAGGGCGGGATGATCGCGGCCGCTGTTGACAACACGCTGGGACCGCTCAGCGTGCTGGTCGCGCCCCCCAACGTCACCCGCCAACTGGAGATGACGTACAGCCGGCCGGTTACGTTCGACATGGGCCACATCGTCGTCACGGCGCGATTCCTCGAACGAAGTGGCCGCAGGCTCTTCTTCAGGGCGGACGTACACAGTCAAGATGGGCTGCGATTGGCCAGATCGAAGGCCGTTCATTGGGTCGTGGATGAGCGGGACGTGAGGAGGACAAATACTGCCTGACGCCCAGGGTGGCGGCCAGTGTGTGAAGGCAAAGCCACGTTTTGTAGCCGCGATTTCCCAATCGCGCAGGTTTCAACAGATGCAGCATTCGCCTGTCCGCTCTATCTGGTGGTCATCGTCTACCTTCTGCTGGTGGCTGGCAGGTTTGGCATCCCCATCGAGTTGGGCGGTCCGGACAACCGGGACAGAAGGTAAGATGCCGGGCAGAACCGATTGATGAAGAGGATGAAGAGGACTGAGGCCCCGGCTGGCCGTCTCAGCGCGATGGCCGAAGGAAGAAGAACCTATGATAGACTACCTGACGTATTACTATGGATGCGGTACAGAACCATTTCGCAGCCTGTCCGCGTTGCCAGATGAACAAGCCATCAAGATCATGGAAGCACTCTGCGATGACACCCTCTTCGGGGCCAGATTCAAGGATCCGGCTCGATATATGCGCGATCGAAGGCTGACGGAGCAGTGGGTACGTGAGGCGTTCGTCGCCAAGGGGGGACGACCCCGGGAGGCGTATCCGATCCCGATGGTGCTGGGGGAGTCCAAATGGATGGCGAAACAGGCTCCTGACCCTGATGCTCACGGGGAACTACACATACCCCTCTCAGTGTTCACGGAGTATGACGTCAGTTTCACCTACCCGGATAGCATGATCTCCCGATGGTTTGGCAGGGACAAGCCCGCAGCGTACTATCAGCCCGAGTACCACGGCAAGGTCTTCACCGTTTCGGAGATCCTCTCAATCGTCGAGTCAAAAGGACTGCCTGAGGAAGAGTGGGACACGAATCTCCCTAGCGACCTCGCCCCCTACATCGAGGCGCAAGTGTGGAACCAGGAACCGCTGATGGAGATCAAGAAACGCATATGGGAACACTCGTAGTCATCCCAACTCAACACGAGTTCGATCTCTTCCTGGAGGGCTGTGCCGGGCACGGGCTTCGAGCGGAAGACTCGATCATCGGCCGGCTTCCGGTCGTGCGACTGGTGGACCTGGGCATCGTCGTGTCACGTGGAGGGCTTGGAAAGGTCCAGTTTGCCGTGCAGACTCAGCACCTGCTTGACGCTGGCCCGGACTGGGGGGTGGTCGTCTGTGCGGGTGCGGCTGGGGCATTGGTGGACGACCTGTCTGTCGGGGACGTCGTCGTGTCGACGGAGACCGTAGAGCACGACATCAACAACAGGTTCGGCGAGCCGCTTCTTCCGAGGTTCGGCAGCCCGGAGACCGCTCTGGCTGCTTTCCGATCCGTAGCGCCGGCCTGTAGCGCTTTCCGAGTGCATTTCGGTCCCATAGCCAGCGGAGACGAGGATGTGGTGGAGGCCGCCAGGCGGAAGGTGATTCGTGAGTTGACAGGGGCACTCGCTGTCGCCTGGGAGGGGGCGGGTGGTGCACGGGCCTGTCAATTCAACGACGTCCCATTCGTCGAGATTCGCGGAGTGACCGACCGAGCGGATAGCAACGCGCCTTCGGATTTCGAGGCCAACCGGAGAGACGTGATGGGGAACGTTGCAGCTCTGATCATCTCTTGGCAGAAGAGTCGTTTGCCTGAGAAGGCGGCATGACAACCGTCTCTCACAGCGAGCGTATTAGGTGGGAGTGATCGGGTGGTACCGCGGACGAGCAAGAACCGAGCGGGGCCTTTCACGGTTGTGCCGTAGGTTGCAAGGGGACCACCAGACCCTAAAGGTTTCTGAAACCTTTAGGGTCTGGTGGTATAATAGCGGGTGGCTGACCACGGATAGGGAAATGCACGATGATGAAGGATGGAACAGGCGATTCCAGACGGGCGTTGATTGGACGGCAACAGGAAGCGGCGCTGCTGTGGAGCCGCTTCGAAATGGCCATCAGCGGGCGATGTGACGTCACGTGCGTGACCGGGGAACCAGGGATCGGCAAGACCTGTCTCCTGGAGGAAATGGCGGCGCGCGCGACGCGAGCGGGCGCTGTTGTGCTGTGGGGCGGCGCTTCCGCGGTCGAGGGGATGCCTCCATACCTGCCCTTCCTGGAAGCGCTCGGGCAGTACATCCAGGTTACTGCACCCGACCGGTTGCGCGATCAGGTTGGCCTGGTGGCGTCTATCCTGGTGACCATTCTGCCTGAGCTGGCCGTGCGCCTGGGTGAGTTTCCGGATGGACATCCGTTGCCGGCCGAGCAAGCGCGCCTGCGGCTCTTCGAGGCAGTCGGTGGGTTTCTGACGGCCATCGCCGCGTCTGCGCCTGGTGGGCTGTTGCTCGTCTTGGACGACCTCCAATGGGCCGACGCCGCCAGTCTCGACTTGCTTTGTCACGTGGCCCGGCGGCGCACGGGCGCGCGGGTGTCGATTCTGGGCGCCTGCCGCGCAGGCGAGGTGGAGCAGAACCCGGCGCTGGAATGGGCGCTGGCTGAGTTGAGCCGCCTGCGGGCGCTCACCACCCTGACCCTGGCTCCGCTCCAGGCCGAGGAGATCGCTGTCCTGGCCGCCGGGTACCTGGGCGGCCCAGTTGACCCGGCCGCCGGCCAGGCCCTTTACACACACAGCGAAGGCAATCCCTTCTTTGCCGAGGAATTGCTGCGCGGATGGCTGGAAGCTGGCGTCTTGAGCTCCCACCGGGACGGACCACACGGTCGACCCTGTTGGACTCTGATGATGCCGTTGGAAAGCGGCCTGCCGCCGAGCATTGTGGGCGCGATCCGCCAGCGGCTGGCGCGGCTCACGCCAGCGGTTATAGATCACCTCCGCGTCGCGGCGATTATCGGTCGCACGTTTGCGAGCGCGCTGTTGGCCGAGGTCGAGGGCCGTGAAGCCGAAGCGGTTGAGGAAGAGCTGCTGGCGGCCGAACGCGTTCACTTGATCCGGGGTGACCGGGCCGGCGTGTTTACCTTCGGCCACGACAAGGTCCGCGAGTGCCTGTACGCCGAGGTGAGCAATGCCCGGCGGCGTCGCCTGCACGGGCAGATCGGTCTGGCGCTGGAGGTGTGCGCTGCCCAGGAGAGCACGCAGCGCCTGGCCGAGTTGGCCTTCCACTTTTCCCGCAGCGATGACCGTGCCCGTGGTGTAGATTACTCCCGCCGCGCCGCCGAGCAGGCCCTGCGCGCCTGCGCTCCTCGGGAAGCGATGGCCCACTACCAGGTGGCCCTGGACCTGCTTGAGCCAAACGACGAGCGGCGCGGCGACCTGTTGTTGGCGTTGGGCGAGGCCGCGCTCCCGGCGGCCGCCGCTGAGCGAGCCGTCTCTGCCTGTCAGACTGCGCAAGCGTGGTTTAAACGCGCCGGCAATCTGGCCGCCGCGGCTCGTGCTGCGTACGTCCTGGGACTGGCCCACCGGCGGATGGGCGCGCCGCTGGCGGCTCAAGCGGCCCTGGAGCGGTCGCTGGCCCTTCTGGAGCATGCCGGAGTCCCAGCGCCGGAGAGCGTGCACGTCCTGGCAGACCTGGCGGACCTGCTGGGTGTCGTCCTGGGCCGGCACGAGGAGGCGCTCGTATACGGGAAGCGGGCGCTGGAGATCGCGCGCGGCCTGGGAGACGATACGCTGGAAGCCGCTGCCGGCCGTGTGGTCGGGTTCTTGCTGGTGCGCGAGAACGACATCCCCGTTGGCCTCCCGCTGCTAGAGCACGGGCTGGCGTTGGCCGAGGCCAGCGGCGATCTGGCCATAGCCGCTGACTTCTGCGCCTGCCTGGCCCAGGCGTATTGTTGGATAGGTGAGATGGAGCATTCGCGGCAGGTCAGTCTGCGTCGTGAGGAACTGACCCGCCGTGGTGGACTCTTGTACCACGCGTGTTACGTTCACACGTGGCTCGCTTTCCTGCACGTGACCCGGGGCGGCTGGGCAGAGGCCGAACGACGCTTGGCGCAGGCGCAGCCCGCGGTCGAAAGTGTCGCTGCCGCTGAGCCGCTGGCCTTGCTGCGCCAGATGCGGGGCTATCTGTCTTATCAGCGCGGTGACTGCGCCCTGGCCGAACGCGAGTTCCGGGCCGCTGTGGACACGTTTCGTGGGCAGGATCCCGGTGAGTTGGTGCTGTGTTTAGGACCGTTGGGTATGGCTCTGCTCGCCACGGGCCAGCGACAGGCCGCGCAGGCGTGTGTGGACGAGCAGGAGACACTCATTGCCACACTGTCGCCGGGTTGTCTGCCGACCCTCTCGGCGCGGGGCTGCCTGGCGCTGATGGCCGTGGCTCTGGGCGACGGCGAGCGGGCTGCACGCTACTACGCCGACCTGTTGGCCTGCCGGGGGCAGCATCACTGGTTCCTGGTAGACCGCATCCTGGGGCAGATTGCGCTTCTGCGCGGTGATTGGCTGGCGGCCAGTGCACACCTGGCCGACGCCGAAGCGATTGCGCAGCGCGAGGGGCTGTGGCCGGAGATGGGCCGCATCTTGCTGGCCCAGGCAGATCTGTCGCTGGCACAGGGCGGCCCGTGGAGCGGAGCGCGCGCTCGGGGCTTGCTCGGGCAGGCGCAGGCGATCTACCGTAAGCTGGGCCTGGACGGCGAGGCGCGGCGCGTGCGCGCCCGGCTGCGCGGCCTGCCGCCTCAACCCGGCGCCCCCGCGCCCATCCCCCTGCCGGCCGGAATCACCCCACGCGAGGCTGAGGTGCTGCGCCTGGTAGCGGCCGGCCGGAGAAACCGCGAGATCGCCCAGGAGTTGGCGCTCAGCGAAAGCACCGTCGCCAAGCACCTCACCTCGATCTTTAACAAGGTCGGGGTTGACAATCGGGCCGCGGCCGCGGTCTTTGCCATCCGCCACGGCCTGGCGTGATAGACAGAAACCGGGTTTTTTCCAAAAAACCCGGTTTCTGTCCCGCCATAGCAAATCCTTGCTACTGACCGCTTTGTTTTCCCCTCACCACCGATTTCCCAATTTTGGCAAATTCTGACGATGTGTCCGGCCCCCGGCCATGATATACTTCAGTCGAAGAAGATTCCTCGATTCGTTACGTTCACTCGGAATTACGGACCAGGATAGCCTGAATAGTAACAAAGGGGGCGTCGCATCCGACTGTGGGAGGCTGATCATGTTCGTCGTCGTCTGCACTTACCAGGCCAGAAAGGGTGAGGAGGATGCCATCGTCGCCTTACACGAGGATTGGCAGAACACGCTGCGCTCCAGGGCCAGGGGCTATCTGTCGGGAGAACTGCTTCACAGCGTTCAAGATCCGCGAGCGTTCATCGCCATCGCTCGTTACGTGGATGAGGCGGCGGCCCTTGCCGCCTCGGCCGACCCGGAGCACATCGCTTGGCAGCGCCGCCTGGCGAGCCTGATGGAGGTCGAGCTGACTTGCGCCGGATACGTGTGCGTCTGGCAGGTCAGTTGAAAGAGGCTGCCCAACCCTGCTCAGGACACGCAGGAGGAAAGAGGGAACTGCATGATCAACCGGCATCCACTCAATCCCGCGAGACCATTCTTGCGGGCCATCCTCTCGGCTTTCGTGGTGTTGCTCTTGCTTCCGCTTTCAGCCAGAACCGCTTTGCCTGCCCCGGTCCAGATCGACCAGTCGCCGCAAGCGTGGACGACGCTCTTCCAGGACGATTTCGAGGACGGCGACGCCAACGACTGGCAGTTGAACATGGGTTGGGAAGTCGAATTGGAAGGCAGCAACCACGTCCTCAGCGGCGCAGGCTATACCTCGGCTATTCTCACCACCGGGCACGATTGGGCCGACTATCGCTTCAAGACCAGGATCAAGCTGGTCGACAATCAAGCCCACTATGGCGAGACCCAGTTGAGCTATCGCAGGAGCGACATCGGCCGGTACGTCGTCTGCTTCTGGACCGGCGGACTGGTTCTAATCAAGGAACGCCTGGGGACCGGGCATGAACTGGCCAGTGATGGCGTACCCCATAGCTTTGGCACCTGGTACGATCTGGAAATCGTGGGGGTCCAGGGCCACATCCAGGTCTACGTCAACGACACGTTGCGGCTCGAGTATATCGATGGGGACCCTCTCCAAAGTGGCCGCATCGCCCTGTCAGTGGTAGATGATTCTCACGTTCATTTCGACGATATCCAGGTCGTTGGAGAATCCCCTCCCACTCCTCCCCCCGGCTACATCTGGTCCCGCACCGGCGGGCCTAGCGGCGGCCTGGGTTACGACGTCCGCATCGACCCCACGGATAAGAACATCATGTTCGTCACCGATAACCCCAGCGGCGTCAACAAGAGCTATGACGCCGGAGCCACCTGGGTCCAGAGAAACGAAGGCATAGCGACCCGATCAGGCCCCTCCTGGGACGGCGTCCCCATCTTTTCCCTGACCATTGATCCCAACGCCCCGGACATCGTCTGGGCGGGAACTCAGTTTGCCAGGGGTATCTTCAAGTCCACGGACGGCGGCGAGACCTGGACCAGGAAGGACAATGGGATCACAGAGGGAAATGAGATCAGCATCCGTAGCTTTGGCGTCCGTCCCGGCAACTCGGACGTCGCTTTCGCCGGCGTGGAAATCTCCACTGGCATCCTGGGGATCGAGTTTGAAAAGACCAGGGGCAAGATCTACAAGACCGAGGATGGCGGGGAGAACTGGCGTTGTGTGTGGGAGGGGGACAACCTGGCGCGCTTTGTCCTCTTTGACCCCACCAACCCGAACGTGCTGTACGCCTCCACGGGCATCTTTGACCGGGAAGCCTACAACGACGTGGGGGTGGGCGTTTTAAAGTCGACCGACGGCGGCGAGACTTGGTTTCCGATCAACAACGGGATACCGGACAGTGAGGGAAACCGTTTCGTCGGCTTTCTGGAAATGCACCCCACCAACCCGCAGATACTCTTTGCCGCTTCGGGAATGGGCTCCAGGCCGGGGGGCATCTTCAGAACCACCGATGGCGGCGCGCATTGGCAAAAGGTGTTACCTGGCGAGGTCAAGACCGTGGTGACGATCAGCCCCTCCAATCCGAACGTGGTCTACGCCGGCAGTGAGACCTCTTTCTTCAGGAGCGACGACGGAGGGAACACCTGGCAGCGTTTCTACAAACAGGACGTGGGGTACTTTTGGGGGCCGCCGGGGGTGAACGCCGGATTCCCCATCAGCGCCGTCGTGGACCCGGACGACCCGTATACGGTCTTTGCCAACAACTATAACGGCGGGAACTTTAAATCTACCGATGGGGGCCAGACCTGGGCCGACGCCAGCGAGGGGTACACCGGCGCCCACCTGCACGACATCGCCATAGACGTTGACCACCCGGCGACCGTCTATACCGTCGGCCGCAGCGGGCCTTTCAGAAGCTATCGGGGTGGAGAAGAGTGGACCGGCCTGGCCTTTCCTCCGGCCATCGAGTCAGAATGGTATGCCGTGGCCTTGCATCCGGCCGATCGCCGCCAGGTGCTCGTTTCCGACGAGTTCAACGGGCTATTGTGGAAAAGCACGGACGGCGGCAACACCTGGCGC
>Ga0180431_10003400_pt1 | contig 20547 bp, 21 predicted proteins | sample SS_ome_11_FD_132459 | JGI IMG/M metagenome (GOLD analysis project Ga0180431, IMG submission 132459) | Hypersaline lake sediment archaeal communities from the Salton Sea, California, USA - SS_1_MS_1 metaG | ecosystem: Environmental > Aquatic > Non-marine Saline and Alkaline > Hypersaline >...
ATCAACCCCCTGTATCCCCCAATCTTGGGGGATTTTTATAGCTGGGGGGACACCCCCAGACCCCCGAAGTCCCCTCTTGTCCAGAGGTTCCTTAGCTTGCTTCGGTCAACTTTTTGGCGTTTCTCTTATGGCTGGATGTTTCCTCTACGTCTTCCTCCTCGGTTCCCAATGCACCGAGATCGGCTTTCCCACGGCGGAATTCCCGAATCCCTTTGCCAAGCGCTCCACCAATTTGTGGCAGTTTCCCAACCCCGAAGACGATAACGACTAGAGTCAGAATTATAAGGGCCTCCGGCCATCCAAAAGTGTGAAACATTATAACCTCCTGTATTTTCACTGAATTATGTGTTACTGATCAATCGTAACTTTTAAACTAAACGCTCCTGATGAGAGTGGACGGACAGTCGTTTGCTACGCGCATAGCCGATCAATGTAATGCCCAGTTCTTGAGCAAGTGAGATCGCACAATCTGTGGGAGAACTCCTTGAAACAACAATGGGCATTTCTGTCAGTACTGTTTTCCACAGCGTCTCTGAAGAAATGCGCCCGGTTGTGAGCAGTATCTTGTCCCTGGTTGGTATTTCCATCAATAAACATTCACCGATAATTTTGTCCACTGTGCTATGTCTGCTGATATCCTCAGCAACTAACATCAAGTTCTTACCATCACCCAGAGCCGAGGTATGCACACCCCCGGAAAAGCGGTATAGCTCTGCACTCTCGTTCAATTGCTGCATCATTGATAATACATGAGTGGGGCTAACCTTGAGATGTGAGTTCGCTTCCTGCCTCTGTGATGTTGATGTCACTGCGGACGCACGGCGCGAGGCAAGAGTTCGTAGCGCCGGAAATATGTCCCCTGGTTTTTTGAGCTTGACATCGGCCACCGATTTCTCTTCATCCACATTGATACTTGCCACATCATTTTTATCGGCAATTATGCCCCTCAAAAAAAGAGCCCCTAAAACAAGCTCTGTCAGCTTGGTCGGCGTGCACGGCAAGGTTATTAATTCCTTGCCATCCAAATAGATGGTCAGGGCCATCTCTCTGGGTACAGGGATTGATTCCCTGTTCCACCTCGCAGAAGAGAAGCGACTGCAGATAATATCAGGAACAATGCCTTTTGCTACTGAATTACTGACCATCTGTTCCGTCATGATTTTTCCCTTGCATACTTACTGTATTTCCTGTCGATCCTGATTTAAGGTATTGCCTTGTAAGTCTACTTCATTTAAGTGGACGCTGCTACCCTATTTTTGAGACACTTTGCCCTGACATGTGCAAGAGTAACGAGCGCTACTTTGTGCAATATTGTGTGGTGATGCCTAGCCTGCCCGGTACCCTTCTTCCTGTCCTTGCCTATCCATATCTGCTGTTATCACGCGCTCAAATGGCAGCAGTATCTCGGCTTCAGTCTGGCGCAAGTCGATGGCTTTCAAGTAGGTTCTACATTGATCGCAGACGTAGAGACGGTACAGGCCTTCGTCATCAATAAAGTATTTCAGCTTTTCCTGATCCTTGTTCCCGCAATAAGGACACCCAATGCGCTGGAAAAGCCATTCTGCATCACAGCGCGAGCAAAGCAGCCACCTGGCTCCTTTCTCCTTATCCAGGAAGGCAAAATCGGGTTTGCCCCCGCAGACAGGGCAGTATCCGAGCCTCCATTGCTCCTGTGGGACCAACTTTATTAGTGCTTCAGCCTGAGCGACCAAAAATGGCTTAATGGTGCAATGAATAGCTGCTGCCAGCGGCGCTTCGTTGAGGCCTTGAGCTTTGGCCCAGGAAGATAAAGACAAATTTTCATACCAGGCTTTGGTCATTTCCTGCAGGAGAGACAGATCGGAGCTAATCTCTCTTAAGCCTTTTGGAGCGGCGTCAAGGCGTTTGCTGATAGGAGTAATAACTATCTGGAAGAGGTTCTGAAAGGTTGGCCAATCGAAGGACAGGGCATCCCATTTTAATATAGGAATGCCTTGTCCTATTTGAGCGGCAACCTCATCCTTGCTTAATGTTGGTTCAACTGAGGAAATGCATGTCCTGACCTCAGCCTGGGCGCTCAGCAAATCCCTATAGAACTTGAGCATCTCCGGTAGAGAATGCTCCTCTTGCCGCCACTCTTCTATTCTTTCCAGAATCCTGTCATTGACTTCCATCATCGCTCAAATCCTTAAGCCTTTATGATTGTTCCCTTCCCGCCATGACTCTGCTGTACCACTTACCATGATGGCTCTTGGCATAATGCACGGATGATTTGCCCGTAGTCATCGACCGCAAAGCCTCCGACATCCTGGGATGGAACACTGCCAGGGAAAAATGAACCAGGAACATGGCCCCGGCGACGATGAAAGCGATATCGTGGAGGATGATCGCTATCCCCGAAACCCCTGAAATCCACATCAGGAAGCCGGTTACCACGAAGACCAGTCCAGTGACAATGACGACCAGCATCCATAACTTCTGCCCTGTATTTGATCGATCCTGAGGAGGCATGTTTTCCTCTGGTCCCCCAAAGTAATAGCTTGGTGCCGCCTTGAGCCATCCGATATCGTCCCTGTTCCAGGTGAAGGCTTCCCTGATCCATTCCAGAGAACTCTTCGGGTTCAGCAGGAAGTACAGGATCGGGCCTCCAACAAAACACCCTCCAGCAATACGGTGAATTAGTCGACTATACCCTCCCCAGGCTCCGGGGCTAAGTGTCTCCATGAAGAGGAACAGTCCCGTGACCGCCAGAAGAAAAGAGCAACCCACTATCCACCAGTGATGATATATAGCGCGTTTTCGGAAACGTTCAACATCCTGCATCTTAATTTCCCTCCTCTCTACTGATTATCCTGGCTCTGGCCACCATAATATTAATAAGTAGTCCCAATCCTACCACACCTGCTACGCCGTAGCCCAATGGCTTAAGGACATTCTGCCAGACGGTGGTATAAGTGGGAACCTTTGGATCCGCAGGCAGGCCATACTTTTCAGGAGCATCAGCCAGTATATAGAGAACATGCAAGCCACCGAGTTCATCCTTACCGTATAGTCTGGCGTTGCCCCCGAGTTCTGCTACTCTGGCTTGTGCTGTGTTCACCAGCGTGCGCCGATCACCAAAGGCAAGGGCGCCGGTAGGGCAGGTTTTTACACAAGCCGGCAGGTACCCGTTATCAATACGATTCAGGCCCGATGTAGTGCAGGCAGTACATTTAGTGATTCTGTCACCCAGCCCGCTGACCCGGCTGGCATCGAGTTTAGGGATACTGAAAGGACAGGCATCTATGCAGTACCCGCAGTTAGTGCATTTATCCTTATTTATGGCCACGAATCCGTCAGTGCGTTTGTAGAGCGCTCCGGTGGGGCACACCTTCACGCAAGCGGCATCTGTGCAGTGCATGCAGGCTCGTCTTGTAAACAGCCATTGCAGAGTTCCGTTATTGCCCACTTCCCTGAACTCCATCTTGAGCCAGGTCTGGGTCGATAAATCCTTAGGATTTTCATAGCTGCCCCAGTTGGTGGTTTCCTCTGATTCAAGGCCGTTCCAGTTTTTGCATGCAACCTGGCATGCCCGGCAGGCTGTGCATTTGGTAGCATCATAAAGTATCGCTTTTGACATTATTTGCTTACCCCCTAACCTTCGTTATGTTGCACAGGAAGGTCTTGTATTCAGGTATAGTGGTATTGGCATCTCCCACATGAGGAGTCAGCACGTTACCACTACTTCCGTTAGGGCTGATGCCGGTCGAGAGCCCGGTGTAGCCCCAGTGCCAAGGTATTCCAATCTGGTCTACCCATTTAGTCCCTATTTTCAGCCTTTTGAAGCGCGGCGTTACTATTGCCACCGCCTCGATCGAGCCTCTGGCCGTGCTCACCTCAACTGTATCGCCGCTCCTGATCCCCCTTTCGGAGGCGAGTTCTTCGCCCATCTCTGCTATAGGATTGGGTTGGAGCTCAACCAGCCAGGGGAGATTGCGGGTCATTTGCCCTGCCTGCCAGTGCTCGGTTAGCCTGTAGGTCATGCCGACACAAGGAAATCTATCCGGTGTTCCCTTCTCATTCCATATCTTGCCGTTCATCTTCAACTCGCCGACGTAGCAACAGGGATTGTTGAACCCCGGTGTGCCCTTTGCGCTTGTATCAACAACACCCGTTATCAGGTTCTCCTGCAAGGGACTTTCCCAGGGCTCGTATGCTACGGGTAGCGGACCCTCAGCCCGACCGTAGCCCCATATCTTGCCCACACCCTCGCGGTGCATGATAAATGGCAGGAATTTGGAACCTTCATCAGCGAGATTAATCGGCGCCCATCCGCCATCCGGCACATCACCTCCCCACTTTGTTATCGCGCCAGTCCATTTTATTACCGGATTATCCTTGTCCCAGGGTTCGCCGTTGAGGTCAACGGAAGCCCTGTTGTAAATGATGCGTCTGTTTATCGGCCAGCACCATGTCCAGCCCGAATAGAGGCCGATCTGGTTCAGGCTTCTATCTACAGGATCGTGCTGCTTGGCTTTGTTGTTTCCATCCGCATCGAACATACCGCAATAGAGCCAGTTGCCGGAGCAGGTGGAACCATCGCTCTTCAGCTTGCCGAAGCTGGTAAGCGCAGCACCCGTGTTCCAGTCGTACCCGTTGAACTCCCTGGCAGCAATATTGGGGTCAGCTTCGGCAGCGCCCTCACGATAGTCCCAGAAAAGCTGGGTAATGGCTTCGGAAAATTTGCCGCCCTCACTGGCATACAGCTCTTTTAACTTAAGCATGAGTTCATCGATTATTTCCAGATCAGATTTGGCTTCACCGATAGGTTCGAGGGCCTTCCATCGCCACTGGGCCCAGCGGCCGCTGTTGGATATGCTCCCCTGCTTCTCGTAGGAACATGCCGCCGGCAGCATGAATACCTCCGTATCGATTGCCGAGGTGTTGGCGCCCGCCCGTTTCCAGAAGGCTGCCGTCTCTGTCTCAAACAGGTCGGTGACCACCAGCCAGTCGAGTTGTTCCAGAGCCTTGCGTTCGCCCTCGGAATCGGGACCGCCCACCGCCGGGTTCTGCCCCCAGCACATCATGCCCTTCACTATTCCAGCAGCCGCTGCCTCAAAAACTTCTATATGAGTATAACCATCACCACCTGTCACCCTGGGCAAGTAGTTGAATCCGAAGTCGTTAGCTGCGGTCGCGTTATCTCCATACCACGCCTTGAGAAGGCTGACTATGTACTTCTTGTAATTGGGATCGTCATCGTTGTACCACCACCAGCTGGCGCTCTTATCTCCTGCCAGACCCTGGGGCGTGATAAAATCCTTTGCTCCCTTGGCCCTCGCGATGTAATCATTCAAGCTTTGATCCGTATGTGTTGGGACAGCCAGATAACCGGGGAGAATATGAGACAGGAGGCACATATCGGTGGAACCCTGAACATTGGAGGTCCCTCTCAGTGCATTTATGCCGCCACCGGCAACGCCGACGTTGCCCAGCAAGAGCTGGAGGATGGCATAACCCCTGATGTTCTGCGTGCCGTATGTATGCTGGGTGGTGCCCATGGCATACATTATGGTACCGGCTTTGCCAGGCGCTCCGGATTCAGCATACGTTTCCGTGACCTCAAGGAAGGTCGACTTGGGACACCCGGTGACCTCCTCCACTTTTTCCGGTGTGTAGTCTTTGAAATTTTCCCACAATAACCTGAGTACACACTTGGGGTCCAGGTCTTCCCATCGAGTCCAGGTATTGTTAACCAGTGCCTGATCAGAAGCGGGAGTGGTGGCATCAGCGTACATCCATGTTGACTTGTCATACTTACCCAATTTGCCCGGGGTACCATTGGTGGAAGCGGTATACCCACTGAACAGCCCAGTGCCGGTATCGGCGGGGCCTTTGTAATTCGAGTTGATAATCAGAGCGGCATTGGTATACTGCGTGACATATGTCATGTTGTACTTTTGCACACGCTCCGAAGGGCTCGATTTCTGCATATCATCCAGTATGTACCTTATCATGCCTCCAATAAAAGTTATGTCGCATCCCGACCTCATTGGAGCGTAGATATCAGCTTTGGATGATGTGCGGGTGAAACGCGGGTCAACATTGATGAGTTTTGCTCCGCGCTCTTTAGCTGCTGTGACCCACTTGAAGGAGACGGGGTGGTTCTCCGCTGCATTGGAACCGATAATCATTATGCGGTCCGAGTTTCTGATATCGATCCAGTGATTGGTCATCGCTCCCCTACCAAACGACTCTGCCAGAGCCGCTACTGTAGCGGAGTGTCATATGCGTGCGCAGTGTTCGAGATACACCAGCCCGAGAGCTCGAGCCATTTTGACCAGAGCATAGCATTCTTCGTTGTCTAGCTCGCCGCCGCCGAAGTTAGCAATTGCATCCGTGCGGTTCACGGTGTACTGTTTGCCACCAACCGTAACCTTCTCCAGCCAGTTGTCGTCCCTGGTTTTCTTTATCCGCTTTGCGATCTGGTCGATGGACCAATCCCAACTCTTCTCTTGCCAGTCGGAAGAGCCTGGCGCGCGATAGAGCGGCTTGGTCAGACGATAGGGATTGTCCTTCCCATCAACAGTGTGGAACTGAGAGAGCGCCTGTCCTTTGGAACAAAGTGTGCCTTCGTTGATCGGATGATCCGGATTTCCCTCAATGTTCAGCACCTGTTTTCCGTCGGGGGTCGCTGTCACGAGCGCTCCGCAACCAACAGCGCAGTAACAACAGATAGTGGATGTTTCGCCAATGGGCTGCTTCTTCAGCCGGATAGTCTTGGGAACATCCCCGGGACGAATCCCTCGAAACATCACCAATCCCCCCATACCAGCCCCGCTTACTTTAAGAAAATCTCTTCGGCTTAATTCCATCAGTCACCTCCTCTTTGCGCTCAGATTTGGAAAGATTAGAAAGCTTGCTTACAAGAACTAGACCTAATTTGCTCCATAATAAGCTCAACTTCCAATCCTGTCAATAGGGGGGTATAATTAGTGAGGTTACGTGGAGGAATCGTTCATGTCACAAGAAGATATAACAAGAGAAACTGTAATCAGACGGCTGCGAAGAATAGAAGGGCAGGTACGAGGCATTCAAAAAATGGTTGATGAGGGACGTGAATGTGAAAACGTCATAACCCAACTTGTAGCTATCCGATCGGCCATTGACGGTGTCGGCGCATTGGTGCTGAATAACTACATGAGGCTTTGCTTCAACGACGGAACTGATGAGTGCTCTGCAACTGTTAGTTCGCTTGCCAGGTCTGTTGCTATCTGGGGAAGAGTGCGTAGCGGGAACGATCTCTAGTTAGTAAACTTAATTGCAATCAAATTCGGGATTTGCCACATACCATACCGGGGTATGCTAAAACAAGACCTGTCGTCACCACATCTCGAAATATAAAAAAACTGGAGCGATGATAACGCTCCAGTTTTTGCTTCAAACTAATTCCTCTTTTAAATTTCTGCGGTTTCTATTTCTGTAGACTATCATACCACTTGCCATAGTGATGCTTGGCATAAGTGGGAGAAATCTTACCGGTCAGTATCGATTTAAACGACTCAGTCATCCTTGGGTGAATTGCGCCCAGATAGATATGCACAAACAGCATAATCAGCACAAGCACAAATGCAAGGCCATGGATAACCAGTGACCACTGAAAAACGCTTTCTGATACGCTGCCTTTGGCAAACCACATTATTGCGCCAGTAGCCACAAATATCACCCCGGTACCAAGAATTACCAATTGCCACATCTTCTGCCCGGTATTCACATGACCCTGCGGGGGCATTTTGTCCTCTGGTCCCCCAAAATAATAGTCCGGCGCTGCCATCATCCAGCCCAAATCTCCCTTGTTAAAGCTGAAACAGTCTTTTACAAACTGTAATGCCATCTTGGGATTGAGCGGGATATATGCCAAGGCTCCGCCTACAAAGATGACTACTGCTACACGGTGGATTATTCTGGTAGCTCCACCTGCAGCCGGGCCGCCACAACTTGGGAAAAACAGGATTGCACCGGTAACTAACAATGCCAGGAACGCTATTGTATGTATCCAGTGGAACCAGACTGTTCGCCTTTTGAAACGCTCAATCGTTCTTGCTTCCATCATTCTTTCCCCTCTCTAGCGATCCTCGTACGGGCCACCAGATAGTTCAACCCAAAACCAGCCACAGCCGCCACCGCTGCTCCGGCTCCAACCCACTGAATGACATCATGTACAGCCGCAGCGGCCGGCACCTTCGGGTCAGTTGGCAGACCCTCTGCCTCAGGAGAATCTTCAAGCACGTACATTACGTGCAATCCACCCAGTTCGCTGCCGCCATAAAAACAGGCTTTAGGATTTGTCTTCTGCAATTCTGCTACCCGCTGTTGTCCCTCTTCCAACAACTCACTGCGCTTGCCGAACTTGATAGATCCAGTCGGGCAAGCTTCAGCACAGGCAGTCTGCATGCCTTTTTTTAATCTATCTATGCAAAATGTGCATTTATCCATTTGGCAATCGCCGCTAACCTTATTCTCCTGCAACTGAGGGACTTCAAACGGACAAACTTGGGTACAATACCCACAGCCTGAACAATTATCTCTGTCAAACTGGACAAATCCCAACTCGTTATAATGCAGGGCACCTGTTGGGCAAACTTTTACACAGGCTGCATCTGTGCAATGCATACACGCATGTTTCCTGAAATGCCACTCCCCGCTTTCTTTTTTGGTGAATAGCGTTGTCCATGTAGCCGGAGCAAGTTCTGGCGGATTATCAGGATCAGGGAGTTGTTCTACTTCCGGCAATCCGTTAGCGCGTTTGCACGCAAGATAGCACATCCAGCAACCAATGCACTTGGAAACGTCAATAAGCATCGCAACCTCGGACAGGTTATCGAACTGTTGAGCACCGTTGCCTTTTTTCCCGAGTTCCAACGGCTTTAATAATGCTATGCCTGCCGCTGCCCCGGCTGAACCTTTAACAAAGTCTCTTCTTGTTAACTCCATAACTCTGCCTCTCAAAATCCTATCTTTTGGCCCGTTACCATTCAGGATCAGGTATTTCCTCTACTATCACGCCTTGATTAGCGCCCATTTCGTCTTCAGGGATATCTTTTTCCGTCAGGAACAAATCTGCATTACCATGGCAGGATTCGCAGCTTTCGTTTTGCGGCGTATGTAACTGGATATTATGTGGAGTAGCATATTTCCACGTAGGCACATTATCGAATTCCGGCAACAGGTTATCGCCATAAAAGGCAAACAGATCGGTATTAACAGGAATGTGCCGCAGCACCACATACTTGGCCGGTATTTCGCTGGAGCTTACCGGATTGAGCCCAATCTTAAATTCCATTTCTGCCTTTTCGGTAGTGAAGACAGGTTCTCCATCTTCATCAAGGCTCGCATGGCAATTGTAGCACCCCTTATATTCTACAGCATGGCAAACATAGCAGGAAAGATCACCAATGTGTTGTTCATGCTGAGGATTTCCTTCAGTATTGGTCAAAACATCTTCGTGGCAACCGGAGTCATCACAGCTTGGCCCACTGGTTGTCTGATATCGCGTTTGGGCATCACCGATCGAGTAATGAACTTCGTCGCCATGGCAACTGGAACACTGCATTCCTTTTGTCCGGTGCACATCCGCTGGGACCCCTTCATAACTACCCATAAATTCGTTGCCCGCGCGAGCGCCATGACAGGTGATACAATTATCCTTCATTTTCGGAGGACTCTTGAATTCGTGTCCTGAGGTTAATCCACCCCCAGCCGACGTTGGGATGCTGACATGGCACTGACCGCAAGTGGTATGACAGGAATTGCAATGCCTGTCGAAATCCTGTGCAAGTTCCGAACCTTCTGAGAAATCGCCGCCTCTTGCTATCAGCCCATTCTTCATACCTGCTAGGGTAGTGTGAAAGCTGGTCTCATTTTGTTCCGCTATTGTCTTATGGCAACTGCCGCAGGTCAAATTGGAAGGATCTCTAATAACGCCCTCGTGGGCGGCATTCATTCCATCCTCGTTCATCTCCTCTACGTCAGCATTACCACCATGGCAGAGCACACATCCAACCTGTGCATGTACGCTTGCCTGGAAATCCTTATCATTAGCGAGAACCTTTTCCCATGCCTCCAACGGAGGCGCTTCGCCACCTCAGCCACCACCGCCTTCTCCCTCTTCTTCCTCAGGTGGTTCCACGGCCAGCTCTTTGAGCAGGGCTTTGTCTGTATGACAAGTTTCACACCCGGAAAGCGCTGTCGCGGTGGGAGTGCCCGATACTGCTGCTATAGGCGAGGGATCGACTGAATCATCGATACATCCAATTGCCACCAGAGCAACAATGAACAGCAATCCTACGAACAATATCACTAACTTTCTCATACCTGCCTCGCTTGCCTGATTTGTTGTATACTCATCAACCCGTGCAAAAGCTTTTAGTCTCTTGCACGGGTTTTTGGTTAATCTTCAAAAAAATATTTTTATTCGACTGCCAGATCCATAACTGAGCTATCAGGATTAAAGCACTTGTTCATGTGAACAGCTTCGTCCTGAGTCCATGAACACATCCCGAACTTCAAACTTTTTGCATCGTACCCAAGCATTTGCAGCATTGCTGTTGCCTGCGCCGCCGTTTGACCTGTGTAACAATAGACAACAATCGTCTCGTCAGCAGGCAGCTTGTCCAGATTATCAGCCAGCGCACCAAATCCAATATTGACCGCTCCGGGGATATGCCCGGCAGCGTAGTGCTCGGCACTGCGCAAGCTAATGATAAATGGCTCATCGGCGATCATGTCATTCAAATCGCTGGCTGTGATATATGCGGCGGAAACACTCGCAGCGGCAGCCTGCAAAATTTCAGCATCGTCACCGGAAGTTGTATTATCTATCTCCGGATAAGCATAGGTTTCTGTGGCCTCATTGGCTTCGGTCTCAACTGCGAAATCGCTCTGGTGCGCCTCGGCATTGAATCGTTTTACGTAAATATCAGGATTGGCTGTCCAGGAACTCATTCCGTGCTTTAGACTCTTAGCGTCATAACCCAGCACATTGAGCATCCCTGTAGCAAAGCCAGCCGTCTGGCCGGTAAAGCAATATACTACGAGTTCTTCATCTACTGGCAAAGAGGTAAGGTCTCCAAAAGCAACATTTGTTGAACCCGGAATATGTCCCACATCATAGGCATCCGCACTTCTGACGCTGACAATCGTGGGCGCATCACCCTCACCAATCAGATCATTAAGGTCGGCATTCGTGATGTACTTTGGCCCTGCGGCACAATTATCAGCAACCGCAGCTTTGATTACATCAAACTCAGATACTTCCACCGGTTCAGTTTCGGTTGCGGTTGGCTGGGTTTCAGTTGCTGTCGGCTGGGTTTCGGTCGCTGTCGGTTGTGTTTCAGTCGCTGTCGGCTGAGTCTCGGTTGCTGTTGGCTGCGTCTCGTCATCATCGCCGCCACAGGCTGTAATCAGAGGTAAAGCTACAAGTATCAGGGCTATTGTGATTATGATACCTATTTTTTTCCATTCGCTTTTCTGCATATTACTTACTCCTCCTTTGAATCTTGCGATTTTTTTCCTAGTTCAACTGGCAGTTTCTCTTGACTGATTTTCTGCCAACTATCAAGGTATTTAGGGAAAGCAGCAGCCCACCCTAACCACCCAAACACCTACATTGTGAATACTCCGACATACCACTTTCATCTAGCTCATGATACAATAACGCTGGGTGAGTGTCAACCATTTCAGACAGAGTAACACGGAATTACTGAGCAGATATTGTTTATATGTTGTTTTTTATGAACCACTGGTTCACCTTGGCTCCATTTTTTGCATAAGTAGATCACCATCAAACAGAAAGTGATGAAATGAGAATATAAATGGCAGATTTTGGTCATGTTGCCCTGATTCTAGCTTACATAGCAACAATCTACACTGTATTTGCCTCAGCTATGGCTGCCCGAAGTGGTTCCCGTGCTTTCGCCACTAGCGCCCGGAACGGCTTGCTGGTAATCGCTACTCTCTATACACTGTCCCTTGTGGCCATAGCTTATGCGTTTATTACCAAGGATTTTAGTCTCAAGATAGTATCGGAACATGCCAGCAAAGATCTCACCGCACTCTACTCATTCAGTGCCATATATTCCTCCAAAGCTGGTTCAGTGTTTTTCTGGGGATGGCTGATTGCCTTGTTTGCCGCGGTGTTCGCCCTGCAAAAACATGATACTTACAGGCAGATCATGCCGTGGGCTGTTTCTATCATGTCGGTTATTCTGGCGTTTTTCCTTGCACTGGTTGTATTGGTAACAAATATATTTGAGAAATATTCAGGCCCTCATCTTCATGGTCTCGGGATGAATCCGCTCCTTCAAAATTTTGGGATGATAATTCACCCGCCATTGCAATACATTGGTTTCGCCGCATTCACTGTCGTATTTGCGTTTGCTATTGGAACGCTGATAGTGCGTGGCAGGGGCACCGAGTGGATCACCGCTATCAGGCGCTGGACACTGTTTGCCTGGTGCACTTTGGGGATAGGCAATCTGGTCGGAATGTGGTGGTCATACAATGAACTGGGCTGGGGTGGATACTGGGCATGGGATTCCGTGGAAAACGCCGGACTGATGCCGTGGCTGCTGGCAACAGCCTTCCTGCATTCAATCGCGTTGCGAAGGAAAAGAAATTATCTTCACACTTGGAGCTTTGCCCTGGCTATAGCTACCTTTGTTTTTATCCTGCTCAGCCCCTTTGTTACCCATGGCGGCATAGAGTCCCAACTGCACGGGTTTTACGCCTCTTCGTACGTGCCGTACATTCTATCCGCCATTCTGATAACCCTGGCAGGTTCTGTTGGATTGCTCTGCATCCGCTACGGATATTTTGAAAAAGAAGAGAAGCCATTACCGCTGATTTCCAGAGAAGGCGCCTTCCTCATTAGCAACATTGTCTTCGTTGCCCTAGTGCTCGTTATCGTTTCCGGGATGGTTTACCCTGAAATAGCCGGACGATTGGGCGAAAACGATGTCACAATAGAACGCAGCTATTATGACTGGGCTTGCGGGCCAATCATGCTTTTCATAGTGTTCTTCATGGGGTTCGGGCCCCTGCTGGGATGGAGAAAATCGTCCTGGAATCTGACAGTGCGGAACTTGCTGTACACATTGGTTCCTGCTGCGGTTGCTGCCATAGCCATCCTCATTTCAGGCATCGGCAACTGGTATTCCATTGCGGCCCTGGTATGCGGATTCCCGCTTTTCGCTATGTGTCTTGAATTGATCCGGGGTACAATGTCTCGCCATCGAATCAGAAGCGAAAATTACTTTCAGGCATTTTTCGCCCTCATCGGGAACAACCGGCCCCGCTACGGCGGGTTTGTAGCTCACACAGGGATTATCCTGATAACACTTGGGATAATCGGCTCATCCTTCTATGCGATTGAAACAACGGCGGCGTTGAATATCGGCAATTCGATAAGTGCCGGAGAATACGAACTGACCTATGATTCCCTGATCCTGGAGGAAACCGATTTAAAACGTAGCGCTATTGGGACTGTTTCGTTGTACAAAGGCGGCAATGCAATTGCTACCATGCACCCGGAGTTTAATTACTGGTTCGCTGCTCATGATTCGTTTGCGGAATCGGCTGTTCGGACAACCCCGGCGGAAGATGTTTTTGTTTCGCTGCTCTGGACCAGCTATGACCCGAATGACAAATCCGCTCTCTTCAGGGTTCTGGTGAATCCGCTGGTTGTGTGGATGTGGATCGGGGGAGGCTTCCTGCTGTTGGGAGGAATGATCTCTTTCTGGCCGGACCGGAAACGCAAGCTAAAAACCGAGGTGGATGGAAAATGATCGTTGCTATTGGTATCATATTGGGAGTGATTGCCGCTGTCATTATTGGCTATCCTTTTCTGAAGGGAACAAACGGTCCTTCGGCGGATGCCGGACTGGAAGATGAAATTGAGCGACAGATCAGAGAACTGCGTCAGGACAGCGAGGGAAGGGCAGGCAGCGACTAATGTTTGCCTGAATTGCGGAGCAGGCCTCATTTGACCACATAATAGTAAGCAAATTTAAGCGAGATGTTATGAAGCAAATAATTGGTAATCTATTAATTGTCCTCTTTGTTTTCCTTGCTCCGCAGATAGCCACAGCGCAGGAATCTCCCGGTGGAGTAATAAATGGCGAAGTTGTTAATGGAACCGAAGGCAGAGGAATTGAAGCTGGCAAACAGGTATCCATGCTTATTTATCAAGATGGCGATCTGGTGGAAACCAAAACCACCGAAACCGACAATGAAGGCAAGTTCCAGTTCGCCGCTGTCTCAACAAAACCCGGCTATGAATATATGATGCACATTAACTACGCGGGTGTTAACTATTACGCAGGCGAATGGACCGTTTTTGGAGATGGAGAAACAATCGAATCCGCCGTTGTCAATGTCTGTGAACCGACCACCAGCGATGAGTTTATCAAGATTACACATGCCCACAGAATAATAGTTTTTGAAGAGGGCCGCCTCGATATATCGGATTCCTTCAGTTTCTCCAACTACGGGGATAGAACTTATATAGGGAATGAGGATCAATCTACTCAAGATAACAATGCAATTTTGATCTTCTCGCTCCCCGATCAGGCAGAGGCCGGCATGGAATTCTTTGAGAATTACATATCTCTGGGCAATAATACTTTTGCGGATCCCCTGCCGTTTCCCCCGGGTGATCGACAATTGGATTATTCGTACAAAATGCCCGCGCCTGACCCCAGGGATTGCACGATTCCATTCCATATCCATTATCCGATAGACACTTTAAGAGTCATGGTACAAAGCAATGATGTCGAAGTTACCAGCAGCCGGATGACAGCCGCAGCGCCAGTCGATACTCAAAGCGGGGAGCAATACATTCAACTCATATCTGAAAACCTTTCCGGTGGCGAAACTCTGCATATCACCATCTCGCCTTCTGAAGCAAAGATCAACTGGGCTTCTTTGAGTCTCTGGATGATTGCAGGGTTGTTTGTGGTTGCCATTGTTGTGTTTCTATTAAAGCTGGGAAAGAAACGATCGCTTGTTCGAACAACATCGCAACATAATCACGCGGAAGTGCAAGCTCATGAGCAACAGCTGTTACGCGATATTGCTCAACTTGATGATGAATTTGAGCAGGGGGCTATCGACGAGGACTTGTACCAGCAGGCACGAGCAGAGAAAAAGGCTCAATTGCTGGAACTGAAACGTCACCAGCAGTAAAAATGGGGGGGAACGAAACTTCGCCTGACGCATGGGCCATTGAGGCCAGCGGACTCAGCAAATCGTTCGGAATCCGCCATGCATTGCTGGATGTTAATCTTAAAACCAGAAAAGGCAGCCGTCTAACTATCTTCGGCCCCAACGGGGCCGGTAAGACAACTCTCATCAAAATTCTCTCCACCATATCCAAACCGTCGAGCGGCACCACACTGATCGATGGCATTGATACACGGCACTCCCCCGAACAAATCAGAAGCAAGCTGGGAGTGGTCAGCCACTCAACTTTCCTTTATAACAATCTGACTGTGAGTGAAAATCTGAGATTCTACGGCAAGATGTACGGGGTTTCAGATATTGAAAATCGAATAAGAGAGGTTGTATCGCAGGTACAGCTTTCGTCCCGCCTTCACGACCGGGTGGGGACTCTATCACATGGCATGCAGCGCAGGATAAGCATGGCCCGGGCAGTGCTCCACAACCCCTCGGTCCTGCTCCTTGACGAACCGGAGGCCGGACTTGACCCGCGTGCCACCGAAGTAATGAGCGATATTCTAGAGACCATTAACTCCGGCGAGCGGACGGTGGTGATGACAACCCATAATCTGGAACGGGGGATCGAGCTTTCCGACGAAGTGATAATCCTACACGAAGGCAAGGTCGTTTATCAGGCATCCAGACAGGAGATAGATGCAGCCGGTTTTCGGCAAACCTACAACCGATGCACAGGGATGAGCGCATGAAGGATTATGTCAAGATCATCGCCATCGTCTGGAAAGACATTATCTCGGAAATCCGCAGCAAGGAAATCGGGGGCTCCGTGCTTGTTTTCTGCCTGCTGGTGGTGGTGATCTTCAATTTTGCTTTTCAATCCGACGAGGCTGCCATCGGACTGGTTGCCCCCGGCATTCTATGGGTGAGCTTCACTTTCGCCGGAGTGCTGGGACTGAACCACATCTTCGCCGCGGAGAAGGAAAATTCGTGCCTTGAAGGCTTGATGCTCTGTCCGGTCGAACGGCACGTCATCTACTGGGGCAAGTTGATCGGCAGCCTTATATTTATGCTGGTCGTCGAGGCCATCATTACACCGATCTTCCTGGCCCTTTACAACCTGCCTATTTTGTTGCCCGGTCTAGCCCTGATCATCGTACTGGCAACACTGGGATTTGTATCTGTGGGCACACTTTTTTCGGCAATGGCGGCAAATACCAGAGCGCGAGAAATAATGCTACCAGTACTCTTCCTGCCCATCGTCATTCCGGTAATTATCGCTGCTGTGAAGGCAACCGGGCTGATTCTCGATGGTGAACCCTGGGGAGAGCTATGGACCTGGCTACAGATAATAATAGCCTTTGACGTCATCTTTCTGGTAATATCAGCATTGGTCTTTGAATTTGTCATTGAGGAATAGCGATCGGATTTTGCCGGTAAAAGGAAAAAATACTTTGCGATACAATGCGCTGTTTGGACTTGGCCTTGCCCTGATGGTGGTGGCCCTCTATCTGGTATTCATATACGCACCCACTGAAAAAACCATGGGCGATACCCAGCGGATATTTTATTTTCATGTGGCAATAGCATGGGTTGCCTTCCTGGCATTCTTCGTGGTTTTCGTGTGCAGTATACTGTATCTCTGGAAGCGGGCTATCAAATGGGATATCATTGCCCGGTCTTCCGCTGGGCTTGGAGTTCTGTTTACTACACTGGTCCTGATTACGGGGCCCATCTGGGCCAGACCGGCCTGGGGAGTATGGTGGACATGGGACCCCCGCCTGACAGCGACTCTTGTCCTGTGGTTCACTTATATAGCTTATTTGCTGGTTCGCAGCTACGCTGTTGAGGAATCCAGAGGGGCCAGATTTGCTGCGGTGCTGGGTATCGTTGCCTTCGTAAATGTGCCCATTGTCTACTTATCCATTCACCTATGGCAAACCCATCATCCGCCGGAACTGGTCAGTGATCTGGGCACCTCGATGCTGGTGACACTGCTGGTAAGTATCGCTGCCTTCACCGTTTTGTATATTCTCCTGCTGGTTCGAAGTATTTCATTAGTGAAAATGGAGATGCAGATCAAGCGCCTCGCACAGGAGGATGCGCGGTTAAATCCGCGAAAGGAATAGCTATGGATAATTTGAATTACCTCTTTGCGGCATATACGGTTATCTGGGTTGCTGTTTTCGGATATGTGTTTTTCCTGCACCTGAAGCACAGAAGATTGCAACGCCAGATCGAATTGCTCGAAGCAGAGAAGGACAAACAGCAGACGAACTGACTGGCTGATATCTGCCGCCAGGCAAATACCCCCTGATCTCCCTGTGTAGCGAAGACCGGGCACCTTGCCCGCCCCGGATGCACAAAGAGGGAATAAGCACATGATAATCGCAATTTCCGCAGCAGGCCCAAATCTGGAGTCCCGTATTGGGGATAGATTTGGAATATCACCTTACTTGATCATCCTCGATACCGAGACGATGGCTTTTGAAGCAATCCCGAATCCCGGCGCTTCAGGCGAGCAGGGTGCCGGCATGAAAGCGGTGGTGCTTGCGGTCAGCCGGGAGGTCGAAGCGGTTCTGACCGGTTATTGCAGCCCTGTGGCTGAAAGGCATCTCAAAACCTCTGGAATCAATGTGATCTCCAATTTGACCGGTACGGTGAGAGAAGAAGTAGAGCGGTACAAACTACTCGGGGAGAAAACGCTTGAGCAACCGCTGAGAGTCTCGAAAGCCAGCCAAATAGTTGATGGCACCGTATTCGCTGGCGCACTCCGAAATACTCTCAAACAGTTTGTTAACATGCTGCCTATGCTTGCTGGGGTAGTGCTGCTTATCGGGCTGTTCAACGCTCTGATATCCAAAGATTCCATTGCCGCTATTTTTTCTGGCCATTCTGTGCTGGATACCCTTTTGGGAGCTGGCTTCGGGAGCCTGTTTGCCGGTAATCCGGTCAACAGCTACGTCATCGGTGACGAGTTGCTCAATTATGACGTGAGTCTGTATGCCGTCACCGCTTTCATTCTTGCCTGGGTGAGTGTTGGACTGGTGCAATTGCCTGCTGAAATTGTAGCCTTGGGCAGGGGATTTGCACTGTCCAGAAACGGACTTGCACTAATCATGACCATACCGACCGCCATTTTAACGGTAGCAATACTCGAACTGATTGAAGGTTAAATATCGATGGACAACGAAAGTATTGGAAAGTTCGGCGCGATAAACCGCATTCCACGGACATGGCTTTTTCTCATTGTTGTGCTGCTGATTTATGCCGTACTCTTCATCATCGAATCGGATGATGCATCTCAGGCCCTCAGGAGTAGCGGTCACATTTTCCGAAGTATAGCCTTCCCAATGGCGCTGGTCTTCGGTTCAATGCTGGCCATAAATTATCTGGTAAAACCTGCGCAAATTGTCCGATTCCTAGGCAGAAATGCCGGATTCAGAGGCATGTTCATCGCGACCCTGGCAGGGATTATCTCCGTGGGACCGATTTATGCATGGTATCCGCTGCTGAAAGATTTGAGAGAAAAAGGGGCCGGGAACTTTCCGATAGCCTTGTTCCTTTGTAATCGCGCTGTCAAGCCCTTCCTGTTACCATTGATTATCGCCTGTTTCGGATGGAAATATGTGGTGATTCTGACCATCCTGACTGTTCTGGCTTCGTTCGCCACTGCGTATTTGCTGAGCTTTACAGTGAAGGAAGTGCCAAACGCAAAAATGGATTGAAGATTCGGGAACGATCAGGCTCGAACCCATTGGAAGTGAATAGGCTTGAGGTCTACAGGAACCGGCATTTCACAGATCACTATTCTACAGTGATTGATTCATGCACAACAGGCAACTCTACTGTAAATTTCGCCCCCTCCCCCAATTTGCTTTCTACTCTAATGCAGCCACCATGCTCCTCGATAATTCCATAACAGATGCTCAACCCCAGGCCAGTACCTTTGCCAACATCTTTCGTCGTGAAGAAGGGATCGAATATCTTTTCAAGTTTGTCATCGAAAATCCCGGCTCCATCATCTGAAAATGAAACTTGTATCATTTCCCCGGCCATTTTCGATTGGATGACAAGCTCACCCTTTCCATGTGCATCTCGCATAGATTGAGCAGCATTATTAGTAAGATTCAAAAAAACCTGCTGCAATTGATGCAAATCGGCCATCACCATAGGCAGATCAGCATCAAGTTCAAGCGTTACTTTTATATCATCCAAATTTAAATCATACGCACGCAACGCAACGCTGCTTTGAACGGCATCATTTATCGAAACCGCCTCTTTGGCTGGCTCGTGATTGCGCGCAAATGAAAGTAAATTCTTCACTATTGCGATAGCCCTCTCAACCTGCGAGTTGATAATTTCCAGATGATTTCTCGAGTTCTCATCTTCAACCTTACCTTCCAGCAACTCCGAATGCATCGATATTGCAGACAGTGGATTATTCAGTTCATGCGCAACCCCTGAGACAAGTTCCCCGATAGCTGCCAGCTTAGTCGCCTGCAAAAGCTGTGACTGGCTGGATTGCAATTCATCCAGTGTTGTTTGAAGCTCGTCGTTCATTTCCTGCAGCTTCTTCCGCATTTGCTCCGATTCAGTGATATCGTGAAATACCATATAGCTTTTGCCATCTTCCATTTGCAGAAATCTGACAGTAACAATTTTGGCGGTCCCGTCCTTACATATCACATCTAATTTCCTCTTTACTTCTTCTCCTGCAGCAAACGAGCTATCGTTAACTTTCCACTCATCTGAAGCATTTTTGCGGCCAGAACCAGCCGGAGAAGCAAGTTCAAACCAGTCCCAAATTGAGGGGACATCTTCGATAGTGTAGCCGAAAAGCCTGGTGAATTGAGGATTGAGATATTCCGTCTCTCCTCCCACAGTACAAATCCACACAGGAAACGGAAAAAGTTCGCTGATACTGCGAAAGCGCCTTTCACTTTCCGTTAATCTGGCTTCGGCCCGGCTCAATTCTCTGGCAGTATTTATCTGGGTAATTACCCTTTTCACTACCCTGGGAAGTGTTTCCTTGAAATCATCGTCCTTGGCCAGATAATCGCTGGCGCCAAGTCTCATTACTTCCGTCGCAACCTTCTCGCTTCCACACGCAGTCATTAAAATAAAAGGGACATTGCAACCTGCTTCATGCAGATATTCGATTAGACTGATACCGGTCATATCCCCTAATTCATAGTCCAGCAGCAGCAGACAATCGGGCACCTCTTTAAGCAATTTTATAGCCTCGTCTCCGCTGGAAGCCCAGGAGGTACTGAACCCCTCTCTCCTCAAAATCTTATCCACCAGCCAGCCAAAGCTTTCATCATCATCAATGATGAGAACTTTTTCTATTTCCAT
>Ga0180431_10003401_pt1 | contig 20547 bp, 17 predicted proteins | sample SS_ome_11_FD_132459 | JGI IMG/M metagenome (GOLD analysis project Ga0180431, IMG submission 132459) | Hypersaline lake sediment archaeal communities from the Salton Sea, California, USA - SS_1_MS_1 metaG | ecosystem: Environmental > Aquatic > Non-marine Saline and Alkaline > Hypersaline >...
CATGCCCATACCTCCATGAACGTATAAATCGTCCTCCTCATAATAATAGGACGCCACATCCTCGGAGTAGACCATGGCAAATCGCGTAAAACATCCCCCACACATAACAGCCATGAACAAAACGGCTGTCATCAGCAGATAGCGTTTTTTCGGTAACATGACAATCCCTCCTTTCTGCTTTCGGACGATTTCCTGCGTAAAGTAAGACAAAAGGCGTGCCACAGTATCACAGTTCAGAATAATGATTGATTTTATTTGAATTAGGATGTTATTCTAAAAGGAGGGTGCTTCAATGAATGCGACGAATTGTAAACTTTGTAGACAATGAAATGTAAATATCGTTTACAGTTTGTGGACATCGATTCCGTACCGTTGGAGCTTTTTGTGGAGCCCTGCACGGCTGAGCCGGAGTCGTTCGGCGGCTTTGAGAATATTATCGCGAGTCTCGCGTAAGGCCTGCTTTATCATCCGGATTTCCAGGGCCTCGACCTGCTGTTTGAGGGAACCGGTGATTATGTCCTCGCCCGTCGTAGCAACATCCATCCGAAAACGCGGCGAGAGAATATCCGGTGTAATCGTGGTTTGCTCATCGCACAAGGTCACGGCCCGTTCTACCTCATTCTCTAGCTCGCGGATGTTGCCGGGCCAGGGCGCTTTGACCAGGATGGCCATGGCCTCCTTGCTCACGCCGGCCACGGGCTTCTGTATCTTATTCGCGTATTTCTGGATAAAATGATGAACCAGGTCCGGGATGTCCTCTCTCCTATCCCTCAGAGGGGGCATCACGATGGGGAACACGTTCAGCCGGTAATAAAGATCCTCCCGAAACCGTCCGCTCTGGACTTCAGATTCCAGGTCTTTATTCGTCGCGGCGATGACGCGCACATCCACACGCATCGTCTTCATGCCTCCAACAGGCTTGAATTCGCCTTCCTGGAGCACGCGAAGAAGCCTGAGCTGCATGGCCGGTGACGTGTCGGCAATCTCGTCCAGGAACGCCGTGCCCCTGTCGGCCAACTCAAAAATTCCCTTTTTCGCAGCCACCGCACCCGTGAAGGCCCCGCGTACATGGCCGAAGAGCTCGCTTTCCAGGAGCGAGTCGGGCAGGGCCCCGCAGTTCTGGGCAACGAACAACCGTTCTTTTCGTGAGCTGTTGGCATGGATAGCCTGGGCCAACAGTTCCTTTCCCGTGCCTGTTTCTCCCAATAGCAGCACCGTTGTCGGCGTATCGATGACTTTGGAGACCAGCTTGAAAACGTTGAGCATTCTCCGGCTGTGACCGATGATGTTCTGAAAGTCGTACGTCTTCTCGATGTGTCGCTTGAGGATGACGTTTTCCCGCTCCAGGGCCTTGTTTGCTTTGACCAGCTGTTTCATCAGCCGCTGATTTTCTTTCACCAGACGGAAACGTTCCACGGCCCTGTGGAGGATGAGCCGCAACTCTTCGGGTTCCCAGGGTTTCGATATATAGTAGTAAATCTGTCCCTGGTTCACGGCTTCAATGGAAGCCTGAATATCGGCGTATGCGGTAATCAGGATACGGACGGCGTGGGGTTGAATCGAGAGCGATTGGGCGAGGAATTCCACACCCGTCATTCCGGGCATCCGCTGATCGGCCAGAATCACGGCAACCTTATGCTTCTTCAGGATCTTGATGGCTGCCGGCCCGTTGGAGGCAAGGTAGATTCTATATTCCTCCCTCAGCAATCGTTCCAGGGAGTTGAGTATCTCCTGCTGATCATCGACGATGAGTATCGTTTCCTTGGCCATGGTCGCTCTCGCTGTTTAATCACGAAAAAGAAGACGAGCGGAATAGGAAACATCCATTCTGCGAAATTCGTAGCAGACGAACATCAGGAACCATCGCATATGCTCGAATAACGGCGCTCCATCGTACTCCCGATTTGCATTGGCGATACATGGCGATCTTCGTATTTGTATGCTGCTGCGTCCACCGATTCTCACGGTCGTTCCGATTCCCTCGTTTCGGATACCTTGCATCCTATCTTTTCATCGGCAGGATGACGGTGAAAAGGCTCCCCTCACCATCTCCGCTCTCTACCTCGATCGTTCCGTTGTGATTCTTGACGATGGAATACGAGATGCTCAATCCCAGCCCGATACCCTTGCCGACGTCTTTAGTCGAGAAAAACGGATCGAAAATCTTCGGTTGAATGTCCTGGGGGATGCCGCTGCCGTCATCCTTTATCTCGATGACGACGCTTCCGTCGGTATCCTTGGTACGGATCCAGACGTTGCCGCTCCCCTCGATGGCCTGAGCCGCGTTGGAGAGGAGATTCAAGAACACCTGGTTAAGCTGCCCGATATTACATTCGACGACACCCGTGCTCCTGTATTCTTTGTGTACCAGAATACGATCCTTCAGCTCAGGGTTCAGAATCATCAAACAGGTGTCGATCCCCTGATGAATGTCCGATTTTTTCCATTCGGCCTGGTCTAGATGGGAAAACGTCCGCAGGCTATGCACCAGCGTCTTCACCATCTGGCTCCCCAGAATCGTATCGTCGATCAAACTCCTTATATCCGGCAATAAGGGACGGATTTTATCGGTCCGAACATGTTCGCCAGGGGTTGTCCCTTCATCCTTAACACCTTCGGATGTTTTTATGTCGGACAGGAATGTGTCTATCTTCTTGACATAGGATTTGAGCTGCTTCACGTTGGAATAGATATAGCCCACAGGATTGTTCAGCTCGTGAGAAATGCCTGCCACCAGCTGGCCCAGTGAAGCCATCTTCTCCGAGTGAATGAGCTGGGTCTCGGTGCTCTTCAGTTCATCGTAGAGCTTCTGGAGTTCTTGATTTTTATTGTCCAGCGCCTTGTTCTTGGCCTCCAATTCCCGCAAATATTTCTTCTGCACCTTGGCTTCGGTGAGTTTTTGTATCATTTCATTCGAACGGCGTATGTACGCGTTGTTCTCCAGAGCGATGGCCATCTGGTTGGCGATGGACTGATAAAGGCCGACATCTTCCGGGGTGACAGACGCGACGGGCTCCTGGGCATCCATCAGCAGGCATCCGAAAAATTGATGATTCCGCTGAATCGCCATCACGATCTGACCGGCAAAAACATCGAAGAATTCATTGAGCGTCCGGGTGCCGGATCGTATGAGATATGCTTTTTTCCGTAACAGGGCGATCCGATCTTTCAAGTCGGGCCGGGCGTTGATCACATCCAAATCGATGTCCTTGCCCCGGCACAGCTTTTGGATGAATTTCTTTTTATCCTCATCGTACAGTAGAATACAACAACGGTCGAACTCCGAATTCAATCGAAGGTTCTCCGCCACGGTCGTGAGCAGTTCCTCATCGTCGTGCAGATGAATGATCTGATGTCCCAGATCGATGAGCACCGAGCGATAGCGTTCTTTCATCTGCCTCAGCCTGTACAGGCGCTCGGAGTTGATCATAAAAATGACGAAGAACGTGACCGTGAGAATGTCGATGGACAGGAGAACGGGCAGCCTTCCCAGCCTCTGGAACGAAAGCATCACGATGAATGCCATCAAAAAGAAGCCCGCCAGATACCCCGTGGCCGTTGGCGGAGTCCAGTGGTATCGTCTCAATCCCAGTCGCACCAGCACGTACGTCAGTGCGAGAAAGACCAGGACAAGCATCGCCTCATACCAGAATTCTAGCCGACGCAACAGGCGTCCAACATGTCTAGACGTCAGAAGAATGGATCGTGTCAGCCAGGGATATTCAAAGACCGTAACCGTCTGCCCCACCCTCAATCCAGATAAAGTGACGATCCTTCCCGAAGGAAACCGAACGGATGCATCGACGGCCAGAGCGGTATCCAGGCCCACATGAACGACAGGCTCATGAAAGGAGAAGTACCCGCTACCGCCAAAAATCCCTCTCGTACCCAGCAGACAGGATGCCTCATTCAAATGTCCAGCTGTATAGAGTGTAATCGTGGTTCCGATGGCATCCCGGTTAGAACGAATGCCCTTCACTTGGAGTCGAACGTACGCGTCGTTATCCGTAGGGTTCACGTAGAACACGCAGAACGTATCCTTATTGGCAACAACCAAATCCAAGTCTCCATCACCGTCCAAATCGCCGCACGCTGCACCCGTACTGTAACCCGGTTTAGCATGATTTTGAGAAGGTGGATCTTCGAAAACGCGGATGAACGTACCATCCTTCCGATTGAGGTAAAACCGATTGGGACCCACATTCGTCACAAAAATATCCAGCCATCCGTCGTTGTTGAAGTCGGCCATCACGCTACCGTAGGAAATGGATACATCGGTTACATTCGCCTGTTCACTCACATCCACGAATACCCAACTGGAGTCACCTGTAGCCGTGTCGTTCCGGTACAGAAAATTTCTTCCAAGGCGGTTAGTCACGAATAAATCAAAATCCCCGTCATTGTCCACATCGCCAAAACTCACACCGTTCGTGCTATAATCCCCTTGGCAAACAGCCATAGCCACGAACATCAGCCTGAAGCGCCCATCTCCCAGATTCCTTAGAAGAGATCGGGAACAAACCAATTGGTCACGTAAAGGTCGGGATCCCCGTCGGAATCCACATCACAGAATCCAGCTCCCTGGCTCGTGCCGTAATATTCCAGACCACTCTGCGATGTAAAGTCCTGGAACGTGCCGTTTCCGTTATTCAGCCAAAGCCGATTGGTGAAGTGCTCATCGGTCAGAAAAATGTCGAGATACCCGTCGTTGTTCACATCGGCGGCAATGCATCCGTTGGCATCCAAGTGCTCGGGTAGAGGAAGTACATCCCTAATACTTTGAAACGTGAACTTCCCTTCGTTCCGTAACAAATCGGTGGTCTGCCCCCAACCCGATACCATCACATCGCCGTCGCCGTCGTTATCGTAGTCGACGATGATTACCGACAACTCCAGATTCAACGTATCCATGGGCATCAGGTCTCCGCCCAGACCGGATTGAATCGTCATATCCCGGAATGTTTGATCGGGCCCCTGGTTGACCAGCAATCGGTTCAAACTGCGAAAACCGACAAGGTACATATCCGTACGCTGATCCCCGTTCACATCCCGTAAAGCCACACCGTAAACATCGTTGATATCGGGTATGCGGAGTTGGGTGCGAGTGGTCTGGAACATGGAGGTCAGTGGGTATTCGTCTCTCGATTCGTTCGTCCAACCAGCCGAATGAAAAAGCGATCCGAATACGAATAAAAAACAAAAGAATAATGTCAGATGACGGTTGTCCAAGGTGATATTTTGTGTTGTTTGGAAGAATGAAAAAAATGTTTAATCATACTTACTTCGACGGGCTGAGTGCCCCAATCTTCGATTTTTTGACGAGTCTGTTACGCCAGGTAAACCATCGAAGGACACATCCTCAACCATGACCGGTCAAATAATTCATTACCCTGAATGAGACACTTCTAATATAGGATATTTTAGAATAATCAGCAACAAGTTTCACTAGAACAATTAAGGAAGAGAAATGATGAACGTAAAAAGAGGCGCGTGATAGGTCAACACAGGTACACAGATGGTTCACATGGATAAATCCGATCAGTGGGTCTATCAGAACTTAGTTCACCTCGATCCCCAGGATCGTCGCGTCATCCTCCAGGCTCGAATCCCCCCGCCATTCTTTAACGGCCGACAGTACGGATGAAATAGCCTCCCGGAGTGGATTTTGGCGGTTTTGATAAAAAACACGGCGTAATCGTTGGTCGCTAAACTCCTCCTCATGGGCATTCAACGCCTCCACAACGCCATCGCTGTATACGAAGAGGCGATCTCCCCGGCTCAATGTGACAGCATGCTCTTCGAACCCGGCATCGGGCAAGAATCCCACCGGAAATCCATCGGCCGGAAGAAACCTGGCCTTATCTCCAGACGGGAGGTAAATCGGTGCCGGATGTCCGGCGGACACGTACCGGAACAAACGGGTCTCGACGTCCAGGATGCCGTAAAAAATCGTAAAATACTGGTGCGATTCGATGTCCATGGGAAAGAGTCCGTTCAGTTTCTCCGCAACCTGAACAGGAGAAGCAATGGAGAACCCGTCCTCGCTCTTGGGTTCTGGACGGAAAAGCACCGAATGATCCCTGGTAGGCGACAGCCAACGGTTCAGCGTTACCGAGAGAAGGGATGCCGGCACACCATGGCCGCTGACATCGACGACGTATAATCCGACATGGGTATCATCCAATGGAACGACGTTCAACGTGTCGCCGGCCAGTTCGTCACACGGTTCCAATGACCAGGCGATATTCAATCCTTTCACCCGGGGCAGCGCTGCGGGAAGCAGGCTCTTCTGGAGTTTGGCAGCAGCCTCCAAATCTCTTTTCATGCGGCGGTTGACCGCTTCCAGTTCTTCCTTCGATCGATGCAGGGCATCCTCAGCCAGTTTTTGCCGAGTGACATCGGTGTGCACGCCGATGTAATGGGTGACAGCCTTGGCCGCGTCTCGTACCGGTGTGATGGAGAACCGGTTCCAGAATGGCGTCCCGTCTTTGCGATAATTTAAAATTTCCACACAACAACCCTGTTCCCCGTGAATAGCCTCCCTTAATTTACGCTTTGTCTCTTGATCGGCTTTTCCGGACTGCAGAAAACGTGCGTTCCGACCCACAATTTCATCGGCCGAATATCCGGTCAGACGCTCAAAACCGGGATTCACATAAATGACGGGATGATCGGGCAAACGGGCGTCGGTAATCGTGATGCCCTCGGAAGTGGCTTCCAGAGCACGATCCTTCAATTCCAGTTCATCCTCCAGGGCAGCCATGTTTTTTTGACGTGACTTATCCACAATTCGATTCCTGTCATTCCATTGGCTTCATTATTGAACGTTCCCGTTTTCTTCATGTTCCCGGCAGAGGAGTCTAAAAGTGCCTTCGATCCGATTTATTCGACAGCATGCAATCTCGGGTTCGGGTTGTACTGTCTGCCGACTTTCGCACAGGGTTCCCAACCATCGCCTGCTTTGATACGTACGACATCCATCGTAAAATCGATGCGCTCTTGAAAAATGGCACTGCCAACACCGTACGCATCCACGGGAACACCGCGTTCTTCAAACAGCCGTATCCTGTCCGCGTTGAATCCTCCGGAAGCGACGATCTTCAAATCCTTCCATCCCCTTTCGTCAAACACTCGCCTTGCCTTAAACACGAGCTCAGTACAGACACCCCGATTGTCGTCCGACTCAGGAAATACCGACACATCCCGAAGCTCGCCGGCCGTATCGAACCGGACGCCCCATATCTTTCCTTTGCCTTCACCGATAAACCGGCTTGGATCGTCGCTCCCCACCCTTTCTGCGAACGCCTCCACCACCCGGCAACTCGTGCCGATACAATCGTTATCCCAATCGACCAGAACGATGCGAGGAACCTTGGCATCGATCACATCATCGAATGCCAGCGCCGCTTTCACGGTGTCGCCGTGAAAGGCCGCAATCAACGAATGTGGAATCGTTCCCATACCAGGCTCATTCAGGTATTCCCCGGCGGCATCCGTACTGACCGCATTCGCTCCCGCTATTCTGGCCGCGTATCCGTCGATGTTCTGTATCCTGTAGTGATCGAATCGTGGAGAAAAATACAGAATCGACTTGTCGGTGATGCCAACCAGTTTGGCCACGGCTGTGGCCGTGGCAGTGGGTCTGGCAATCGCGCCCAACAGCACTGTTTCCAGGTGACAAAAATGGCCGAGATCGCCCTCTATTTCCATCACGTTCTCCCAGGCACCCACCCGGTCTCCGTCGTATAACGCCCGGACCATCAGTTCCTCGAACGGTGTGCATTCCTTGAGAATAGCGACAGCCTCATCAAGACCCGCGACCACGGCCTCCTTTTTACAGAATACCTGGGCCGTCACCACGGGATGCAGGTTCTGGGCATTCAGAATCTGCCGGGTTCGGACAAAGTACTTGTCCGAATAAAAACCCGTTCTGATTTTTTCCTTGGGTAGCTCGAACACCCTGGGCTCCATCCTTTTTCTTATCATCTCTTCTGCCTCCGCACCTACTCGTGTTGAGACATACGACGAGAAAGCGCCTCGTACGTCAGGAATTCAGCGCCCTGGCTTTTCATTTCGTCCAACGCTTTTTGAGCCGTATCCGGGGCAACTCCTTTGATGGCGTCCACCAGCAGTCCGACGCTAAACCCAAATCTTAACGCATCCAGCACTGAAGCCCGAACGCAGTAATCCGTGGCGATACCGCCGACATAGAGCGTTTTGATCCCAATAGACACGAGTAAGTTAGAGAACGGCGTGCCCTGGGAATCCACGGCATCGAACGTGGAATAGCCGTCCTCTTCCCTCTTCATCCCTTTTGACAGAATGATGGCTTCGTCGGGAATTTCAAGATCGGGATGAAACGCTGCCCCCTCTGTATCCTGCACACAATGGGGCGGCCAGAGTCCCCCGAATGCCTTGAAATGCATCGAATCTGCGGGATGCCAGTCCCGCGAAACCAGGATGGGCAGGTTGCTCTCGGCAAAGAGACGTATATATTGATTGAGTACAGGCATGATCTGATCTGCCTCTGGCACGGCGAGGGTTCCCCCCGGACAGAAGTCATTCTGGGGATCCTCGATGAGAAGTGCTGTGACGTCTTTCATGGATCTCACCTCCGACCAAACGATTATCGATTGTTACCGGATTGATAGGAACATAATATAAAATACTTCACCGTTCCGTAAAATGCAATCCAAAAGTCGTTCTCCATCCTCGGAGATGGATGCTGTACGCCACTCGGCCGATGATCGGATTTCCATTCGGATTATGATCGGATCATGACCAGGAGCATCGTGCTCTTTTGAACGGCCTCCAATGCATGAGGCTCGTTGGCCGGCATGATGATCTGGGTTCCTGCCTCCACCCGATGAATGTAGCCGTTTATAGCAATATCGAATGCGCCGTCTATGACCTCGACGAGGGCATCGAATGGAGCCGTGTGCTCGCTGAGTTTCTGCCCTTCATCGAAGGCGAAGAGCGTGACACTCCCCGTTTTCTGATCGATGAGCGTCCTGCTCACGATGGCACCCGGCTGATAATCCATCAGGTCGATGTATCGAAATGGTTGCCCCTTTATTTCCTTATGTGATTTGTCTTCGGACATTAGGATCGCCTCCCCATACTGAATTATACCCATTCTTCTTTCAGGATTTCCCCCTGAACGCTGACCACGATAGCTTTAATCGGAATCTTCCGCTCGGCTTCCTCGACCGCTCGCTGGGCCAGCCTCAACAAACCGCTGCAGCACGGCACCTGCATCACAAGAACGGTTAGTGTATTGATCTTTGCCGTGTCGATCAGGGATTTTAGCTTTTCCAGGTAAATCTCCTGCCCTTCATCCAGTTTGGGACAGGCGATGGTCAATGCCTTGCCGTTGAGATAATCCTTGTGAAAATCGGCCATAGAGAATGCCGTGCAGTCGGCCGCCAGTAGAAGATCGGCTCCCTGGTACTGCGGCGCATCGGGCGATATCAGATGCATCTGAATCGGCCAATGGGAAAGCCGGGACGGTTGCGTTGCTTCGGAGACATCGTTGGGCGCTGCCGACGGCTTGAAATGCATGCTTCGGGAACCGGGGCATCCGGAAAATGCATGTGCTTCCATGGTTTTTTCCTCCTTCTCGGGTATTTTAATATTGTTCTTCTTCAGATAATCGATAGCCTGCTCGTAGTACGTCATTTGATCATGCTCTTTAAGATGGGCCAGGTGTGCCTTTATTGTATTAGCGCCTTGTTTAACCACGTTCTCCATAACCTTGTACTCGTCGTAGGGTTCGGCCTCCCGCTCTTCCACTGTGATGGCACCTTCCGGACAGTGTCCGATACAGGCTCCCAGTCCGTCGCAGAAGAGATCGCTGATCAACCTGGCTTTGCCGTCGATGATCTGAATGGCCCCCTCCGGACAATTGGGAATGCAAAGACCGCAGCCCGTGCATTTGGCTTCATCAATCGTAATAATGCTGCGTTTCATGACAGCTCCTTTTTTCCATTAGGATATTTCCCTTTTCAACGCTAAATTTAAACGAAAGGCCGCAGGAAATCCTTGATCCAGGTCAAGAAAAGGGAATAAAAGGTCAGTGTGACGCCATGAACAAAGAGGATATCCTCAGGCATATCCCCCTGTTCGAGAATATTTCCAGGGAAAGCAGAGCCGCTTTAGCCGATATCTCTATCCCCAAAACCGTGAAAAAAAAGGAATCCTTGTTCTGGGAAGGAAACAGAGGTCTTACAATCTATATCCTTGTCAAAGGAAATATTCGGCTTTTTAAGACGACATCCGAAGGGAAAGAGGTGGTCATCAAGGTGGTTAAGCCGGGGGAGATGTTTGCCGAGGTCGTACTCTTCGAACAGAGCCAGTATCCGGTGAGCGCCGTGGCATTGAAGGAAAGCCTCGTATTCATGATCTCGAAGCATCAGTTTACCTGTCTGCTGGAGAACGAAAGCTTCCGCAACGATTTCATCGGCAACGTGATGAAAAAACTCCGTTATCTGACGGATCAAATCCAGTTCCTGACGACCCACGACGTCGAAGATCGGCTCTTCATGTTCCTCGAAGAGCAGTACGGGAAGAAGGAACGTATCGTTTCATCGTTATCGAAAAAAGATGTGGCTGCTGCCATCGGCGCCACACCCGAGACGCTATCCCGTCTTCTCCTGCGCCTGAAGAACGAAGGAAAGGTCGACTGGACCGGCTCCAATCTTCATGTCAACTGGAATGCTCTGTAAAACAGATTAATGATGGAATTTTGATAAGCTTTACGATTACGAATCAACACCCCGATTAATCCCTGAAATCCGATATATAATAAAACCCAAATAAAAAGCCCTGCACTTTTCCGTACAGGGCTTCTGTTTCATACGATCGAATGACGATAGAATACACGCCTTCAGGACGTGTGGATATCAACCCAGCTTCTTCTTCACCATCTCCTGCACCGCTTTCCCATCGGCTCGTCCTTTTACCTGGGGCATGACGACGCCCATCACCTTACCCATATCCCGAAGACTTTCGGCTTCTGTCTCGACAATGGCCTTGTCGACGATCTGCACCAACTCGTCCTCTGAAAGGGCTTCGGGAAGATAGGACACAATAATCTGCATTTCCATTTCTTCTTTCTCGGCCAGGTCTTCCCTTCCGCCCTGTCTATAGAGTTCGAAAGATTCTTTCCTCTTCTTGGCCTCTTTGGAAAGGACACCCAGGACATCTTCTTCCGAAAGGTCCTCTCCCTTGGCTATGCTGGCATTCTTCAGCTGTGAGCGCAACATTCGAAGGGTCTCGAGAGCGACCTTATTCCCGGATTTCATCGCTGTTTTCATGTCATCCAGGAGCTTCTCTTGAAGTCCCATTCCACTACTCTCCCCATCAATCGATGGTCACCGCTCCGTATTACTCACCGAACATCATCCGGAGCTTCCGTTGCTTACGCTTGGCAGCAGCCAGCTTGCGCTTTTTCCGTTCGCTGGGTTTCTCATAATGCTGGTGTTTCTTAATGTCGGACATCAGCCCAGCTTTCTCGCACTGCTTGGTAAAACGCTTGAACGCTTTTTCAAAAGGTTCATTATCGCGCACTTTTACGGCTGGCATGGAGTCGCAACCCCTCCTTTCCTCTTTTAATTTAAGACTGTTAAATATATTAAAAAAATGCTATACAATCAAGACCTTTTTCCGATATTCTTTAAAAAATGATGATTAGTCACACTCTACTTACCCCATTTATACGAGCAGATGGATGATATGCGGAGAAAAAGAGAGGATCTGCCGATGATTACGCTAAACGAAATCCGTCTGGTGGAGTTTTATCCATTTTCGGCTTCATAGGACGTGTTTAAAAGGGATTACAGAGGAGCGGTAACCTGTGAATAACTTGTGGAAAGGCGTTTGTTCATACATTCTACCCTTGAATTTACCCAAAAATCAAAATTCGCGAAAAATTTTCTGCCCACGACGCTTCGTTTGACATAGGTCAGAAGAGCACTGCCTTTATTCTTATATTTACAATATGTTATGAGAGGATGATAAAAAAAAGCTCATGCACACTTTTTGCCAATCGTGTTACGGAATTTCGGGGCTTTCATAGGCATGAATGACATCATCATAGAAAATACCGGTTTAGTCGATGTGGAAAAAATGTGCATAAATCAACGTTCATGTTCTTTTATATGAAAAATCAAGAGGACCCCTATGAATACGACGATACCGTAAAGAACGACCACAAAAAGCTCTTTCGGACGCGAGGAAAACAGCTCGTAAGCAATACCCGCCAGGCCCAAAACCGTAAAAATGATGCCGCGAATCGAATAGCGATCGAATGCTTTCATAATCATAACCTGCCTGCCAGTACAACCGTTGTCTTTGTCGATGCCACGACGCCTGCCCTACCGCTTAATCCTTCGATAAAAACAATGTAAATCCCCATGCGGGCCATCCTCCCCGCATCGTCTCTTCCATCCCAGATAACCGATCCCTGAGATCCCGATGGTAGAGCACTCATCAGGGTTCGTATGATGCGTCCCCGCACATCGTAAATTCTGAGGTTCACATGAGACGTGGTCATGGGAAGGCCGTAGGAGATAACGGCCACATCATCCACCCCGTCCTCGTCGGGAGAAAAAGGGTTGGGCAAAACGCCCAGGGTAACCTCGGACGCGACAGAAGATGCGAACACACTGTTCTGCCTTCCGGGAGTTCCCCCTTGGGTCGAGACGCACGAACTCCAGTTGGCTGCATCGATGGACGGCAAACGTGGTTGAATACGCTCCAGGGAAAAACCATCTCCCCCTCCCCACGCGTCATCATAATCGACCCGGTCGATGACAAAACCCGCCCGATCGAAGAGAACAACAGAGTCCCCGTCATTATTCAGGGCCGGAAAGCCAGGGACGAGAATAGCATTCAAGTCCCAGGGATACACAGTCATCAGAGTATCTTCAGAAACAACCACCCATCCCCTCCCGGATACTATGGTCTCCTCCGCTGCGAAAATCACTTTCCTGGATGTGTCTGAATCTGAGATGGCCCACCCGCATAAATCAATACCCGTGTCTCCTGGGTTGTGGAGCTCCACCCACTCGGGCTCGCCCGGCAGGGGATCGTACATGATCTCGTTGATGATGACTTGGGGAAATACGAAAACAGGACGTAAAATCAGGAACGTCAATAAAATATATCGAACACGATTCGTCATGCCTGTCCTTTCCGACTGAAAATGTAACAACGGATTGATTTCTTTACAATGTTTTTTTTGCTATTCGTCTTTTAATCAATAGTTGTCCCTCGGTGTGCTCGGCAAATAAATACTTGACTTTTAGATTAAAAGTTGTATGTTTTAATCATACCTCCTAAAATTTGTGGTTTCTGACACACGATTTCCTGCATTTCGTCTTCTTTCGCATCGGAAGGTATTCTTATTAACCTGTGATTCATTTCCAAAGGTTTCCCAGTGCCCGCTATCGGATTTGGAGGTTTTATATATCGTTCATGTAGTCCTTTCAGAGGGGCGACCATTCTGTTGTGGTGACACAACAGAGGGCTCTTAATTTAGCCTTAGGGGTGGTCGCCCCTGCCTAAAGACACCCCATTCCTGATGTGCGGAATGGGGTTTTTCCTTGGAGCATACGGCTTGACAAAGGCCATCAAAATATGTATTTTGAGACACGCGTGTTTATTCGTGAGTGGCTCTCAAAGCATCCCTGAAAGTAACGAAAAACGGATGGGAGGTAGCCATCAAGAAAGGTATTTCAAGTTGCTTTATCATGCTGTTCCTTTTGATGAGCTTCGTGGGAATTGTACACGCCCAGGAAATCAGCCCGGCAAACGGCACTCTCGTCATCGTGGGCGGTGCCCTCAAAGATCAGGCGATCATTACAACGTTTCTGGACTTGGCCGGAGGCTCCGGGGCAAACATCGTGGTCATTCCTACGGCCGGAACTGGAGATCGATATGACGACTACTGGTCGGGATTGAAACCGTTCAAAGAAGCCGGTGCGTCAAACCTGACCGTGCTTCATACTCGAGACCGAAGGGTTGCCGATTCGGACGACTTCGTACAATCCATCGATGAGGCCAGGGGAGTTTGGTTCTCCGGCGGCCGGCAGTGGCGGCTGGCAGACGCCTACCTTCATACGAAAACGCACCAAGCCCTCAGGGATCTCCTGAACCGCGGCGGCGTCATCGGCGGAACCTCGGCAGGCGCCACGATCCAAGGGTCTTATCTCGTTCGGGGCGATACAAAAACAAACACCATCATGATGGGCGATCACCAGGAGGGCATGGGATTTCTGAAAAATGTGGCCATCGATCAGCATATCATAAAGCGCAACCGTCATTTCGACCTCATCGAGGTTATCAAAGCCCATCCGGAACTCTTGGGTCTGGGCATCGACGAGGACACAGCCATCATCGTGCAGAACGACCGTTTCGAGGTCATCGGGCAGGGCTATGTTGCGATTTACGATGCACGGCTGACCCTGGATTCGGGCGGCCTCTTCTACTTCCTCGCACCGGGAGACCGGTTCGACCTGAAAACCAGGCAAGCCTTCCGGCCCACCCAGACCGAAAAACCGTTGAATCGGGTCGTCCCTCAGCCGTGGCCTAAACATGAATAGTGAACACATATCGTCCTTTAAAATATGATAGTTACCCAAATTGAAACGGAGGTGTATCATGGGTGTCAACAGAAAACAACGGAAAGAATGGCCACCTTTCATGTTTCTCGTGTGCATGGCAGCGATGATCCTTCTTGGATGCAAGGGTAGTCAGAAACCCGCGGAGGACATCATGCCACCCGAAGCCGAAAAAATCCCCAAGGAACTGACGATTCATGGAGACACGCGCATCGATAATTATTTCTGGATCAACCAGAGGGATAATCCCAAGGTCATCGACTACCTGAAAGCGGAAAACGCCTACAAAGACGCCGTCTTAAAACACACGGAAAAACTCCAGAAAAAACTGTACAAGGAGATCGTCGGTCGGATCAAGCAGACGGATGTGTCCGTACCCTACAAACGAAACGGATATTATTATTATCACAAGTATGAGAAAGGCAAGGAATACCCCATCTATGCTCGGAATAAAGAAACCCTAGACGCCGAAGAAGAAATCATGCTGAATGTGAGCGAAATGGCCGAGGGCCACGGTTTTTACCATGTTACGGGCCTCAGCGTCAGTGAAGACAACAAAGTTCTGGCCTTTGGCGTGGATACCGTGAGCCGGCGAAAGTATACCATAAACTTCAAGAATCTCGAAACCGGAGAGATTCTCGCGGATAAAATTCCCAATACCACGGGCCGTGCCACATGGGCCAACGACAACAAGACACTTTTCTACACGACCAAAGACAGCACGCTACGCCCCCACAAAATTTTCAGACACACCCTGGGTACGGATCCCGCGTACGATCAGGAGATTTACCACGAAAAGGACAATACGTTCGGCACAACGGTCTACAAATCCAAATCCAGAAAGATGATCTTCATCGCGTCGGAACAGACTCTGTCCACCGAGTACAGGTTCCTCGACGCCGATAATCCCAACGGAGAATTTCGCGTTCTGCAGAAACGCCGCAGAGATCACGAGTACTTCGTAACACACGTTGAGGATAAATTCTACATTCGCACCAACTGGAAGGCCAAGAATTTCCGGTTGATGGAAACGGGCGTCAATAAAACCTCCATGCGTCACTGGAAGGATATGATTCCCCATCGGGAGGATGTTCTGCTGGAGGATGTCGACGTCTTTACCCACTATCTCGTACTCAGCGAGCGCAAGGGCGGCCTGAGGCAGATACGCATCATGAACCAGAAAACGGATACTGAGCACTACGTCGATTTCCCTGAGGAGACATACGTAGCCTATACAACGGACAACTATGAGATGGACACGGATAGGCTGAGGTACGGTTACTCCTCCCTTACAACACCCAACTCCACCTATGATTACAGCATGGTCACCAAGGAAAGGACACTGCTCAAGCAGGAGGAGGTCGTGGGCAGGTTCGATCCGGAGGACTATCAGGCCGAACGTCTGACCGCAACAGCCGACGACGGTACGTCGGTCCCGATATCCCTCGTGTACAGGAAAGGACTGGTCAAGAACGGCCAGAATCCCACACTTCTGTACGGATACGGATCGTACGGCTACAGCAGGGATCCCTACTTCAGTTCCGATAGGCTGAGTCTGTTGGACAGAGGATTCGTCTATGCCATTGCCCATATCCGGGGAGGATCGGAGATGGGAAGAGCCTGGTACGAAGACGGCAAACTCCTGAATAAGAAGAACACGTTCACCGACTTCATCAACTGCGCCGAACACCTCATCGCCCAAAACTTCACGCGTCCGGAATACCTGTTCGCCATGGGCGGCAGCGCCGGGGGACTCCTGATGGGAGCTGTCGTAAACATGCGTCCCGACCTGTTTAAGGGAGTCGTGGCCCAAGTGCCCTGGGTCGATGTGGTCACCACCATGCTGGACGAAAGCGTACCCCTCACAACCAGTGAGTTCGACGAATGGGGCAATCCCAAGAATAAAGAATATTACCAATATATGCTCTCGTATTCTCCGTACGATAATGTGGAAGCCAAGGACTACCCGGCCATGCTGGTGACCACCGGACTCCACGACTCCCAGGTCCAGTACTTCGAGCCCACCAAATGGGTGGCCAAGCTTCGCGATATGAAAACCGACGATCATCTGCTTGTCCTGGATGTCGACATGGAATCGGGACACGGCGGTTCGTCGGGCCGGTTCAAGCGTTACGAACGAAGGGCTCTGGAATACGCATTCATGCTCGATCAGTTGGGCATTCGGAAATAACGTTTAGAAAACCGATCAGAACCCTTTCCGTAAAAACGATCATATCATGCCCGGCAGTCTCTTCATCCCGGACTGCCGGGCTTTTTAATACGACGAAACGAAGAAGGTGAAAAAGAAATATTATTATAGAATTCAGCATTTATTAATAATCATATAATGATTTACGGGGGAATCGCAAACTATTTATTGACATACACCGTCACATTCCTTATATTCAAATAGTCAAAACCGATTGGTATCCTTCGTCTGGATCATCGATACATGATATTAAAATGACCGCCTGTTGCCTCTCTGGGAGATACCGAAAGGCGCCTCGAGGAAGTGGGTGATCTTTCTTCAAACGTACCAAACGCGACCTTTATAACCAGACGAATGATCGAGAATCGAGCAAATCGTCAAGGAATATGCGAATGACCGGCCCCATATAAAGCCACAGACGACCGCAGGAATAAGCATGAACAATTCGTTGGATCCTATCGATAAAAAAATACTGGATCTCCTCCAGGAGAACGGCCGGATGACCAATGCGCAGCTGGCCAAAGATGTCGGCCTGTCGCCGCCGCCCATGCTGGAGCGGGTTCGAAAATTGGAGAAAAACGGCATCATCCGCAAGTACGTGGCCCTGGTCGATCCCAAGAAAGTCGACCGGGGAACCATGGCTCTCGTATCCGTCTCCCTGCGTCTCCATCAGAAGAACGCCATCCAGGAATTCGTCAAGGAGATACAAAATATTCCTGAAATCCTCGAGTGCCATCACATCACAGGAGAAGAGGATTACGTGCTGAAGGTGGCCATTAAAGACATCGAAGAATACGAGCGATTCTTACGCGAGCGGCTTACCCGGATATCCGGCATTCGCAAGATCACGACCTCGTTCATACTGAAGACCATAAAGCACCAAACCAAGATACCGGTGGATTAAATTCTTGGAGATGGCATCCGTTGGGCATCTATTACTCGGACAAATACCCATATAAACGATAGGACTGTTTGATTTTTTCTGGATATTCATGTACATTCAAAAGGAGACTGCCATGCATTACAAACTCCTCTCCGATGAGGACATGCAGGCCATGGACGCCCTGAAGGAGTATCACGGCGGGGCCAAGGCTATCAGCGAAAGCATCGATAAAATGCGCGATTTCGAGACCCGGAAAAAAATTCTTGGTGACAAAGGATTCGGAAAAATGATCGAAGAGGCCGAGTCGTGGGCAAAGGCGTTCTCCAAGGTGCCGGATTTTGAAAAACAGAACAACATCACCTACAATCCCGACTACGGAACCGCCCGGAGTCAGGTCTCGGGATTCCAGGGGGCCTACGTCACTCATCACTGCATTCGGAAAATCGCCGAAAGCGCCTCCACAGACCAGCCCTGCTTTGCTCCCAACGAGATGATTTCGGTCGTGGCACTGACCGACCATTACGTGTACAGCGGCGACCTTTTGGCCACCCTGACCATGGCAGAACACATCATCAAGGCGTCCAAATTCTGCAGCACGAACCTGATTGGCACGCCCTGGCCCGAAAGCCGATTCCAGGAGATCGAAAAAGTCACGGGAAAAACGTTCGAGCGACGGGACCTGGGAGACGGCATCTCCCAGGTCATCATGAAGAACATGGGCACCTTTTTCGGTAACTTCGGCGGTGTCGAGGTGGCCAACAACAACCACCTGGTTTACCTGGACATCATTACGCGTACGGCCAAAGAGACGGGAGGGAACTTCTATCTGAATCCCAGTTGGAGCTCCATCGTCGCCGCTTGCTACTATTGCCGGGACATCCCGAACTTAACGTTCAAGATATCCATGCTGCTCTCGACACAGAATCTGATGCAGCTCCGCATGCTCTTAAACATCATGCAGGAATACCTCCGGGAGGACGGCAAATCCTCCATATACGAGATCAACATAGGCAACGGCGCCACGGCCGAGACTTTTATCCAGTGCGCCAGGGAACTGAAGGAGAGCAAGGTCAAGGGTGTCAGCCTGGCTGCCCACATCTACATCAATCCCGACCTGGGCATGGCCGACTATAACTGGACGGATAACATGTTTAAAGTGCTCGAGAGCGGTACGGACATGACCTTCAAGTACGAGAGTGACGGCACGGCCCGGGAAATGGATACCATGGAAGCCTATTTTCTATCCGACCAGGACAGGGATGCGGCTGCCCAAAAGATCGGCGACGTCATCTATTACAAATCCGTGCGGGCAACCAAGGACGGCACGGCCCTGATGAAGAAAGGCATTAAAACCGAATATGCCGAGAGTTGCTATTAAAAAAACCATAGCATACACGGAGAGACGGGATACAAATCGTTCAACTTCGAGTCCTTCTGAGTCCTTCTGCACTCCGTGACCTCTGCGGTTCATTCACACGAGGAGCATCGTATGATACAGGACTGGCATTCACGATTTTCTGAAAACATCCGCAACTACGGCGGGTATTCTATAGGGAAAACGCTGAAATACCTGAAAGACCCCGAAATCATCTCCCTTGCCGGCGGGCTGCCCTCTCCTGAAGTATTCCAGACCGAGGAATTCCAATCGATTTCTCAACGCATCTTAGAGGAGAATATCGAGACAATCATGCAGTATTCCGGCATCCCCGGAGAGAGCAACCTGATAGAAGCGGTGATTCGCTTCCTGGAGAACGACAACATCCATGTGTCCCAGGAAAATATACTCATCACAACATCGGGCCAGCACGGGCTCGACCTGACAGGCCGGCTTTTTCTCGACTCAGGCGACAGTGTTGTTATCGACAGGCCCACCTTCGGAGGAGCCATTGTCGCGTTTCAGATGGGGCAACCCGAATTCATAGGCGTCGACCTCGAGCCCGATGGATCGGATATCGCAGAAATCCGCAAGAGAATAACCGGCTTCATGGATCGGGGCAAAAAGCCCAAGTTCATTTACGTGGTTCCCGATTTTCAGAATCCTTCGGGCATCACGATGGTTCTCGAAAAACGGGAGGCACTCCTGGACCTCAGCTACGAGTTTGGCATACCCATCGTGGAAGACAGCCCCTACCGTGATCTTCGGTACTACGGTGAGTCCGTACCCGCGATTTTTTCCCTGGACCAGAAACGGGGAGGCGGCCATGTCATCGGACTCTACACCTTTTCCAAACTCTTCTGTCCGGGCATGCGGGTGGGTTTTAACATCGGGCCAGCCGAGGTCATCGAAAAGATGACCAACATCAAGGAAGGAAACCTGCTGAATACACCCAAGTACAATCAGGACTTATGCACGGCATTCTTAACGGAAATGGATTACGACGCCCATATCAAAAAATGCCGGCATTATTACCGAGAAAAGCTCGAGGTTTTTCTGAAAACCATGAAGGAGTGCTTCCCTGAAGACATGGGTGTCACCTGGACCAAACCCGAAGGGGGGCTCTTCCTATGGGTGACCGTACCCGAGTCTATCGACACAAAAGAACTTTTTTACGAGGCTCTTAAATTCAAGGTGGCCTTCATCCCCGGAGAAGCGTGTTACGGTGAGAACCAGCCGGAATCATATGCGTATCAACTTCTCCTATGCCTCCAAAGAACAGTTGGCCGAAGCCGTGCAAAGGCTGTCTCGATGCATCCAGAGCCATTTACAGGGGTAACACCGATGAATCCTATACTTTTTTATTCGACCAACCTGGAAGCTGAGCACGTTCCGTTCAGGGATGCATTGCTCAAGGGCATCGCCCCGGATCGGGGATTGTACATGCCCACGGAAATAC
>Ga0180431_10003402_pt1 | contig 20547 bp, 24 predicted proteins | sample SS_ome_11_FD_132459 | JGI IMG/M metagenome (GOLD analysis project Ga0180431, IMG submission 132459) | Hypersaline lake sediment archaeal communities from the Salton Sea, California, USA - SS_1_MS_1 metaG | ecosystem: Environmental > Aquatic > Non-marine Saline and Alkaline > Hypersaline >...
GATTTGACAGATCACATTGCTGTCAGAGCCCTACCTTGGAGATTTGAAGCGGCAGGTTTGCATCGCTTAATGATTTTGATGCTTCCCCGGGAAGACGCAATTAAGGTTGCAGTTCGTTCTGACGTAGAAAGTTCAGATAACTGTAAAGTCACAGTCAGATTCTGCACCGATGAAATCTCTTGGGGCGGTGTTGGTCAAGGTGATGAATAATTATAAACAATATGATATGATCGATGAAGCAGTTGATCGTGTGGCAATGAATGAAGATATCTGGGATGTCATTCGGTGGCTTCTCAGAGTTCTGGGTATTACCAGCAAAAGAAGAATGAAGCCCTTTGCAACCATTGACGCCGCAAAGATACGTGGCGGGACTGTTGGTGGCATTGCGGATATGGCTTTGCGTAGAAGCTTGTTACACAACCAAAGAAAATTTGTGGAAGTCATTCCCCTTATAAGACACAAGAAAATAGTAGTGAGAAGAGACGCATCAGCGTCAGGGTCCAAGAGACTCGCCAGTAGAGTGGTTCAATTCTTAGTAGCGCGCGGAGGCACAGTCCTCACATAAAAGTAGCAGATTTTAATACCGAACAAACAACATTGATAACCAATACTACTTTTATTTTCGGAGGAAACGAAAATGACTGACGCTATTGAATTGATTGAACGTGTACTGGAAGGCGAGGACCCTGATGATGTTCTCGATTCACTTGATGAGGACCTTCAGATTGAAGAACTGCTTGCCTACGAGTATTTCAACCCCTATACCGAATCCTGGGAAACCATCGATGAGATCGATGAGGATCTGCTGGATGAAGCCGATGAATGGGATCTGCGCCCCGCTGAATTGACAGAGGACGATTTCCTGGAAAAGGCTGGCAGGATCCGGCGTGCATTGAGGTTCCTTGGCCGCCATAAAGGCAAAATTGCTGCCGGAGCAGGGTTGGTAGGTGCCGGTGTGGCCTTGGCTCATCCAAAATCCCGTAAATACCTTGCAGGAACCAGACCTGGGAAGTTTGTTGCACGAAAAGGCTCTGAGTATGCCAGTCGAGCGGCTCATCGAGCAGGGTATGTCCCGGCTGCCGAGATGGAGAAAGCAATAGCAGCCACACAAGCTCACAAGAAACCTGGTATTATCTCAAGAGCTATTCGTCGTGCGCGAAAACGTGGGTAATTCTAAGACTGCGGACAATTAAGTCCGCAGTCTTTTCCTTAAGGACTATACCAATGATCGCTCTAGAGCTTCTTGATAAGATTACCCCTGCCAAGACAACGAACAAGTTGACTGAGGCACTGCTGTCTCTTGAGTTTCAGAACCCCAGGACCGGAAGGTGGTCGAAGTTCGAGGACATCAACGAGCAGGATTATGCCCAGATCCCGATGTGGCAGGCCCAGATAGGTCCACAGGCCAATTACCCCCTTCATGCTTACGGCGGTCATCCACTCTTTCAACAGAAACAATCGCCGAGTGGGTGGAAGAAGGCCAAGAAGTGGATGTTGCGGTACGGTCCATGGATTGCGGGCATTATAGGTGCCGGAGCATTGGGGGTATATGGGCATCGACAATATATGAAGGGTAAGATTCCATTATTAAAGCCCCACCCTGAAAAAATAAAGGATATTCTCCTTTCTCTACCCCCAGAACAACGAGCATCAGTAAAGAAAATTACCCAGCTACAAAATCTCTCTATGAAAGATGCCAAAAATCTTAGAGATGCTATGAAGGGCAAACATGGAGCAGATCTTAGGGACCTGATAGGTTGGGCTTACGCAAAGCATCAGGAAACTGTAAGTCAGGGAGCAGATATAGGGGCTGAGACTTATCCCGAAACATAACAGGAGAACATTAGATGGCAATTACTTGGACATTACAGGGCGCCCTGAAACGGTCTACGGACACGGATCGCCCTAAGAACATTCGAGACTTGAACGTCTCAATTTCAACGGAAGAAGAAGCTTCTTTCACCTGGAGGATCCCAACCGGTACTGTTGATGAACAGTTTGACTTCGGTCTCGTTCAGGATGCCCAGATGGTTGCCCTCTTCTCCGATGAAACCGTATCAGCAAAGTTATCCCCTGGGGGAGATCCCATTGACTTTGAGGGGGCTCTTATTATTATGGGGTCAGCTTTGAATGAACTCTATCTGTCGAATTCAAGCGGCGAAACAGCAACCGTAAGTGCTTTCATCGGGGGCGCTGTAGTAACCCTGTAAGGTCAATTCGTGAATATTCAGACAATCACAGATGCGATTTTGGATGGTTCCTCCCCCCGGGCAGTTATTGACCTGACGGAAAGTGCTCAGTTGAAATGGTATAACTGGGGCAGAAAGTTGGATCAGGTTATCAAAACCGGCGGTGTTATGGCAGCTGCAGCAGCTCCACTGGTTGGTGGTTATGCGCAATACCAGATACTGAAGGCTGAAGTTAATAAAGATGAGGTCTTAAAATATACTCTTTCTCAAGGTCACACCATGGCGGATTATGTGGATGTTTTGAAGGAAAGGGATCCATCGGGGGCTGAAGCCAGGGAGTTTCTTAAGTCCAAAGTCTATAAAAGCCTTGATGATCTTCAGAAAGAGAAGACGGGGGCCGGGAGATTGATGTTAATGTCACTTACGGCATCCGGGGTTGCTCTTGGGGCAAGTATGCTGGGGTCCATAGGAATTTTTGAACAACTTGGCCTTTTCATTGATAGGAGGAAGTTTCGGAAGAATATTAAGGCAGGTATCACTGGGTTACTGACCGCTGTCGATCCCATGCACCGGAATGAAATTTCAGCCCTCACCTATCCCCTGCTTTCTATTGATCCCTTTGAAGATCCTGTCCGATATAAGCGATCCCTGATTTCATTGTCGCAGAAGCTGAGGAGTTACAATGATCCACGCTACTCTCATCACACTATGAGTATTGACAAATTCATTGAGGTATTGCCATGACGATCAACAGCACCCCGAATTATAATATTCAATACCCTCTGCTTTATCATCCAACCCCCGAGTGGCCAATTGTTCAGGGCAATGCGGTGATATTGATTGATGCTCTGATCAAGGCAAGAGAGGATGAATTTGATGGTCATGAGAGCAATCCGGACGCTCATCACAGCGAGCTGCACTCGATTGGCAGTCATATAGAGGCTATTAGTGCTCCATTAGTCATGGGAGATCTTTTCTTCTGGAGCGACCCGCCAGGTGAGTGGGTGGTAGGACAGCTTGATCACAACTTGCTTGATAACATTTTACCCGATCAGCATCACAATCGGCAACATGGATTAAACTCCGCGTCAGATCATACGGGTAGCCTTCCTGAAGCCAAAGTGACGTTTGATGCCCTGACCGGGCACAACCATGATGGCGTTGGGAGTACAGCTGTACGGGGGGTACATATTGACTCGGATGCTGAGCCCTTTGGAAGATACCTGATAGCTGATGGTGCCGGTAATGCTGTATGGCAGGCCGGCGGGGGCTTTGCTTTTCAAAATCATTATGTTCTTGTAACAGCGGGTATTGTATCATCGAAGCAAGTTACCATTCCTGCAATCCCGCTTTCAAATTCTGAATCCGTTACGTTGAATGGTGCAGTTCAGTATAAGGGCTCATCGCTGGACTACACGATCACAGGAGCGGTTATTACTTTTCAGGCTCGTGTCACGTTAACTGTAGGTGATGAAGTGTACGTAAAGTATACTGCGTAGAGAGTTCAATAATGAACAGAAAGATCAGATTGTAGCTCTGGTTTCAATAACACTAACCCGTAAGGAGGAATATCATGTCCTTTCCAGGAATGCATCAAGTTTCCAGAAAAGTGGATACAACTGGAATCAGGGATCCCCTTGCAAATAGTTTCATCAATGGGTTGAAATATCTCCAGCTCTATCGAGAACAGCTCAGAGAAGATGCAGGCAGGATTCCCGTTGACATTGGATCAGCAGACGAGGCCACTTTTACGACTCTGTTGGGAGAACTTGAGACAGCTCTCGAGACTTCAATTGTCAAAACAAATGGGATCATAGACTTATTTATGTCCCTTGGGGACTATCCCCTGAGTTAATCAAACAGGAATGTGGGGCTCTAGGGCCCCACAACTCCTTCAGATAGTCAGCGAGGAAGAGTAGAGAGGTTTATTGATGAGTAAACAGAAAATGAATGAAGAGGCCTTCCGGGCGCAGTTGCAGGGTTACCTACAGAGTAGTGATAATGCTCAGAATGTGGAGCAGTCTCAATCTGGGGTGTCATATCCCAGACCAGATAAAGTCGGGAGGGGGGATTTGTCCCCAATAATCCAGGGTGTGAAGCCAAGTAAGCAACAGACTGAAATGATTAAGGATTTGCTCAGGAAGACAGGGGTCATGAATGAGCAACAAGATCCTGCTCAGACTGTGCTGCAGAGGAGAACAACAAGACAGATGCAACCAACAGAGCCTCGGCCCCAGGAGAGGCAGGTTAGATCAGAGAGTAATATGGGACCAAGAAGAGTTGATCTCATCCGAGATTCCATTGAGAGAATTAGAGAGGGAGAAGATCCATTGAAACTTGCTGAGAGGCTCATAAGTAGACGAAGGAAGTGGAGATATGGCAGATAATCTTGCAGAACGAATGTTGGACCTGGTAGCTTCGGGGAAAACTGCCGATGATGCTATCAATCAGATTATATCTGAACGAACAGCATCGAAAAAGGCTGTAAAGCAGAAGAAACCAGAAGCTGAAACAAAAAAGAAGGAGACAATGCGGCAGGTTTATCGGTGTGTCAATCAGAGCGAGTGCGATTTCATGGTAATCAACACAGGCAAACCCGTCGATGTCTGCCCGAAGTGCGGATCTTTGACAATTATTAATGAAGAGGAAATTAAAGGAAACCCTGATTCAACCAATCCGGTTGTTCGGGATGCAGCTGTTACCGTTGTAACAGAGGATGGAGTCAATCCGATACAGCAATACACTTTAGCTTTTTTACGACCGAGTGACAGATTTATCTTCTTAAATGTCATTCCGGATATGGCGGATCGAGGTGTGGAATACACCATTGTTCCAGCAAAGCGAGGATGGGTATCCTTTACAGATAATTTTGAGCGGACTTTTACTATTCCCTTATGTAGGGCCCTTATTTTCCCGGTGAAACTTCTAAGCAGTGAATATACTGACCCGAATAAGAAATTCATTTTGGGGGATAAGATATGCTGCGTGGAGTCTAACAGGGAAGGCAGAGTTGTTCGTATCAAAGGTAACAACGGTTATATGATCCGTTTTGATGATGAGCCCGAGAAACAGGTATGGAAGCCAGGATCCAGGATTAAACTGATTGATCGTGACGCAACAACCATTTCATACATTACTCAGAGTAATGGGAAGAACAATTGGACAGTGACTTATGGGGATTTCATGAAGGAGTGCAAGGATTTTTCCTCTGCGTTAAAACTTCTTAACTCCAGGAACCGACCAGCGTTCAACCGGTACTCAAAATTGTTGGCCATGAATAAGATCATTGACCTGGATACTGAAACCGTCGAACTTCTGATTCAACTTGATCCCCGTATCTGGGGTAAGAAAGAGAATCTGGTTAAGCATGGATACATCCAAACAAACGATGAATTCGATGCCGTCAGGGATAGATTTAACCTCCATCGATGACTGCATTATCATAAAAAGGGAACCCTTTGAGATAGAAGAGGTTGTCATAATTCTTCCTGGAGACAGAAATTATACGGTGACATGGCTGCAGAAAGACTTCTTCCTGATGCGAATGAAACTTGAGATTCCGGAGATGGTCTTTGATGCAGTATTCAATTTCAATGAGGTTCACTGGTACCCAGTGTCGGAGAGGATGGATATCCAATAAGAAAGGTGAATTATGGAAAGAATGATTGATATTTTACCATTCAAATATCAGATACTGGAAGACAACAGAGAAAGCGGAAGGATGAAGGTTCGTGGTGTCTTTCAGAGAGAGGGGGTAAAGAATCAGAACGGACGGATCTATCCCTCTGGCCTCTTCGAGAGAAAAATTAATGAGAGAATCTTCAAGGAGAGGATGGGTGCCCGTGGGATGTTCGGTGAGCTGGATCACCCATGTTTTCATCGTTCTGATTTCAGAGTATTAACCGTTAATGGCTGGAAAGAGTTTGTTGATGTTAAAGTGGGAGACCTAGTATGGTCGAGGAAAAATGGGTATGCGGTAAAGTCCACGGTTGAATCCATTATAGATGAAGCATATGATGGTCCAATGTTCCATATTCACGGGAGAAGTATTGATGTTGGGGTTACTCCTGGGCATCGATTTATACTGGAAAAGCGGCCCGATAGGAACAGAGCTCAAGAAGAAGTAATGGTGAGAACTTCCGAGATTTTTGATAATCCCGGTAATTTTGCCCACCATGCCATACCTAAAAAAGCCAAATGGTTGATTGAAGATGGTGAACATGTAGTTATTCCTGGGGTTGAAGTCCCCAGACTGAACAGCCATGCAAATGATGTATCTCAGGATCTCATACTTGATGCCAAGTTATTTTCTGCATTTATGGGAATCTACTTGGCTGAGGGATACTGTAAGACAGGGGATAGTGTATATACTGTAGGGATAAGTCAAATTAAGGGGTGGAGTAGAAAGTTCATCTGGGATGAGATTTTATCAAGATTTCCATCAAATCTACAGTGGGGTGAAGAAGAATCTGGATTTTTTCTAACCGATGCCAGATTGCACGCCTATCTTCAAGTATTGGGGAATCAATATGATCGATATATTCCAGACAACATTAAGAGCCTCTCGCCGGACTGCTTGCATGAATTAATCTTCTGGTTCTGCATAGGGGATGGGCGTATGGTTGCAAAAGATGCTGCTCATCGGGAAAAGATTGCTTCTAATGGAGTAACGTTAAAGGAGGCTATAAAAGATGATGTTAGGGGTGGGAATGTAATAGCCCACACTCGTCAAGATCTCTTCTCTGTATCTCAGAGATTGATTAGAGACTTGCATGAATGTCTGGTTAAGTCTGGGGGGGCAGGTACACTATCACAGATTAACCCTGACAAAGATTATGAGTTTGCTGGTCACATAATTAAAGCAGAGGATAAAGTACCTTTATTTCAATTGCATATCAGTCATTCCGACCATATATGGCTGGATCCGAGGTTTATAAATATTGATCTGACCCACCACACGGGCAGAATTCATTGTTTGACTGTAACAAATGGATCTTTTTATGTAGAAATAGACGGTAAATCATTCTGGACTGGTAACTCCGATGGAAAAACCTCTCTGTCCCGCGTATCTCATATCATTACCGGTCTCTGGGTAGATAGGGACGGTATTGTCAACGGAGAGGCTGAAATACTCGACACACCTAGAGGGAAAATACTTCAAGAGCTTTTCCGAAGCGATACCCGTGTGGGCATCTCTTCCAGAGGATCAGGGACCCTTGGCAAGACTGAACCAGTTGTCCAGGATGACTACAAGCTTGAGACATTTGACTTTGTTGCTAATCCCTCTACGTTCGGAGCCTTTCCCGAAGCCATCTATGAGAGTGTCGAATTTACCCCCGAAGAGGCTCAAATAAAACTGAGTGAAGTTAAGGATTATTTGAAGACCATCATTAATGAGATGGAAACCGATGACCATCTACGTCTCGTAGAGTTTTCATCTCGGTTGAGTACTTATAAAAAGGAACTGAGTGTCATCAAGGAGACTGAAGAAAATCAGGGCTTGGAGGATGTTACTACTTTACTCCTTGAACAAATTGACAGTCTGTTGAGTATCATCACACCCAAAATCAACTATGGGGAGGAAGTCCCCAAAGGAGGAAGTGCTATGCCAAACGAAGTAGACATCAAAGAAAGCCTCTCTAATATTCAGCAGCAGTTGGCTTTCATGAATGAGGGCAACGAAGCCGCAGAAGCTATGGGCGATAAATATGCTGCAGCAGTTGCCATCATCGAGGAAATGAAGAACAGGTATGGTGACCTGTTGGAGGTCAAGGATTATGCCGAAAACTATGTTGAGGCCGCAAGTGATCTCATCGAGGGTCTCATCCAAAGACTGAACAATAAACGAAGTGAAATTCAGGCAGACATGGGGGAAGATGTAGGTACTGCGAAAGAGTTGCTCCAAGCCCTCGTAGAGAAATATCAGCATCTGTCCCGGATGTATGCCGGCCTTGAAGAAAGCTTTGAAGCATCCATTGCTTTGCTTGATGCAGTCATTGAACGCAACGAGACAGCCGATATGGAGGATATGATTGACGAAGCTGTCAACAATCATCCTCTTGGCGAACAGATCGTCCCCCTTCTTGAGGGATGCCAGACCCCTCAGGAGATGAGCGAGAAATTGCGAATCATTGATTCATTGACTGAGTCCATGGGTGTTGCCGATACTGGTTTTGACTATGAGCCATTACCCAGCTATGGCGGCGATGTAGAGATGTTGAATGAAGACACCTTTGGTGAATTCGAAACAGGGGAAGAACTCCACGAAGGTGCACAGGTAGCGAGAAAAGTTACTCGAAGGTTGAAATGGAGATAATCCGTTCAGAATTCTAATCAACTATCCCTAAGGAGGATAAAATGACTTTTGATCCCCTCGTTGAGGATGTCCAGCAAAGAGGAGCTCAGCTCTGCGAGAGCACGCGGTGGAGACCTTATTGCGAAAACATCGAAGACGACTACAAACGTGTTGTAACCGCTTTCCTGCTGGAGAATGCCCATAGGAACTTCAAGGCAAGAAACCCGTTGTACGAAACGACAACGACCACTACACCAGGAATTGCAAACTTTGAGAAATTTGCGTTCCCGCTGATTCGAGCTATCTTCCCGAACCTGATCGCAACTGATCTGGTCAGTGTTCAGCCTATGCTGGGCCCTGCAAGTATGGTTTTCTACCTGCAGTTTGTTTATGGCTCCAATAAGGGTGCTATCCAGAGAGGCCGAGTGATTGAGGATAACCAGGGTTACACCCGCGCTGCTGATATGTACTCTTCGGAAGTTGTCGAGGAAGAGACACTCTCGGCTGGTAACGGGTCCCTCGGACCTTACACCGGGTCACTGTCCTATATCCCTGTACGGCCTGGTTCAGTTCAGATATTTACCCAGGATGATGTAGGTAATGCACGGACCCTGACTGATGATGGTGCCGGTGGGCTATCCGGACATGGAACAGGAACCGTCAGTTATGCAACCGGTGACATCTCAGTGACCTTTACTGCCGGTCCTGGCGGTGCCAACATTCCGGCTTCGGAACTGATTACCATGACTTATGAATACAACATGGAAGGTAATCCGAACCTGCCGGAGATCGATCTGGTCCTGACCAGTTCACCAGTCATTGCACGACCCCGGAAACTGAGAAGTCGATGGTCAATGGAAGCTGCGGCCAACCTGCGGAATGTTCATGGGTTGGATGCAGAAGCAGAACTGATTGCAGTTCTTGCAGAAGAGCTTAACACAATGGGCTCCTTGGACGGAGACGTCCTCGACGAAGCTACTCAATTGCTGGAACCTCTTAAGGCAGCTTAAGACAATCAGCAGCTGGAGAAAAGATGGAAAAAGTAATCTGCCATATCTGCAAAGAATACAAAGCTCATAACCTTTTGAGCCATTTACGGTATGCCCACCCCGAGGTTGACCTCGCTGAGTATAAAAAGAGTCACCTGGTTGTTTCCTTCCATGCGAAGGAGCAAATGAGCAAAGCCCATAAGGATGTTCCCTTGAGTGAAGCACACCGCAAAGGTATATCCAAGGCAAACAAAGGTAACCCCAAATGTGCAGCAGCCGCCCGAAGAACAAAGAACAGACTCGGGACAGAAACTTCACAGGAAGCTCGGGATAATATGAGACAGAGTGCTCTTGGTAAGATCATCACATTGGAACATGCCCAGAACATCTCAAAGGCTCAGATCGAGAGATATAAGGATCCTGAAGCCCGGAGGAAAGTATCGCTCGGTATGGCCAGGATGGTTGCAGATGGCAGGAGAAATTATAATCAGTATAAAACTGGTTACCATAGCGGCAGGCTGGGAAGATTTTACTACAGGTCATCGTATGAATTACGATTCCTGGAGTTGATCGATACCGACCTGTCTGTGGTACAACTTCAGTACGAAGAGGTAGTGATACCTTATGGATCATACCAGCACTACGTGCCGGACTACTTGGTAACTCTTGCCAACGGGCAAAAGTTTATGGTAGAGATCAAACCTGAAAGACTCCTGAGTTACTGTGAGGAGAAGCATGAGGCTGCTCGTGCTTGGTGCTCCAGAAACAGTATGGTCTTTTTGGTTTTGGCTGAAGATGTCCTTTTCTCTAGTTCACAGACTGCGTCCCTGTGGGTAACTGCGGGGGCTACGGTAGCCGCTTCCTCTATTCAGGATAGAGAAGCTGAAGGTACAGTCGGGCCTCTACGGTGACGTAGAGAAGGTAGGCAGAAATGACCTACCCGCCATTAAAAAATGGTTGTTAACATAAGTGCAAATTTGAGATTGACCGTGAGATAATCAGCGATCTGTATGCTATCGCAGGCGCCGGAGAAGTTGACTTCAACCGCTCCCTGCCTACTGGTGTATCCTGGACTGAACACAAACAGGCCTTCATTGATACTCTGGTTGAGGCCTCAAACCTGATCTTCTCGGCAACCAGACGGGCAACCGGTAACTGGGTTGTTGCCGGTGTTCAGGTTTGTAACATTATTGAGACTCTGCCCGGCTTCGTGCCTTCTGGCCTTGCTGGCGGGATGGGTGTTCAGAAGGTTGGAACTCTTCAGGGTAAATGGGATATCTATAAGGATCCCTATTTCGAACCCACAAAGTTCCTGGTTGGTTACAAGGGCGTGAGCTTCCTGGAAACAGGATATATCTACGCTCCTTATATCCCGCTGTATGAAACCCCGACTGTAACTCTCGACGATTTCGTCGTGCGGAAGGCAATCGGTACTCAGTACGGTAAGAAAGTTGTCTGGAACAAGTTCTACTGCAAAGGATACGTCCACACAACAGCTCCATAACACAGTAGATGATACTTTCCTGGGCCGCTCCGGCGGTCCAGGTTTCAATTTGAAAGGTGGAAGATATGAGAGAATATTACAATCCGCATAAGTATCCGGTCTCCTTTACAGCAAAGGACGGCGGGCGGATGATGTTATCCCCTGCAAAGCCGGGGAAGAAGCCACAGACGGTGACTGGTGATTATTATGAGTCCCTGGTTGAAAGGGGAATGCTTGCTGTGTGGAATAAGGAAGCTGCTGAGGTTAACAAGCAGGCCTACCTGCGGGAAATGACTTTCAGGATGCCCAGACCGACAAAGAGCCCAACTCCTCCTCTACCGAGAATACAGGGTGTGAGGGAGATGAAGAAACGTGATGAGAAAGAGCAGGCGAGGCCGGAAGACATGGTCGAGGTTGAAGAGGCCCCGAAGAAAGTGGAGACCAAGAAGGTTGAGCAGGAAAGCCCGAGGGTAGAACAACCCAAGGAAGAAACGAAAGGCAAGATGACCAAGGAAGAACTTCAACTCCTCACTGTCAGAGAGCTGAAGGCCATTGCTGAGGCTCAGGGTTCCACTGACACCGGAAAGATGAGAAAGGCTGAGCTCATTGATGAGATTCTGAAGAATCTATAGGCTGGGTTTATGAAAGAATTCACTGAAGAAGAGATCAAGGCATGGATCCTTAGACAATTGGGTCACCCGACAATTACCGTTGAACTGACCCAGGAGCAGTTAGGGGATGCTGCCAATGATGCACTTGAGCAGTTTAATCGATATCGTTCCAGGGTGATGGTGGCTTATGTGCCCCTTTATGAAAGTGGCAGCTATGATTTCTATGCTGAATCATCACAAGCTCGTTGGCCCTGGTATGGTGATGCTGCGTCCCAGGCCAGGCTCCCAACTGGTGTTGGTCCGGGATTGCCTAATTCAACCAGATATAGATTAGAGCATTATGGTCGTGGTCTCTATGATGTCAGTGCCGGAAAGAGAAACATTTTAGATTGGTCCTTGAGATTTGGTTTTCCAATTCCGATTGAGTATAGAACGTTCACGTTTGCCATTGAAAAATATGAAGCCTATCTGATGTGGGAGGAAGAGGCAAGCAGGCTTTTCTCCACTGAATTCGACTGGAAGTGGATCGAACCTTATCTTTACGTAGCGAACATTCCGTGGGATGCTGAGGTTCTTTACTATACTTATTTTGATGGCCATATTTTCAGTTCAGTTCCACACGCATGGCACAAGTGGATCAAAGACTATTCTCTTGCCGAGGCGAAAGCTATTCTTGCCAGAGTCCGAGGAAAGTATCAAAACGTGCCTACTCCTGGTGGGGGAGCGCAGCTGGATGGGACCGACCTGCAGACTCAGGCTGAGACAGCCAGAGAACAACTTCTCGAGGATCTGAGAAATTCCAGACAGAGTTTACCACCCATGTGGGGTTAATCATGGTTCTTTTTCCCAGTAAGACAGATATTGAGTTTCTTACCCGGATTAATCGGGAGGTCCATAAGCTGTTCTTTAACATTTATAAGCTTTACATACGCAATCTGAAAGAACAGCCTTACGACCCCCTTTATGGGGAAACTGATGAATCCACATTTTACTGGGAACCTCTTTGGATTCCGGCCTTTGTTGAATACACTGTGGAACGGCAGCGTCCTTTGATTATGTTTGGGAAGGACGAGGAGCGACGACTCGTTGTCTGGTGTTCCAAGAGGATAATGGAAGAGCTCGAAGTTGAACTCAAGACAGGTGATATCTTCATCATTGATAATAAGGAATTTGAGATCCTGGAAGAGAGACTGGAAGTTAATCTGTGGAACGAGAACATTCATCTGGATCGTGCATACTTGACAGAAATGAGAAGACAGGCCAGCACAAAGGACAATAGAATAGACCGTGAGGATGTCCCAGGGCATGATGAGCATGCTTATAAAGATGACATTGTTAAGGGGTTTGAGGGGTTTGATCCCGATAGCTCCTACGAGTTCACTGATGCACCATTTGACCCCAATTATCCTGAAGGGCCTTACGATCCATGATAACATTGAAAACATCAACATCGAAGGAAATTAATAAGCTTAATACGCTTTTCAATAAGGGTTGTGCGTATAAATACTTGCTGGTCCTTGAGAGAGAAGCAGATGATATCCTCAATGATATAAAACGAAGGATACTGGGAAGTAAGGTGTCCTGGGGAGAAGGCATTCTTAATATTGAAGCAAACAAGCAATTAGCAGATGCAATAATAATTGTGAAGGGTGAAAACAGAATCGGTATCTCAGTAAAGGAAGGAATTCATGAACAGAGCAAGCTGAGTTATATGGATGCCCTCCGGGCCCGGGAGTTCGGGACATCCAGGATCGAGGCTGACCCGTCGATAACGCCGGTTCTGACCGCAGCAAAGCTGAGGAGCAAGGCGATTGGCAGAGAGATCTGTGACAACCTTTTGAAGGAGCTCAGAAAGTCATTGAAATGAAAGAGATTTCACCAAAAGATGCATTTATGTATCGACCAACTGATGTTGCTGTCAGTAACAACGCCGGGACGTTGGAGATTCACGACAAGAAGATCCCGGTGGTATTTGCGACTCCGAGACGAGCTCTTGCCAGGTTAGCCAAGGCATTGCGGATTAAGAATACGGCAAACATACCCATGCCGTATATCTCAGTCAACAGAATAAACGAGACTTTGGATCAGACAAGGTTCAATTACAGTAGCTGGAGAAATTTAAAATATACAGAGGATAAAACAGCAGTACTCAAGGGGAAGCACCCTGTTCCCTACCTGTTCGATTACCAGATACATTTCTGGACCAAATACAGATGGGAACTTCAAACATTACTTGAACAATATTTAAGACGATTTGTACCAACCTACAGACAATCAGTAGATTTTGGGCAGCCCTGGGGTATCTTTGAATGCAATACGGTTCAGAATGGGATTGAGGATATGTCAGAGCTGGAACCAGGGGAAGAGGCAGAGAGAAAATTGCATAAAGTGGTAGCGATTCAGATCGGAACGTGGCTGATGCCTGTAACTGAATGGGTCCCGACAATGATCGAAGGTGAGATATGGTTCAGTGGACCTGTTGATCTTACAGGAGGGGATTTCCCCATCCCCGGGGAGTTTCAATTACCCGATACAGAGGAGCCTGCTCAGGAGCCTATAACAACCTTTGACGGTGATGTTCAGGTTCCTGGAAGCGGCGCTGATGCACCTCCCTATTATGCAGGGGAAGAGTTCGTCATCTGGCTAGAGAGAGCCATTGAAGAAAAGGAACTTGAAGCATCCGGGGAAGAAGTATCTGCAGCAGAGGCAGATGAGTATCTCATTGAAGATCCATAAACGCTTTTTGGAGGTAAGCATGGAAAAAGTACGAATTACAAATCGAACGAGACAAGCTATTCCCTTTCTCCTGCGGGATAAGGAGAAGAAGTTTGTCCACGGTCAGCTAAGGGCCGGTCAGGGGAGAATGATTACAGCCGATCAAGTATCCCCACAACTTGAGTCGCTCCACAAAAAAGGAATTATCAGGATCGAGCGACTTACTGCCGTGATACCGAAGCGACAGTCTCCTTTGACTGCACGCCGGGCAAGGGTGGCCGCAAAAAAAGTCCCTCAACCATCAACCAAAGCGGTGGCTAAAAAAGTCGAGGAAAAGGCCGAAGTGAAAACTGGGACCAAAAAGTCGACAACCACCAGAAAAAAGAAATAAGGAGGGCTAACTCATGGCAGTTTTTGTATCCCCTGGTGTATATACCCGAGAAATAGACTTATCGATTTATGCACCGCAATTATCAACAAGTATTCTTGGTAACATCGGGACATCGACAAAGGGCCCAATGAACCAGAAAGTCTATGTCAGCAACCACGCTCAGGCAATCCGGTATTTCGGTAACCCAAGTCCCAATCACCTGGCAAGTCTGGCACATCTGCAATTCTTTTCCAAGGGTAATCAAAGCTGGAGAGTCCGCATTGGTGACGGTACTGAAGATTATGCTTCGGTCGAGCTTCCTGTTGACGATGCACCGGCTATGATCAGAGGCACAGAGGAAGGTCCTTTTGCTCTGGTTGCTGCCAGTTATGGAGAATTGATCAGTTCCCAGATAGGCCCATTTAATCCTGTGCCATCAGTTCCCGGAAATAACATTGGCTTGGATGCAGTTCCCAATACTGGTTTTTGGGCAGCTGTGCTCAATGCGGAATTTAGAGTTAACTTTACTGACCGCGATGGGGCTTCTTCGTTCTTTGATGTTATTGGCCTGGATATCTCAACGGCTGCAGATGAAACTGCTGTTGCTGCTCTCATGGAGGCAGCTGTCCAAGTCACCTACCCATCAGTCCAGATAATCTGGAACTTTGTTGGGCCGGCTGGTTATTTTGAGGCCTATACAGGTGATGAACATTGTGGATCCAATGCAGCTATCTCCATTGTTGCAGTCCCCGGAGGAATAGGCACGGATATTTCAGGTGCCGGGTTCACCGAATTCTCCACGGGAAGTACCAGCAATGGAACGGATGGGACCGACAGTCTTCTCCTTGAAGATGAGACCTACGGTATTCAACTTGTGAAGCTGCCTGCAGGTCCGTTGACTGCAGACCAGGTTGCAGATGAAATTAACAATCAAACAAACGGCATCAATGCCTTTGAGGAACCTGCTGGTGCCGGGCAGTATTACGTAAAGATTCAGACCGATCAGCTCGGTTCAACCGGGTTCATTCGAGTCTTGGCATTAACCTCCACAATGAATGCATATTCAGTGCTTGGTTTCAATGGCCCCTATCCCATGGAAGATTATGGGACTGATGGCACGGTTGCCCTGAACATCTGGGTAAATCCCTGGGGCTGGTACAGATCAAATGACAGTTCGGCCAATCTCAGCAACATGCAGGCAGTTACCAATGGTTCGATCAGTATTGCTTTGGATGGTGTGGGTGCTCTTGGTGGCGTTGTTCCCGAGGATGTGACAGGGATTGATCTTTCCGCAGCGACAGATATGGACGAAGTTGCGTTGGAAATCCAGACAGCCATCAATGCTGCCTTTGCTGCGATTCCAAGTACAAAGACAGTCATGGTTACGTGGAGTAACCCTTACTTCTATTTTGTCAGTTTCGACACCTCATACACCGACATTGGGCCGGATTCTACTATTGCTTTCGGGGCCCCCGGTGGTGGAACCAATCTGCTTCAGTCTCACCTTGTTGCTCCTGGTGGGGCTCCAACTGATGGCCTTGATATTCAGCAGTTCCTGCTGACCCCAGGGTCTACTACACTCAGCCAGATCATTGCCGACCTTGCCGGGCTTGTTGACGCGGAAGCCTCAGCCTACAAAGAGGTCCTGCAGATTGCCACTACTATGGACGGCCCAGCTGCCTTCCTCATGGTTGATGCAGCCAGCACAGCCGATACTCCATTGGGATTGGATAACTCCGGGCACTGGGGAACACCGGTCGGTGCGGCAACTGCAATTGCTTACGCCCCAACTCAGGGGACCGACGGCAATAACCTCAGCCTGGTTGTCAGTGAGGCTTATCAGAGCACTTTACACAGTCAATGGGTATCGGACAATCCTCTGGAAGACGAGGAAGATTCTCCTTACTATGAATTCCGTGAGGCTGTAAAGTTTGATGTGTTCTGGAGTACCTACAAAGTGGGCAGCTACGACAATCTGGTCTTCGATGATCCGCAGAGCGAAAATTATTTTGAGACAATTCTTGGGACCCGGGCAAGCTCCTGGAACTCGCAACGAACTATATTATGTGAAGACCAAGGTCTCGGCCTCCCCCCAGCAGCAGGGACATACAGCTTGTCTGGTGGGTTAAATGGCGATGGTTCACTGTCGGCAGCGGATTATATTGGGGTTGTTGCTGATCCAAGCGGTAATCCTACCGGCCTTCAGATCTTCAGGAATGCGGAAACCCTCGATGTCAATATCATAATTATCCCCGGTGTGTCCGATGATGCAGTTATTGCAGCCATGCTGGAGCTCTGCGAGTACCGTGGGGATTGTATGTGCATAATTGATCCCCCACTTGGTCTTGATGGCCCCCAAGGCGCTGTCGACTGGTCAAACAGGCAGGGGACATATTCACCTGGTCAGCCAATCAATTCGAGCTATGGTGCAATTTATTGGCCCTGGATCAAGGTCTATGATTCATACAATGAGGTTGAGGTCTGGACCCCCCCATCGGGGCATGCTGCTGCGGTTTATGCCTATACAGATTACATTGCAGATCCGTGGTGGGCACCTGCTGGTCTGAATCGAGCCCACATTCTGCCGGCCCTTGAGATTGAAATGTCTCCTTCTCAGGGTGACCGTGACTTGATGTATGGCTATCCCAATGTGGTTAACCCGATTGTCAATTTCTTCCCGGATGGGGTTACCATCTGGGGGCAGAAGACAGCCCAGAGGAAACCATCGGCTACGGATAGAGTCAATGTCAGACGGCTCCTGCTGTATGCCAAGAAACTGGTATCTACTGTAGTCAAGTATCTCACCTTTGATCCGAATGATGATATTACCAGACGGCAGTTTGTTAACCTGGTTACCCCAATCTTCTCGGATATACAATCCAGGAGAGGTGTCTATGAATTTCGGGTTATTTGTGACGAGACAACTAATCCACCTGAAGTCATCGATCGAAATGAGATGCATGGTCGGATCTATCTGAAACCAACAAAAGCGGCAGAGATTATCCTGGTAGACTTTGTAATTGTGTCAACCGGGGCATCCTTTGACGAAATAGAGTACTAGAGCCTGGGGGACTTGCGTCCCCCTACTCTTCCCTTTTACAAGGAGGTTTAAATGCCTTTACTCCCAGCCAGTGCGGAACCGATTCGACTGTCGGATCCAATACGATCATTTGACTTTGAAGTAGTGATTCCTCCCTACATTCCAAGTCTTGCAGTTGAGACTGCCTTCTTTCCCAATGTAAGTGTTGAGGAAATTGAGCTTCCTTTCAGGAACTCAAGAACATGGGTAGCAGGCAGAGCAAATGTTGAACCAGGTACCATGACATGCAGAGATATTTTGCAGTTCAAAACAGCCGGTAATATCTGGAACTGGTATCTTACTGTATACAATGTTCTTACCGGAGGCATCGGGCTGACATCTCAGTACAAGAAAAATGGAACTATCCTGGCCTATCTTTCCAACGGCACCCCCTATTCCGGATGGACTATCGTAGGGGCCTGGCCTACCACATGCAACTTTGGCGTAGCCGACTACAATGCGAACGACGTTGTAAAAATTGAAACAACAATTCGATATGACGGGACAATAAGAGTAGGGACCTAGCGTTAAATATTAAGAAGGAGTAAAATAATGGTAGACGAGAAAAGTAATGTAGGTGACACAAAGGCTCAAACCATTGCTCAGGCAGAGGCCTTGAGGAAGCAGAGAATGGAACAAGCAAAGGCTAACCCCAAAACTATCCAGGAAGAACCACAGAATGTTCCCCCATCCTGGACTCCTCCCGATGGTGAAATTGGAAAACTACCAATGGGAGAACACAGGATTCCTGATGAATTATTGAGAAAGGCTGAATCTCAACCACGACCGCAGATCTCTGAAAACTTCAGTCAAAGAAAGAGGCAGGACAGATATAATTCTGAGCTGGAGAAAGCTTTTGCTTATACTATCAAGAAACCTCCAACATACCAGTTGGAGCTACCATCCAGAGGTCTTCTTTACAATGGGTATGTTCCTAATGGAATGGTCAATGTTACGCCTCTTACAGCCAGGGAAGAGAAACTTCTTTCCGGTGTGGGTGAAGTAACCGAGATCATCGATACCATCTTCGAGAGATGCGTTGATACCCGTGGTATGCGAGCGGAAGACTTCCTGGCCAGTGATCGTTTTTATGTCCTGATGATGTTGAGAGTCAATTCTTACGGTGCTGAATACAGCTTTCCGATAACCTGCGAACTCTGCAACTTTGACTTTGCAGAGACAATCAACATCAGTGAAGACCTTGAGGTTACCCGCCTTGAGGATGACGTAGAAGAGCCATTCCATATTATCCTGCCGTGGAGCCAGAAGGAAGTTGGGTTCCACTTGCTCCGGGGTAAAGAGGAAGCTAAGATTACCAGTTACACCAGACGTGTACTTGGTAGGCGTAGACAGAAGAGAGTAGCAAAACTTGAAGGTGACCCTGCTTTTACTTATCGGGTTGCCATTGCGATTGATACCCTTGATGGGATCGATGTGTCAGGTGAGGACCTCATTGACCGAAAGGTTCAGTTTGTTGAGTCCCTCGTTGGTGCTGATTCAGATGCGTTACAATCGGCAGTAGCCAATTCAGACTCCGGGATTGATACGGAGATGGATATCCGCTGCCCCAATTGCAGGAGGGTGAATACAATCATAATGCCGTTTACGGCAGAATTTTTTCGTCCTTCCGCGAGAAGACATGGCTAATGTTTTGACTCAGCAGTTCGATCTGTCATATCACACAAGTATGACGTATGAAGACACAGAACACATGCCGTCAACAGAGAGACAATTTTTTTACAGTAAACTTGTTGAAACGAAGAAAAAAGAAGAGGAAGCAATGAAAGGGGGCACCAGACTATGAGCACCAAGGATGATTTCCTCAATCTCTATTTGAGTAAGCCGGAGAGAATTATCTTCTCCGAGGCAACAATTGAGCCCCAGAATCCAATAGAGAAGACTGTTTATAGCGATACGTACAAAGCAACAGGGAATCGTGCTGCTGCCATGACTGGTGTTGATGCGCTTCGCCGGGTCAAAAAGATGGGGTTCAGCCCGGTCGAGATGATCAAGCACCTTGCCGGGGCCAGTGGTAAGGCTCGGGGTCCGATGAAGTTCCTTATTGGATATAGACCGTTTGCCGGACCATTCAGAGATACTAGATTTGTCCTGGCTCTGACGCTGAAAAGATACTCGGGTAACCAGGTTCGCTGGGGATTTGATTTTACTACGCAGAACCAGCCGTCCCGAAGTTGTGAAATGGAATATGATATTACCGGCGACGCTTTTCAGTTTGGTTTTTCAACCCCTATGTATCAGCTTCCAGGTGGATTTAAGATACCACCACAATTTATTTCAACAGGTCCAATGTCCTCCAAGGAATTTGCCCAGGATAGAACCCTTACAACTACAAGGACTCGACGTTACCTGCCGAGACATGCCCGCCGTGTTGAACTTCCTGGCTGGTTTGCCATGCAGAATGAATTTGAACGACACAACGTGGAAAAAATGCGAGGTGAGGGGTTTAAGGAGCCCCGCAAATGGGTTTCTTTCGCGCAGAATCCACATTGGGCATATCTTTCCTTTGGTAGAGGTCGGCATGTTTTCGATCCCAACGAAGTTTACAAGACCCTCCCAGGTTCGGGAGAAGATCATAACAAGGCTTATCGGGACAAAAATGTAAGACTCCGATATGCCTTTATTGGTCGGTATGAAGTCGGACCCGGGAAGGTCATCCAGGTATACCCTGGAATGCCAGTAGCTCAAGATCACTTTAAATACTGGCGGACGATGGGCGCAGGAAAGTAGGCTACTCTTTTAACATTGTCGGTGCACTCTTTACATTCGGAGACCCCGTATGCCCGAAATCTTCGGCA
>Ga0180431_10003403_pt1 | contig 20545 bp, 24 predicted proteins | sample SS_ome_11_FD_132459 | JGI IMG/M metagenome (GOLD analysis project Ga0180431, IMG submission 132459) | Hypersaline lake sediment archaeal communities from the Salton Sea, California, USA - SS_1_MS_1 metaG | ecosystem: Environmental > Aquatic > Non-marine Saline and Alkaline > Hypersaline >...
CACGGGGCACGAGGCGGCGGGCCACGGCGGGGACGCCACGAGCCTCGTTCTTATCCCGAGCATCTCCAGGGATCTGGAGATACCGGTTATCGCGGCCGGCGGATTTTCCAGCGGTATGGGACTTGCCGCGGCGCTCGCCCTCGGGGCCGAGGGTATAGCGATGGGAAGCCGCTTCATGTCGACCGTCGAGAGCCCCCTTCATCAGAACTTCAAGGACCTCTCCATCGAAAAGACGATATACGACACAATCTACTCGACAAGGATCGACGGGATTCCGTGCCGCTGCATGGACACGAAGGCCACCCGCAGGACCGTAAAGCGCGGCCTCAACATGCCGGCGGCGTTTTTCAACTCCCGGATCATAGCCAAGCAGCTGAAGCTCCCGTTTTTCAAGCTCTTCCTCGGGGTGCTCGCCTCCGGGCCTAAAAACGCCATTCAGATGGCGTATCTGGCAAACACCTACCGGGCGGCGAACCTCGCCACGGAGGACGGGGACGTCAATAGGGGAATACTCCCCGTGGGGCAGGCAACCGGTATGATCGAAGACTTGCCGACTATCGAGGAACTTATGAAGAGGATGGTGGTGGAGGCGGAGGAGACGAAGAAGAGAATAAACAAGATGATTTAGCCGACCGATCTGGATTTCGATATGCATTTTTGGGTTTGAAGGGGTTTTTTAAAAAAAGTTCGCCGGTATCTTTAATGACCGGATATGCGGTTAAGGCCGAGCGAACCGACATTTTTAACTTACATTTTAGTATTTAGGGGATTTATGATGAAAGTCCTGATCGCGTACACCTCCAATACCGGTAACACGGAGAAGGTAGCAAAAGCGATATCAAGGGGGGTCGAGGCCGCCCACGATGTGGAGATCAAGCGGATCGAAGATACAAAGGCGGAAGATGTAAAGGCCTTCGACCTGGTGTTCTTGGGCTCGCCGATCCACGCTGGCGGGCTTTCGACCGCAGCGGCAGAGTTTCTGAATGGAATGCCCGATTCCCCCGGGTTCAGGCTCGCCGGGTTCGTCACCCATGCGTCCGATGCCTATGAGAGCGCGGAAGGTTATGAGAGGGGGATCAATACCTTTTCCGATGTGACAAAGGCGAAGGGAATCGAGTATCTGGGGTGCTTCGACTGCCGGGGGAGGCTCGATCCGAGTATCCGGCCGATGGTCCAGCAGGCGAAGAAGGTCTCGGACGAGGAGTGGGCGGAGGATATGAGGGTGCTGGACCAACACCCGAACGAGGAGGACGAGAGGTCGGCGGCGGATTTTGCGAAGAAGGTCGTGTCGAAGATCTAATGGGAATTGACGGGGAATCAGTTTAGGCTGGGGGGGTATGGAGGGATTGTTCTGATAAAATCGATTTCGGGGGGTGTTAAAATGGACGATAAGGCGAAAAGGCTCGCCAAGGTTTTGAGGCTGCCGAAGCTGGGACAGGTGGGAATAGTGGTAAAAGATATCGAGAAGACGGCTAAATACTACACAGATACCTTCGGCCTTGGTCCCTGGTTCAGGGCGGGGCTCTCGGACGAGGAGCACAACCAGGGTGAGAAAAAGAGGCTCGATTTTGAAGTCGATTTGGTGATGGCCTTTTCCGGGAAGATCCAGTTCGAGCTGATAAAGCATATTAAGGGCGATCGCAATATCTATCTTGATCACCTCGACAAGTGCGGCGAGGGGCTTCACCACCTCGGCTTTTTTGTCTCCGACTTCGATAGAAAGCTTGAGGCGGTAGATAAGATGGGAATCGGCGTCCTCCAGTCCGGCGTAATCAAGAGCGTGGGGAAGGCCGGAGGGTCGGTGACGAAATACGCCTACCTCGATACTGTGAAGATCGGCGGCATTATCTTCGAGCTGATCCAGACGAAGTTCGTGGGGGTCAACATCAAGATGTCGAGGCTCTGGTTCGAGCTTGGAAGCATCACGGGTGATCTCGAAAAATTGGCGCTTTGAGGAGGCGAGAGGGTAAGGGGGGTTGCTAATATTGTCATCGCGGCGGAGATTTAAATATATTAGATGTTGACAAGCCCCGATATTGGTGCTAAAAATATCAAACTATCGTGTGGGGATGTAGCTCAGTTGGGAGAGCGCAGCGTTCGCAACGCTGAGGTCGTGGGTTCGAATCCCATCATCTCCACCATTTTTTTATCTGCCCCCCGGAAGAATTTACTAAAAAAACAACCGGGCCGCAACACCTAAAGGCCCGCGTGCTTTTCAGCAATTGGATTTTATGTGGCTCTCTTCTTTCCTGTAATCCCCCCGTCGATCCTTATGCGGCGATCTTTTACGGTGGGTGGAGTCTTAGGCTCTTTTCAAGAAGGTATTAAGAAATTTCCTTCGCAATCAAGGTGAGGGAGCGCTGATAATAAGGGCCGGGCCCTATTCCGCGGACAACTCCTCGAGGTAGCGATCGAAGTCGACCTGATCCCCGGTTTTACCGTTGAGCTTCTCGATGGTTAATATTATTTTGTATGCTATCTCCGGAGGTACCGGTTCACCTCGCATCGCCTTGTGTACCATTTCGTATGAGATGTTTCCCAGCTCCTCGATCAGGCCGTTTCTCGATTTTCCGCCTCGAAAGAGGGCCTCTTCGACAACCTCAGGGTTTAATATTTTAAATTTGTCGGGCATATTTCATACCGTTGTACGTGGAGCTTTTTCATCTAATCAGACCCCCGTTAATAATACACACCTTCAAGATCGTCTTACAATGATTCCGTCTATTTCTCTTCCCATCTGAATTCCACCGGCAGATCGCTTTTCGATGTGGATATTACATGATGGGGCTGGGTGATGGCCATGGTTACCATGGCGCCCGGGTCCGGCTCGGTGTAGAGGACTTTGACCACGAACTTTCCCTCCGCCTCGATAATCTCGACTATCTCGACATCGTATCCCCCGGACATCTTGCGTCCCGGAGATACAGCTATCACCATACTTTTTTCAAAGTCCACAGCCGGAGTTTCGGGTGTCGGCGTCTCACCGACGTGGATTTTTTTGAAGAAGGAAGAAAAAGCGTCTGCATCGTAAAAGACAGCCTCCACCTTCTCTTCGATTCCTGGAGCGTAATATCCCTTTGCAAGGGTGGAAAAGGCCATTTCACCGGACGATAAGGCCGCTAATCCGAAAAAGATCAAAAAAATGAAAAATGCTCTTCTAAACATGGTAGATTCCTCCTCGTTTTGATACCCGAATAGTCTTGTTTATTAAAAATATGACCCGTTTTTAAATCGAGTTTTTCTCGCTTCATTAACGAGGTCGCCTAAGATCTCTCTCGAGTTGTATTTATTATCCCCTCAAATTTTTTTATGGTAATGCCCGGTAATGCGGTTAGATTGCTTCTCTCTTCAATATTATAAATACCCCATTTAACTTATTTATTATGTGATTTTGAGCACCATTAAATAGTTTTTTGAAAAGCCTGTCAAAATCGAATGCGAGAGCAGGTGTAATCGGCGGAGGCGAAAAAGAGATTGTTTTAGTGATTTTCAACGGCTTTCTTCGCCGTGATGTAAAGCGCTGCAGAATTTAGATCGTGAGTTTGTTTTTAAATAGACCACATTTTTGAGCGGTGCGAGCTTCGGGTTGTCTACATTTTAGGGGTTAAATAATCCTCCATTCAAAAAAGTGCTTCCACGCAAAATTTTATTGAAAAAGGGACCCTTACAAGATTTATCAGACCCCTTATAATATTTTTTACTACAATTTGCTTATTGTCAACAGATAAAAGAAAATAACTGAAAATTAAGTCGTTAATTGCGTGGTTTGAATCGACCTTAAATTTCTGATTTGAAGGTATGTCTGAAATTGTTGCACTTTTTGAAGTTTTGGGTTGTTAGGCGTTTTCAAGTTTTCGGCGGGAAAGATTTCATTGTCTTTTGAAAGATTTATCGGATACTATTTGCCACTCCTCTGCTTCAGTTAAAATAGCCGCCAAAGGATAACGCCAGGGCCCAAAAAGGCCGGCCGCGGCAGTGTTTAAAATACACCTTTGATGGAATCGCGGATAATGTTTTCTCCCCGTCTCCCCAAAAAAAACATGTCTTGAGAAGATTTCACAACCGGTCGGCCGATGTGCGCGGTAATTGATTAAACCGCGTTCTAAAGGAATCCCTCCAACTCCGTAATTCCGTGGCCAGAGAGATATTTGTAATATTCATACATGGCGGCGAGGGACTGAACCGCCTTTTCCGGCGTCGTGTAGACGACCTCGGAGTAGCCGGTCCTCGACTGGTAGCGCTCTCTCCTCCCCCCGGCGTAGAGGGAGACGTTGATAATCGGCTTTTTGTATTCGTTCATGAGCTCGTTTACCTTGTCCAGGAAATTCCTCTCGATCAGCGCCAGGCGTCCCTGGGCCTGCCGGATGGCGTATTCGAGGTTGTCGAGGTCGGCGGCCGTGGCCGAGGCCGCAAAGGAGCGGATCCCCATGCTCGAGACGCCGACGATCCCGAGGCAGATCACGGCGTCCACGTCGCTGGATGAAGTAACCGCCTCTACGGATTGTACGTAGGCCTCCGGGTTTATCTGTCCCACGAGGTCTACCGGGTTCCTCTTGCTCCAGAATGGGGGGAGTATCTTGTCGAGCTTGCTGATCACCTTTTTCCCGAGCTTGGCCACTTTAAGGCCGTACTCCACCACGTTGTCGGACGTGACCACGCCCCAGCCTCCGCCCAGGGTGATAATTCCCACCCTGTCCCCCTTGGGCAGCGGCAGGTTGTCCAGCGCCATGGAGTAGTCGAGCATATCGGTGGGTGTCTTCGCCTCGATTATTCCCGCCTGCCGAAAGGCGGATGTAATTATCTCGCTGTCTCCGGCGAGCGAGCCGGTGTGGGAGCGGGCGGCGATCCCGCCGGCCTCGGTTCTTCCACCCTTCAGGGCCACGATCGGCTTTCTTTTTGTGGTCTCCATGGCGATCTCCAGAAACTCCTCTCCCTCCTCGACCCCCTCTACATAGAGGAGTATCACTTTGGTGTCCGAATCGTTTGCAAGGTATCTCAGGAAATCCGACTTTTTCAGGATGGCCTCGTTTCCCGATCCGACGAACTTGCCCATGCCGACGCTGTGCATCTCCGCCCATTCGAGCATCTGGTTTCCGAGATTCCCGCTCTGGGACATGAACGAGATATCACCCCGTCGGGGATAGAGGGGGGCGCCGATGGAGAAGAGGCGCCTCTGGGTGCACATTACCCCCATCGTGTTCGGCCCCACCATCGGCATCTTCGCCTCCTCCAGAAGCTCGACAAGCTCCTTTTCCAGCTTTATCCCCTCTTCGTCCGTCTCGGAAAAACCGGAAGTTACCACCACGATCCCGCCGACCTTTTTCTCGATACACTCTTTAACGACGTTGTAGACGGTCTTGGCGGGGGTGGTAATTATGGCGAGGTCCACCTTTCCCGGAACGTCGGAGATGTTTTTGTATGCCTTCCTTCCGTAGATCGTATCGCTCTTCGGATTTATCGGGTAGATCTTTCCGAGGTACCCGCCGACGATCATGTGGGCCGTTATAAACGATCCCCACTTCGCAAAGTTGTTGCTGGCGCCTATGATGGCGACGCTATCCGGGTAAAATATCGGATCGAGCTTTGTTTTATATCCGCTTTTCATTTCTTAATCCCTTCAAGATTTTTTGTATGGTAATATGAAATCGAGATAAAAGCAAACGTTTTTGATAGAATAATAAATATTTTTATTGGGAAGTTTAGGCTTTTACATTTTGGTCGAAGTGTGGCATAATGTAGCCTCGCTTAAATTAAAATTTCTTGACATATTGAATTGAATTATATTAAACTATAGTTTTAACTTAACAATATTGATAGGATCGAAGGGAATAAATAATTGAAAGGTAAAATAGTAATAGATACGGAGGCCTGCAAGGGATGTCTCTTTTGCATAGAAGCGTGTCCAAGGGATATGATTGAAAAATCTGATAAGCTTAATTTGAAGGGGTACTATCCGGCCAGGGTGGTCGACTCCGGAGAGAACAGATGCACCGGATGTGCCCTTTGTGCGGTTGCGTGTCCGGAGGCGGCGATTGAGGTATATCGTGAAGCAAAACAGAGCTGAGATGAAAGAAGAAGCCAAAAACGGCGCCAAGCAGAAGGTCGCCAAGCAAAAGGGCGGCAAAAAGCTGATGAGGGGAAATACGGTTGTGGGGGAGGCCGCGGTGCAGGCCGGATGCACCTGCTATTTCGGCTATCCTATCACCCCCCAGAATCAGCTCCCCGAGTATATGTCCAGGAGGCTTGCCGAGGTCAAAGACGGTATCTTTATCCAATCGGAGAGCGAGGTATCGGCGATAAACATGGTTCTCGGCGCCAGCGTGGCGGGGGCGAGGGTGATGACCTCCTCCTCGAGTCCCGGCATAAGCCTGAAGCAGGAGGGAATCTCCTTTCTCTGCGGGGATGAGCTTCCGGCCGTCATCGTAAACATGGTGAGGGGAGGCCCCGGACTCGGGAACATATCTCCCGCCCAGTCCGACTATTTCCAGTCGACCAGGGGCGGCGGTCACGGCGACTACCGGGTGGTCGTTTTGGCGCCCGCCTCCTGCCAGGAGCTGGCCGATCTGACCATGGAGGCCTTCGATATCGCCGACTACTATCGCAATCCGGTTCTCATCTTGGCCGACGGGATGCTGGGTCAGATGATGGAGCCGGTGACGTTCGACAATTACAAGTCGAGGAAGCTCCCGAAAAAGGATTACACGATAACCGGGGCCAAGGGAAGGCCGTCGAGGATCGTCCGCTCCCTGATATTGAATACCAAGGAGATGGAAGAGCACAACTGGAAGCTGATACGTAAATACCAGATGATCACGAAGAGGGAGATCAAGTGCGAAGAGTTCATGATGGAAGACGCAAAACTTGTGGTTGTCGCCTACGGCACGGCCGCGAGGATCGCAAAGGGGGGCGTAAAGAGGGCGAGAAACGAGGGGCTGAAGGTCGGGCTGATACGCCCCATAACCCTCTGGCCGTATCCCTCCGAGGTTATAAAGAAGTGGGCGAAGACGGTCCCCCTCTTCTTCGTCTTCGAGATGAGCGCCGGCCAGATGGTAGAAGACGTGGAGCTCTCCCTGAATGGAGCGTCGGAGGTCTATTTCTACGGGAGGCCCGGCGGCGTGGTGCCCACCCCCGTGGAGCTTTCAAGGATAATTTCACGCCAATATTTACAGAAGGGATTATAGAGAGATGAAAAAGGTTTATTCCCGGCCGAAATATTTGAAGAGGGCCCCGATGCACTACTGTCCGGGGTGCGGGCACAGCATCGTGACCAAGCTCATTGCGGAGATCGTAGACGAGATGGACCTCGCCGAGAAGGCCGTCTGCATTCCGCCCGCGGGATGCGCCGTCTTGACGTATAACTACCTCGATATCGACTCGGTGGAATCCGCCCACGGCAGGGGCGGCGCGATGGCTACCGCCATGAAGCGGGTCCTTCCCGACAGCCTGATTTTTACGTATCAGGGTGACGGGGATCTCGCGGCAATCGGCACGGCGGAGACCATCCACGCGGCAAACCGCGGCGAGCGGTTCACGACGATCTTCATAAACAACGCGGTCTACGGCATGACCGGAGGGCAGATGGCGCCGACAACGCTCTTCAAGCAGAAGACCACCACGTCCCCCTTCGGCAGGGATATGAGGAGGGAGGGGGCGCCGATAAAGATCAGCGAGATGCTGACCATCCTCGAAGGCGTCGCGTATATCGAGCGCACCACGGTAAACAGCGTCTCCGCTATAAAGAAGACCAAAAAAGCCATCAAGAAGGCCTTCAAGGTACAGATGGATGACCTCGGCTTCTCGCTCGTGGAGGTTCTATCCCCATGCCCGACAAACTGGAAGATGGGCCCCCTCGATGCCTGCAGGTGGATAGACGATGTGATGTCGAAGGAGTATCCGCTGGGGGTCATCAAGGATATCACGGAAAAGGAAGGTATAAGAGAGGCCGTAAATGCAGATTAAGACCATATTTGCCGGATTCGGAGGCCAAGGGGTCCTTATGATGGGATATGTCTTTGCGGTGTCCGCCATGAGGGAAGACAAGGTGGTGACGTACCTCCCCTCCTACGGGGCGGAGGTCAGGGGGGGAACCGCAAACTGCACGGTGGCCCTCTCGGACGAGGAGATAGCATCCCCTATCGCATCCTCCCCGGAGTTTATCGTCGTTATGAACAAGCCGTCCCTCCACAGCTTCCAGAACAGGGTCCAGACGGGGGGAATCCTGTTTCTCAATTCCACGATGATAGACGAAGTCCCCAGCAGGGGGGACATCGAATATGTCCTGGTCGATGCGGGAAATATAGCGGAGGGGATCGGTGACATGAGAACCGCAAATATGGTGATGCTGGGGGCCTTTATAAAAAAGGGGAATCTGGTTGCGGTCGATGCGGCCCTCGGCGGCCTGGGGGAAATATTCGAGGGGAAGGATAAGGTTATAGAGATGAATTCAAAGGCGCTGATGTTGGGGTACGAATCTTTACAGTAAAGAGTAATTGAACAGTATAAGGGGTTTTGTAGAATGCGGATAAAGCAGATTTCAGTGGTTCTGGAGAACATTCCGGGTAAGCTTTCGGATATATCGGACGTCCTGGGGGGAGAGGGGATAAATATCAGGGCGATAACCGTCGCGGACACATCCGACCTTACAACTATAAGGATGGTTGTCGATGATCCCAAAAAGGCGATTCTGGTCCTCGAGGGGAAGAATTACGAGGTCAGGCAGAGGGACGTCCTGGCGGTGGAGACCCCGGACCACCCGGGGGGATTGAACGCCGTGCTTAAACCGTTAAAAGAGGGGCATATCAACGTCCACTATCTGTATCCCTATATAGGGCGTATCGGGGATAACGCGATTCTGATCGTGGGGGTGGACAAGCTGGACGAGGCTATCGATACGATGAAGAAGAACTGGGTCCATCTGATATCGGAGAGCAAGCTTTCTTCCCTGTAATATTCTCATAAAGGGCGGTAAAGGCGTGCGAATTCTTTTGCTTGACAACTTTTTTAATCAACGTTATTCTATAAAACAGCCATAAAAACTTTCGGTAATCGATATTCAAGACCCTAAACGGACTAAAAGTTTTTTGGACGAATTCTCCACGTTTTGAGGCCTTGGAAGCTTAGGGGCGGATCGAGTACGATGGGGGGTAAGGGGGAGACCTGTTAATTCGGCTCTTCCGGTTAATCGGTATGTGGGGCAAAGAGGGGGCGGCTTTTCAATTTTAGGGGCTATGTTTACTGTATGCGGTTGTAGAAAATATCCGCGCATCCTTCGGCCGCTCTAAACGTGATATGATAAACGATTTACTACAATTTGACGATTTAATACAATTTGAATATATCCTTTATAAATCGTGTTTATGGAGGTGATATGAATATACTTGAAAAAATAGCAGGACTTTTACTGAAGCCGAGGGATACTCTTAATCTGCTCAAAGATGAATCTACCGCCCTTATGCAGCCTCTGATCTATCTTTGCATACTCGCCCTCATACCCTTTATGGCGACGTTTATCGGATATGCGGCCGTCGGTTTTTCTGGCGGGCCGGAGGGAAATATCAGGGTGTCGGTCAGCTACACACTGATACATGTGGTGGTACAGTACATTTTGACCGTGGGGGGAGTTTTCATCTTTGCCTTCATCGTGAACCTATTGGCCCCAAGGATGGGCGGAAAGGAAGACTACCTTCAGGCGTTCAAGACCGTCGTCTATGCCTGTACCCCTTCCCTCATAGGCGGGATTTTGTCGATCCATCCCAGGCTGTCCCTGATGGTATCGATGGGGGGATTTGTCCTCGGACTGATTATCGCCCTCTACGGACTTTATATTCTCTATCAGGCACTTTCCGTCTTGATGGAGTGTCCTAAAACGACGATTATGACCTATACGGTAACATCCGCTATCGGGGGAATCGTTGTCTGGGGAGTCCTGAATATAATAAACAATGTAATTGCCAAAAGTATCGTTCAAGACACCATAAGCGGTATGTTTTAATGTAAATACAAAAACCATACCGATTTGGTTTCTTTTGGGGGGGATTGCCTTGGGTCGCACCGGTAGGGCGGGGAAGGGAAGCCGCTCTGTTTAGCCTAATTTGGATGGAGTATGGGAAAAATAATAGAGACTCTTATATATCCCGTAAGCGGGGTGAAACAGTTATTGAGGTTCTTTTTGGGATGCGCCATAAACTACGTTCCCCTCTTCGGTAATGTCGTGGCGGCCGGCTATGCAATGAGGGGGATGAGGGAGATAACAGTTGGGAAGAAGGGAATGCCCCTCTGGAACGATTTTATAGGATTGTTTTTGTCCGGGGGAAAGTTCATCCTGGCGTTTATGGTCTACGGAATCCCCTTCTTTGTGCCCTTTTCGATCGGTATGTTTCTATTTGTAATAATAAAATCGGCGTGGGCCGTGGTGTTGGGTTTCTTCATCGTAATGATCGGCGCCATCCTGGCTTTTTCGTCCGCCTATATATTCCCGATGGCGGTAATCTATATGCTGAAATGCGACGAGAGGTTGAAAACGATATTTTCGTTTTCCGAGGTCCTCCTCAACATCAGAAAGGCCGTAAAGACCTATACGATAAATGTGCTCGTTGTCTGGCTGATTAGCCTCGTATTTTTCTATATCTGTTACATGCTCATGTCGCTCAAATTTGGTTATCTCCTCGTTATGGTTCCTCTGTTTTATCTCCTCCTCGTGGTTACTTACATCCTCGGGAAGCTGGGGGCGGATTTGGGCGACGTCGTGATAGACAGGGTGAACATAGTCGAGGGGGATTTGAAGGGGTAAAACATAATCTTGACAAAATAGTAAAATTATTATAATTTATACTGGGGTTTTATGTCATAAGGCTTAAATAGACGGCTGCTGAATGATGAATGGCACTTTCATCTATCGGCATATAGATATAGGGGGTAGATGCAGGGGGCGCGGATTCATCGAGTGCCCGGCGGATAAAAATTGCAATTTGGGATGATATTTTGTTTGAAGCGATATCGGAAAAATTCGACGGTCTCTTTTCCAAGATAAGGGGGAGCGCAAAACTCACCGAGGACAATATCTCCGGTGCGTTAAAGGGTATCCGCATGGCGCTGCTCGAGGCGGACGTCAACTACAAGGTGGTCAAGACGTTCATAAAGAGCGTCGAGGAGAGGGCGCTGGGAAAGGATGTAGTAAAGAAGGTCACGCCGGGACAGCAGTTCATCAAGATAGTACACGACGAGATGGTGGAGCTTTTAGGGGGGGACGGCGTTCGGCTCAAGCTCTCCGGGAGCACTCCGGTTCCGATTATGATGGTGGGCCTAATGGGATCTGGAAAGACCACCAGCGCGGGAAAGCTCGGGCTCTATCTGAAGGGTAGGGGGAAGAGGACCCTCCTTGTGCCCGCCGACACGAGGCGTCCGGCGGCAAAAGAGCAGCTGGTCTCACTGGGGGGGAGGATCGGCGTCGAGGTCTTCGATGGAGGCGGCGTTGACGACCCGGTTCGGATATGCGTAGATGCCTACTCCTACGCCGTAAAGAACGCCGTCGGCTCTGTCATCATGGATACGGCGGGGAGGCTTCATGTAGATGACGAGCTGATGGAGGAGCTTGAGCGGATAAAGGGTGCGGTAAATCCGGGGGAGATACTCCTCGTTGCAGACGCCATGTCGGGCCAGGATGCGGTGAATGTGGCCGAGAAATTCCACGAGACCCTGGGGCTCACCGGAATTATGCTGACGAAGCTCGACGGAGACGCCAGGGGCGGCGCCGCGATTTCTATCAAGGCGGTTTCGGGAGCGCCCATTAAGTTTGTGGGCGTGGGCGAGAATCCCGAGGATATCATCCCCTTCGAGCCGGAGAGGATGGCCGGAAGGATCCTCGGTATGGGCGATGTGGTGACGCTTGTGGAGAAGGCCCAGGAGGTGGTGGATCAAAAAAGCGCGAAGGAGCTGGAAAAGAAGATAAAGAAGGGAAGTTTTACCCTCGATGACTTCCTGGATCAGATAAAGAGCATCAAGAAGATGGGCGCAATCGAGGGGCTTGTCGGTATGATCCCCGGGATGAAGGGGATGGCCGGTTCCGTGAATTTTCGTGAGGCGGAGGATGAGCTGAGAAAGGTCGAGGCGATAATCAACTCGATGACGAGAAAAGAGAGGGAGAACCACCTGATTGTGAACGGCAGCAGAAGAAAGCGCATAGCGAAGGGAAGCGGAACCAGGGTCGAGGACGTAAATAGGTTATTGAAGAGGTACGCGACGGTCAAAAAGATGATGAAGAAAATTTCCAAGGGTGGATTTAAAAACCTTGGGAAGGGCGGGTTGCCCTTCCAAATGTAAGGGGGTGAAAACAAAAAAATGCCTGTGAAGATCAGACTGCAGAGAATTGGAGCAAAAAAGAAACCGTTTTATAGAATAGTTGTGGCAAACAGCGAGTCGCCGAGAAACGGACGTTTTATCGAGAACGTTGGAACTTATAATACCTTGACCGAGCCGTCCGCGGTGACGCTGAAGGAGGACAAGATCAGGGAGTGGCTGGAGAAAGGCGCCAAACCAACGAAGATAGTAAGTGAGATATTGAAGCGTCAGGGAGTAACTTTAGAGAAAGGAGAAGCTTAGCAGTTAGTAAATCTAAAATTATGATGGATAAAAGCACGAGGTGAATTGGATGAAAGAGTTAATAAAATATATTGCACAGGCCCTCGTTGACAATCCTGATCAGGTCGAGGTTACAGAAGTCGAGGGAGAGCAGACATCCGTTATCGAGTTGAAGGTTGCAAAGGAGGATCTGGGTAAGGTAATAGGGAAACAGGGAAGGACGGCCCGGGCCATGAGAACTATCCTCTCTGCGGCGTCCACTAAAATCAGGAAAAGGTCGGTATTAGAAATTATCGAGTAGAATGTCAAGGGATATTGTTTTCGGTGAAGTAGTAAAGCCACACGGTGTAAAAGGTGCGCTGAAGGTCAGGAGCTATGCGGAGTCCCCGGAGAGCTATCTTCGGATAAAAAAGATCACCCTTCTTCTTGGAAAAAGCGGGGATTCGGATGAGGCGAGTGTTGGAACCGTCTTTACCGTCCTGAAGGCCAGTGGAATGGGGGGAAAGGTCATCCTGAAGCTTCAAGGTCTCGATTCGAGAGAAGAGGCCGAGGCCCTTGTGGGATCGGTTATCACCGTCAAGAGGGAAGACCTTCCCGAGACGGACGATGATGAATATTACTGGGACGACCTGATCGGAATGGAAGTGTACAATGTTTCGGGGGAATATTTAGGAATTATAAAAAAAATTCTCCAGACGGGATCAAATGACGTTTATATTGTGGGGGGGAAGGGAGATGAGGGCGAGGGAGAGATATTGGTCCCCGGAACACACGATGCGGTTCGAGAGGTGGATGTATCCGAAAGAAGGATGATTATTGAACCCGATTTCGGGCCGGTTTTCAATGTTAAAGATTGATGTACTGACCCTGTTTCCCGAATATTTCGATTCCCCTCTAAAGACCGGTATTATAAAAAAAGCCCTGGACGAAGGACTGATATCGGTAAACCCGATCGATCTGAGAGGGTTCACGACGGACCGCCACAAGACGGCGGACGACGCGCCTTTTGGCGGCGGGGCGGGGATGGTAATGAAGCCGGAGCCGATTTTCAAAGCGGTAAGGCACATCCAGGCGAGGGAAGATAAGCCGAGGATAATCCTCCTGACGCCCCAGGGGAGAAGGTTTTCCGATCGGGAGGCCAAAAGCCTCAAAAAAATCGGGAGATTCGTCCTCATCTGCGGCCGATACGAGGGGGTCGACGAGAGGGTGTCGGAAGGGCTCGTGGACGACGAAATATCGATCGGGGACTATATACTTTCGGGGGGAGAGGTTGCGGCCCTCGTTGTTATAGAGGCCGTGGCGAGGTTGATCGAGGGGGTCGTCGGGAAGCGGGAATCGGTGGAAGAAGACAGCTTCTCCAACTCGCTCCTCAAGTATCCCCAGTACACCAGGCCGAGAAAGTACCTCGGAATGGAGGTGCCGGAGATACTGCTGTCCGGCGACCATGAGAAGATCGCCGAGTGGCGGCTCGTTCAGTCGATCAAGAGGACGCTCCTAAGGAGGCCGGATATTATTGAGGGCAAAGAGCTGAGCGAAAAGGAGAGGCAGATCATAGAGGAGGTCACCGGGGGAAGGTCGCCCAAGGAAAGCTAGGGGGGTGCCGAATGGGGGGATGGATGGGGGGGGAATTGATGAGGGGGAATGCTGGTAGGGGCGACTGCCGGGCATAGGGAGGGACGCGGATTTGGGAGAGGTATTTGTAGGACTCGTTCACTACCCGGTGCTGAACAAGAACGGAAGGGTGGTGGCCACATCGGTTACGAACCTCGATATACACGATATAGCCAGGGCCTCCAGAACCTACGGGGTGTCGAGATTTTTTATAATAAATCCGATGCAGACCCAGAAGAGGCTCGTTGAGAGGATCGTGGAATATTGGTGTGAGGGGGGCGGGAGGTCCTACAATCCCCTAAGGGGCGAGGCTCTCAAAAATATCGAGGTTGTGGACGACCTCGATTCGGCCGTCGGAGAGATAACCAGGATCACGGGGGCGGAGCCGGTAATTGTGGGGACTTGGGCGGGTCACGATGGGGAATCTCTCACGCCCGGTGAGTTGAGCGAAAGGCTTAAAAGGGACGGCAGTCCATATCTGATACTTTTCGGTACGGGCTGGGGGATGACCGAGCCGATAAAGGAAATGTGTAAATACGTGGTGGAGCCGATAAGGGGAGTTGGTGAGTATAATCACCTCTCCGTCCGCTCGGCGGCCGCTATTATTCTCGACAGGATTAGAGGTAGAACAGAGCAATAGGGGAGTTATCGATGTTGCAGATAGAAATGCTGGAAAAAGAGCAGATGCGTGCCGACCTTCCGTCCTTCAAGGCGGGGGATACGGTCAAGGTCCATGTGAAAATCAAGGAGGGTGAGAAGGAGAGGATACAGGTCTTCGAGGGGACGGTGATAAGGAAGAGAAAGGGCAACAGCCGCGCCAGTTTTACGGTAAGGAAGATATCTTACGGCGTCGGCGTTGAGAGGATATTTCCCCTTCATTCCCCCCTGATTGACAAGATAGAGATAGTTCAGCGCGGCAGGGTGAGGAGAGCGAGACTTTACTACTTGAGGAAGAGAAGGGGTAAAGCGGCGAGGATTAAGGAGCTCAGGAAGTTCTGATCCGCTTGAAGATATTCCAGTAGGTGGAGGGCGTCTCCGTGATCATCATGGATCTCGTGGTTTCCGGCGTCGGGAAATTTTCCAAGCCCGTAAAATTCACGTTCCACAAAGGGTACAACGTTATCTACGGCCTCAACGAGAGCGGAAAGAGCACATTCGCAAGGGCCATCATGGCGGTCCTGTTTCCGGACGTCTACTCGAATGTGCCCGATTTCATCAACTGGCAGCTCGAGGGGGCTTCCCGTTGTTATCTCACCATCTCCGAGGGGAACGAGATATACAGGCTCGTCAGGGATTTCTCCCAGAAGCTGTCGAACTTGAGCAGGTACATCAAGGACAAGAAGGTCTTTGCCCTTATCACGAAGGACGAGCGGGAGATATCGGAGTTCATCACAAACACGTTGAAGATCGCCGACGAGGAGATATATTCCGGCGCCTTCTTTTCCGATGCGGCGAACCTCCCTTCCACAAGCCCCCTTGGATACATGGGGGCCGCCCCCAAGCCCGTAAAGTCACAATCCACTTCGGAGGACGACCTCGATTTTGAAGGCCAGGATCCAACCGCCTTGAAGGAGAGACTCGAAACCTTGAAGGGGGAGATGGCCAGGGCCGAGGAGATGTTGGAGATAGAGACCGCCTTTGACCAGGAGCAGTCCAACCTCTACGAAATACAGTCGCAGATCAAGGATATTCGACAGCTGGAGAAGGAGATAGAGGAGACCAGCGACTTTATCAACAGGTTCAAGGCCTTTGGGGAGGTCGAGGGCGTAATAAGCAGGGTTGACAGATATACGGAGTCGGAGAGGCGCCTCGAACATACGATAAACGAGCTGAAGAGCAAAAAGGGGCAGGCCGAAGCGGAGCTTATAAATGCCAAATTGCCCTCTATAACGGAGCACAAGCTCTTCTTCCCGGGGATCGGGATTGCCGTTCTGGGCATCGTCCTCAAGCTACCCGTGGCCCAAAATATCCTTGGGAGGTTCATCTCCAACAGTACAATCGAAAGTATCTCCAAGCTGGCGGTGTTGATTATGCTCGTGGGCCTCGGCATGGCCGGCTGGACCCTCTGGCAGTTCATCAGCGCCTTCAGCTACCAAAACAAGCTTAGATCCGTCGTAAACGAATCGGACGACGAGATAAAACAGGTCACCGCCCGACACAATACGGAGATACGGGAGATGAGGGAGCTAATGAAGTCTCTCGGTGCCGATAACATCGAGGCTCTCAGGACCAAAGTCAAGAGCTATAAGGAGTCGGAGTTAAAGAGGGATACCATGGGAAAGAAGCTGGTCCAGATGAAGGAGGAGAGGGGCTACGATAAGTTGATAGAAGAGGAAAATGCGGTAAAGGGCAGGGTGGACGAGCTTCAGCAGAAGCTTGAGGGTATGCATGGATTGGGCTTTACGCCCCAGGAGATGAAGACCGAGATAGGGAAAATAGAGAAATATCTGGCAAAGAGGGGTGTGAGGTTCGATCGATACGATGAGGGAAAGGCGGGTTCGTCAAAGTCGGGAGGCGGTGGGGGAAGGAAGCCGTCCCGCTTCCCGGACGATCACTTTGCCAGATCGCTCGCCATCGCAACGGAGCTGGTTCAGAAGGGACAGATGGAGCCCCTGAGCGAGCTGCAGAAGATCTTTGACAAGTACATACAGGTCTTGACAAACAAGAATTACGCCAGGGCGACCTTCAGCAGAGATGGTGTAATCAAGTTTTTCAAGTCGGACAACCTGATGAGGGTGGGAATGGAAAGCATGTCCCTTGCCACAAAGGACACCGTCTATTTCGCCCTGAAGCTCGCCCTGATCGATTCCATCCTCAAGAGAAGGTCCATCCCGATAATCATGGACGATCCGTTCATTCTCTTTGACGACCAGAGGATAGCCGCCGTGACCTCCATCCTGAAGGAGCTGTCATCAAAGGCGCAGGTGATCCTCTTGACCTCTAAGAAGGCGGCGGCCCAGGGAGCGGACCGCTCCTTTCAGATCAAGTAGGCGGCCTGCCCGAGATTTTCTCATCCTTCATCCGTATTTTTGAAAAAGGCATCGGCTTTATATGGATTGTTTTAGGCAATTCTAAAAAAACGTAAATAAGATAATTCAGACAGCTGAAAAAAGATGCTCTTTAAATTCGACGAACATCTCTATTCCAACAACGTAAATCTCATATGCGGCGTTGACGAGGCGGGCCGGGGGCCGCTGGCGGGGCCCGTGGTGGCCGCGGCTGTGGTCCTCCCCAGGGGGGTAAGGATCGAGGGCCTTCGCGACTCCAAAATGCTAACCGAAAAGAGGCGCTTTCAGCTCTACGACGAGATAACGAAGGCAGCCCTGGCATGGGCGACGGGTCAAGCGGGTCCTGGGAAGGTCGACGAGATCAATGTTCTTAACGCCACCCTGCTCGCTATGAGGGAGGCGGTTTTGAAGATAAAGGACGAGTTCGACCTGATGATCGTCGATGGCAGAAACGAGGTCCCGGTCAAGACGGAGCAGAGGCCCATCGTCAAGGGCGATACGCTGTCCGCTCACATCGCGGCGGCGTCCGTTCTGGCCAAGGTTACAAGGGATAAAATCATGATCGATTACCACGGTGAGTACCCGGAGTACAACTTCATAAGGAACAAGGGGTACGGCACGAGGGAGCATAAGGAGATGCTCCTGGAGCACGGTCCGACCCCTATCCACAGGAAGACGTTTTCCGGGGTGAGGGAGGTGGTCGTTGTATAAGGTCTTGAGAGGGAGGGAGGGGGAGCGGCTCGCGAGAAAAAGACTCGAAAAGCTGGGATACAGGATCCTCGAGACCAACTACAGGACCGGTGAGGGCGAGATCGACATCGTGGCGATGGAGGGGGACACGGTCGTATTCGTCGAGGTAAAGACGAGGAGCAGGGGGGGCCTTACAGGGGCCCTTGAGGCTGTCGATTCAAGAAAGATCAAGAAGATCTCGGAGGCCGCCCTTCAATACATCACGGAAAAAGGTCTCCACCAAATGACCGTTCGTTTCGACGTGGTGGCGGTCGATATGAGCCGGTTCAGGCCAAAAATAACCGTAATCAAGAACGCCTTCGAGTCGGCGATTTGATACGGGGGGGCCGAGAGACTGTTATAGTATTATAGTTATAGTTATAGTTATAGGGAGGGGGGAGCCTGGAAAAAGATCGGTCATTCCATGCCGTCCGCTTCCCTCTTGATTATATTGTAAAACTCCTCCGACGAGAATTCATCCACGGCCATGTTCAGCGCCTTCGTGAGCGCCTCTCTGATAACTGTTTCATAATCTGATTTAAGTTCAAACCAACTAACGTTTGTTTCCTCACTTGAAAAATCCTTTTGCCATAGGATCTTTAACGTTGCGCTGTCCAGAACCCTGATTCTTATTGTCAGATCCTGCCAGACCGCCATATAGATATCCAGCCAAAAATCTAATACTTCACCTTCAATAATTACGTCATATTTTGATGAAGCGTCTTCCGGAAGTGTGGTGACCGTTGAAACCTCGTATCCTGTCTTTTTTAAAACATCTGCGAAATAGCCGGTTATTATCTCCTCGATCTCGCCATCGCTGTCCACCCAGCCTAATACCATACCGTAGGTGTTTCTCTTGTTTCCAATGTGCTCCCGGTGGCCCTCCTCCCTCTTGTCGGCGAAGGTTGTGACGGCGACCTTCCCCTCCCTTTTGACGGATGTCTTCTTCAAGGGTTCATGCTCTACCTTGACCACGGTCGCCCCGATTGCGCAGCCCGAGGCAAGCATTAACAGGACGGCCAGAATGGCCAGAATAAATAGTCTGGATAAATTCATTGTTTAAATCCTCCCTTTACTATTGTATAATAAAAATTTATAAAGAATCCTCCCGTTTGAATATGTTGTTATCGCTGGCAAAAAAAACCAGACTTTTTAATACAAATTCACGTGACCAAGTAGGTCGAAGCGATGAATAGAAGACAACTTTTATGCCATCTCGATTCAAATCTCAAGATTACCCGGCTCATTGCCGACAGCTTTGGCATCTCTCAATAATTGATCTTTTAAAAATGGCATAACTCCTGATGAAGATGGTTAAGCACACCCACGGCGCGCCCTTAAACGCCTCAAGTCCCGCCGTAGCCGATCTTGACCTTTCCCCCCTCCACGATTACGGGAACCTGCCTGACCCCCTTGCTGTGAACGAGCATTTCGTCAAGCTTTGCCCCGTCGCTCTTAACGTCGTAGTATTCAGCCCCGTCACCGTAGACCGACCTGGCCTTGTCGGTGTAGGGTCATCCACCCTTTCCGTATATCTTGACCTTATCGCCCATGTTTTGGCCTCCAAAATGTATGAATACCTCTTTACAGATTTCAATATTCCACAGATTTAGTGTCTTGTCAAATAAATTCAAAATAAGTTAGAATCTTTACATCTTGTTTTTAATATCGAATATTTGATAGAATGGGCGTTAAACAAATTGAGGGGAGACAGTCTTGGAGAAACCGCTTAAAGACATCAGGGTGGTCGATCTCACCCGGATACTCGCGGGGCCCTACTGCACGATGATCTTGAAAAACCTCGGGGCGGAGGTAATCAAGTTGGAGCGCCCGGCCGTTGGGGACGATGCAAGGCAGATCGGCCCCTTCAGGGACGACGACCGGAAGAGGTCCGCCTACTTTATGAGTCTCAACGCCGGCAAGAGGTCGATCTCGGTCGATCTAAAGGCGGAGGAGGGGAGGGCCATCCTTAAAAGATTGATAGAGAGATCTGACGTTCTCGTGGAGAATTACCGCCCCGGGACGCTCGCGGGACTTGGCTTTTCGGAAAAAGACATTTTAAAGATCAATCCGGAGATCGTCTACGCCAGCGTCAGCGGGTTCGGCCACACCGGCCCCGACTCCGACAAGTGCGCCTACGACATGATCGTGCAGGCCCTCTCCGGGATAATCTCGATTACGGGAACGGAGGGGGGAGAGACCGTCAGGGTGGGGACTTCGGTCGCGGATATCTTCGCCGGGATGTTTGCTGCAATAGGCATCCTGACATCTCTCTATCGGAGGAGCAGTACCGACGCCGGGGCGAGGGTGGACGTCGCCATGCTCGACGGCACCGTCGCCGTCCTCGAAAACGCGATTGCGAGATACCAGACGGAAGGGGAGATACCGGCCCCGATGGGAAAAAGGCACCCGTCGATCACCCCCTTCGGCGGCTATAAGACCGGGGATTCGGAGATTATCATCGCCGTGGGAAACGACAAGCTCTTCGAGACCTTCTGCGACGTGATCGATACGCCGGAGTTGGTGGAGGACGGGAGGTTTTCGACGAACGAGTTAAGGACCAAAAACGTGTCGGAGCTTACCGAGCTAATAAACTCCGCCCTCTCCGTCAACACAACGGA
>Ga0180431_10003404_pt1 | contig 20539 bp, 17 predicted proteins | sample SS_ome_11_FD_132459 | JGI IMG/M metagenome (GOLD analysis project Ga0180431, IMG submission 132459) | Hypersaline lake sediment archaeal communities from the Salton Sea, California, USA - SS_1_MS_1 metaG | ecosystem: Environmental > Aquatic > Non-marine Saline and Alkaline > Hypersaline >...
GCCGCCATCTTGAGTGACGGCTGGGATGATTTCTGGTCCGACTTTCATCCACCGCCCAGACAGTACCGGCGTAAAGAGGTGCCGGTGGTGGCTTGAATTCCGACGATCAATCGTCGCTCCCGCCGGGCTCACCCTCCATTTGCCCGAACCCCTGAGAGAGCGAGCCCTGCAGGATGCACTGGCTGCGACGCGGCAGATTGGGGATGATGATACGCAGGCGCGGGCGCTGGCCGGTCTGGCCTCCCACCTGGCCCAACCTCTGCTGTCGAATGTGCTGGCCACCGCGCGCCAGATCGAGGATGAGTATGCCCGGGCGGAGGCGTTGACCGGTCTGGCCCCCCACCTGCCTGATGCCCTCCTGTTCCGGGCGCTGGCCACCGCGCGCCAGATCGAGGATGAGTATGCCCGGGCAGAGGCACTGGCCGGTCTGGCCCCCCACCTGCCTGATGCCCTCCTGTTCCGGGCGCTGGTGGCCGTACGCGAGATAGGGCAGGAGTATGCCCGGGCGGAGGCGCTAGCCCGGCTGGCCCCTCGACTGGGCGAGTTGGGCCATTGTGAGGAGGCGCTGACGGCGGCGGGCCAGATTCGATGGACAGATGCCCGAGGCGAGGCGCTGACCGGATTGGCCCCCCATCTGCCTGAACCTAAGAGAGAGCAGGTCCTGCAGGAGGCCCTGGCCACAGCGCGCCAGATTGAGGATAACGACACGCGGGCGCGGGTGTTGACCAGGCTGGCCTTCTTCTTGGCGGAATCTCTGAAAGAACAGGCCCTGCAGGAGGCACTGGCCACAGCGCGTAAGATCGGGGATGAGGATGCTCGGTCCGTTACGCTCACTTGGTTCGTCCCCCAGCTGGCCGGGTTGGGCCACCAAGATGAGGCGCTAGCGGCGGCGAAGCTAATTCGGCAGGAGGACGCCCGAGTCGAGGCGCTGGCCCAACTAGTCCCTCACATTCCTCAACCCCTGAAGGGGCAGACCCTGCGAGAGGCGCTGGTCACCGCCCTTGAGATTGAGGATGAGGGTGCCCGGGCCGAGGCATTGGCCCGGCTGGCCTCCCACCTGCCCGATATGCTGCTGCGAGCCGCACTGGCGGCCACGCGCGAGATGGAGCAGGAGCATGCCCGGGCCAAGGCGCTGGGCAGGCTAGCCAGCCAGTGGGACACCTTGCCCCGCCCGATCATTGCTCGCCTCTGGCTCGAAGAACAGGATGGCGTCCCCCTCCTCCGCTTCCTGGCCCGCCGTTCCCGCTCCCATCTGCTCGCCGATCTCCGCGCCCTCGTGCCTGTCCTGACTGCGCTCGGCGGCGAAGCAGCCATCGCCGAGACCTTCCGCGCCATCCAGGACGTCGGCCGCTGGTGGCCGTAGGGTCGAACGCTGAACCCGCTGAGAGGCGCTGAGGGTGGTGTTTCCGGTTCGCAGCGCTGTCTGCCCCAGTGGTATCCAGGATTGCCTTCAGATAGGATCTATAGTCCCGGGGCGTATTGCACTTCCGCCAGAACGTAGGGGCGCAATCGGGGCTTGAGCGTCTTTTCCAGGACCAGGTCTACCTCGCACTGGAACAGGTCCTCCAGGAGGAACTTGACGTCCATGTACACGTCAAAGGAGGAGTTTTCCAGGGTAACCAGGAGATCTATATCGCTACCGGGCGTGGGATTCCCCCGCAGATAAGAGCCAAAGAGGCCGATCTTGCGGACTCCCATCGCGCGCAGCTCGTCGCGGTGCTTGGCCAGAACGTCCAGGATCCCCTGAGCCGCCCACTTGTCCGGGGTGTCAGTGCGCAGGCCAGCCATCTTTCCAGGATGTCCATCAGAAGCACCAAGGGGTGTGTCTTGGGAAAATCGAGTTGGATCAAGCCCATCTTTCATAGATCGCTCGCCCTTCCCTCATCGCCGGACGCAGGATTGTGCCCACTTTTCCGCCATGTCGTGCCACGTCCTCCTGTGCGGCCACGACGACGTCCACTGGCAGTGGAATACCATGAAGGTGGCGGTAGATTCCCCGGGCCAGGGCCCGCCGGTGGACCGGCCCCTCCGCGATGACCAGCAGATCGACGTCGCTATCTGGCCCCATTTCCTCGCGGGCCGCCGAACCGAACAGCAACCCGACACTACAACGGATCAAGAAACCAACGGATTCCCCCCTCCCCTCCTATCCGTTCCATTCTAAATCCGTTGTAGTCTCATCCCCAATCCGTTGTAGTCCTCCCCCTCCGCCGCTCCCCCACCTCCTCCACGTACGCCAGCGACTGGTGCCGGAAGTAGGTATCGTACAGCTCCGCGTAATGCCCGCCGCGCGCCATCAGCGTCTCGTGGCTCCCCTCCTCGATGATGCGCCCCTCGCGCAGGACGATGATGCGGTCGAGAGCCGGTGCGCGATCAGGATCGAGGTGCTGCGCCGCAGGATCAGATCCATCGCCTCCTGGATCTGCGTCTCGGTAAAGGGGTCGATGCTGGCTGTCGCCTCGTCCAGGATAAAGATGGCCGGCGCCTGCACCAGCACGCGCACCAGCGCCACCAACTGCCGCTGGCCCATCGAGAGCCGCCCGCCCCGCTCGCCCACGTCGGTCTGCAAGCCCTGCGGCAGCGTCTCCAGCCACTCGCCCCCGCCGATCTGCCGCGCGACGCCCTCGATCTCGGCGTTGCTCAGGCCGGCGTTGGCGTAGCGGACGTTTTCGGCGACCGTCCCGGAAAAGAGGAACGGCATCTGCGAGACGATGCCCAACTGGCGGCGGTACCCTTGCAGGTCCAGCGTGCGGACGTCCTGTCCGTCGACCGTGATCCGCCCCTCCTGGAACTCGTAGAAGCGGGCGATCAGCCGGGCGATGCTCGACTTGCCCGCGCCCGTGTGCCCCACCAGCGCCACGCTCTCCCCCGGCGCGATGTGCAGCGAGAATTCGTCCAGCACCCGCCCTCGATGCGGCAGCGTACCGGAAGTTCCGCCCCACCAGCTTGCGGTCGGTGTACTCGCGGTCGTAGGCTTCGGTGTTTAGGCCGTGGAAGATGGACGTGGGTGCTCCTGGGAGGTGGTAGACAGTGGGCAGTAGACGGTAGACGGGGGGGAGGGAGGCTCTCGTTTATGGATCTGCGCGCGCGACGGGTGGAGCGAGTGGAGACGGTGTCATTTTACCAGTGGGTTGACAAACCAGTGGTAGGTGAGCAATCCGTGGCCGATGGTGGAGAGTCCGAAGACGACCAAGAGCCACACGTTCTTGAGGAACTTTGTCTTGCCCCGGAAGATGAACAGGCCCAGCCACGCGCCGGGAAAGCCGCCCAGCGCGGACAGGACATAGAGGATGGCGTTGGGGGTGCGGACGTTGCCCATTTTGGTGAGCACCCAGTCGAAACCGTATATGAAGAAAGCGGTGATGGACCAGGCGGTGATCCACACGGCGTAGGGGTTCCAGGTGGTGTTATTGTAGATGAAGGGGTAGAGGAGTCCTGCCATGAGAAGACTGATGACGCCAAAGCCGACATAGTAGCACATGGGATTTGAACCTCGCTATTGGGAATGTCCAATCTTGATGGTCACTTGAGGGTAGAGACTTGTTTTTCACCCGTTGTGTCACCCGCTACATCCCTGCGCTGGCGCTCACCGATGCTCGAAACCGATCTGGCCTTATTCTATGCCAAATGCCTCAAAGACGCAACACGTGAGAAAAACGGGTAGACGAAGCAGAAAAAGGGGGAAAAATCAACCCCATGTATCAGCGGAGGCGCGAGCGGCGAGACCCGCCGCAAAGGGGCCGGGGAGCCATCCTCGCCGACCATGAATTGATTCGCCGCTACGGTTGCCCTTCGATTGCGCAACAACTACACTTGTACCACGAGCGCATCAATTCCGGGTATGATATTTGCTAGAAAGCCACCAGCTTTTGCCGTGATCGCGTGTATCCGTACTGCTGCGACCATTGACTCTCAAAGGCATCTGGCTGGTGTGGTCGGGGGAGCACGGTGCTAGAGTTCGTCAGCCAGTACGTTGACCTGAAGCCGACGGCAAGCGGCGCCGTCGGCCTGTGCCCGTTCCACGACGACCACCATCCGAGCTTTTGGGTGAATACTGAGGGAAACTACCGGCACTGCTTTGCGGAGTGCGGTGGGGAGGCGGTGATAGACTTTTGCCCAATTTGCTCATCAGTCAATGGTTTGCCACTACCTGCAGCGATTTGTAAAAGCTATTGAATGTCCAATTCTTCTAATTCGCTTACCGATGGCGTCGCCTTTGCCTGCCTGCCCAATCCTCGCTGTGGCTGCACTCTTGGTCGGTTTTGCCGCGATGCTGGCCAACGCTTAGGTCAAAGCGGGCCCCAGGCTGCTACCGGGAGTCCACCGAACCAAGGGCGACCCTAGGGGGCACTCACTGCTGAGTTTCACAATCAACGAATATGTCAGTACCACCGCCTCCGGTGCACACATCGGGGTGCATGCCACCGTCGAGCCAGTCGTCATCCAGTCCACCGTTGATCTCGTCGCTGTGGTTGGCACCATAGATGGTGTCGTTACCGGCGTCGCCATTGAGGACGTCTATGCCGCTGCCACCGTTGATACAGTCGGCGCCGTCGCCACCATAGATGGTGTCGTCGCCGCTGCCACCTATCAGCGCTGGCGCGCTGCGACCAGCCATCGCTGGCTTGGCGAAAACGAATCTTCGGACGAGGCGAAGACGGAGTACCTCTAGCAGATTGCCACCTTCCATCGCTGGCTTTGCGAGCATTCTGCTGTCAGGTGCTTTTGTTAGCAGTGTACACCCGACCCCTGAGGCTGGGGAAGACCCGACCCCTCCAAAGATGACGTCGTCGCCGGGCCCACCATAGATGGTGTCGTCTTTGGCGCCACCATCTATGGAGTCGTTGCCGCCTCCACCATATTCGATGTCGTTACCGCCGCCACCAGCGATAAAGTCGTCATAGTCGCTACCATAGACGATGTCGGCCCCGTCGTCGGCATAGATCTCGTGCCCTTTGGTAGAGGTTCTGCAGTCGATGATGTCGTCCTTCTTGGTTCCTTCTATCACTATGGGATCATCAGGCACTGCTTGTCCATTGACTGTGCACCCACCAACGCTCAGAGCACGCGGGATGCTAGCCATTGAGGCCACCGAGATGATAGCCACCAAGGCCACTAGAGTAATCGAAATTTTCTTGATCTTGGACATGATTTTCTCCTTTCCCTTATTTTTGCGCAGGTAGCGGCAAACCATTGGCTGACGAGCAAATCTGATTTGACATTCAGGCAGTTATTTTCCTGATCCTCCTTTTGATATCGGGCGACAAGATGCGCCGGGGCTCTGCACTCAAAATCTCGTCGATCTTTGCCCTGGCTCGCTCACGCATGGACATCCCGCCACTCGCCATCCACTGTTCATAATTATGCCGGTCGACCAGGCGCGGCTGCCAACCCTCACGCACGTGGCTCAGTGGATCAGGCGGCACTGCTCATCTGTCAGCCCGCGATAGAACGGTGCCGCGCGGGCGCCCACGTTGGTCTGAGGATGATCCATGCGAATACTCCTTGCAGCGTGGTCCTCTACAGCTTGCCCAGCGCCTGCTCCAGGTCGGCAATGATGTCTTCCGGCTCCTCCAATCCGACCGACAAGCGGATCAGGCCGTCATATATCCCGGCCGCCTCCCGCTCCTGCGACGTCATCCTGTCATGGGTATGCGTAGCAGGATGCGTCGCGATGGTGCGACTGGTCCCAAAGCTGGGAACGATCGCGATCATTTGAAATGCCTCGATTACCTTGACCGCACCCTCCCTGCCGCCGTCCACCACGAACGACAACATTCCTCCAAAGCCATTGGGCATCTGTCGTTTGGCCAGCGCGTGTTGGGGATGATCCGACAGGCTGGGATAGTTGACGCTCCTGACTCTCGAGTGCTGCGCCAAAAAAGCGGCTACCTGCTCTGCGTTTGAGCAATGCCGGGCTATGCGGGATGGCAGGGTTTCCATACTCATCAGGGTAAGCCAGGCATCAAAGGGGGACATTGTCGCCCCGATGTACCCCAGAGTATTCTTGCGTAGGTCCGCGATCAGCCCGTCGCTCCCAACTATGGCCCCACCTACGATGGTGCCATTCCCACAGATAAACTTTGTAAGCGAGTGCAGGACGATATCAGCCCCCAGATCCAGGGGGCGCAGCAGGCAGGGGGTTGCGAGAGTGCTGTCAACGATCAATGGCACGTTGTGGGCACGCGTAATCTCAGCCAGAGCGGCGATATCAGTCACAAACAGGGTGGGGTTACTTGGGGTTTCAGCCCACACAAAGCGCGTCTTGGGCGTGATCTGGCGCTCCCAATCCTCCAGGTCTGCGGGGTTTTCCACGAATCGGGGGACGATACCCATACGCTCGGGGGCCAGTTGAAAGAACAGTCTATAAGCCTCGCCGTAGGTCATATGGCTCGTGACAATTTCGTCACCGACTTGAGCCAAGTGGTAGGTCAAGGCAAAGACACCGTGCATGCCCGAGGCCGTTGCTAGCGCGCGCTCGCCACCCTCCATTGCGGCTAACCGCTTCTGCAGGATGTCGACGGTGGGATTCATCGTGCGGCCGTAATGGTAGCCTGGCTCCAGGCCTTTTGAAATTCTGGTGTATTGATCGACGCTTTCCAGGGGATAGATCGCGCTTTGAATGATGGGAGGCACAAACGATCTGAATTGCGTCATATCCGATGGCACCGGGCTGTAGCCCGCGTGAAGGGCATTGGAACCTAGTCTACGCTGCTTTTTCATTTTTTCCTTTCTCCGTCTGGTGGGCCTTACTCTATCTTTCCATGGCCTGCCATTGCCACCCATTTTCCTTCGCTGTCACCCATCCAAGCGCCGGGAAAGGCAGGTGAGAGCCAAAGACCAGCGCATTTTCGTCGGCCGCCCGTTTGAATAGTTGCCGCCGGGTGCTGACCATCTCGTCAGGCGCTCGTGTTCTATCCCAGGAACAGAGCAGTTCCGGGAAGGCGATGTGGAGCAGATGGTGGACAGCATCGCCGACGTGGAGCAGCGTTTCGCCTGCTGAAGTGATGCGCAATGCGCTATGGCCGGCACTGTGCCCACGCCCAAAAATGGCTTGAAAGCCCGGCAGGAATTCCGTATCAAGCGCGACCGGTTCGACACGCTCTTTGATGACCGGAACGACATGCCGGATGAAATATTCCGGGGCGTTTTCGTTTTCCACCAGCGCCTTTTCCGCCGACCACAGGGCCCACATATCTTGCCACATCACAATGCGTGCATTGGGATAGTCTGGTTTGCCTTTTTCGTCTGCCAGGCCACTGATATGATCGCCATCGGCGTGAGTCAGGTAGATCAGATCGATGTCACCGGGCGTGATCCCGGCGGCTTGCAACTGTTTGGGGAGCGCGCCATCACGAATTCCGGAATCGATCAGGATGGTGTGTTCACCAGTTTTCACCAGGAGCACGTTATAGTCCATCGTCGTCTGGTCGCCCTGAATACCTTGTGAGGCAAGGGTTCGGGCTAATTGCTCGGCAGAAAGATTGTTTGCTAGGGTGTCGTAGCTGTATTCTTGCCGGTAATCGTTGAATACCAGGCACTCGAAAGCGCCCAAGGTGAAGCGCTTTGGTTTGTCGTGCATTTGATTGATTCCTCAACCCGGCCGTTCAAACCGCAAAGTCCAAATATCGCAAACTCGTCGACACGTTCCGCGGTGCGACCGCGACATAGCGGGCCATGTTTACGAAACTGGCGTCGCCACCCATGCCATATTCCGCGTCATAACCCCAACCCAAGCCCTGGTCGTCGCCCTCGCTGCCCACACCACCTTTGTTGCCGGCCAGAAACACGATGCGAGTCTGGGGCTGGCTTGGATCGATCCGGTTGTAGGGGTGCCAGTTCCCCATCATCTTGGTGTTGTGACGGTCCCTCGCTTTGTCGAGATATGCCGCCAGCGGCTCGATGCCACCGGCGCGGACGATCATGTTCGGCTCATCCCTCAAGGTATCGAAAGTCTCGTATCCACTTTTGGATTTCTTTGCCATCTTCAAGTCCAGGATGACGCCATAGCGCATCGGCAAGTCTGTGACACCCCGCTTGAACTCTTTGAAGGGGAAAACGGGAACTTTGGTGCCGTCGGGTAACTTGCCTGCCAGCACGTCGCGGGCTTCCTGTTCGGAAATCTTGGCGGCATATTGCCCGGTGAGGCCCTCTGGATTCGAATGGTCCATATCTGCACGGAGGCTTCTCTCAAATCGGTCAGGTGACGCAAATATGCCGCCACCATGGACTACCACCACGGCACGATTTCCGTGCGGCGTCGTGACCACGCTTTCCTCGGTATTGGATGTGAACCAGGTGTTCCAGATGATATTGTCGTAGGATGCATTCACTCTGGCGTGCAGCAACTGCGGCATCGATGCCACGAATCCATCGTCTCTCGCATATTCCAGAGCCCGTCGGAACGCGTTTGGGAGGTGCGAATCGAAAAAGATCTCTGCTTCCATTCTGGTGTCGTTCATTTTGCTGTCTCTCTTTCTGTAAGCCCCTTTCTGTAAGCCCCTTTCTGTAAGCCTCTTTCTGTAAGCCTCTTTCTGTAAGCCTTTAGCCACCCTGGTCGGCCACTGCGTTGTCAGCAATGGCTTTTATCCTCTTCTCAACCTCTGATGGCAAGATGCGCTGGGGCTCCGAGTTCAGGATATCGTCGACCTTTGCCCTGGCTCGTGCACGCATCGACGTCCCTCCGCCCTCCAGCCACTTGTCATAGTTTTGCCGATCGACCAGGCGCGGCCCCCAGCCCTCGCGCACGTGGCGCAGCGTATGCTGCGTGCCCAGGAAATCGCCGCTCAGCGCGTGCTGATGGATCAGGTCCAAGGCCAGCGTCTCTTCACTGATCTCCAATCCCTGCATAAAGGCTTTGAGCCACGAAATGATCTCGTCACAGATCACGACCAATTCCAGCGAACCGGTCAGCCCCGACTCCATGTAGCCCACGTCGTGAATCAAGTTGCCTCCATTCAGGGTGGCCGCGAAAAGGCTCAGCGTGGCTTCCATGATCGCCTGCTCGTCCAGCAGCTTTGAGTCGCTCATGCCACCCCAATTGAAGGCCGGCAGGTTGTAATAATGACTCATCTCGAGACCAAAGCCTTTACAATCTGGGTCAACGTACGGGACGACCATGGTCCTCATATCTATGGAGAATGGCACAGCGGTACAGAGTGTGACTGGTGCTCCCTCGCTGACCAATTGGGCGATGACCAACCCGGCCAAGTGACCTGCATTAGAGCAGGCCATGCCACCCGCGAAGGTGATGGGGCACGTCAGGCCACGCCCCACCTCTGGCCAATATACGCAGGGGAGATGTCTCTCCGCCACGTACATCAGCTTGCGCAGCGCTGCTTCATTATGCCTAAAGCCACTGGTGGGATTAAGATACAGGATCGCTGTCGGATTGATCCGTAGTCGCTCCGCACCACCTACCGCCGCCTCGATCATCTCGATGATCTCAGGCGTCCCTTCCCATTCGTAGGTGACGAAGCAGATGGGCTTGGCGCTGTAGGTCAGCATCACCTCCACCTGCCGCACCTCCGCCGCGACCGGCACATCGCTGGGGAGGAACATGGACATGATAAAGTCGACGTGCGGCATGGCATCCGCCACGCGGATGCCATCGACGATGTCCTGGAGCACCGCTGTGCGCCTCTCACCCGTCCGGTGATCCAGAACATGCAGGCAGTCGGATCCCGTGCCGTAGGTCGATATGCGATCCCCCAGAGGCACTACTGGCTCCCCATTACGATTGTACAGCATGATGCGGCTGGGAGCCGTGCGCAACGCCCACTCTACGAGATGGGACGGGATGCGGACGTGGTTATCTTGCACCAGGCAGCCAGCTTTTTCCAGCAGGTCGATAGCCGGTTGGTAATACAGCATTACGCCGGTGCGTTCCAGTGTTTCGAGACTGGCACAGTGGATCAGGCGGCACTGCTCATCTGTCAGCCCGCGATAGAACGGTGCCGCGCAGGCGCTCACGTTGGTCTGAGGATGATCCATGCAAAATCTCCGTGCGGCGCGGTTCTCTACAGCTTGTCCAGCGCCTGTTCCAGGTCGGCAATGATGTCTTCTGGCTCCTCCAATCCGACCGACAACCGGATCAGGCCGTCGTAAATACCGGCGGCCTCCCGCTCCTCCGGTGTCATGGGCCAGTGCGTATGCGAAGCTGGGTGCGTCGCGATGGTGCGGCTGGTGCCGAAAGTGACGGCTATGGGAATCATCTGAAACGACTCCATCACCGTGGTCGCACCATCCGTCCCGCCCTCCACCACGAAGGACATCATCCCACCACAGCCGTCGGGCATCTGACGCTTGGCCAGTTCGTGTTGGGGATGATCCGGCAGGCCGGGGTAGTTGACCCTCGTTACTTTCGGGTGCTGCGCCAGGTAGGCGACTACCCGCTCCGCATTTCTCGAATGCCTGGCCATGCGCATCGGTAGCGTTTCGATGCTCATTAGCGTCACCCAGGCATCAAAGGGGGACATCGTCGCCCCGATGTACCCCAGCGTACGCGCGAGTATGTCCTCGATCAACTCTTCGCTACCGATCACTGCCCCGCCCACAACAGCGCCATTTCCAGCGACAAACTTGGTGAGCGAGAGCAGCACGATGTCGGCCCCCAACTCCAGCGGTCGAAAGAGACAAGGGGTCGCGAGCGTGTTGTCAACGATCAAGGGCACGTTGTGGGCACGCGTGATTTCAGACAGGCCGGCGATATCGGTCACGAACATGGTGGGATTGCTGGGAGTTTCAGCCCACACAAAGCGCGTCCTGGGCGTGATCTGGCGCTCCCAATCCTCAAGGTCGGCGGGATTCTCCACGAATCGGGGTGTGATGCCCAGGCGCTCGGGAGCCAGTTGGAAGAGCAATTTGTAGGCCTCACCATAGATCATGTGGCTTGTTACAACCTCATCCCCGACCTTGGCCAGATGATTGGTCAGGGCAAAGACTCCGTGCATACCAGAGGCCGTCGCCAAGGCTCGCTCACCGCCTTCCAGGGCGGCCAATCGCTCCTGCAGGACGTCGACCGTGGGATTGTTCATACGGCCATAGTAGTAGCCAGGCTCCAGGTGCTGGAGCACTCTAGCGCCGTGAGCGACGCTTTCAAAGGGGTAGACCGAACTCTGAATTATGGGAGGCACAAACGACCTGAACCGCGTCATATCCAACGGAACCGGGCTGTATCCTGTATGCAGGGCAATCGTACCCTCTCCCCACTCTTTCTGTTCTGCCTCCATGTTGTCTCCCTCCTTGTAACTATCAGGCCGCGAAGCTTGACTATATTGTTGCACGACAGCCTGGCGTTGCCATGCCGCGCCATAGTTCGTTTACAATTCGTCTGCATCGTCGAAGCAGCGAACTAAGCTCACGGAGGTCCTGTACGGCATCAAAACGCCACAGCATCTTTAGAAGCGGGTCGATCTGATCTTTCTCGAGGACATACCCGCCAGGCCCAGCTTCTCACTCAGCGCCAGCGCCGTGGGAAAAACCTGTGCATCTTGATGTCCTCGTGTATAGGTGCCCCCGTCATCGCAGTCCAGAGCATTGGCTGCGCAGGCGTTGGCAAAGGCTACGTCTGCCGCCCTCGCGCGCGTGTCGTGCAGCAGGATTGTCGCGTCGTCTTCCGGTCACGCAACCGGGGCGTAGGCAGCAGCCTCGCAGGTCTGGGGCTCTGTGCCTGGCTCTAACCGTCGATTCCCAATTTGTCGTAGACGACTCACTCAGCAGAGGTGAAAACCGGTTCCACAGCTCGCAGTTCCTCTATGCGGGTGTGACAGCAGATTCGGTGCCCCTCCGTTATCCGGCGCCACGGGGGGGGCTCGCGCTCGCAGATGGGGCCGATCTTGCGTGGGCAGCGTGTATGAAACCTGCAGCCTGAGGGCGGATCGAGCGCGCTTGGGACTGTGCCGGACAACCGGATGTTGGCCCTCTCCACCGATGGGTCTGGAATGGGCACGGCGGATAACAGAGCCTCCGTGTAGGGGTGATAGGGCGGCTCAAACAGGGCCTCGGTAGGACCGATCTCGCAGAACTGTCCCAGGTACATCACTGCCACAGTGTCACACAACTGGTACACAACGCTCAAGTCGTGAGAAATGAACAGCATCGCAGTCCCGAATGCCTGTTGAAACTCTAGTAGGAGATTCATAACCGCAGCCTGGACAGAGACGTCCAGCGAAGACAGCGGCTCGTCGCATAGAACGAGCGTCGGTCGGCCGGCAAAGGCCCTGGCGAGCGCCACACGTTGTTTCTCACCGCCGCTCAACTGTCGGGGCAAGCGGTCGTAATACTCTTCCCCTAACCTCACTGCCTCCAGGAGGCGCACTACCTCGTTCCTGATCTTGGAGGGAGGGATGGTTCTGAACAACTGCAGGGGACGCGCGATCGCTTCTCCGGCTGAACGTCTGGGGTTAAGTGTAGAGTCGGGGTTCTGGAAAATCATCTGTAGCTCTTTGAGCAGTTCGACAGGGCGCTGTTCGACGGCCCGCGCTACGTCAATACCGATAAAGTCCATTTTCCCGGCATTGGGTGAGACTAGACCCGCGACGCATTTGGCCAGTGTGGTCTTGCCGCATCCAGACTCACCCACGATGCCAAGTGTGGATTTTTCCCACGCCATCAGGTCTACGTCGTCTACCGCCTTCACAAAGCCCCTCTTGCGCATACCGGCCAATCCCGCCAACCCGTGTTCTTGCGCCCTGTAGTAGGTCTTTAGTCCTTCGATCTTTAGGACTGGATCGTCTCCGTCTGGTGAGGGTTCGGCGTCGGCAGGCGCGGCTTGCAAAGCTCTCAGTTTGGCAGGGTCTGGACTGTCAGCATAGAAACAGCGCGCCCAATGCTCATCAGCGGTTCTCACGCCATTAGCTTTTGGGAACAGCCATTCTGATGGCGCGCCATCGGAATGGCGCCCTCTAAAAAGTGATGGCACGATGTCAGGATGTTCCAGGCGGCAACGCTCGCGGGCGCGATCACAACGTGGCTCAAAAACGCATCCTCGTGGAGTCTCGTGAAGCGAAGGCACTCTCCCCCTGATGGGCTGTAGGGTTCTTGGCTGCCTGCTGGCGCTTATCTTTGGTATACATCCCAAAAGTGCGACCGTATACGGGTGCTGGGGATCCAGAAAGATGTCCCGAACGGAACCTTGCTCGACCAGCTCGCCTGCGTACATCACAGCCACCCGGTCCGCAACTCTGCTGACTACGCCGAGGTTGTGACTGATGTAGAGAATGGTCGAGTCAAACTCGTGCTTCAGTTCGCTGATGAGGTCGAGTATCCCCGCCTCCACCGTGACATCCAGACCGGTGGTCGGCTCGTCCATGATCAGCAGGGCAGGGTTTGTCAGCAGTGCCATAGCGATCAGAACGCGCTGCTGTTGTCCGCCCGACAACTGGTGCGGATAGCGCTGCATCATCGCGGACGGGTCCGGCATACGCACACGTTCCAACATGCGAATACATTCGTCCCTGGCTTTAACGTCCCGCGCCACCCAGTGTTCCTCCAGTACCTCGGTGAGCTGTCGGCCGATGCGAAGCGAGGGGTTTAACGCAGCCATAGGATCCTGGTACACCATTGCTATCTCGTTGCCACGGATTTGGTTCAATTCCCGTCCGCTCTTTTGCACAACATCTTGGCCGCGAAACAGGATACGTCCACCCGTTACCTCGGCGTTTTTGGCCACATAGTTCATGATCGCAAGGGCGAGCGTGCTTTTTCCGCAACCAGACTCTCCAACCAGCCCCAGCGCGTCGCCGGGCCAGATCTCAAAAGAGACATCCCTGACGGCTTTGACGTCCCCCGCTCGCGTCGCGTAGGTGACTTCCAGGTGTTCCACTTTCAGAACGGGCGTTTGAACTGGCTGTTCCATACTCCGAATCTCCTGCTTTCACCCAGTTTGGGCAGCTATCGCCCGCTTGGCGATTGCCTTGATCTGCTTCTCGACGTCGGGCGGCAACACGTGACGCGGCTCCTGGGCCAGGATTTCATCGATCTTTTTCCGGGCGCGATCACGCATCGACGTCCCACCGCTGGCCATCCACCCCTCATAGTTTTGCCGGTCGACCAGGCGCGGCTGCCAGCCCTCACGAACGTGGCGCACGGTATGCTTGGTCCCCAAGAAATCCGCACTCAGCGCGTGCTTGTGCACCAGGTCCAGGGCCAGATTCTCTTCGCTGAAATCCAAGCCGTTCATATTACTGGATTTAATCACGGACACAATTTCGTCTTGAATGACCAACAGTTCCAGCGAACCCATCAGCCCCGACTCCATATAGCCCATATCGTGGATCATGTTGCCCCCGGTTAGCATGGACCTATACAGGGTCAGAGTGCCTTCAAAAATAGCCTGCGCGTCCAGCAGCTTTGAATCAGACGCTCCGCCGGTGGCAAAGACCGGCAAGTTGTAGTAATGATTGATGCCAACGCCGCCAAAACCACCCGGTCCGGTCACATACGGAGCTACCATCGTTTTCATGTCCAGGTGGGATGGTCTTGCGCTACTGATGATTATTGGGGCTCCCTCGTTGACCAACTGAGAAATGACCAAACCTACCAGTACGCCTCCATTGTGACAGGCCATTGCTCCTTCGCGGGTCATCGGGCCAGTCATCCCGCGTAGTATATCGGGCAAGTATACAAAGGGCAGCCGTTTTTCGGCACAGTAAAATAGTTTGCGCAGTGCTGCTTCGTTGTGCACAAACGAGGAAGTGGGATTGAGATAACAGATAACTGACGGATTGATGCGCAAAATATCCGCGCCGCCCATCGCGACCTCGGCCATCTCGATGACTTCGGGCGTCCCTTCCCATTCGTAGGTCACGAAGCAAATCGGCTTGAGGCTGTAGGTCAGCATCACCTCCATCTGCCGCACCTCCGTGGCGACAGGCACGTCGCTGGGGAGAAACATCGACATGATGAAATCCACGTTGGGCATGGCATCGGACATGCGGATGCCATCGACGACGTCCTGGAGCACCGCTGTGCGCCTCTCACCCGTCCGGTGATCCAGAATATGCAGGCAGTCGGATCCCGTGCCGTAGGTCGATATGCGATCTCCCAGGGGCATTACCGGTTCCCCATTACGATTGTACATCATGATGCGGCTGGGAGCAGTTCGCAACGCCCACTCTACGAGATGGGTTGGGAAGCGGACGTGGTTATCTTGCACCAGGCAGCCAGCTTTTTTCAAAAGGTCGAGAGCCGGTTGGTAATTTACAAAGACACCAGTGCGTTCGAGTACATCCAGACTGGCACGATGCAGGATGCGGCACTGGTCATCTGACATACCACGGTAGTAAGGCCCGGTGATTGTCGTGACGTTAGTTTGAGGGTGTTTCATATTTGGGTTTCCTTCCTCGCTTGTTGCAGGCGATTGGATACTGACCTGGATGGGCCAAATGCTGGCGTTCCGCTAGAGCTTGTCAAGTGCCTGTTCTAGGTCGGCAATGATATCTTCCGGGCCCTCGAGCCCAACCGACAGTCGAAGCAAGCCGTCAAAAATACCCACTGCCTCCCGCTCCTCACGTTTCATGTTGCAGTGGGTGTGCGTAGCGGGGTGCGTGACGATGGTGCGGCTTGTCCCAAAGCTGGGGACGATGGAAATCAGTTGGAAGGCGTTTGTTACCTTGATAGCACCCTCCTTGCCACCGTCCACTACGAACGACATTAGCCCGCCAAAGCCGTCCGGCATTTGCCGCTTGGCCAGTTCACGCTGGGGATAGTCTGGAGAGGTGGGATAGTTGATGCCTTTGATCCTGGGGTGCTGAGCGAGGAACGCTGCTACCTGCTTCGCGTTTGACGAATGTCTGGCCATTCTGATCGGTAGCGTTTCGAGGCTCAAAAGCGCCAACCAGGCATTAAAGGGAGACAATATCGACCCGACAGCCGCGATCGTACTGATCAATTCCCTGATCAACTTTTTGTTTCCGACCACTGACCCACCCACAATGGTTCCATTCCCGGTCATAAACTTGGTCAGGGAGTGAACCACGATGTCGGCGCCCAGCTCGAGAGGATGTTGAAGCATTGGGGTCGCAAGTGTGTTGTCAACGATCAACGGCAGGCCGTGAGCGTGGGCAATCTCGGCCAGGCTGGCGATGTCGGTCACGAAAAGCGTTGGATTGCTAGGCGTCTCAGCCCACAAGAAACGCGTCTTTGGCGTGATCAATCGTTCCCACTCGCCGAGGTCCTCTGGGTTCTGGACGAGGCGCGGCGTGATACCCCAACCGGGGGACTTGAGGAAGAACAGCTCATAGGCCTCGCCAAAGATCCTGTGGCTGGTGATAAACTCGTCTCCGACCTGGGTCAGATGACGGGTCAACACGAAGCAAGCGTGCATGCCCGATGGGGTGGCAAGCGCCGCCTCTCCGCCTTCCAGGGCGGCCAACCGCTTTTGCAGGACATCGACGGTGGGATTGGTGTTACGGCCGTAATCGTAGCCAGTCTCCACGCCATTGACGATCCGGGTGTAGTGATCGACGTCGCTGAGGGGATAGATCGCGCTCTGAATGATGGGAGGTACGAACGACCTAAAGGGTGTCATGTCCATCGGAACCGGACTATAGCCGGCGTGCAAGGCAGCGGTGTCCGGTCCCCATTTCTTCTTTTCTGTCATAGGAATATTCTCCTTATTTTCGCTGTGATAGATTTCGATACAAGATGACCGCGCAGCGCGGTTGAGCATCGTACGACCGAGAAGCGGTATACCAAGCACACAGGGGCCTAGCGCTGTTGCTCAATTTCCCTGATCCCATCAGCCAACAGATTGAGCGCTATGACGACCGAACTCAAGGCCGCCGCCGGCGCCAAAACTACCCCGGGCATGAGGAAGATAAACTCTCGTCCCTCGTTGATCATCCCCCCCCAGTCCGGCGTGGGCGGTGGTATGCCCAATCCGAGAAAGCCCAGGGAGCCGATGTATATGATCGCGTACCCGACCCGGATGGTGGTATCGGCGATGATCGGTCCGCTCACGTTGGGCAGGATTTCCCGCAGCAGAATATAGCGCCGCCGCTCTCCACGCAGCCGGGCTGCGTTCACATAATCCTTCGTGCGTTCGTCCAGCGCGAGACTGCGCACGACGCGGATGATAAAGGTAACGTTTCCGAGCGCCACAGTAGCCACGACGATAAGCGGCGAAGGACCAATACTGGTGATGATCAGGATAAAGAGCGGCAGGGTTGGGAATGAATAGAGGATGTCACTGGCACGCATAATGAGCATGTCGACAACACCGCCGACGTAGCCCGAAACAAGCCCCAGGGGGGCGCCTATCATCATGCCCAAAAGGACGGAAATCGGCGCCATCAAGATAACCACTCGCGTACCCCAGAACAAGCGGCTCAACACGTCCCGTCCCAGGTGATCCGTTCCAAGCCAGTGTTCCCGCGAGGGTGACTCGAGCCTAGCGCCTGGCATCTCGGTCGGCGAGTATGGAGATATGATGGGGGCGGCTATGGCGACAAAGGCCCACAAAAGGATTATGGCTATGCCAATCGTCGCGTTTTTGGAACGGACGAGTTCAGATATCATCCTTCGTAGCCAAGCAATCAGAGACGATGCCCATTGGAACCAGCCATCCCTTTTCCGCCGCTCGTGGGTCGCCGATGTTGGTGATGTCTTGGATAACGATGCATTCGAGCTGTCGCTCATAGTTTTGGCTCCTGTACGATCACCGATCACTCAAATCGAATGCGTGGATTCATAAAGTACACACCAATGTCCCCAACAACCTGGGTTGCCACCGCCACAAAGGTGAGCACCAGCGTTCCTGCCTCAAGCAGTATGACATCGTTACGCAATGCGGCCTCATAAAGCAAACTGCCCAGCCCTGGGTAGTTGAACAGCGTCTCGACCACCAAGACTCCGCCGATCAGCCAGTTGACGTGCATCATGATGGCTGTGAACGGCGCAATCAACGCGTTGCGCAGCGCGTGCCGCCAGATGACTTTTGTCCTCGGTATCCCTTTCAGCACCGCCGTCCGAATATAGTCGCTTTCCATCACCTCGGCCATGGTGACCCGCGTAAAGCGGGCCAGATACCCTACCTCGTCAAGGGACAAAGTTAAAATGGGCAGGATCAGCTTTGTGGCAGATTCAAGAAAACTTGCGTCGGGGTTGGGCAGGCTCGTGCCGGGAAGCCAACGCAGCCACAGGGCAAAAATCACGATCATAAAGATCCCCCCGGCGAACGGAGGGATGGACACAAAAATGCCGCCGGTCAGGGAGATGATGCGATCCAGGAGTTTGCCCTCGGTTATCCCGGCGATACAGCCCAGGGTCAAGCCCAGCGGTATCATGAAGACAAACCCCAGGGCCGCCAGGGCCAGTGAACGCCCAAGTCGCACTTTCACAAGATCGCGCACGGGACGGCGAAAGTGGATCGATTCCCCGAAATCCCCACGCAGGACATTGGTAATCCAGGTGACATAGCGCACCAGCACGGGCTTGTTGAGGCCCATCTTTTCCCGCAGTTCATCGACCTTTTCCTGGGAAGCATATCGACCCAGGGCATTTCGAGCGGGGTCGACAGGAACCACCTCGGCGATAAAAAAGACCAGCATCGAGATGACCAACATTGTCACCAGCATCGTGCCGAAGCGGTTCAAAAGAAACCTAAGCATGTTCACCTCTCTTTGGGATGGGGCAGCGCCTCAGGCAGCAGTGTCTCTGTGGCTTCCGGCGTAGCGCCGGAAGCCACAGAACACACCGTCCAGGTTTACGTGGCTTCTAGTCAGGAGTCAACCAAATCATATCCCAAAGGAATTCGCCTCTGGAATAGGTGTCAGGTAGGTGCACGCGGCTTTGGGTGGCGCCGAACTGAGCAGCCCAGATGGGCAACATGTAAGGACCGTCATCCTGCATAATTTTCTGGATTTGGCAATACAGCTCGCGTCGTTCCTCGACATCGACTGTGGCATCAACCTGATCCAGAAGGGCGTCGAGCTCTTCGTTACAATAGTACGATTCGGTCCAGGCGGCACCGCAGCGGAGCGCCAGGTTTATGTTTGCAGTCGCCGGAATCCGGCTATTCCATCCAGTGACGGAAAACGGCCACTGCTGCCATTGGTCCCAAAAGGCCGAACTGGGAAGGATCGTGATTTTGACGGTTATGCCAGCCAGGGCCGCCTGCTCTTGATACACCTGGGCGAGGTTCGTGCGAAAGTCCCCGGCAGGGACGGCGAGTTCGACCTCGAGGCCATCAGGATAGCCCGCCTCAGCCAGCAGCGCTTTGGCCTTTTCAATGTCTTGCGGGCGCCCGTCCGTGTCGGTGTCGGCGCAATAGGAGGCGTCAGTGGCATCGATCCAGTGGTCGTAGCCTATATAGCCCATCGGATTGACGAGTTCCCACATCTTTTCACGATCTATGACCAGCTTGAGGGCCTGGCGCACGCGTACGTCATCAAACGGTTCCATGTCGGTGCGCACCACCATGGGCGCAGCCCATCTGTTATAGGTCCTGATTTCGATCTGATCGGGATACTTTTGTAACTCTTCGATAATCCCATCCCCTGGATCCAGTGAGTCTGCCTCGTCGCCGATCAGGGCTGCCAGTCGCGCGGCGTCATCCCACCCGGCGGTAACGATGACTTTGTCCATGTAGGGCAGTGGTTCACCGTCTTCGCCAAGACGCCAATAGTTCGGGTTCCGCACAAGTACAAACCGCTCGTCAGGAATGAATTCTTCCATGAGCCACGGTCCCGTCCCGATGGCGTCGGCCGGGTCACCACTGTAAAAATCTTCCCAGCCGCCATCGGGGGCGATCATGGTCGGATAGTCATAAAACGCGAGGAGCAAATCTGCGTTGGGGCGATCGAGCGTGAGCTTGACTGTCAAGTCATCCACCTTCTCTACGCCCTCGGGTGACAACATGTCAAGCTTGGCTGCCGCCGACGCTCCGGTGTCTGGGTCCAGCCAGTGCAGGATATTCCAGATCACGTCATCGGCGCCAAAGGGCTTGCCATTGTTAAATGCTACCCCTTCCTGGAGGTAGAGCGTCCACTCCGTCAAGTCTTCGCTGGCCTCCCATGACTTGATCAACTGCGGTTGCGGAACCCCACCTTCATTGACCCAAACTAGAGATTCTGCGATCGACAACCCTACCAGGCCGGTGCCGACGCCATCCGCGGCTGGGTCCTCCACATACGGTATCCAGTTGTATTCAGTGCGGTATGTACCGCCGCGCGCTATAAAGCCGGGTGGCAAGGGTGTGGGTTCCGGTATTTCGGTGGGCTCAGGGGCGGCGACCTCGACCAGGCGAGTGACCTCGACGATTTCACCCTCGACTTCCACCGTCTCAACTACGACCTGGGTCACGATGACCTCAGCTGGTTGACAGGCAGCCGAAGCGAGCACGAGCAGTACCAGGACAAGAGCGGATGTCAAGAGAGCCAATATTCTGGTTTTCATTTTCTTTTCTCCTTGCTGGTGAAAGGATTGTCCAATATCAGGCGTTCACTTGAAGACATACCATCTCCTTTCTAAAGACGAGTTCCCACCTCCTTTCCAGAGTTCCCACGGAGAAGCGCAGAGTCAGCGATTCACGAAATGA
>Ga0180431_10003405_pt1 | contig 20537 bp, 13 predicted proteins | sample SS_ome_11_FD_132459 | JGI IMG/M metagenome (GOLD analysis project Ga0180431, IMG submission 132459) | Hypersaline lake sediment archaeal communities from the Salton Sea, California, USA - SS_1_MS_1 metaG | ecosystem: Environmental > Aquatic > Non-marine Saline and Alkaline > Hypersaline >...
CCAGGCGTGATGCCCGACGGCGTCTGGAGGATCTCTTGACGTCGCTCGATCTCTCTCGGAGAGATCAGAGGACGGGAGAGCTCAGCAAGGGCATGAGGCGGAAGGTCGCCATTGCGCGTGCCTTGCTCCACAATCCCCGTGTGCTGATTCTGGATGAGCCGAATGCCGGGTTGGATCCGCTGACCTCCTTCTTCATCATCAACTATCTCAAGAGCCTCAAGGAAGAGGGGAAAACGCTCCTCGTCAGCGCTCATAACCTCTTCCATATCGAGTATATCTGCGATCGAGTCGCCATCCTTCGCGATGGGGAGCTGGTCATCTGCGATACCATGGAGGCCATCCGTGAGAGCCTCGGGCGCCGCGAGTACGAGGTCGTCTTCCAGTCTGACGAACCGCTGGAATTCCCGCGAGAGGAGGGGAACTACGTCTTCCAGACCCGTGACGTGGGCCAGGTTGCCTCGGTTCTTGAGCGCGTCTCCGAGAACGGTTGGGCGCTGGTCAATCTGTCGGTCCGCGAGTCGGCTCTTGAAGAGATCTACGTGCGACTCATGAAGGGCTGACTGGCGGTCGGGATTGTGACGGAGCAACGCCGCTAAAGCCAGGGGTTAGTTCGCCTTTCGTGACCTATGGTTGTCTTCGGGCCGTGACCAGGGTAGACCACGGTCTCGTCCGGGAGCGAAAACAGCACCTGCTTGATGGAGTGTTCCAGTATCCGTCGGTCTCCGCCGTGAAGGTCCGTACGCCCAACGCCGCTGGAGAATAGGACATCGCCGACGAAGGCCACGCCTTCACTCGCCTCGTAGAAAGTCACGCTGCCCGGACTGTGCCCGGGTGTGAGCAAGACCTTGAGCTCCAGCTCGCCTATGTGGAGTACCTTGCCGTCCGACAGGGCCAAGTCGGGAGGGGGGCTCGGCTCGACTCGGAGCCCCCAACTAGCGGCACCTCCGCCTGCGTCCAGAATCGGACGCTCATCGGGATGGATGGCCAGCTCAGCCCCCGTGGCTGCCACGACGTCGGCGATGCCTCCGATGTGGTCGAAGTGCGCATGCGTGATCAGCACGTACGCGATCTCCAGTTGAGTCTTCTCGATCTCACGCACGAGTCGCTCGCCCTCACCACCCGGGTCGATGACTGCCCCTTGCTGCGTCTGCTCACAGCCGATCAGATAGCAGTTGGTCTGATTCATGCCGGCGGGAATAGTGTGCAGGATCATTGTCGCCCTCCTGGCCAATTCTCATCTAGTTCGTCTGGGTTCGTGCGGACCATGTCAGGCCCACGAAACTCGGCGGACGTCAGAGTCGTTTACAAGAGGCAGATTATAACAAACCCCCATTTCTTTGTCCACCGGCGGGAAACGTGGTATCATGGTGGGTCGGCTTTGGAAGTGCCGTATCGTATCCTATTGATGGACGTACAGACCTGATCAACCTATGCTCGAACGAGACAATGGCAGGACCAAGAACCTCATCGTGCGAGGAGCACGAGAGCACAACCTGAAGAATGTGACCCTGGAGATTCCGCGGGACAAGATGGTCGTCGTCACGGGTATCTCAGGGTCTGGCAAGTCCTCGTTGGCTTTCGATACGATCTACGCTGAGGGGCAGCGGCGGTATGTGGAGAGCCTTTCATCCTACGCGCGGCAGTTCCTGGGGCAGATGGAGAAGCCCGATGTGGACCAGATCGAGGGGCTCTCGCCGGCGATCTCCATCGACCAGCGGGGAGTATCTCATAATCCCCGCTCCACGGTCGGCACAGTGACGGAGATCTACGACTACCTGCGTCTTCTCTACGCCAGGGTGGGGGTACCGCATTGTCCCAACTGTGGGCGGGAGGTGAGCAAGCAGAGCGCCGAGCAGATCGTCGATTCCGTACTGACACTGCCCTCCGGCACCCGTTTCCAGGTGCTCGCCCCGCTCATCAAGGACCGAAAGGGTGAGCACGAGGCGGTCTTCGAGGATGTGCGGAAGGCGGGTTTCGTGCGCGTCCGCGTGGACGGCGAGGTGCGGGATGTGGATGAACGGATTGACCTGGATCGCTATAAGATGCATACGATCGAGGCGGTCGTCGATCGGCTCATTGTCCCCGAGGACGAGAGGAACGGATTCCGCTCTCGTCTCACGGACTCGATGGAGACGGCCCTCCGACTGGGCGATGGGATGGTCATCGTCAATGATGTTTCCGAGGAGGAAGAGCGTGACATTCTCTACTCGGAGCATCTCGCATGTCCCCTATGCGGCATTAGCCTGCCGGAGATCGAGCCGCGTACGTTCTCGTTCAACAGCCCGCACGGTGCTTGTCCCGAGTGTGAAGGGTTGGGCACGCAGAAGAAGCTCGATCCCGAATTGGTCGTCCCCAACGCCGATCTGAGCCTGGAGGAAGGTGCGATTCAGGGCTGGAGCATGGACAACCGGCGCGGCTATCGTTGGCAGATGATCGAGGCAGTGACGGATCTTTTCGGCATTCCGACCGATCGTCCATGGCATGAACTGAGCGGAGCCCAACAGCGCATTCTTCTATACGGCAGCGGCGACGAACAGATCCGGGTTCAGTACGTCAATCGGAAGGGACACCACCGTCGATACCGGACGCACTACGAGGGGGTGATCCCCAATCTGGAGCGACGTTACCGCGAGACCGACTCGGACTACGTGCGGGGGAGGATCGAGCGCTTCATGATGCATCGTCCTTGCCCCGCCTGTGGTGGTGCGCGCCTTCGACCCGTGGCGCTGGCGGTGACCGTCGCTGGCAAGTCGATCAATGAGCTCTCAGGCTGGCCTGTCAATCGGCTGTTGGACTGGATTGATGAGCTGACTGATGGACGTTTTCAGGAGACGACGGAGTCGATCGACGTGCTGGAGGCCCCAGCCGGGCTCACGGACAAGCAGTGGCAGATCGGCCGGCGGGTGCTCAAAGAGGTTCGCGATAGACTACACTTCCTGGTGAATGTGGGATTGGGCTATCTGACGTTGGATCGCACAGCGACGACGCTTGCCGGAGGAGAGGCCCAGCGTATCCGACTGGCCACACAGATTGGCTCCCGCCTGGTTGGCGTTTTGTACGTGCTGGACGAGCCGAGCATTGGGCTGCACCAACGAGATCAGGCTCGCTTGATCAACACGCTCCACGAGATGCGCGATCTGGGCAATACGCTCCTGGTGGTCGAGCACGACGAATCCACGATCCGCGCGGCCGACTGGGTGGTCGACCTCGGGCCGGGTGCCGGGAAGCACGGGGGAGAGATCGTGGCCGAGGGCCCGGTCGAGAGGATCATGGAGATTCCAGCGAGTGTAACGGGCGCGTATCTCTCAGGCCGTCGCTCGATCCCCATCCCCAATGAGCGACGCGAGGGGAACGGTGAGGCACTGATCCTTCGCGGCGCTCGCGAGCACAACCTGAAGGATGTCGACGTCCGCATCCCCCTGGGTAAGTTCGTCTGTATTACCGGCGTGTCCGGATCCGGAAAGTCATCACTTCTCATCGACACGTTGTACCGCCGCATGGCGCAGGCCCTTCACGGTTCGCATGATCCGGCCGGGGTGCACGATCACATAGAGGGCGTCGAGCAGATCGACAAGGTGATCAACATCGATCAGTCGCCCATTGGACGGACGCCGCGCTCAAATCCCGCGACCTACACCAGCGTCTTCACGCCGATCCGGAAGCTGTTTGCCTCGTTGCCAGAGGCAAAGGTGAGAGGGTTCGACAAAGGGCGCTTTTCGTTCAACGTCAAGGGCGGGCGGTGCGAGGCCTGCAAGGGCCATGGAACGCTTCAGATCGAGATGCAGTTTCTCCCTGATATCTACATCCCGTGTGATGTTTGTCAAGGACGACGCTACAACCGAGAGACGCTCCAGGTGCGCTACAGGGGGAAGAGCATCGCCGACGTGCTCGACATGACCATGGACGAGTCAGCCGAGTTCTTCGCCAATCATCCCCGGATCAAGCGGAAGCTGAAGACGCTCCAAGACGTTGGTCTTGGATACATCAAGCTGGGGCAGCCGTCCCCGACGCTCTCGGGTGGCGAGGCCCAGCGTGTCAAGCTATCCCGTGAGCTCAGCAAGCGGGCCACAGGACAGACGCTCTACGTCTTGGATGAGCCGAGCGTGGGCCTCCACGCCGCCGACGTCGATAAGCTGATTGGGGTCCTGGACCGGTTGGTCGACGCTGGCAATACCGTGGTCATCATCGAGCACCACCCCGACATCATCAAGGTTGCCGATTGGATTATCGATCTCGGCCCGGAGGGGGGCGACGCTGGCGGCGAGATCATCGCCGAGGGTGCCCCCGAGCAAGTAGCTGAGAACGGGCGCAGCTACACCGGTCAACTGCTCAGGAATGTGCTCAATGGGCAGCACTAGCAAGATGTGACCATGGCGAGACTGCGGACCCTGTACCGCCGCTACCCGGTCCTCGCGACCCACCTGATCACAGTGGGCCTGGCCTTGGCTTGCTACGGCTTCGTCTTCAGTCTCCCCTTCTTCTACGACGATCTCCCCGTCATGGCCTGGCTGTCTAACCGGGGGTGGGACGAGATTTGGTTGGGGCCCGGGGAAAACCGCTACTACCGGCCACTCTCGATGACCGTTTACAAGCTAGGACGTCTCCTGTCCGCGGGCGCGGACCGCGCGGTGCTCCACGGAGCGAATCTGGTCATCCACGTGCTTAATGCCACGCTGGTCATGTGGGTAGCGAGACTTACAGGGCGGACCGATGAGGAGGCTACGCTTGCCTCGGCGTTGATGGTCGTGTTCCCCTTTCTCTTCCTCGCGGTGCCGTGGGTGACTGCTATGCCGCACCTTCTGGCGACCTTCCTGACACTCCTCGCCGTGGTGGCTGGGCTCAAGGCCGGGAGGGCGAGGGGGTGGGCCTGGTGGACAGCCACCCTGTTGTTTGTTGGGCTGGCGCCGATGGCTCACGAGAGTGGCTATGTCTGCGGGGCGATCATGGCAGCGGCGCTACTCATCACGCGGGGGCTGGACAGGAGGCGTCTCTTTCTCGGCACCCTGGGTATAGGGATGAGTGTAGCTGCCCTGGCCTGGAGGAGCGTTGTCCTGGGGGCCGGCGGGGCGTCCTTTGGTGGCCTTGAGGACTGGGTTGGGAACGCCATGTTCTCGCTGCACGGTCTTGTCTACCCCCTTGCCGCTCCCATTGGATTTCTCGTGCGGCGCTACGGCATCCAGGACTTCTCTCTCGTGGGGGCTGCAACAAGCGGGTTGCTGATCGTACTGGGGTATCTGATCCACCGGACGGATGAATGGCGGTGGATGGGTCTGGGGCTCGGGTGGTGGGGCCTGGCTATGGTGCCCGCAGCGGCCTCGCTGAGCTACGGCTACATCTATTCGGCGCCGCGCGTCTACGCCCTGGCGTCACCCGGTGTGACGATGCTCTGGTCCGGGGTCATCATCTCCCTCTCGCGCCTGGTGAGGAGGAAGTGGTGCCGGCTGTGCGTCGTGACAGCCCTCGTGGGCACCATCCTGGGTCAGAATGTGGCTTTTTTGCAGAAGCAAGGTGAACTGGCGAGGATGCTGGGCAGGGTCTATGGACGGGTGCTCGATGTCGCGTCGGGTGATGCTGAGGGAAGCGCCGGCTTCGTCAATCTCCCAACCTACGTGGCGCACAGGGAGAAGACGTACGCTATGATCCTGGAGAGCGTGCTATTCATCCCTCCGTATTCGGATTTGGTCGAGTTCTGCTGGGTCAACGGCGTGGCGCCCGTCGACGCCGTGGTCTACTCGCCCGTCGTCGAGGATGGGGGCTATGTACGAGGCCTTCGCGGGGGAGGGCTCGATTGGGAGGAGATGCGCCAGTTCGCTGCGGAGCACGAGAGCGTGTGGCTCTCCCGGTGGCGCGACCAGCGTCTGGTACTGGACTCCGTCGGAGCGATCGACGCCAACGCAGCCCCGTCTGGAGGCGATCCTCTGGTCACCTTCGAAGGCGGCGCCGCTATCGAAGCGGCATCCGGGGAGAGGGCGCAGGGCAGTCACTGGGCTTTGACCATCGACTGGGCGGCCTCCGGCCCGGTGGACAGCCGCATGTTCGTCCACGTCCGCGACGCGCAGGGGGATCTGGTCGGCCAGGCCGATGGGCCGGCTCTTGGCGGCATGGTGCCAACCTGGATTTGGCGTGAAGGGGACCGGATCCTGGACGTGCGCCACCTGAGCCTCGAAGGACGCCCACCGTACACGCTTCAAGTCGGGTTGTTCAATGCCGAGGGACGTCTTCCGGCCTACGTCGCTGGATCCCGCTGCCCGGACGACGTTTGCTCGGTGATGACTTTCGGGCCTTAGGATCACTCTCCATCTTCTCCAGCTGGCATCGAAATTGGCGACCAGGAAGCGGCGTGATACAATGCGCCGAATACCTTGACGGACAGAGAAGGAGGGAGACCCCATGCCTGAGACAACCAGACGCCGTGGCCGCTACTTCGAAGAGTTCGAGGTCGGTGACACGATCGAGACCGCCGGTCGGACGATCACCGAGAGCGACGTGATGCGGTTCGCAGCGCTGTCCGGCGACTACAACGAGCTGCACACGAACGCCGAGTATGCCAGGGAGACCATGTTCGGCGAGCGCATCGCCCACGGCCTCCTCGGCCTCTCCATCGTCAGCGGTTTGAGCGCCAGGATGGGTTTCGGCGATGGAACCGTCGAGGCCTTCATCTCTTTGGAGTGGAAGTTTCGCGCGCCGATTACCTTCGGGGACACCGTGTGGGCGCGGATCGAGGTGAAGCGCAAAAAGGAGATGTCACGTCTTGGCGGTGGTTTCGTCATCTTCGATGTGACGGTCCGGAATCAGGATGACGAGACGGTACAGAAAGGCTCGTGGACGCTCTTGATCAAGGGCGCTCCGTAGCCCCTCGTATGGGATCCTCGTGGAGCCTGTCCAGGGACTTGCAGGGTATTCCTGCGGGCCCCGGGGAGATGGAAGGCCCGTGTTGGCGTCGTGGGATCCGCCGTTTCCAGGCATTGTGTCCCTCCTGGTCCTCGCATTCTATCCTAGAGAGCAGGATCCATGGCGATGTCTGCGAGTGTGGAAGGACGTGCAGTCATGGATAGAGAGGCGGCTTAGAAGACGCCTTGGTTCCGTGAGCACGAACGTCATCCTGCCGGAGGGACGATGAGGCGATCTGACCGCCGGTTGTTCATTGCGGGGCTTGTCTTGGTGATCATCATCCGCGCCCGGCAGGCCAGCGCACTGCGTGTCGGCGATGATGGTGGGATTGTTGACCTGGCGGCACCTGCCTCTGTCAGCTTCTTGCTTGATGGCGTTGGGCTGGAGCTCTCCTCCTCGTTCTTCTCCGAGTGGAACATGGTTGCGTCGGACCCTACATCGGCTATCCAGATGGCGACAGCTGTGCAAAGGGGGGTGCACTTCAGGCAGCTCTCCGTCACGGCGGTCCCCTTCGGCACCATGCCGCCGACCGAATCGCTTCCCAGGGCTGGTCCGGGGCGTGCGCCGAGTTATCGATCGGCCCTGTGGGCCTTCCGCGAGGAACAGGGAGGCAGCCCGAAGGGCGGGCCAAATGCATTTCTCTTTGGTCAAGATATCTTGGGCATGATGAGCGTGACCACCCTGCCGGTCCGAGGTGAGCCCATTCCTGTGGTGATCGGCGAGTGGATCGTCGAAGCTGGCCCACGCCTGTGGATAGTCCGGGCCGGCCAAGAGTTGGAGCTCGATGAAGATCGGTCGCTTGCGGCCTCCGGTGTGACTACATCCCTGTCCGACCTGTCGCTTGCCAGTCCGGAGGTGAACGAACCCTCGACGAGCCTCCGGGCAGCGCGGACCCCAGTCGGTTCCGATCCGCAGACCCATGAATCGGCAGGTGCCCCGGCCGTTTTACCCCAACCGCATTGGTGGGATGGGGATTGCGACACGAATAACTTCGAGTACTGGACTGGAGCTGCTGCGTATCCGTTGGGGGGAGAATACCGCGGCGTGAAAGCCTGTGGACCACGACCATGGGCTGATGGGGGGCCATCTCGATGGGTCAATTTTGGGGAGGGCGCCACCCAGATTGAGTGGCAGTGCCCGGAGCTGACGAAACGATTCCTCTATCTTGCTTACGGCATTCCGCCCTACAGCGCTCATGGAAGCCAAGTGGTTGAGAACTATGAGGGTGATCTGCTCGAGAAGGTGTACAACTGCACTGTTGGACGCGCGCCTGGCCCGGGAGATGTTATGAGCTACGGCCCTCTCTCCTCCTACGGGCACACGTCCCTCGTGAAACTCTCCGAAGTTGACGTCAATGGGGATGGGAGCATTACGATCATCGAACAGAACAGCTCGACAAGTGGTCAGAACACCTACTTGGTCGTCGATTGGTGTGTACAGTCGAGCTACGGAGAGGTCAGCTGGCTTCACTTGCCCGATTGGCAGGTCACTTACTATGGGGACGAGTCCCTGGGGAGCGTATGTGCGGTTGGGACTGACTCGGAGACGTATCTCTTCCATGACTGGGGCGACGCTGGGCCGGCCCATGGCTGCCCTGCAGAGAGCTTTAGCGCGCGTTTCTCGCGCTCGCTGGAGTTCCCGGGCGGCGAGTACACGTTTGCCCTGGGCTACGAGCACGGGGCCCAGCTGAAGATCGATGGTTCGCCCATCATCGACGGCTGGAGCGGTCCGGGTGAGCACTACGCGACGGTCGATCTGACTGCCGGGGATCATCGGATAGACGTGGAGGTTCGTCACGGTGCCGGTAGTGCAGCCCTCTCCGCCTTCTGGTGGGGGCCGGGGTTCGAGCTAAGCCGCGACGCGCAGGAGGTCTCGCGATGGTATGGTGAGTATTGGCCCAACCAGACCCTCTGGTGGGATCCCGCGGTCACCGTTCAAGGCGGGGACGGCATGCTGGATCACCAATGGACTAACGGCCCCCCGACCGCGGGCCTTCCCGTCGATCACTTCAGCACGAGGTTCCGCCGCACGATCTCCCTCGGCGCTGGTCAGTGGCAGTTCGACGTCTCCTCCGACGACGGGGTGAGGTTCTGGGTCGATGACGTCCTGATCCTGGACGAGTGGCAGGATCAAGTTGCGGTCTTCACGCCCACTGTCAATGTGAAGTCGGGTGCCCACGAGCTCAGGGTCGAGCACTACGAGAATCTCGAGTGGGCCAAGGTCGGGGTGAGCTGGGCTCAGGTCTCGGGCGAGCCCACGCCGGCGGGATGGATAACCACACCTATGAGTGGCACCGTCGTCGAGACCTGCCCCATCACGGTCGAAGTGGACGTCGACCCGGGCCTGGGTCCTGTTGACCGCGTGGAGTTCTACGCCTACTACCACGGGGCCTGGCACCATCTGGGCGACGACCACGATGGCCCCTTCACGCAGGTCTGGGACTGCGAGGCCGTGGCGGACCGCACGGCGAACCTCCTGGTGCACGTCTGGGACGATACCGGTCGGGAGATCGTGGATCCCTCCGGCGTCGTGCGCGTCAAGCTGGCTCACCGAGAGCTTCTTCACCTACCTCTGATCGTCAAGGCACGAGACGCCCGCCCTTAGGCTCTGCGTGTATGCAGCTTGTCTGGTCGCGTCCGAGTGCCGATCGGTCAGAGCGCGGTTCTCAGCCGTGCGTCTCCCTTCCGCGTGCGCCAGAGAGGTGTCGCGCTTCGCGGCCCCTGGGGATCTGGTCGACTCGGGTGCCCGGTGGGATGGTAGGGGGCGGTCCGTGGGGTGGGCTTGCAGCGACCAGGGCCCATCGCACGCGACGCGAGATGCGCACTAGGCGTGTATCCCTATTATCTGACAGGTCGCTGTTGGACTCCTACTCCTTCCAGTTGGCACCCTTGCAGGACGGCCCCTGCTTGCTATAATCTCCGCTCGGTCGGAACCTGGACAGCCAGCTGGACGTCTAGGGTATGGAGGTCAGGCATCGATGTCAGAACACGAGACCACGAATCCGAGAGCTGAGCGAACACACGAAAACAACGGACCTGACGCGAACCGCCGCCGGGAACCAGGGACCGGAGCGGACTTGGCCGATACCCAACCTATGAGGCGTGTTGACGATGTATATGGCGCCGAATCGGATGGCTCCGGGAACCGATCCACAGGAAGGTCACGCGATCAGGTGGAGAATCCGGGCTGGTCTGTCAGGTCCGACCTGAGTCAAGTGCCCCCTCCGCAGCGGCCCGGCTACCGTGCTCCCAGCGTCCCCGAGAGGGTCTCTAAACCTAGCTCGTCAACGCAGGGACAAGCGCGCGATTGGGGTGGTCTTATGCTCAAGATCGGCTTTGGCGTTATCGCGGCGCTGGTCCTCGGCTTCTTCCTTCTCGTGGCGGCATCCGTCGTCGGGTACGTGGCCCTGGCAGAGCGTCTCCCATCCCCGGCCGAGCTCCAGACACACCAGACCGCGTTTGTGAGCAGCAAGATCTATGATGGGGAGGAGAATCTGCTCTACGAAGTTATGGATCCCCACGGCGGCCGTCGCACCTACGTGCCGCTGGACGAGATCTCTCCTCACGTGATCAACGCCACCATCGCCACGGAGGACCGGGAGTTCTGGCTCCATCCCGGGTTCGACCCGATCGCCCTGGGACGTGCGGTCTACTACGTCCTCACCGAGCACGAGATCGTCTCGGGGGCGAGTACCATCCCGCAGCAGCTGGCGCGCATGGTGCTTCTGCCCGAGGAGCGATTCGAGCAGACGGCTGCACGGAAGATCAAGGAGATGGTGCTGGCTGCGGAACTGACTCGGGTCTATTCCAAACAGAAGATCCTGGAGATCTACCTTAACGAGCTCAACTACGGGAACCAGGCCTACGGCATACAGGCTGCAGCGGAGACGTATTTCAGCACGGATGCGGCTGATCTTACGATGGCTCAAGCTTCGTTCCTCGCCGGCCTTCCTCAGCTGCCCGCTACCTACGACCCCTTTGGTGGGGGTCTGGAACGCGCGCTTTCCCGCCACGAGGATGTCCTGGGCCTTATGGTGGAGGATGGGCATATCTCCGAGGATGGGGCCCGGCAGGCTGCTGCCGAGATGGCGGCCTACGTGTTTCGTGCGCCCAATGTGGACATCGATCGCGCCCCGCACTTCGTCGTCTACGTCCGACGTATGGTTGAGGAACGCTACGGGCCGGAGGCGCTCTACAGGGGCGCCGGCCTGCGGATTCACACCACCCTTGACGCCGAGATGCAGGCCGAGGCGGAGATGGCGGTTCGGGAGGGCGTGGCAAGCCTTGCCGAACGGAACGTCTCCAATGGAGCTCTGGTTGCACTTGATCCTGGAACCGGTCACATCCTGGCCATGGTCGGTTCGACCGACTTCAACGACGAGTCGATCGACGGTCAGGTCAATGTGGCGCTGCGCTGCCGGCAGCCGGGCTCGTCCATCAAGCCCCTCACCTATGTCGCCAGCTTCGAACGCGGGTGGACCCCGGCCACGCTCTTCTGGGACGTCCGCACCGAGTTCCCGGATGGCGCCAACCCGCCCTATGTACCCCTCAACTACGATCGGGAGTTTCATGGCCCCGTGCTCCTGCGCGATGCGTTGGCCAACTCTTACAATGTCCCCGCCGTTGAGGCGCTACAGTACGTGGGCGTCGAGGGGCTCTTGGAGATGGCCTCGCGGCTGGGAGTTGCGTCGCTCGCTCATCCGGAGACGGCGTGTCCAGAGTATCCGTATGAGCGTTCCCCGTCGTACGGACTGGCCCTGACCCTGGGGGGCGGTGAGGTCAAGCTATTGGAGATGACCGGGGCTTTCGCTGCCTTCGCCAACGAGGGGGTCTTGATGGAACCGAGCCCCATCCTGCGCATTGAGGACAGCCGGGGGAACGTGCTGGTCGACAACAGCGCGCCGACTGGTCGCCAAGTCCTCTCGCCCGAGCATGCGTATCTCATCACTCATGTCCTGGCTGACGATGAGGCACGCTGCGCCGAGTTTGCCTGTCCCAGCATCCTGGAGTTGAGCCGGCCGGCGGCTGCGAAGACCGGCACAACCGATGACTACCGCGATGCGTGGACCGTGGGCTACACGCCAGGGTTAGCGACCGGCGTTTGGGTGGGAAACTCGGACAACGCTTCCATGATCGAGGTCCCTGGCGCGGCCGGGGCTGGCCCCATCTGGCACCATTTCATGGAAGCGGCTCTGGAGGGTCGGCCTGTGCGGGATTTTACGCGCCCATCTGGTATTGTGGAGCACGAGATATGTTCGGACTCTGGGGCGCAGCCGGCAGAGCACTGCCCTGATAGGAGGTCCGAGCTGTTTGCCGCCGGCCAGCCGCCTCCGGACAGGAGTCACGACTGGTATCAGATGATGGAGATCGACCAGCTAACGGGACTGCGCGCTAACGAATTCTGTCCGCACCACGTGGTGGAGCGGCTGATGCTCAACATCGAGGATGAGCGGGGCCGGGAATGGGTCGAGGCCCACCCCGGGCAGTTCGGGGGGTTGCCGTTAGCGCCGGTGGAGACATGCTCAGACGCCGACGAACGACCACAGGTGACGATCACCCAACCCACTGACGGGGAGATAGTGCGGGATGTGGTAGAAGTTGTGGGGACTATCCGGCTGCCTGGATTCCAGCGTTATGAGGCTCAGTACGGTGTGGGACATGATCCTCAGGGCTGGGGCTGGATCAGCGGTCCGCACCTGGCGCAAGTACAGGATGGTCCCTTGACGCGCTGGGACACCCGTCATCTGGCCCCGGGACCCTACACGCTCCGTATCCGGGCGTTCAATGAGGAGCAGCACGCGGTCGACGCGCGCGTTCAGGTGCGGGTGCCTGCCCCCGCCGCAACCCCAACGCCCTGGCCGAGTCTTACCCCGCTGCCTACGGCCACGTCCTGGGTGGTATCGACACCCACCGAAGAGCCTGTCCCAGCCGCCACGGCCACGCTCCCATCCAGCCCGCTGGCGACCTCGACGCCGTCGACGCCCTAGCTTCTCAGGGGGGCTTGCTTACCTGACCGAGTTCAGGCCGCTCACGGACTGAGCTCATCTGAGGAGATGACCTCACCGCCGGTGGCGGTACGACAGACGGTCGGGGCTGCTCCCTGCGAGCTCCCACGACAGCGGACCCCACGATCACCTGCGTAAGGACTTGGGAGGGGCTTCTTAGCCCGATGGAGCGTGTGCCCGATGTCCGGGGGGCGAGGATGGAGCCTGTGCGGCCCGATTGAGCGCGAGCGTCCATACCGTGGCGTAGTCCCCGGTCGGTGCAAACGCGAATTTCTCGTACAGTCGGCGTGAGGCGCCATTCGTCGCCTGCGTGTTGAGCGACACGATCTCGGCGCTGCGATCCCAGAGTTGCTCTAGCGTGGTCCTCAGAAGCGTGCCGCCGATTCCCCTCTCCTGTCGGCTCGGCAGGACCGCCAGCCGGTTGACGTGTCCCTCGGAGGCGTGCTGCTCTCTTTCGGCGTAACCCACCACCTTCCCTTCAAGGGCGGCGACCACAAACCGAGAGGCCGTTGCCGCGCGGTGGCGTACACTCTCCTCGCTGCGCCACCAGAGGGGTTCAAAGGCCGCGCGGTCAATTCCGGCTATGATCCCGTAGTCGTGCTCCGTGGCGCGGCGCAATGTCACCTTCGTCGCGCTCAACCGAGGGGTGGTTCGATCTGCCTTGGTCAAGGTGATCACACGGTCTGTCCTTCGGAAACCGCATTTCCGGAGAGATGGGCTTGCCCAGCCCTGACAGTCCATCCAGGCCAGTGCATCCACACCACCCGCGGCGAGGGATGGGAGGATGGCGCCGAGCGATTCCCGGATCCAGTCTGCGACGACGAGGCGATTGGTGACGGCCGCCGTCCGAACCCATGCCACAGGCCCGACGTCCGTCTTAGCGAGGAGAGCGCCGACGAGCTTCCCATCAAGCTCCGCGACAACAAAGCCCGGGGCCTCAAGGCAATCCTCCCACGGCGCAAGGTCCGGCGAGCGGTACGCCGCCCTGTCTGCGAGGGCTTCGATGTCGTCCCTATCTGATGGGCTGGCACGTCGTATCTGGAACGTGACTGCTTTTCTCCGAGACAGGCCCTTCGAGCACCGCGGGTCTCCGAGTTCGCGGGCGGGGCTCTGGGAGCAGGAAACAGGTAGAAGTTGCCAGTGGATTTCTATCACAGGCGCCGTCTCTCGTCAAGTGCATTTGCCATATTGTGCCGTTTGGTGTACACTTCACCCAAGTCTATCTTAAACGTCAGCGCGGGAGGCTGGTTACGTCAGCTCGCGCTCTACCCCCAACGATGGATGATACTATGGCCGAGGCAGGTCGCGAACAAGCGCTGAGCAGAGCTTTGGACAATCTGAAGAAACGTTTCGGCGAGGGTGCCGTGATGCGCATGGGTGAGGTCTCTCACATGGACGTCGAGGTCATTTCCACCGGTTCGCTGGCGCTCGATCGGGCGCTGGGCGTCGGGGGGGTGCCACGAGGACGCGTGACGGAGATCTATGGTCCGGACGGTGCCGGCAAGACGACCCTGGCTCAGCACATCGTTGCTGAAGCACAGGAGATGGGAGGCACGGCTGCCTACGTGGACATGGAGCACGCCCTCGATCCGGCGTACGCCAGGAATCTCGGGGTGGATGTCGATGAGCTCCTCATCTCACAGCCGGATACCGGAGAGCAGGCGCTGGAGATCGCCGAGACGTTGATTCGTTCAGGCGCAGTGGACGTGATTGTCATCGATTCGGTTGCCGCCTTGGTTCCCCGTGCTGAGATTGAAGGGGAGATGGGGGATTCGCACCCGGGGCTGCAGGCTCGATTGATGAGCCAGGCGCTGCGCAAGCTGAGTGGTGCGATCAAGCAGTCGAATGCGGCCCTGATCTTTACCAATCAGCTCCGTGAGAAGATCGGTGTGATGTTCGGAAACCCGGAGACGACGTCGGGCGGCCGAGCGCTCAAGTTTTACGCCTCGGTGAGGTTGGACATCCGCCGCGTGACGTCCATTAAGGAGCGTGGTGAGCTGATTGGGACCCGGACACGGGTTCGCGTGACGAAGAACAAGGTAGCCCCCCCGTTTAGGGTGGCTGAGTTCGATCTGATGTACTCCAAGGGGATTAGCAGGGAAGGGGACTTGCTGGACGTGGCCATAGACCTGGGGGTTATGGAGAAGCGCGGGTCTTACTACTACTACGACAGCGACGACTACCTGGCGCAGGGGCGTGAGAACACGAAGGAGTTCCTGCGGGACAACCCGGAGACTGCTGGCGAGATCGAAGCTGCCATTCGAGAGAAGATGGTGGATGAAGGCACCATGCAAGGTGTTTCCTCGGACGCAGAGGACGCATCCGAGACAGAAGACGAAGTCGAGACAGACTAGCTGATCACTGCATCATCTGTAGCACGTGAGGAATAGCCACGGATTGATCTCGTTGATTGACAATGCCTTGCGACAAGGGTCGATTTGTAGGGTATCCTTCTCTAATATTACTTTTGTCTATGACCTGTCCGACGAGCAGGAAGCTTACGATTGATGATATTGAGCGTGACCCATAGCAAGAACGTCGGTTTGGATCCGTACGGGCATTTCGAGACAGGAGTTGAGATCTAGAGCATAGCGTCGTTGCTTAGACTGCGGGACGGGGTGCGCAAGCAGCAGCCTTAAGACCAGCTCTCAGGCCGGTCCGCAGGCCGGCCTGCAGGCCGAGAAGGATCTTTCCTCCTCCCCCGAAGGGGAGGCTTCCCGATAGTCGGGTTCGAGATCAATAGAGATGACACACGTCATTGGCCGTGGCTTGTTAGCCACGGCTTTGTCTTTTCTATCACAGGCGTGGATCGGATGAGAAGAGAGATCACGGCACTGACAGCCCAGAAGCGGAACAAGGACCGCGTCAACGTCTACCTGGATGGGCGATTCGCCTTCGGTCTGGCAGTCATTGAGGCGGTTCAGCTGCGCGTCGGGCAAAAGCTGACCAGCGACGAGATTGTCGAACTCCAACTGAAGGACGAGGTGGAGCGGTCGTATGAGCGGGCGCTCAATTTCCTATCCTATCGTCCGCGGAGCGAGGAGGAGGTCCGTCGGAATCTTCGGAAGAAGGACGTGGACGAGCAGGTCATCGAGGTCGTGATGGGCCGGCTGACGCGGGCCGGCCTGGTGGACGACCGGGAGTTTGCCAGGTACTGGGTCGACAACCGCGCGCGCTTCAACCCCCGCGGGCTACGGGGGCTGCGCTACGAGTTGCGGCGAAAGGGTGTATCGTACGACGTTATCGATGAGGCGCTAAGCTGCTTCGACGCGAGCGCCGCCGCCAGCAAGGTGGCGGAAGCCGGCGCCCGCCGACTATCGCGAGAACCACCCGACGATTTTCGTCGCAAGCTCAAGGCGTACATGGCCCGCCGGGGCTTTTCCTACCAGCTGATCAAGCCCCTAGTCGAAGAGAAGCTTGAGGAGAGGCGCGCTGAGGAGAACACGGAGAGCGAGGGAACGGTATGAATGACTGGATTGTGACGTCAATAGCTGGAGTTCTGGGGTTGGCTGTTGGCTTTGGTTTGGGGTTCTTGATTCGTGCTTATGTGGTTCAGGCGGGCTTGGAGGAGCTTGAGGCAGAGGCCGAGCAGCGGCTGGAGAAGGCGAGGAAAGAGGCACGTGAAATCACCCTGGTGGCCAAGGACGAGGCCCTCCGTAAGCGTGAGGAGGCTGAGCGGGAGCTAGAGCGGAGGCGCGAGGGAGTCCGGCGAGCGGAGGAGCGTCTTCAGAGCTGGCGTGAGAAGCTTGACCACCGTCAGGAGCGCCTGGAACAGCGAGAGCAGTCCTTGAACAAGCGACAGAGCGCCCTGGATCGACAGCGGAATCGCATCGACGAGTTGGTTGAGGAGCAGGAGCAGAAGCTTCACGAAGTGGCCAGCCTGACCATGGAGGAAGCTCGGGAGGAGGTCCTGGCCGCCGCCGAGCAGGAAGCGCGGCAGGATATGGCACGCTTGATTCGAGAGGTGGAGGCCGAGGCGCACGAAGAGGCTGAGAAGCGAGCGAGAAAGGTCATCACCACCGCGATCCAGCGCATCGCGAGCGAGCACGTCGCCGAGGTGACTGTCTCGACGGTGTCACTCCCCTCCGATGACATGAAGGGGCGCATCATCGGACGTGGTGGACGGAACATCCGAGCTTTTGAGAAGGAGGCCGGGGTGGATGTGGTGGTCGATGATACCCCGGAGGCGGTGACGATCTCGTGCTTCGATCCCGTGCGCCGTGAGGTTGCTCGGCGCTCGATGGAGCGGCTGGTGCTGGATGGGCGGATTCATCCCACGAACATCGAGCGGTTCCTCAGGGAGAGCAAGCAGGAGCTGGACACGTACATCCGTGAGGAGGGGAAGCAGGCCGCCTACGAGTCTGGCGTACACGGGCTGCCCACCAAGATCACCGATCTACTGGGACGCCTCAAGTTCCGCACCAGCTATGGGCAGAATCAGTATGCACACGCCGTGGAATCTGCCAAACTGGCGGGCATGATCGCCGAGGAGCTGGGGGCGGATGCCGAGATCGCCCGCGCCGGGGGGTTGCTCCACGACATCGGTAAAGCCGTTGACTTCGAGAACGAGGGTACGCACGTGCAGATTGGGGCGGAGATCTGCCGGCGACACGGGATTCGAGAGGACATCGTCCACTGCGTGGAAGCCCACCATAACGAGGTCAAGCAGAACTCGGTGGAGGCTGTGATTGTGGAGGCGGCGGATGCCATCTCGGGTGCGCGACCGGGTGCGCGGCGGGAGAGCCTGGAGTTCTACTTGAAGCGGGTGAGGACGATGGAGGGCATCGCCAAGTCGTTCTCGGGCGTGGACGAGGCGTACGCTCTGCAGGCCGGGCGCGAAATCCGCGTGATCGTGAAGCCGACGCAGATCGACGATCTGGCCTCGATCCGACTCTCGAAGGACATCGCCAGCAGGCTGGAGGGGAATATGGAGTACCCGGGCCAGATCAAGGTGACGGTGATCCGAGAGGTGCGCGCGGAGGAGTACGCGAAGTAGGCCCTACGGGAGGTACGCTCGCGGGTTCTGCTGCGTGTTGTTGCGGCGGACCTCGAAATGGAGGTGTGGCCCGGTGGAGTTCCCGGTGTTGCCGACAGCACCGATCACCTGGCCGCGCCTCAATTCCTGGCCCACGGACACGTAGATATTGTTGAGGTGGGCATAGTAGGTCGAGAAGCCGTTGGCATGATCCACCACGATTAGGTAGCCGTACCCGACGTCCGTCCAGCCGGCGAAACTGACGAACCCCCCATCGGTTGCGACCACGGCGCTACCCGTGGGCGCACCGACGTCGATAGCGCGGTGCCCGTACCAGTACCCCTGAGTGATCGTCCCCAGCACGGGCCACTGGAAGGCTCCCGTCCCCCGTGCCCCCTCGGGCACGGGACCCGCGTAGGCAGTCACCTTCCTGGGCTCGTATGGTTTCTCGCCTCCAGGTACGATGAGCGCGTCACCCCCCCGCACCTCCTGATCCGACCAGTCCAGGTTGTTGTACTTGCAGGCGACGATGACTCTCCGTTCCACGTTGTATGCCTCGGCGACCGACGCCAGCGTGTCTTCCTCCTCAACCCGGTGGTAGACGCCGTCGATGGGCAGCACGACAATCTCCTGCCCGATGCGCAAGAGATCCGGGGCGTCCTCCACCGCGGGATTGGCCCACATGATCGTTGTCGGGTCCAAGTCGAACTGAGTGGCGATGGACTGGATCGTATCCCCCGCCTGGACGGTGTAGGTGATGACGTCCAGGCGGGGGCGTTTGGGCACAATAGTGTGGGGATCTGGGTGCCGCGAGATGGTGGTGACCTCTGTGGACGGCGCCCCAAGGTGGGCGGAGGCAAGGTTCAGCTGACGCGACGGCGCAGTCTCGGTCAAGTGGTCCTCAGCGGGGGCCTTGGGAAGCGCGGCAGAGACGGAGAGGGGAGAGGCGGCTTGGGCTGGCCATTCGACGCTGCTCAGTAGCGCGCCTAGTAGGGCTATCGTGAGGACGGCGAGGTGGGCGCTGATGCGGGAGACCAGGGGCCGGAAATCGGTCAAGTCGCCAGAGAGGCGATAGACGAAGGCCGCCGTTTCCGCGAAGACCCGCACGATCCCCACCTCGACGGCATCGGCGAGCCAACTGCTCTCTTCAGCGGTCCCGGACGTCTGGGTCCCCCTGGTTGGGGCAGACATATGGGGGGGCCGCCCTACGGCTGATAGGCCATAGGATCCTGAGGCACGCCGTTCTTGCGGATCTCGAAGTGCAGGTGCGGGCCCGTGGACCAGCCGGTGGAGCCACAGTAGCCCAGCACCTGGCCCTGGTGGACCGCTTGCCCCGCGCCAATGGCCAACTGACTGAAGTGACCGTAGCGAGTCCTGAAGCCGTTTCCATGGTCGAGTTCGACCATGATTCCGTAGCCGCCATTCCAGCCAGAGATCGTGACGGCGCCACTATCTGCCGCGTAGAGCGGGTCGCCCATGCGGCACTTATAGTCCAGGCCGATGTGGGTCGGGTTGCGCGGATCGTGGAAGTACCACCCGGAGACCAGCGTACTGCCCGTGGGCAGGATGAACCAGTTGTTGGCCGGAGGGGCTGCGGCAGCACTGGCGCTATATTCGTAACTGTATCGCGGCTGGCTCGGCTCGGGCTGCGGCGGCTCCCAGACGATCTCATCGGCCTGCCCGCCTGGTACTACCAGGAGTTGACCCTCGTCAAGGGGTTCTCCCTCCTCCAGGTCGTTCCATTCATTGTAGATTGCCGATATCTCGACGCCGTAGTCGTCAGCAATGCTCCTTGGGGTATCCCCCTGGCGGACGGTGTGGTAGACGCCGTCCACGGGAAGGATGAAAAGCTGAAGGCCGGGCTGAATCAGCCAGGGTGCGTCCTGGATGGCCTCGCGGTTGCTCCAGGCGACGGTCTCCGGCGCCAGATCGTACTGCGCCGCGATGGTCCACAGCGTCTCGTCCTGCTCGATGGTATGGGTGATCACCTGGGCGCGAGGCCGATCCGGGAAAGTCGTATGCGGCACCGCCTGACGCACGATCGTATCGGAGCTTCCGGAGTAACTCGCAATGCTTCTCGACGGGACGGTGGGGCTCGGCGATGGCGACACCGAGTCGGTGGATGCGTCGCCGGAGGCGGAGAAGACCGCGGTACCCCGCTGGGAGCCACCGGCGCCAGCGGCAATCTGGGGTGCCGGGAGGGCAAGGCCGCTCAGCCCAATAGCGACTAGAGCCAGGGCCAGGACTGTCAGGTGAGCAGTGGCCCGAATGGCCTCCGGGCGCTTGTCGCGCCAGTCCACACAGGTTCGCCATATGGTTGCCGTGCACCAGGCGGTCAGGCGGGAGAAGAGGGAAGGATGGCGAGAAGACGCGTCGCTGCGGCGGTGCTCCCTGTCGGCAAATCCCGGCAGTGATTTATTCATAGAATAGTGTTTTCGAGGCTATGCGATAGACGTCGCTACCCTCAGAGAATGATTATAGCACACATCCACCGCGGGGCAAGAGACCGCCCTGGGGCAAACCACGTCCCCAGGGCAGGACCTTACGATGGCTGCACGGTGCTGTCCCAACGAGCCTGTTTCCTCACGTACACTCCGTCCCAGTACGGCGTCCGACGGGCCCCTCGCGAGGTTAGCAAGGGAGAACGAAGAATCTCCGAAACCTGCC
>Ga0180431_10003406_pt1 | contig 20527 bp, 44 predicted proteins | sample SS_ome_11_FD_132459 | JGI IMG/M metagenome (GOLD analysis project Ga0180431, IMG submission 132459) | Hypersaline lake sediment archaeal communities from the Salton Sea, California, USA - SS_1_MS_1 metaG | ecosystem: Environmental > Aquatic > Non-marine Saline and Alkaline > Hypersaline >...
AATCGATTACGAACGTGCGGACAGGAACCCATTTGCCACGGTCGCGATTGATGTTCTGGAACTGCTGGATCTGGAACTTCTCCCCTGGCTTCAGGATCTTGTCGATCTTCTTCTCGAACCTAGCGCCTGACTTCTCCCACTTCTCACGAATGAGGGTATAGGCATAACTGTGAAGGCCCGAACGATTCCCCAGCCCTCCCCAGATCGTCTTTGGCTTGGGTTCGACGACGTGTACGATCCTGTCGCCATCCTTGGCGCAGGCAACCATTCTCTGTCTGGCATCGAATGAGTTCATATCTTTTTCCTTTAATTGTTTTATTTTATTACATTGTTTTGAGTTGATTGTTTACTTTATTTTCTCAAGCGTGCGGACATTTCTACCATGCACTCAATGTGACCCAAAACAATCTGGATACAATGGCCAAGACTCGCACCACAACCTTTGAACTTCGGAGGTGTGCGGGTCAATGAGGCATTACCATCTTCACAGTGCCAATAGGACCAAAAATCTGGATGGGCAGTCCCGGGAGGAAAGAAAACAATGCCATTCGAGAACGAAGAAACCTCAAGCCCTTCTCCCTTACCCTGAAATTCCCTGCGGTGAACATTATCGAAGTAATTGAGGATAAGTGCTTCATCTTCTGCGGTGGCGCGAATAATTTCGGTGGACATTTGTGACCTCCTCAGTTAGAAATGAATGAACTTTTTATTTTATACAGATGAATGTTTGAAATGTTTACTTCTTAATAGCAACATCATACTCAGACAACCAAGCCTTTGGGATCCTTCTAACTGTCTTTACCTTCTGAACATTATTCCTGTCATAGGTAGTAATAGAATATTTTACTCTATTATTTACTCGAATTTTACTAATATAAACTCTGGCCCCAAAGACTCGCCAGTTGCCCCGAGACTGGTTATCTTTCCAAAAGGAATAATAAGCTACGCAAGGGGCCAGATTCTTTTCTACATAAGAACGAACCTTATCTGAGTTTCCTTTAACAACTACTGGAGGTTTACCTTTTGGATAACAAAAGTACATCGTAAATGGCGAGTGTCTTTTTGGTTTATAACCAAGGTCAATTTCTTGATATTTCTTTGTAGTTGTCATTGTTGGTCCCTTAAATAAGAAAGATTGGAAGCGTTAAGGTATTAAAAGTGCTTCACGGCGTATCAACCAAAATCAGTAGCGTTAAGGGATCAAAAGTGCCAAACTTTGGTATAATACGATATCTTTCTATCTTTTTTAATTATACAGATGACTAATTGGAATGTTTACTTAATCTCAAAAGCCTTAAACATAACATTTAAAAGCCTATTTAAACATTTCTCACCTTTTGTTTTCGGTTCTCCTATTATTTCTGAAATCTTAGTAAGGATCTCCTGCATTTCCCCAACACTATGTTTATCTTTTATTCTCTTTCTAAAAAGTTTAAATAAAGAATACATATTCTTAAGGATTTCAGTCTGAGACTTTCCAGGAACTTTTTTGATAACTTGAATAACTGGATATTTTGGCCCTATAAAAAGCTCTAAATAATTCTTGAATACTTCTGTGAGTTCTAGTATTTTGGATCTCTCAAGAAATTTCGAGGAAATACGCATTTCTGATTTTTGTTTTGACATCTTCTTTTTCAAATCATATTTCTTGGTATCTTTAAAGATCCTATAGAGACCTAACATTTCTTCTTGGCAATAAGGTCTTTTAAGGTAGCGAACCTTTTCTTCACAGAAGATTTCTGAAAAACTCGCCAATATAATCTTAGCAATATCCTCAGGAACTATCGGGATAGATGTTAATATAAAAGCCTTACATTTGGAAGAATGTCCTTCAAAAAACTCATAATAATTCCCATAAAAACTAGATGCCTCTTCAGGATCCTCAAAATAATTCCCTTGTGCACAAACATAATAATTGCTACTAACAATATGATTCTGCCCATCTCGATTTAAACCAAAAAATCTTTGAATTTCATCCTCAGCATTCTGAGGTTTTAACCAAAGAACTCTTGAAGAATCAAAATCTAACAATTTCTCTTCTTTAAGGGGCCCCATAATAAGACTATAGAATGGGTAGTGCATTTTCAAAATTAAAAAAGGTTTAGGTTCCCAAGACTCAAAAATATCTTCCATTATAAACTCCTTTTTAATTATACTAAAAAACAATTCAAATGTTTAGTTCATCTTTACAAAAAATAAGGGGCTTAAAAATAAGCCCCTTATTTTTAAGGTTTTTCATGAGCCTGGGAGGAGCTTGCGGATATCCGAAATGCCCAACTGCTTTAGCATTTTCCTTCCTTCTTCTGTGCCCTCAAGGGCCTCAAGACCTATCTTTGCACTCGCGAGTCTTCTCAGACGCTCGATGTTTCCAAGATCTTTGCGAACCTTAATCAGATCCTTCTTGGTCTTCTCGATTTCCTTGTTGATCTTGCTGATCTCCTGATTGATCTGTTTGGCCTTAGAAGACAAGGTCGCTTTCTTAACAGGCCGAAAGGAGTCACGTCCCCAAGAAGATTCTCCGGAAATTGAAGCGACACAAAGTACCCTATTTTTGTCATCCTGATGGACCTCACACCCTTCTACTGCAAGATCCCAGTCAGAATTCTTAAAAAAGTCTTCAAGCTTCTTCTTTTCGATCTTGGCCGTTTCTTTCATTTCCTGTTCGAACTGTTCCTGCAGAGGATGCTTCTTCTCATCGAGCGTCTGGAGTGTTTCCTGAAGGGCCTTCTCCTTGCTGAGCCATTCTCCTTCCTGCTTCACGGCAACAATGTCAGCAACATTGTCTGCTGTGAGCGTAACTTTGAAATCCACCTTAGGCTTGGTCTCAAGGTCCGACATTCCATTCTCCTTAAAAAATGGTTGGTTTTATTATTATACAAAATTATAGATTAATTATTTACTTCTACTTTTATTTTTTGGTCCGGGAGTAGTGAACGATAGACACCATTTGTAAGCTCAACAAAAACAATTGTTTTCAATTTATTCATGCGTTTAGAGTAAACTGTACTATTATAAATGTGATCACCAATTTTAAGATCTTTAGCTTCTTTAAGCATTTTTAAGTTTCCTGCGAAGATTTTGATTATTCTTCTTTAATATTTTAAGTAGTACTTTTAAAACTCGGATTTGTTTTTCGGAAGTCTTTATCTTTGGTTTATCTTCACTAAGTGACTCTTCAGGTTTACATTTCATACAATAAAGTTCACTTCTTGGAAGTTTTAACTTTACCCAAGCAAGTGTACCTTCTGGAAGTTCTCGCTTGCATGAATCACAAATATAGTTACCGTTCGTTGTTCCGTAAGGCATGAATTTTTCTCTAATATTTTAATCTTTTATATCATAATAGGTAAACCTATTTGTTTAGTTCTTTGGCGATCTTGATAGCCTTTTCCAGGCCCTTAATAAAAGATTCTGTAATTTCAACTGTCTGGCTTCCAGTACAAGGCCAGTTGATTTTAGCTGGTGCAGGATGGCCAAATTCCACTCGAGGATGATAAACATCAATCGAAATCTTGAAGTCACCATCTTGTACAATTATCTGAGTGAAGCTACTATGTTTTTCAATTTTGATCACTACTATCTCCTTTTTTATATTACAGAAGACTATTGAAATTGTTTAATCAACACTAATTGGAATTATTTTTACTCCCTTCTCTGCTGCCTTTCGGGCGCATGTCTCACAAGGATGTATTGGTCTGAGATCACCATTCTTATTTATACGACAGAGAATTATTGTTTTGAGGTTTGGTGGTGACTTATGTAATACCTTCATTTCTGCGTGTACCCCACCACCCTTCCAACTAAATCTAGGAGAATTAAATGCACAACAAAGAGGTTCTCCAGTAGCACTAAGGCCTATCGCTGCAATCTTAAATTTGCAACAAGAATTTAAGGCTTTACGTATGAGCCTCTGTTTGATATTATGAACTTTCATCTACTAGTAAACATCCACATATTTCATGGCCGTCTGAAGAAGGTGATTGTAGTCACCGCTAGTCGCTTCTTCCCGAAAAGCCTTTGCAAGGTCCTTCTGACCATTTTTCTTAAGAGCACTTGAAACGGTTCCCAAGATGAAAAAGGCATTACCATCCTTGCCTATAAGTTTTACTCGAGGCTTTTTCTTTGGTGCCTCTGGTTTTGAGGTAGCCTTCACCAACATCTCACCATTTAGAAAAGATTCGACCTCCTGCATAAATTGTTTATCAAGATCATAATACTGGTTATCAAGCGATTCAGCAAGGCTGGTTCCTTCAAATGAAGGCTCTCTTTCACCACTTACATATCCTGAGCCTCCGCAATAAGGGCAGCGCTCAGTTCTTTCAAATATTTCGTCATCCTCTTCGTACTCTTCTTCCATTTCACCAGTGCCGTCGCATTCGCAACAAGTTTCTTCTGTTTCTTCCTCAACCCAATAAGAGCCACAAAACCCTCGGCTGGTCAGACCTTCTTCCAAGAAAGGCATGAGCTGCTCGATCATATTGCTGACCTTCAGTGCAGTCTCTGTTCCAATCTTCTTGAGCAGGTCAAGAATCTGATGGGCTTCAGTGGCATATCCATTGCCTACCCACTGTCGGAAACCACCATTCTGAACTTGATAATTCAGATTGCCGAGAAGAACGGCGTTGCGATGAGGCTTGTCCAAACGAGATATGAACTCGTTGTAATTGAGGCCCCCTAGATCGCCTTCTTTCTGCCAGCGATCGTAGGCCTCATTCATAAGCTTCTGATGTGTGTCTGTCATTGATCTTTCTCCTTTTTTATTATTACAGTTTAGCACTATATTTGTTTACTGTTACATGGAAATAGGCGGAGGAGCCCTAAGGCTCGGGAGTAGCAATTGCGTCTCCCCGGGGCACTTATATAGCCCCGCTCCGCCGAGGCCGTAATCTGGTTGGCTGATCGCCAAACCCAGCTCGACCTTGAAATCAAATCTTTTATTTAAGAGAGGTTAGCTCAGGCCTCTACCTGATTAGACGGACTTAATCCTATCCTGCTGACGCAGTTAGAATTTCACCGCAACTACTAACCTCCCTTCGATCTTGAAGTCTTTTCTTATTATACAAACAACCTTTGTTTTTGTTTACGCCTGACCTGGAATCCTGATGCAAAGCTTGTCATAAGGCCCGTAAGCGTAGCGCTCGCACTCTTGCCAATAGACGTCTGCCATGATGCCATGTTCCACGAGAAGCACTACGACTTCCTCTCTGATCGCATGCTTGATGCGAGCACTCGCTCGGTAACCATTCCGGCAATAGCTCAGCCTCCGCCAGCCCTTCCGCTTATCGTTGTAGCAGAACCAAATGGGCCAACGGTGGCGCTTGGCGATCTTCTTGATCTCTTTGTTCAGGAGCTGCCCGTAAGTTTTCATTTGTGACCTCCTCAGTTAGAAATGAATGGCCTTTTTTATTTATACTGTGAAATGCTTGAAATGTTTAGCAGTTGTTTTATTTAAGGTTTGTGTTTCAAGCACTCAGGGCAAGTGACTGCCAGTGAAACTACAGTGCCTACGGCGTGTACTATCTTGCCTTTCTCAAGCGGGCTGGTCTTCTTCATAATAGAGAAGTAATAAAGATTCTTCTTACCAGGACGAATCCGATACATAATTTTATAGAACTGCATCACCTTAGGCTCACCAAGCTTCTTGGCTATTCTGGTGAGACACATGGTTTACCCCTTCTGCTGACGATTGGGCTTCACGACAATCTTCGTGTGATCACGAGAGATCAGCGTCTGAGCCGCTTCCTTCGAGATCGTCTGTCGAATATCAAATTCGACAGTGTTGGTGAGCCGCGTGACACGATAGCGGCGAGGAGATGCCTGGTAGACCTCTTCCAGTTCGATGATGACTTCCTTGTGGTTCATTTGATCCTCCTTAGCGTTTTTCTGTGGATCAAAAATACTTTTCTATTTATACATTGTGAGAATGTTGATGTTTACCTTTTTTCTGGCCCTGCCGTCGAACCCGACGCATGACCTTATAAAAGGCCATCATCTTCGGTTCAGGAAATACTTTTGTGACACGACTAAAACACATTGATTTTGACCTTTCTACAAGATTGTTTATCCGATTTCGTCTAGCTCTTTTTTCTTATCCGGCAGTTCAACTTTCATCGTATCTAATACTTCCTGCCAATTAATCTGAGTGTTTTCACTGAAAAGAGTTTTCCGCAAAATGTTCGTGAACCACTTACAACTATACACAGAAGTAAGCGATTCAAGATACTCACACAACTTAGTCTTAATTTTTAGCTCTTTCTGATCGTGGTGTTTGCGATTGAAGTAAGCCTTCCAGACACGGGTGCGGAAATCTTTGCTGAAAGTTTTGAGTGCCCGTTTAAGTGACTCTCTTCGTCCTGTCTCTTTATCGAAAATATCTTTGACCGAACAGAACGCATAGCCTTTAGTACCAGACCAACCATTTAAATTCCTGATCTCGCACACTGTGATATCTGAAATTAGGTCTTTCGGAGACTTATCTCGGGTGTGCAGCGTCGGAATAAGTTCAGGGTTCAAGAAATCGAAGAGAGGGGCTGAAGCTTCAGCCCCTCGAAAATGCTTCCAAGTAATCTCGTAGTGTAATACACCACTCGTAATTTGCATGTCTTTCTCCTTTTTATTTTATACAGATGCTTATTTAATTTGTTTACTGGTGTGTATATGGAAATAAGCGGAGGAGCCTTAAACTCTGGAGTCGCCGCGCGCCTCCCTGGGAGCACTTATATAGTGCTCCCACTCCGCTTAAATCTTTTTTATTATACGAAAATCTGTATCCTCTGTTTAGAACAATTTTCCTTCGAGAAGCTTGAAAGCCTCCTTCGGCAGCTCGTCTTCCAGGATTTTCCTTGCGGGGATTGTGCTCTCACTTGTTGTATGTCCCCAATTACTGTACAGAACTTCATGCGGCCCATCGACGGTACCTTTAACGATCAGGTAAGAAAGCATGTGACCCCCGGTGGTCGAGATGAAGAAGAAGCTCTCTCCCCCGAACAAACGGATATAGCAATCGCTACCGAAAGCCCGCCCAAGCCAAGTCAGCTCCCCCTCGAACTCTGCTTCTTTCACGGATTGGAGCGCCTCAGCTGTGAGCCCCCGATTCAGCCAATGCTTCTGGATACATTTCGGACTACGAGTATGCATGAAAGTCTGCGTGTGATTGTTCATTCTTATCTCTCCTGTAAATAAGGCGCTTTGACGGAATCAAAAACCTCTCTGGGGTTACCCAACCCCATTATGTATTGCCAAAGAAGCTCTAGAGTTGGAATCGTGAGACGTAAAAGATCATTAAGATCTTTTCCGATCTCACAAGTGATTTGTCCAATCAACCATTTCTTATAGTTAGTATTCATCTCTCTTTCTCCTGTTTGTAGTTAAAAAAAAATGTTTTGTTTTTCTATATTACAATGACAAGGCTTAAAAGTTTACTATAATTTTGTATCTAACAATTGATTTCTCTTATCGTAAAATAAAAAAGTAAACTTTTTTCAAGCTCAAGTGCAAGTATTTTCTTAAAACTTTTCTGAACTCCTTACCTTCCTTTTATCTGAGATTAACTTCGCGAGTGACATAAGTAGTGAAGGTGCACTCCTTGAGATCTGTGATCTTGTAGATTTTAATTATTTCTTTTAGATCGTCTTCATCCCATTCTTCATCTGTTGCCATAGAGGACAAAACCGCTTCGGCTTCCCCAACTGAATCAACCATTTCGAATTCAGCAGATTCTAGATTTAGAATTAGATATTTCTCTTTCTTTCTGGCCATTGTTTTTCTCCTTTTTAATTATACTTTATATCAAAGTTGTTGTTTACCTTTTTCTGGCCCTGGCCCTTCCTTTTTAGTATTCCTTAGACCACTGAACTCTCAAAGCTCCGTAAAGGGCTGCTATCGCTCTGCAATGTCTGTCCCAAGAAGATAGATGAGAAATCTCACCTTTAACTATGACCGTCTTAGATTCAATCTTAAAGGTGAATTCTGTGCCAGCAGCAATTCGGCCGGAAAGTTCATTAAGACCTTGTAAACTATATCTTGGCAAACGGAGCGCAGTAAAAAGATTGTCGTGCTTTCCAATGAGTTTATCTAAAACCTTTTGTGGGTTCTCTTTAAAAGAATCCCAACGGCATGACTGCCAGTCAACATAAAGTTTATTGAGATCATTAAAAAACTCTTTGATCTTAGGCAGATTTTCTCTAGCTCTTTCCTCAGTATCGAACTCTATTTTCATTGTGTAAAAAGCTTCGCTCATTTTAGACCTCTGGTTCAAAAGATTTGAGAGCAGTATCAGCCTGCTCAAGGGCCTTGGGATCGTTTTCCTCAAGCCAGGCCCTTATACGTGGATCCCAGGTTAGAACCTTTAGAGCGTTTAGAACTTTCTTCATGTTTTCGTTCACTGTCTGGCCCTTAAGTGTATGCTATTCATCTCGAGCCTCGTCTACTATAATAAATAAAGAATGATTGATAGTTGTACTCTACAAATCATACCTTAGACCAGAAAAGTTCATGCATCTAATTCAGCTGGAGCTTTCATTGTTAATTATACATCACATCAGAGTTAGTGTTTACCTTTTTTTTGGAGGTTACCTTCCTTTTTAGTATTCCTCATCGTGTGGGTCCGGTTCGGCAAGGTGGACGTGCTCGCGAGGGGCACAGCATATGCCGCAACCTGGGCAGCGAAGATGCACGTCGCCAACCTCGTCTATTACGTTCCCGCTCCGGCTCCATGTACTCACTACGTACTTCCGCTTCGGGTCGTATTCACATTCACATTCACACCCGTATGGCTTCTGGTCCACGGTTACGATGTCACCCGATTTCAGCCTGGTCATCGTTAGCCCTCCTCACGACAAGCCAAAACGTTGCGACGACGCTGAGCGTCTTCGATCATTAGAACCAGTTTCCCGTCTGAACCTCGGTAGATTTGGACCAGTACAAGGCTGTCACCAGATACGACGAAGTTGACGTATCCAGGACATGACCCGATTGGTTCCTTCTTGTCTTTCTCGAGGCCCTCGTTGATTAATTTAGAAACCCACTCATCTCGCTGTTCCTCAGAAACGGGGACAGCACCTGAGCAATCGAAAAAGTCGAAGTTGAATATCTTCATTGGTCTGTCCTTTCTTTTTTTATTATACTTTATATCAGAGTTAGTGTTTACCTTTTTCTGTAGGGTACCTACTTTTTAATTATGTTGCCTTCTTTTATTTCATATGTTCTATTACATTTAGGACAGGTGAAATTCAAAGACAGATACCAATGAGCCGCAACATAGGCTTCTCCGAGTCTATGTTCGGTCCCACATTCACATTTCCAAGTATCCCCAAGATTACACTTCATCTTTGAACCTCCTTAATGATTTCTAGAGTCTTTGCTACAACAGTTCTACCTTTTGGTTCTTCTCCTACAGTGTGAACTAAACCCTTGCATTGAATAGTGGCCCACCCCAAATATTTAGGGATAGACTTCTTATTCGTCCAACCATGGAAACCGTTCTTGTATCTATCTGCAGGTTGAGTGTGTAGGTACTCTGGATCAGAAAGTCTGGGTGCTCTGTGCTTTACAAGTTTATAGAAGATCATTTCTCGTGGCGGATCATAGGTCTCAGTTACTGTATTAAGACACATTGTAACTTCGTTTCTTTTTTAATTATACTATGTTATAAAGTTATTCTTTACCTTTTTTCTTCTCACCTTCCTTTTATTTTTCTTTGTAAACTTTTTGTGATAGTTTTTGTATAAGATAAAATTACGTGTAGTTTTACTCGATACTTACCCCGGTAGAGGGGGTCATTTATTGTATAATAAATGTGAGACGTTTTTTGGAGGCAAGGTAAAGAAAATTTAGATTTGAATGTGAATTTGAATCACTTCTGAGCATTTTCACTTCTTTTTGGTGTTCAGGTGTGTAGAGGTGATTAGAGGGCCAGAGGGGTGAGGGCCACGTTATATCCTGTTACAGTTATGACTTACTCGAACTATCCTCGTCACAACTTCCTTGCCAAACTCAAAACCCTATTTCCCACACGACACCCCTTTATCACAACTTCCTTGCCAAACTCAAAACCCTATTTTCTACATGGCAACCTCGTCACACTTTCCTTGACAACCTCAAAACCGTATTTTTGCCTACCGGCCCTTCTCATCACACTTTCCCTGACCGAATATTCTAAACACGGCCCTCTCACAAACGCAAGCACTAAAACTAAATTACCGCTTAGTAACCTCGTATCTTTCCATTCACTTACTTCCTTCCAAATACCTTCTCTATAAATCACTTCACCTATAAACATTACTACATATATATAAAGATCTTCTTATACTATTGTTTATCTCTATCTCTTATAGACCTATCTTTCTCATTCTCTATCTTTATACCGTTTTTCTTTGCTTCAATAACGATCTGACTTACATACTGATGTGATATACCAAGTTTCTCTGCTATCTTATATTGTTTTTCTCCCTTTAAAAGTTCTGCCAAGATAGTAAAACTCTTATTCCATTTAAGATGCTTTCTCAAACTAATTCCAACACCATATTCCTTACATGCTATGATTACGGTGTTACCCCATACTTTTTAGCTACTGATTCTGGGGTGTTACCTTCTTTTATTTCTTGAGATATCTTTTTTCTTTATGAGTCATTTATTTGTCTAATGAACAGGACTACTATCTCTTTGCAAACAAATTTTAAAGCGTGTCAGGTCTTGGCGTAAATCAGTGGCCTGGGGTTGGAAAACCCCAGGAATTCTACATGGTCTTTTAAAACAGCGCTGTAGGCAGTCTTATCGGTCATTCGTTTTTCTGCTTGATCCTGTGAGCAGTACCAAAGTAGTTCGGTGCCATACTCGAACACCTCGATGATTGGAGTATGTTGCACAACCTCTTTAAGTGCCTTAGATCCAAATATCCAATCCTGTGCTTCTATATCTTGCCAAAACGTACCGAGTGAATCACATGTCCCATTTAAGAAGCTTCTCATGAAGGCAAAGCCTTCTTTTTCGGTGAGTTTATTTAGTTTTAACTTATGGCCACATATTGGGCAAAAAATATTCGTTTTGTTCTTTTTGGCCTCTTTACAGCACTTCCATTCTATTAATTCCTGCTCTTGCCTAAATGCTTCTAAGACCGTCTTACCTAAATGTGCTAAGTATTCTTCTACCGAATTGAACCCGATGCTGTGGTACACGGGGACACCAGCGATCGTGTTATCTTCTGCATACCCCTGGAAAATGATTCCAGATCTAATCATTGTGTAATCTTAAAAAATGTTTCTCCCCTTTGGGCCTTGTAATCTTTTCTAAAACATATTCTCCTGGGCCTGGGCAATTTGGGCCTGGTTTCAATTCAAAACGATATTTGCCATTTATTGCCCAGCCCATTTTACATATAGAACAAACATCATCACTACAGTAAAAAGGACATGTAGACGGACACACTAATCTAGCCTCTGGACCAGGTGTTCTTTCAGACGGCCCAGATATTTTTTCTAAATCAGGTATGATGATTTTTTTCATCTCATCTCTCCAAATACTTCTTTTACAAACTCATCCAGTAAAGATCTTGTCTTGGACACTCCATAAGAAATCCAACAGCATTATGATCTCGTCTAGTAGGCTCTTGTTCTCCAAAATAGTCTACTCATATTTAATCTTTCATTGTCCAATTTTGGGTCTGATTTTTTTAATTTGATTGTATGATGTTTCATCACTAGGTGTATATTGATTCAAAAGATCATAGGCCTTATTTAGATCAATCTGCTCTAAACCTAGATCTCGGATAAACCGTTTTGCTTTTTCTTTAGAGTATCTTGAATTACAATTTAAACACGTCAGGATTACACAATACTGTAATCGTCTTTCTTCTATAGTAGCTTGAAGTCTTAGATTACATTTTGGGTAAAACTGTGATTCAGACATCCTCTACCCTCACGGGACCAAAATGAGCAGTTATAGTGATGAACTCCATTTACCACATGTATCATTTTTCTTGACATATTTTTTCTTTATTTTACAGTAGGCTTCACCGCCTTTCGCTTTTTCTAGATCAATATATTCACACCAAACACACAGCCTCCAGTTAAAAACATCCGAAGCCTTCTTAGGCTCTTTAGGCTTAGATTGCTCTTTAGGTTTAGATTGCTCTTTAGGCTTAGGCTGCTCTTTAGATATATCCAAATATTCTTTTGGTATATCCCAATCTTTTCCATTGGCATCTTTTACAATAACCTTTTTCCTTTTGATTTTTATAAGAGTTCCTGTAATCTCTCCCTTCTTTGGGTGAGTAAAAATCACTTTATCATTTACTTGCATTATGACTCCATTAAGTTAGAGCTTCTGGATTCCAATCACTTTCAAAGTTTATCAAACGAGATGCTCTAAAATTAATTGCTTCTCGCACTGTCTTACAAGCTTTATCAACACACTCTAAATGCCATACTCCAATAGACGGATTCAGCATTTTGAGATAAGGCCATTTACCAGTCTCTCCTTTTAAATCAATCTCAAGTAGTTCATAATTACTTTGTTTATCAAGTAAATGTGTATCAAGATGTTTGATTAGTCTTTCTATGCCAACTTTTCTTATAAATTCTCGTCTAATCTCAACATTCTGGATTTCCGCAAATTTCAAGCAATCAATTTGTTCAGATGGGGTTTCAGCGAGCCATTTTGGAACTAAAACTCCATTAAGTGCCCAGAACCCCCAACCGTCCGCCCATTTAATCGCCATGTCTCCATTTTTATGTAGATTTCTATTTTCATTTAAATAAAGTTCAGTCGGCCTATTTCCCACAATACAAATATCTTCTAACGGATAAATTAAACCTAACTTGACTGTTTCTTTATATAGATTGAATGTTTCTTTAATCTGATAGTCTAAACCTAAAACCTTTTCGCAATAATCATAAAACGAAAAATAAAAGACATCCCACTGGCCTTCTAAATAAGGCCAAATAAAATCCCTGACTTGATTCTTGACTTGATTCTTGACTTGATCCCTGACTTGATTCTCGACTTGATTCCAGACTTGATTCCAGACTTGATTCCAAACTTGATTCCAAACCTGATTCCTGACTTGATTCCTGACTTGATTCCTGACTTGATTCTCGACTTGATTCCTGACTTGATCCAGATTTAAACCAGCACCGAATAAATTCAAGGCATAGTGACAAGATATAGGAGATTCAAGTAGTAAAATTGACTTGTTAGGAGTCTGTAGAACTCCTAACAAGAAATTCTGAATAATAGATCTTCGTTCCTCATCTGAGACTCGATCAGTTGACAAACCAATATTTACCCACTTGTCTGCATATCGAGGCAATTGATCTTCCTGAGATTTGGTTAACTTTAGAATTCTCGGCTGCTTCATCTCAGTCTCTAACCCTATGTATTTCCTGTTCAAACGGATCCACTTCAACAACCTGCCCTACCTCGAAAAGCCCAACAGGCAAGTTAATTGTATTATGTTCTTCATGGACTAGAGGAGTTGGGGACTTAACATTGAGATACAAAATACCATTGAGATCATAAAGATCTACGCTATCAAGATCTTTAATAGCATGTGCATGACCATGCTCTTCACCCTCCGCCAAAATATGACGCCCATCATTTCGAGGTTTTACGGGTGTTACCCCTTCAGGTAAAGCCTTAATTTCCTGAAGGAGTACGTCACCCTGCTGTAGCTGCCTCATTTTTAAATCTCCAAAAAAGGCCATCTATTTTACAAATGCCAATAGAAAATGTTAAGTTAAAACTTCTGGATTCCAATCACCTTCAAAATTTCTTAAACGAGAGGCTCTAAAATTGATAGCCTCTCGAACAGTTCTACATTCTCGACTCAAGCACTCTAGATGCCATACTCCAATAGACGGATTAAGCATTTTGAGATAAGGCCATTTGCCTGTTGTTCCACCAAGGTCCACTAAAAGAACTTCATAATTTCCTTGTTTATCAAGTACCTTGCCTCCTATTTTTTGAACAATTCTTTCTACACCTACTTTTCTTATAAACTCTCGTCTCACTTCTACATTACGAATCTTGGAAAACTTTCTACAATCTATTTCCATCGCAGGAGTTTCAGCTAACCATTTTGGCATTTTTATACCATTAAGATAATAATAAGCAACACCATCTGCCCAAGCGATAGCTGGGCCTCCATCTTTATGAAGATTTCCATCCTCATTTAAATACAATCTAGTTGGCCTATTTCCAACTATACAAACATCTTTTAATAGATAAACAAAGCCGAGATGTTGAATTTCCATAAAAGTAGACCATAAACCTGGATATTTCCAAATGCTTAAGATCTCAGGCATAAAAGCATACCAAGATAAACGAGGAGACATCCAATGGCCTCGAATATAAGGCCGGTGAGAGCTAACTCCAAAAATGTTATCAAGAACTCTATCTACATAAAATCTAACTTCTCTTTCAACGTGATGCATCTCTAATTGTATAGATTTACTTAAGAAATTCTTAACTAAATTCCACACTTCAGTTGCTTCGATTATTGTACTAATCCTTTGTTGTACGCAGACACCTGCTTCTAAACCAATTTGTTTCTGACTGAGGCCCCCACTAAATTCCTTAGCCGCTTTCCAACAATTCTTAGGAGATTCCATCAAAACAATTGTGGGTATCTTTTTCTTATAACCTAAAAGTTTCGTCAATATATCTCTTGTGATTCTAAGGCGTTCATTATTCGAGATCTGTGTAGTTGAAAGACCAATGTTTACCCAATGTTTTATAAATGGAGGTATTAGTGAAGATTGATGGGACGTGAGTTCATGAAGCATAATTAATAGCCTAATTTGTTTTTAATTATACAAAAGTAAGTGAAAAGTGTTTACAAAAGATCACTGTCTTAGTCAAGGGCCTCATGCTTAAGATTTGTCACTCTAATAAGAAGAGAGTCAATTAACTTTAGCAATTCAACATAATCTTTATCTTTAAGATTGGAAACAAACAATAGATCTATAGATCGCTTTGCTTCATCTAGTTTATTTGTGAGCAATGAATAAGCAAGGTTGTCTAAGTGTTGCTTAATTGGCACAGGAGCCTCTTGCAATTTGCCAATATACTCTTCCATTAAACCCATTCCTCTCTTAGGATTGCCATACGAACCATATTATGAAACTCATCCTTATGAAAATACTCTTGTCGCAATAAACCTTCCTGCACAAAACCGATTCTCTCATAAATCTTCCTGGATCTCTCGTTGTTTTCAAATACCATGAGCCACATTTTATTTAGATTCAACCCATGCGGATCAAAAACGAAATCTAGGACTCGCTTAATTGCATTACTTCCAAATCCCTTACCCATATCCTGTTTTGAAGCAATTACAACTGAGAGCCTTGCGGTTCTCGCTCTGCGATAGATCTGGTGAATCCCAATTTGCCCAATGTAGTGTTGGCCTTTATAGATTGAAAACACAGCATCATCTTTTGATGCCTGCATCCGCTTCACGTATTCGATCTCATCTTCTCTTGTAAAAGTTTCATGATCAAACGTAGCGATATTCCCAATGATATCTGGATCATTCACCCAAGTCATGATATGATCAACATCATCTAGAGAGACTTGCCGTAGAATGAGATCTTCGAATTGTTCATTTATTCGACTCAATGTATTCATCCATTTCATTGTCATTCAGAAAAAACCCTGGTTTAAACCAGGCTATCTTTACAGCCATCATTCCAGCGTCAACAGCCTTCTTGAAATGTATGTTAATGGAATTAATCATCAATTCCATTTGGGCATCTGTACAAGGACATCCAATATGACCACCACAACTGCCACAAAGACCGCCACGGTCTGTGATTATCAATCCTAATTCATTCATTATATAATCTTGAACAGATTTACCTAAAGACCCTGCTTGCTGTTCAGTAAATTGACCTGGTGTCTCTACCAGCAGTCTAATCTTTTCTTCGCTATCTCTTTTAAATACTTTGTGTTTATCTCTATATAAATGTGAACCAAATGGATTTTCATTTCCGAACTTCACATCTACCATCCAGGCTTTCATTAGAGGCTTGAACCAGGGTAAGGAATAAAGAGCAAGATTATATCTCTCTAAATTATTTCGAGCCTGCCGAGATTCGTCCGTCAAAGTTACTATAATATTATCAGATTTCGATTGCGATTCTTTGTACTTCTTATACAGTTCAATTACCTGCTTCTTAGCTTCCTTAACTGTTTTTGGGATTAAACTATCCTTAGACATCTAAGCGGCCTTCTTCAAAACAGCAGTTCTAAAAGCGACCCAGTGAACTTGCTTCTTAGACCACTCTTGCTCTTCGTACTTTTTAAGTAGATCTAGTGCTATATCAAGGGCTTTAGCAATCATCTTATCGTAGTACTTGATTTCCTTCGTTGGCATGCTCTCTCGCAGGGCTGGACCATTACCCTCATAAAACTTAAAGCATGGCGTCTGCTGTGCTATCCAAATCTCACAGAAAATAAAATCCATCATGGATTTATAACGTTCCATATTCTTGCGGCGCCCAATGAATTTCAAAGCTTTTTGTACCCGTAAAGAACTTATGAGTTTACTTTCGGAAATCTTAAAAACAGAAGTCGTGAGACCTCCACAAAGGCTTAGTTCAAGAACTTGTTCTTGTTTACATTCGGGTTCTAGAAAAAGACCAAGCATTAAACAAGATATCTCCAATCATCGCATAGATAATTTAAAGATACAAATTTCTTATGTTTGTTGCATTGGCGTTTGTCACTTGAAGCATCTCGTTTGTTCATGTCAATATGTTTACACCATAGACAACGATGCTTTTTCGGATTTAACTCGGCTTCTGCTTTCTCTCTTTCCTTTTTCAGGCAGGCTAAACACAAAATATCAGACTTATAATTATCCATGAGTTTGTTGCATCTGACACAATGTGAATTTTGATTTTCGTCGTACATTTGATCATCCTTCTTTTTTTATATTACAGATGATCGTCTAATTTGTTTACTTCTTTCTACTTCATCAATTTCTTTTAACAGAATAACATCTGATTTGTTTTTAATTATACAAAAAGAGAATAGAAATGTTTACTTAAGATTTGTTATCTCTATAAGGAGTGAATCAATTAATCTCAACAATTTAACATAGTCTTCATCTTTAATCTTAGAAACAAAAATAGGGTCTAAAAATCGTTTTGCATCACATAGTTTATTTATGAGCTGTAGACGAGCGAGATTATCTAAATGTTGTTTGACTGATAAAGAAGTTAATTCGATTTTATCAGTACCTGGGTAGTATTCTTCCATAAGAATTAATCTTCGCAACCACTATCCTTATGAGAAAGATTCTGAGTGATTTTAAGCAACCACTCCCAATACTCAGGAAACATCACAGATAAAGGATTGCCCTTACCTTCCCACACCCCACTAACCATCTTTTTTTCATCCTCATAGTTTTTGAAAAAATCATGAAAGGCACTTATGATGGCACTTTTTGCTACAGAACCTCTGATTTCTTCTTGATGTAAAGCGTGTAAATTTAAATAGTGTTTTGAATAAATCTTTGGATAAAAAACTACATTGAGAATGGATTTTTCATACTGGATTATTTCCCAAGTAGAATCTTTTCTTTGTATTTCGCGATATCTTTTCTCAATAAAATGAAACAAAAAATGAGGGGCTGCACAATCGGCATTGAATTCGATTACTACATAACGATCTTCAAGTTTATAGCCATTATAGTTGAGATCTTCAAGTGGTTTTGGTTTAGAAGCATAACCTTGATTGTAGGGTCTGAATTCCCACTTGTGTATTTCTTTAAACACCCCAGACCTCCTCAATTATCTCTACTGCTCTTCTATAGTGGTTTCTAAAATCAGTTTCTGCTTGTGTTTTTAATTCAGTTAAAGTTCTTTGAAAAGATGTCGTGGTACTTTCCTCGATCACCGTAACATCAAACTTGCCATTGATTTTCTTTCTAATTTTAAATGTAGCATTCCCAACCTTTCTCTCAATTTCAGGATCAAAAAAGATCTTACCATCTAGAAGAGCTTGATCAACCTCTTCTAAAAATGCCCGAACTCGATCATCATGAAGACAATAATCATTAGGAAACTCTTCAGTAAAAATACCATGTTCATGACGTTCAAGATCTTCACGAGCAATAAGCATTGGTTCAAATTGCGTTCTTGTGATTCCAAGAAGATGTGCATCGCTCTTTGATACTATATCAAAAAGAACAAAATCATCTTCAGGATTTGTAAAGGAGCCACAGGGATGAGTATAACCAATCTGATAATTCAGATTGGCTTTAATTACACAAGCGAGGTCTACAAGACTAGATGCTCTTTCACTTGTGATTTTCATCTCTAAAACCTCTAAATCAATTTAGGTTTAAAAGCAAAGATCGAAAACTCTTTTCTCTTATCTACCAATTGCTCACGAACCAAAAAGAACCCATTATCGTCAGGCGTTCTATAAAGCGAGTATTCCTCGAGCCCTTCATCTAAAAGAGTAACTCCAATATGTATGGCTTTGCGAGCTTTAAGATACTCTCTAAACTGATCAAATGAAAAAGCTTGTTTTGTTGGTTTGCGAACCATTATTGATAATCCTTAGGACTGAGAGGTTTATCACTCACATCCAAAATCCACCACTCATTCGACCAAAATATGTAAAGGTTGTGTTTACCTTTTTGAGCTTCCCAAGTTGAATAGTCACCTCCCATATCATCAAGATTCATATATCCATCTTTAACAATCGTAGTAATCTCCCAATCGCTTTCTTTCAAAATATTAATGAGATCAGGTCCTGTAGTTTTAGACTTGACCATCTTAACCATAATTTCTGCCGCAAGCGTTTTAGTCGGTTGTTTTAGATTTATCAGCATCTCTTAGATCTCTAAAAAACCAACAAACAGCATCAAACTCTTGACTCTCTGGGTCAAATTCTAATTCCTCGAGTTTCTTAAAGCACTCCTCTTCTTCATCTACGCCGAATTCAAACTTGATCTCTTTGGGCCACATAAAACCTATAGACGCACCTGGATCATAAAAGATTTTGACCTTTTGGTTTTCATAATCAAGATCAAAGCTATAACCTATTTTCATTATCTAATCTTTCTAATACCCCAGGCAATACCCCAAGGCGATGGATAAATATCTATAGTTCCATAATGCTCAGCTCGAGTAGTAATGTTTCTGGAAGTAACAATGTCACAAAGGATGACCATGATTCGAGTAACAAGGTAAGCGGTCCAGAACCACCTGAACCGTCTCTCAAACCAGTTGCCACTAAAAGATTTACCTTTGAAGGTAAATTTATAAACTTCACCTTGCCACATTTTACTTACTCCTGAGGAACATCCTGCTTTGAAAACCAAATATCCAAAGCAGTTTCAGATTTGCGATACTTGTCAATTTCTACCATGGCTGTCTGATCATCGAACTCACCGTCTAGGATCTGTGTGGTGATCTTTTTCCATCTTTCAATTTCTGCTTTGAGTTTCTTGATCTCTTTTTCGAGATTCTCTGTAGACTTCATTATTTCTTCCTTAATTTGTTTTTAATTATACAAAAGATCTGATTTCTTGTTTACTCTTCACTTTCAGTCACTTTTAATTCAGTGCCCCTGGGAAGCATTTTCCAAAGACTCTCTTCAGCCCTTCGGTAAGTTTCAAAGGGGCCTAAAGATCTACTCTTAGCAAGATTTTCCTTAGGGGGAAGGAAAAGAATGAATTTATCTTTTATCTTAGAAATTTGAGCTATTTTTATTTCACCTAAATAGTAATCAAATGTGTTACCCTTTACTTGAAGATTCTCTTTTAGATTTTTTAAATTAGAATCAATCATAGCCTCTTGCTCTTTTAATTTGTTTTTCATCCTAATAGCAAAATCAGATATCTCGGGAGCACTCAAAACCCAACCCGTGAGAGTATCACCAACCATTTGTTCTCTAATTAACTTTTCAACCAAAGAAGGAGACACATAATCTCTGGTTAGTTCATACAAAAAAGCAATGAGCGGATCTTTAGTGAGAAATGATTGATCACTCATTTAAATGCCTTTCAAATGCCTATTTTAAAATCGCATAAAACGCATTTTAATAAAACTGATATGTAAATATACAATGAAATAGTTAACTTGCGTTACAAGCAATGTTAGACGCATGTATTGCGATTGTTATTCACTATCGTTCACATGATTAGCGTCAGCGTTTTCATGTTTCTTTTTAAAGCATTTAGATGTTTGCCAAAGCCCTGTGTCAACAGGATAAGCATCATGCCATTGGAAAACGGTCCCACATTCCGAATACCAATACTCAATATCCATCTTGTCATGACCCTCAGAGTGAAGTTCTTCCATCTCTGTTCCGCAGTTCTTGCACTCTCCATCAAAGGTCGTTTTGTTTGGATCATAAGGCATTATAGGTTTATCCTTTAAATTAGTCATTAAAAGTTCCACCACAACCAAGCATGTATTCTCGGATTAGATTTTAATGTGAGCCTCTTCGGGTACCAATATCTCAAAGCCCCTCGAAGAGTTCTTAGTGGCTTCTTAAAAACAATCTTCATTTTGGG
>Ga0180431_10003412_pt1 | contig 20511 bp, 16 predicted proteins | sample SS_ome_11_FD_132459 | JGI IMG/M metagenome (GOLD analysis project Ga0180431, IMG submission 132459) | Hypersaline lake sediment archaeal communities from the Salton Sea, California, USA - SS_1_MS_1 metaG | ecosystem: Environmental > Aquatic > Non-marine Saline and Alkaline > Hypersaline >...
CATGCTTTGCTTAAGCTACGATCTGCACAGTTCTTGGAAAGTGATAAACGTGAACGCAATGGCCTCTTCGTTTATGGCAAAGCTATATAAAATAACGGGAGACGCTCGATATGAGCGCCGTTCTCAATCCATAATGCGGTGGGTAATCTCGCAGAGAACCCCTTACGAAGCATGGTACTACACCGATCCGCCGGAAGCGTCGTCGATCACCCATGATAATTACCACACGGGGTTCGTTCTGGATTCGATATTCGATTACTTAACCGTTTTCCCCGGTACCGATATGAAAAAAGTCTACATGAACGCTCTCGAATTTTATAAACGGGAACTCTTCCTTCCGAATTGGGCGCCGAAATGGATGTATGACCGTGATTATCCCAATGATATACACGGATGCGCGCAGGGCGTGATAACCTTTGCAAAGGCTTCGGCGATTGATGCATCATATCTGGATTGCTCGCGCGATATCCTCGAGTGGACGATAAGAAACCTGTATTCCGCGAGCGAGAGCCGCTTTTATTATCAAAAAGGAAGGTTGGGAACCAAGAAGTTTACATTGATGCGGTGGTGCCAGGCATGGATGTGTTATGCGATAAGTTTGTTTTTGAGAATCGAAGCCGATGAGAAGGATAAGGAAAAGCCTACTTTTACTTCTTGAGCTTATTTATCAACTCCAGTTCCCGGCGGTAAATATCGGCGACATCAGTCTGAAAGGATAATGCGTTCGGGTCGTTGGGGGATAATTTTACGCAATTCCGGCTTGTCCCCACAAGCAAAGGCAGGACACGGGGAGCATGGAGCATTGTGGGGAAGCGGGTTTGGCGCAGGCATTGGTAATAAATCCAGAGTATGTTTCGCATGAGAAACCATGCATTGCGATTTTCCGGCTCGATTTTCGCCGCCATTCCGAGTTCCTTGTAAGCAAATGCCAGGGCCCCCTTTCTCATGAATTCACGGGCTCTCGATATATGAATCCTGGCTGATCCGAGATTCCGCAGGGGAACCTCCTCCTGCCCGCATTTATAAACCGATATAACCTTCCTATACTCGGGAAAAAATCGGCTGTAAATGAGACGTGCTCCCGGCAGGGGATAAAGCGCAAAAGACAGTCCGGCCAAACGGGGCCTGTAAAAACCCAGGTTATTGCTGTCCGCCACTACATAATCAACGGCGCCCGAAGCGATGAGTTTTATCATCTCGTGCACTTTGATGGGAATAAGGTCTCTACCGTAATGAGGGTTATAAGCATTGCCATCCAAGTGATAAACAATAAACGGCTTGCGCGCCCAAACGATTTTACCCGCCGGCACCAATCCGAGTGCTTTAATTTCTTCAGCGGCAGGCTTATGGCCGGAGCTGGATAAAGTGTAAATTCTTTCAGGAGCCCATAAACTCCTCATGTACATGTAATCATGCATTTGTGAAAAGAAGACCAGTACAATCAAAAGCACCGAAAAAAGCCATTGAGATCGCCCGGCAAGAAAACCTTTTCTTAAGCCAACCTTGAAAATCAAAGCAAAACCGACACCGACAAGAAGTGCCCCGACGAAATCCACCGAGATATATGGTTGCCCTTTCGTTCTTATAGCTTCATTTAAAGCGGTCCCTCCCCACAAGACCAAGACGAAGATGCCCGAAATTATTAACATAAATGACGCTATCACTGCTTTTATCGTTGAAGAGCGGTTTTCGATAAACGTTTCAGACAAAAGCCGGACGGCGGGAACGGCGGCCATAAAAAACACCACCGACGCGCCGGTGAGTGGGAATAGATCGAAAAGCTTCGGGTGAATTGGATATAGGTTCCCGAAAGTTTTAAGGCTGTATGGGTCGAGAAAACAGGGAAGGATTGCGATGTAAGCGACTGCCGCCAACAGCGGAAGCAGGATTTTTGCCGAAGTTGTCGTCGTTTTGACATTTCCGGTCTCGGTCATTTTTACGCCCAGCCAATCCGAAGCCGTGTACAACCCGTGGGCGGCAAGCATTATTCCGGGGATCATCAACGGGTATATATAACGATCGTCCCTCATGTGAGGTGTAATAAGCGCATACACCCCCAGGAATTGAAGTATCCACACGACTACCCAAAAGGCCATGAAAAGGCGCTCGGCATCTTTATTTTGAATATATTCACGAATTGTGGCGACCAGTCCGATCAACAGGAAAAGAAAAAGGAACGGTCCTAACCTGATAATCATCGCGCTCCCGTAGGAGATCGTGTTCATTACCAGTTTAGCCGATAGTTTCGGCGCAATTTTTAAGAAATCCGACGCTTTTTTCGCCTCTTTATCACCCAGTAATGCAACTCCCCTATGTTTGCCCATCTGCCGGTCTCGATCAAACCGGCCTCCTCCGTAAAGTTGAACCTGTCTGGCAATGCTCTTGTTGTGCATCCGGACGGAAAGCCTCCACTCTCCCGTCCTGACGCGATTGTGGATAAAGTACGGCATAGAAACTGCAAAAAAGGCCGTTATCATAGCCGCCGAAAGAGCTATCACGCGCCGCCGCCGTATTTTGTCGAGAAACCGGAATTTGATAAATGCCCCCGCTGCTATCATCCAGACCGCCGTAAACCCTACATCGCGCGTTAAAAATAATAATGAAGAGAGCACTCCGGCGAGAATAAAGAGTTTAAAAGAAGGTCGTGTCAAGGCATAGACCGACACCGCGATCACACATATATACAAGGCGGAAAAAGTGGCTTCGGTGAGAATGCAACTCGAATACCACAGCGTGAAGCTGTTGAAAGTAAGAACGGCCGCCGCAATCAAAGCGGTTCGCCGCGAAAATACCAAACCGGTGACCATATACAGCGGAATAAAAGTCAACATGCTCATGAGCAGGGATATACTGATGGCCACATGCGCGAGGTTGAACTTGCCGCCCGCGAAAGGGGCCAGCATAAACGGATAAAGGGGCGGAACGCGACGGGATTTAATGAACCCTTCGTAAATATCAAAATCCTTCCCGAAAAAAACGCCGCTGTTGATCTCTTTCGCCAGATGCATATATTGCGTCGCATCGGGATACCGCAAAGGTGTCCAGAGCGCCGTCGATAGACGAAAAAGGAGACCCACCAACATCAGGAAAGCCAATATATGCCAACCTGATAGACGGCCCCAATATCGCTCGTGAAAATCGGGATTTTCGGAATAGTCATTCATAAAGTTCTATTGAATTTCGTTGAAAATTCATCAATTGGCAATTACCAACGAAAAATTGTAATTTCATCTGAAAGGAAAATTAAACTTCAAAGACGAAGTAAATTTGCAAAGGCCTCTTTATATCGAATAAACAGGGAGGAAAATATGTCCGAAGCAACGATAAACGGAGCGCGGCTGTATTTCGAAGATCATGGAACGGGTTTCCCGCTGATTATGACCCATGGGCTTGGAGGCGACCACACCATGTGGATCAACCAGATCCCCGCTTTCAAAAAGAAATACCGCGTGGTGGTTTGGGATTGCCGTGGCCACGGCCAAAGCGAGGTGACGGACGAAGGATATTCAATCAACCGGTTTACCGAGGATCTGCACGGCCTGATGCGACATCTGGATATCGAGCGCGCGCACATCGTCGGGTTGAGCATGGGCGGCTGGATATCATATTGGTTTGCGCACAACTATCCCGAAGCCACCGCATCGCTCGTTTTGTCCGACTCCGCCGGTATGTTCGCCGGATTCTCGGATAAAAACCGAGAAAATAATCGGAACATGTTCGAGGCATCGGCTCACATTGCGGAAAAGTACGGGCGGGAAAAGCTGGCCGATACGACCCTTTCGTTGATGTTTTCGGAGAAGTTCATTGAGGAACAACCTGAAGCCATCGAGTTGGTGCGGCAGCGGATAGTAAGCGATTCCGGTGTGGGCTACGCACGCACCATCAAGGGAGTTTTCGCCGAGTACTGGGACAAACCGGTAAAAGAGTTCGAAGAAAAGTTATCGGAAATATCGGCGCCGACGCTGATTATCGCGGGTGAAGTGGATAAGCTCACACCAGTCCCCACCCAACAAGCAATCCATCGCGCAATTCCCGGTTCGCGGCTCGAAATTATCCCCGGTTCCGGGCACGTCCCGCCTATCGAGCAACCCGAGTTCTGGAACAGTCTGGTGCTCGAATTCCTCGAAAATGTACATGGCTGATCGCAATCGAACCGTCTTGGCAAAAAAGGACTAAATGTGGAAATAAACAAGATCGTGAAATTTCTGGGCCTGAAGCCTCATCCCGAGGGCGGATTTTACGCCGAAACTTACCGAAGCGGGGAAAAGATACCCCGAGATGCGTTGCCGCCGCGATATAAAACCGACAAACAGTTCAGCACCGCCATCTATTATCTTTTAACCCTTGACACGTTCTCAGCGCTTCACCGCATAAAATCCGATGAAATATTTCATTTCTACCTTGGCGACCCGGTCACAATACTCAAGCTACATCCCGACGGACGGGGTGAAACGATAACCTTGGGACACGATATCGAAGCCGGCCGACATCTCCAATGTGTCGTCCCGGGCGGGGTTTGGATGGGTATGTATCTCAACGCAGGAGGAAGCTTCGCCTTGATGGGAACCACGGTCGCTCCCGCATTCGATTTCGACGATTTTGAACTTGGAAATCGCGGCGAGTTAATCGAAATATACCCGAATTATGAAACGATCATAAGACGCCTTACCCTCGAATAGTCGGCTATCTTCCTAGTGGGGAGGGGTGTGCGGGTCGACGCCGGGAATATCGGGTAGCGATTTTAACTCTCGGCGTGCTCTTTCGAATTGCGGATCGATTTCGAGGACTTGCATGAAGTATTGCCGTGCCGCCGCGAAATTTCCTTCTTTGCGCGCTATGATGCCCATTTCGTAAATAGCGGGAATATAGTTCGGTTTGTATCGAAGTGCTTCGGCGACGTGTTCACGTATTTTTGTGAGATTTCCTTTTTCGTTGTAATAATATGCGAGCTGCATGCGGTTGGTCAATTTGCCGGGGGTGTGTCGCAGGCTTTCTTCGAGCACCTCGATAGCGTCGTCGTAGCGCCCCATCAATTCCAGGCAAGCGGCCAATTCGGTTTCTACCTTGGGGTTTGCGGGGGTCAAATCCAGTGTGCGGCGGTATATTTTCACGGCCTCTTCATATCGACCGGTGATATGAAGCGCTCTACCCATTCGATATGTAAAGCTTGGGGAATGGGGAACACGTTTTACGTAGTGGCGGAAATACGGCAACGCTTCTTCGTAATTTCCACGACGCGAAATAGCGCTTGCAAGTATCGGCCAGGCAGGCAGAAAGTCCGGATTAATGCGAATAGCGGTGCGAAGCGATTGGATGGCCGGGTCGATCTGATCCGTCAGTTCCAAACTCCGGGCCAAAAGGAAATTAATCAGCACGGAACGAGGATGGGACTTGAGAGCTTTTTTAAGAGAAGATTCCGACTCCTTGAGTTTCCCCTGAAATAGGTGTACCAGTCCTTTTTGAGTATTGGTCAACGGCGCGTCGGGTATGGATGTCGATGCCGCGTTGAAGTGGACGAATGCCCCGGCGAAATCTCCGTCATTGAGACTTATTTCGCCGAGTAAGTGTCGAGCCGAAGCATTTTCCGACTCGTTTTGCAGCTTGGTGAAATGCTCGCGAGCTTCATTCCACCTACCGGCGTCAAACGCTCGAACGCCCATCGACCACTCGTCCTCGGGCGACTTGTTCCCGGCGGTAACGATAACGCAACACAAACCCAGTAAAATCATTCCCAGGTATTTAGCGAGCCTTTTCATTTGTTTATCTTCCGGTCGTCGTCGGGAGACGCCGCTCCCAAGCGTATCAGCGCCTTGCGCGCCCGCTCCGAATCGGATGATATTTCGAGTGCTTTCCGATAGTATTTAATGGCGCAATCGCGATCTTTATCGATCTGGCAACACCGCCCAAGGCCGATGGCCCAGGCGGCAATTGTCGGGCGAATCCTACGAATTTCACCGAACGACTCTCTGGCGCGCTCGATGTCACCCATCTCCAGGAAAGTATTTCCCATGTTTTCATGCATATCGATGCGGTCGGGGTAGTGCTTGCGAACAAGATCGTAAATTTCCAATAGTTCGTCCCATTGTCCGGTGGCGATATAAGCATCCTGCAATTCCAACCATACGCGTGGATTGGATTGCTTGTGCGGAGTGATTTTGTAAGTCTCAATCGCTTTTCGGAACTCCCCATTGGCGGAATATGCTCTGGCGAGGTACATGGACGGCAGTTGTGCATTCGGATTTCGCTCCGTAGAGGCCCGGAGCACCCGTATGGCATCATCGAACCGCCCCAGATAGTTGTAAAATAACCCCAATTTAATGCTATATGATATGCTACCAGGGTTGTCCTTGAGTTTCTTTTCAAATAATGGAATGGCCTTATCGTATCGGAAATATGAAGAGTAGAGCGCCAATAGAATAAACGCAGCATCTTCGCGGTCGGGTGATTGATCGAGGACGGTCAATAATTGCTTCTCCGCCACATCAAAATTTGCCGACAGCGTTTCCAGAAGCGCCCACCATAACCTCGCCCATATCCAGTCGGGGCTAAGATCGGTCGCGATGCGCAAATGATTGCACGCCTCTTTAAGGTCGCCCCGATCCGCAAACGATAAACCGAGCAAATAATGGGAAAGCGCCGAATCCGGGGCGACTTCCACAGCGTTGGAAAATTCGCGATGAGCTTCTTCAACCCGGCCCTCGTTATAAAATCCTATCCCGGATTTGATGTATTGGGGGTATGATTTTGAAGGCTTGCAACCAATTCCAAAAATAATCAACAGGATGCAAACGTATAATATTTCCTTGCGACACCGGCTGCGAAAATGAACCATGGTGCTAGCTTAGCAAATTCGCGCCAACCATGTCAATCCCGAGTCCCATTTCAACTTTGACATTGTCAAAGTCAGCTTGGGCGCCGGCCGGGATTTGCTTTGTTATTCTGCATCCGGTCACCGTCCAAAAGCTCAATACCGGCATCGCGTCGTAGTTTATTGACGTAGTTGTGGGCCATGCGGGTGGGTTCGGGCAAGCGGTATTTCAGAGCGCATCGTAAGACCAGTTCGGCGGTTTCGTCCACTCCCAGCCGGTGTCCCGGGGATATGAACACCGGTTTCACGTTGTCTCTGGTTCGCAGTGCCACCCCGATACGTTTGCCATCGTACATCAGGTCGGTTCGGTCGCCTTTGCGCATACCGACCGGGCCGTGCTTTCCCACCAGCAGCGACTTGGCGCAACCGGCGCCGGGTTTGTCCAGCAGGAGGCATATATGCGAGGCGAGGCCGAACCCGCGCGGGTGAGCTATGCCCTGGCCGTCCACGATGACGGCGTCCACGCGGTTGGTAACCTTTCGGAATGCTTCGAGGATAGACGGCGCTTCGCGGAAACTCAGCAGGCCCGGTATGTAGGGGAAGTTTACTCGAGTGACGGCGCCGCATTCCTCCACCACCTCGAGCTTCTTCATGTCCCACACCACCGCTCCCGCAAAAAACAGGTCGCTATGCTTCTCGTAAGACACGTCCGCTCCCGCCACAAACCGCAGTCTCTTAGGCAACGGTCCGAACCTCACCTTTTTACCCAGGGATTCCTGTATAGAGCGGGCTTCCGAATATGGAACGTCCCATGAATGCAAAGAGCATATTTTCATATTTGATTTGAGGCTTAAAGTTTCCAGGTCATGCGCGTACTGCCGATACGTATATTGCTGTATTCCCTGAGGCGAGTGCTTTTTGTAGGCTTACCGTCGACGATCAGCAGTTTGTCCTCGATGAGGCTTGTGATTATCGGTGTGTCGAAGACGAATTCTATCTGTGCATGCACATCCTCCATCTGCGGGTCATTCACGGCGACATCCACACGACTGGGGTCGCGCCCGATGAGAACTTCGGTCTGGGTAAGGAGATATTCGTCGGCATCCATTGCTATGAGTACGCTTTGGGGCATCTCGTCGAGTTCCCTGACCTTGACGCCCATATTAAAGGCTCCGCCGATATCGAGTCTGTCGCCGTCGTTGAGGAAAATCGTTCCCTCGACCCGCTCCCCGTTTCGCGCGCTTCCATTCGAACTCGCCAAGTCGGAGAATCTTGCGCCGTCGTACGTAAGGCTTACGATACCGTGTTTGCGGCTGACGCGCTTGTCCGGCAGGCATATATCACACGATGCTTCCCGGCCCATTATCAGCTCGGCGGTCCACAGAACATGAACTCTTCGGGCGGTATCGGCGAAGCTGATCATGCCTTTGTAATACTTCCTTTTGTCCCCCTCGCCATGTATTATCGTCGCTTCGAATTCGCCGTCGCTCATAATTCAGGAATCTCCTTTTAGTTTCACTTCAAGGGTACCACAACCGCGCCCGAATTCGTGAAATCCACCGGCACGCTCCGAGGCGAAGTTTCCCCGGGCGATATGGCGTAGACCGCGCCGGCTCTTCGCCCCATAAGCTCGAAATTTATCTCGATTGCATCGTCGATGACTTTTTCGCTTCTGATACCGACGGCGCCCTGTCCCATGTGGAAAGTAATCGCCGGCATCCGTGGCGTGTCATCGGCCGGAACGAGTGTAACAAACGCACAGCCGTGAGGAGGCAGAGAAAACGGTCCGAGTTCACCATGCAATATTCCCAGGTAATTTTCCGTCCAGTACTCGAAAGCGTGATGCGGCGAATCTATACCCAATTTATCGAGATCGATGCTCATTTCCATGGGCTTGTCGCTCCAGTTGATAATAGCTGCGAGATGCCTGTCCGAACCGGGCACTGTAAGATGAAAGATAGCCGGATCGCGGGAATCAAACAAGTCCACGGGCTTTGCCGCAACGCTGAGCAACGGCGTCGCTGACCGGAGAATATCCCAGCGATCCTCCTCGAGGGCAGACATGTCGTCGCTTATAAGCGTCATGCCGCCGGAAAGGAATATAACGGTAGCCAAGGTGCGTACTTCGTCGAGAGTGAGTTTGCTTTTCCGTTTGCGCACCAGCAGGCAGTCAGGATCGTTAACCCACAGGCGGCGGTGCATCGCGGCGCGGCATACGGTGCCATGTACGGCGTTTTCACAAGAAGGCTCAATTGGGGCGTGCGTTACCAGCCGTAGCGCCCAATCGCGCCACTTGGGCGCGACGTCGGCGCTGATACGCATGACGTCTACCATGCCCACGCTCGGCAGCAACGGCGCTCCGCAGCCAAGAATAATGGTGTCATAGCCAAGCGATTTTCGAATCGTTTCGAGTCCTTTTCGATAAGCCTCGACGCCCGTCATCGTCGGGTCGTGGCGCCTGCCGCGCAGCAGTGCCGCATAGATAAAATCTATTTTTACGAACCGGTAGCCCCAATCGCGGACTGCGGTCATGAATTCCTCGACCCAATCGAGGGTCTCGGGATTTGTGAGGTCCAGCGTATAGAATGCGACACCTTTCCACATGGGATTAAGTCCCGCCAAAACCGGTTTGGAGCGCCCGTCTTTCAATAATAGATCGCGTCGCTCTTTGAATACGCGTGTTGCGCGGGTGCAGATAAAAGGCGCAAGCCACAGACCCGCCATATAATCCTTGTCGGATATCAAAGCGGCCAAGGCTTCCGGCCCGGAGGGGAATTTCTTGTTCCAATCCAACCAATCGCCTGGTATGCAATAGCCGTCATCAAGCTGCACCAGGTCCACACCAAGATCGTCCTTTCGGGCGGCCAGTTCTTCGAGATTCTCGCGAATATCTTTCTCCGTGACCTTGGTGAAATAATGATACCAGGAGCACCATCCGAGTGGAGATTTTTCCGGGACGCGTGCGTCCATTTCGCGACCGGCAAGTTCGATATATCGCTCCCATAATTTGTGCGGGTCGTCGCCAAGGGCCACCCATAACTTTTCGCTCGATCTAGTTTCCTCGCCCTCGCGCAATTGCGTCATCTCCGCATCGCTATATGCGCGCGTCTCGAGGCGGTCTTTCATTCCGCCTATAACTTCGATCTCGATATCGGACAAATACCGCCGCGCCGATAAAAAACCTATCAGAACGCATTTTCCGTTTGCCGGGTTGTATATGACCGTAGCCCAGCTTATTTGATGCCGGCCTGCGCGGGATTTGAACGAAGGCGCAGGGTGCATCGCAACTCGCGATATAATACCAAGTGAGGGATACGGTTCGGCATCGAGTATCCCCAAGCTTCCGGAAGGACTCCACGACTGATAACCCATGCGCATGAAACGCCATGAATGAAGGGCACCGCCTAATTCGACGCCTGATCCTTCGCCTTCGACGACCAACGGCGCGATCCGGCCAAGCCGCTCGCCGGATCGCACCTCAAGCCCTATTGCTACCCCGCCGTCCAGTGGCTCGAAGCTCAGTTTACACAAGGCGTCTGCGTCGTTTTTGTATCGTATCCAACGGCCGCTCCCGGTTTCTGATTCGGCATCGGGAAGCAGGCGATGCGGCCCGATCATGCCGGATGCAGAGTCTTGAAAAGCGCAGCCGACGCCTTTTATGGCAATCCCAAGCTCTCGGCGCCGAATATCATATCGGCATCGCGACGGATCAACTTCAACTTCATGACTTTCGATATCAAATCTCATTCAACTAACCGCTCGAACGGTGCCCCATCTATGGTAATCGTTATTTGAGTCGGCATAATTTCTTTTATATCCCAAACAAGCATGAAAAACAACTCTTTATTCGGATTTTCCTCCTACTATCAGGGTAAATTCGCCCCGTGGATTCAAAGATTCATACATCTCGGTGGCTTCGGAAATTGTCGTTTCGGTAAGTTCTTCATAAACCTTGGTCATCTCTCTGGCAACAAACAACTTTCGGTTGCCCAGATTTTCGAGGAGGTCTTTCAGGGTACGTTTGAGACGGTGCGGCGATTCGTACAGTACGAAAGGGTGTTCCAGTTGTGCCAATGACTTTATCGCCCGCTTTCTTTTCGAACCTTTGGGTGGCAGGAATCCGTAGAAAGTGAAGGCGTAAGAATCCATTCCTGAAGCCGACACGGCGGCGGTAACGGCGGTGGGACCGGGTATCGGCACAACCCTCACCCCCTCCTTTCTCGCCAGCGCCACAAGGTAATGCCCCGGGTCGGATATACCGGGTGTGCCGGCTTCGGTAATAAGCGCCATGTCGGTGCCCCCGAGCAGCTTTTTTACCAGCACCGGCGCTTTACGTGTCTGCCGGGCGCTGAAGAAGCTGGTGGTGGGTGTGCTTATACCGAAATGTCCGAGGAGGATTTTCGCACGGCGGGTATCCTCCGACGCGATGACGTCCACTTCCTTAAGAACACGTAGCGCTCGGAGCGTGATGTCGTCCAGGTTTCCAATGGGAGTGGCGACGATAAACAAAGTACCGGTTTTTTCGTCTTTTCCGCCCTTTTGCTTTGACATTGTCATATCACGATGTTATAATACCCGCACCAATAGGTCTAATGGCCTTTTAAGCCGAGCCAGGTTGAAAGCAGGAGGTGACGGTATATGAAAATACTGAAACATGTCTTATTTGTCATGGTGCTGCTGGGTTTTACCGCCGGTTGTACCGATACCGCGCTGAAAGAAGCCAAGGCTTTTGAAGAAAAAGGCGAGTGGCAAAAAGCGCAACAGATTTTACAAAAGGCCATAAGTAAAAAACCCGACGACCCTCGCCTTCAAAACGAGTTGGGATTCGTGTTCCAAAAAAGAGGCTATTACAACCAGGCCGTCCAGCGATATAACAAGGCGGTTTCCCTCGATCCTTATTACCTCGAGGCTTTCTACAACAGGGGTACGTCGAATTACAAGATAGCCAGGTTCGAGTTGGCAAAAAAGGACTTCGAGAAGGTTATATCTTTAAACAAGGATTATGCAAAAGCATATAACAACTTGGGATTGATTTACAATGTTTTTTATCGCAACCGGGATGAGTCAATCAAGAACTTCAAAAAAGCCATAGCGCTGGAACCTGAAAATCCCGTCTACCACAGGAATCTGTCGAGGTTGTACTTGAAGATTGGCAAAGGAAAACTCGCCGTGGCGGAAGAAGAACGCGCTAAGATTCTCGAGGCAAAGCAGAAACCTTAGGAGCGGCCTAATTTCGATTTCAGGAACGACGCCACACGTTGTCCTGCTTCGCCCTCGAAGCCCCAATAAAGATGATCGGCTTCGTCAACTATTTCGAGAATTGCTCCCTTCGGGAGTATGGAGCGGAGTTTTTTAATCGGGCAAAACATGTCCTTATCACCACTTACAGTCAACAACGGATGATCGATTCGAGAAATAAATTCCATTCGGAACGCCGCTATGGGGGGCGAAATCGCCACAAGCGCTGGTATGCGAGGGTCTATCATGCCCGCTGCAAGCCCCACCATAGCTCCGTAAGAGTAACCAACTATCGCCACCCGGTCGGAATCGACTTCTTTGATGTCCCGAAAGTGCTCGACCACAAGAGCCACATCCTCTTGGTCACCGTCAGGGCCGGCCGGGCTACCGCCGCTGCGCCCCACACCTCGGAAATTAAACCGCAGAGTGGCCAATCCCGATTCCGCAAGCGCTCGTTGCACGCCGCTGACGACATTGTTGTGCATATCACCTCCGTATTGGGGGTGTGGGTGGCATATAACCGCTCCACCGCTCGGGCCGCCCGGTGGGACGAAAACGGCGGCCTCGAGTTCGAAACCGGAAGCCGCAATAAAGAGGTTCTCTTCAGACATGGCTGATTCCTCCTCCTTTCAAAAGGCAAAGTTCGGCGTTGCGGGATGGTCTTTCCGCGATTGGGAAGGCGTCGTTTATCCTCGCGGCATCGCCGGGGACAGGTTGAGTTACATCGCACGGTATGTGGACATGGTGGAGATAAACACCACTTTCTATCGCCCTCCCAACTTCAGACAGGCGCAGGGATGGTTGCGGCAGGTTGAAAGTTGTCCCGGTTTCACTTTCAGCGCAAAGCTTTGGCAAAGGTTCACTCACGAGCGCGGCCCTGTCGAGCCGCTCGACGTACGCACCTTCATTGACGGCTTCGAGCCTCTTGTGGAAGCCGGCAAATTCGCAACTCTCGTTTTTCAATTTCCGTGGTCTTTTCGTCGAACCGAGCAAAGCATGCTCCATATCGAGCGTCTCCATGGCGCCTTCGAGCGATTTCCCCAGGCTATCGAGGTACGACACGCCTCCTGGAACAACCCGGAGTTTATGGATTTCCTCCGAAAACACCGCATCGCTTTTATAAATATAGACCAACCAGCTATACGCGACACCTTGCGTCCTACCGATCATGTGACGGCGCCGTTCAGTTACGTCCGGCTACACGGGCGCAACGAGCGAGACTGGTTCCGGGACGACGCAGGCAGGGACGACCGGTATAACTACCTCTACTCCACCGAAGAACTCGACCAATGGAATGACCGGATTAAAAAACTCGCCGACCAATCCGAAAGCGTTTATGTCATTGCAAACAATCATTTTCGCGGTCAAGCGCTCGCCAATGCGATTGAGTTGAAGCACATTTCCTCAGGAATAGACGTTTCAGTACCGGAACCGATGTTCGACGCTTACCCTCACCTTACACGCTTCGCTTCCAACCCGCCGGCGCAGTTCAATCTCTTCGCCTGATGATAACTTCAAAGCCTACTATAAAACAGAGGTTTCTATGAGCGCTCCGAAAACGATATTCCGATGTGCGGAATGCGGCTATTCCGCTCCCAGATGGCTTGGGCGATGCCCGAGTTGCGGGTCGTGGAATACTCTTGCGGAAGAGTCGGCGCGCCACAAACGCGGTTCATTCGGTCGGACGACTTCCCCGCAAACGGAGTCAATACCTCTATCCGAAGTGCCGTTCGAGAGCGTATCTCGCTTAACTACCGGCATAGGCGAATTGGACCGGGTTTTGGGCGGCGGGTTGGTGGCGGGCGCAGCGGTGCTCGTCGGGGGCGATCCCGGAATCGGAAAATCCACTTTGATGATTCAGGCCGCCAATAACATCGCGTCGAAACGGCCGGTGCTATATGTGACGGGGGAGGAGTCGGCTCAGCAGACAAAGCTCAGGGCAGGGCGACTGGGAGTGGACGCTTCCAATCTTTATATTTACGCCGAAACGGACACGGCGGCCGTGCTTGCCGAAGCGCAGCGGATTGATCCGAAGGTATTAATCATCGACTCGATTCAGACCATGACCGCCGACACGGTTGAGAGTGCGCCCGGTACCGTGGGCCAGGTGCGGGAAGTGACGGCGGGGCTGGTGAGATGGGCCAAAAGCGAGGGATCGGCGGTTTTTCTCGTCGGGCACGTCACGAAATCAGGCGCTATAGCAGGGCCCCGCGTCATCGAGCACCAGGTTGACACCGTCCTTTACTTCGAAGGCGAAAGCGCGGGAGCATTCAGGGTGCTCCGAGCCATAAAGAACCGGTTCGGATCCACCAACGAGATAGGTGTATTCGAGATGCGTGCCGACGGTCTTATCGAGGTGTCCAATCCGAGTGAGTTGTTTATCGAGCATCGCGCCCGCGCCGCACCCGGCACGGCGGTGGCGCCGTGCGTCGAAGGTACCCGCCCGATACTGGTGGAAGTGCAGGCGCTGGTGGGGGCAAGCGTTTACGGAACTCCACAGCGGGCAGCGATGGGCATAGACCGGGGAAGAATGGCGATACTGGCGGCGGTGCTCGAGCGGCGCGCGGGATTGGCGCTTGCCGACCGGGACATTTTCCTGAATGTCGCGGGCGGGTTGCGGATAACCGAGCCTGCCGCAGACCTTGCCGTTGCCGCCGCCATAGGCTCCGCGCTGCTTGATCGGCCAAATGATCCTTCGGCAATATTCTTCGGCGAAGTAGGTCTTGTGGGCGAGGTACGTGCAGTAACCGTCCCCGAAATCAGGTTGGCGGAAGGGGCGAAGCTCGGGTTTAAAAAATGTATAATGCCCCGCGTAAACCTCCGGAAACTCACCGACACCCCTAAAATGGAGACAACCGGAGTGGAGACTATAGCGGAAGCGTTGGAAGCGGCGAAGAGTTAGCCGCAATTATTCAGTGCTACACCCTTTCCCTGGGTTCTCCGACAGCTTAAGGCCCACGGTACAGATCGTCGTATGTGACTAGTACATCATCCCCGCCGAGCGTTATTGTGTCGATATTAAAGTTCCCTCCGGTAGTTATTATCTGAATTGTCGGGAAACTGTAGTCGCAACCGTGAAAACCGAGCGTGGTGAGGACGCGGATGGTGTGAATCCGGTCGTCACCGCCGGGAGTGGTCTCCAACACGCGATTGGGCCCGGGATGAATGTGCGGCGCCGAGTGAAGTTCCCACGGATCATCGATCACGCAAGTGCCGTCGCCGGCCATGAAGTAACCGATTTGATTCAGCATGTAGACACCCCAGTCTATGCCATGATTGATGCTTCCCGGCAAAGCGAAGGCGTGATGTCCTTCCTCGTTTACGTAGTGCCAGCGTATGGCGCTGACTTGCGGCCCGCCGTTCGCCCGGACGACAGGCAGCGGCGCCAGGTCCGAATCCTGTCCATCGTCATCGAGGTCCTCGGGATCGTAAATGGGCGCGTCGATACCCGATTCGGGGATGTATCCCAAATTCAACGTATTGTCGATCAAGGGCTGTACCTGCTCGATTGTCCACATTCCAGCGGCGCCGGCAACGGCGTTGCCGCCGGCGACGGGTACCGAGTTGTCCCCGAGTGTATTGATTATCAGAACACTTTTATCCGGGGAATCGCCCAGAGGCGCGCCGAGGTCGTTGGTAAAATAATGTTTGGCAATGTGAATAGGGTCGCCACGATCAAGCATCATGTGCGCCAAGGAGAAGTACCTTCTGAGATCGGAGGTATTACGTCCCAGACCCAGACCGTGATATTTCGAATAAGTCAGCACACTTGACGGAGGGGAACTTGTTTCGTCGTCAAGCGACAAGATTTCGAGTATATCTCCCACGTCGGCGGGAAAATTAGCGGCAAAATTGCCAATATCGTCGGCGGTTACCGTTCTCACTTCACCGTTGGTCAGATTTGTGACTTGTACCCTTCCATTGGCGGGGAGATTTAAGTACCCTATAAACTCGGAAGCCGGATCGTCATTGAAAGTCAACGTTACCTGGCCGGGAGTTCCGTCGTAATTCCCGACGATGACCGGCCCCAGCGATTGCAGCAACGCCGGCTCAGTGGCAGCGCGGTGATGGCCTCGGACGATCACGTCCGCCAACCCGCCGGCGCCGGAAACCGGCGCTCCCACCAATATCCGAGGGTTAACACCCATATTCACGTCACCCATTATCCCGCCTAGGCTCGAACCCAGATAAAAGTGACCCCTGCTATCGACGCCGGGGGGACCGCCGATATCGGGTATTCCGTCCAGGTTGAAATCGCCGTCGAGGTCGGGTTCGGTGTCTCCGTCGAGGTCGTGAGTGGACTGTGTCCCGAAGCTGTCAACTATGCGTACGAGTTGCATCCAGTCGATCGCCGTCTGGCGGACGGCGTCGCGGGTTTGGAATATATTGCCCGTAAAGAACACCGCCCCTGAATCTTTGTAGGTGTCTCCATCTATATCGTAGCCCCGACCTTCCTTCGCGATAACCCTGATAAGGCCGGTATTGACCATTTCGTCGACGATTTGGGACGGCGTTTTACCGTCAATATCATCACCATTGATCAAGTGGTCTCCGTTCAGATCAATGCCGATAAGGCCGAGGAAACCAAGTACCATACTGCAATCCGCTGAGGGACTACTCCCGTTGCATGGCGTATAAAGATCAACACCTTCTCCCTCGAGGGCGTTTTTGATGTCTTGATCCATTTTGGAAAAAGCGCTGAACGGCCCATGCCCGAAGCTGTCTATAGCCAAAACGGCTATTCCATGACGGGCGATTGCGTCCATGAACCCTATGCTTTCTATGTAGCTGTTGCCGTGCCCGTGACCGTGAAAGGCAACGGGAAATGGAGGCGTGTCAAGCCGCCCGTTTCCGTTGGCGTCCTCGGTCAGGCCATCGTCGCTTCCGTCCCACCCGAATTCAGTAATATCGTCCGTTATTCCATTCGAGTCGTCGTCCACCCCGGCAAACCCCGGCTGGCCGTCACCACCAAAGCCGTAATCCAGTTGGCCGTTACCTTGGGTGCCGGTGAGGTTTGCGGGGGAATAATTGTCGCCGGCCGGATCCGCGACGTCGTCGCTGCCGGGCCACATGTATTCACCCTCATCGTCTATATAGCCGTCTCCATTGTCGTCAAAATCGGCAACACCGAAGTCACCGTCGTCCCCTTTCGCTCCAGGTTCTTCGAAGTCCTGGCAACCTTGAGGATGAGATACGCTCTGGCAGCCGTCCAGTCCGAGGTCTTCGTCTCGAGGAACGGTTAGCATCCAAGTGACCCGGAGCTCCTCGGCGGGTTTCTCGCCCGATAGTTTTTCCCTATCGAATATACGCGGCTCGGCGATCAGCGGATGACCGAAGTCCACACTATCGAAGAAAGATGGGGACTTGAAGCTGCCGAAAACGTAATAGTCGATATATCGAAAATCCGCATCCTCAATCAGCCCGGCTCCTCCAAGCTGTTCGAGAAGAGCGAGCACTGCTTCCTCGAACCAGTCCGAGTTGAGGGTGTAGTCGTTGCCATCGTAATCGCTCGAGATCTGAAGGTTCAGGGGATCGAGTACCGGCGGGAAATCTTGTGCAATCTGTGCCAGTGGGCCGGTACCGTTGTATATACCGTTCCAGATGCGAACCCATTCGTCCGTCACCGATTGAGTGGTAAAGCTCCAGCAAAACGCTACCTGATCCAGCGAAATCTCTCGTTCTTCAAGCAGGTCAACCAAAGGCATAAGATCACTGGTTTGGTCTGTGTGGTTTATATATTCGAAAGGAGACCGAACAGGTTCACCTCCCGTACCCGCCAAATCTTCGAGAAGCACCACGGCGTACCGGCCGGCCTCCTCCATCGGTATGATCGGTCGCAGAATAAGAGAATCCGTCTCGAACTCGTAAAAATCAATGAATTCCGGCTCGGTATCGCCGTCCAGGTCCGCCATGTTTAACGGATCCATCAGAATATTGTTGGCATCGCTCAGCGGGTCATTGTCCCAGAAGTGGTCGGGCCTCCAAATGGTCGGTGAGAAGCCCTTCCCGATATCCAAAGGTACGATATGGCCCTCGTCGGGCGGGAGCAACTTGATCAACAAGATGTTATCGTCGGTTATGCTGCTCAAGTCGAGCGGCTTATCGAACCGAATCGATATCGGCGCGAAAGCTCCGAAACCGTCCAGAGTATTCACCTGCTCAAGCATATACCGCTCGAGCTGAGTGGGAGGATCAATACTAACGTTAATCCGTCTGCCGGTGAGTGTTTTTTCGTCGGAGACGGTCAGAACATCGTTTGGGAATGGAATATCCGGCAGCGGTCCGGCATCCAGGTTGAAAATCACCTGTGGGCCATCGCCCGGCTTCGTTTCGGCCAGCCCGAGTGGATCGCCGGCGCTACCGCTTACGTTATCTTCGCATGCCACCAGAAGCGATGCGGCAAACAATGTGAATATTATTATGGATTTACGCATTATTTCCCCCCTTTGGAGTTAAAGTTTTAATCCGCCATAATTACAAACCGATTATCCACTTAAAAAAAGGCTTTATTCTCCCCCAGTTTAGACGAAAGGACAAGTCAATGCAAGTTAATATGCTGTGATGTTACTTCACATTTTTTTTCGTGTACTTCGCACTATTCAATGGCAACTGCGGCGGTAATGTGCTATCTCTAATTTAAGGAGGAAAAAATGCGTATAGAAAAGCGAGAAGACCCTCGTACGCTAATCAAGATAAAAGTGAATATCGAGGGTGAGGGAGCTTACCTGTACGATTACTCTCGTGACATGAGCGAGGGCGGTGTGTTTATCTGCACCGACGATCCTCTCCCGGTAGGCGAGAAGATCAAGGTTAAGTTCATTCTGCCGGAACTGCTCGAGGAGATCGAGGCTGCGGGCGAAGTGACGTGGGTTAACCCTGCCGGATCGGTGGACCCACCCGCCGGCATGGGAATAAAATTCATCGACCTCTCGCCGGACAGGCAGGCGCATATCCAGGACGTGATAGCGCGCATTGAGGGTGGTAAGGGGGTACCGAGCATCGAAGATTGAGGGCGACTTTTATCCGCGGTTGATACTCGTGACGGACAGACATCGTTGCGAGCAAGGCCGCCTGGTCGAGGTGATCGAAAGGTGCCTGGAGGAAGGTTTGGATACGGTGATGCTTCGGGAGAAAGACCTCCCCGGCGGCCAAATGCTCGAGATGGCAACCGAGATAAGGAGAGTAACATCCGGGCATAATGCTAAATTGATAGTGAACGACAGAATGGATGTGGCAATCGTAGCGGAGGCGGACGGCGTTCACCTGGGGAACAGGAGCTTCCGGTCTCGAGACCTCAAAAATCGTTTGCCGGAAAATATGCTTGTGGGAGCCAGCGCTCACAACATGGACGAGGCCCTTGAGGCCCAAAACGACGGGGCGGATTACATTATATTGTCGCCGGTATTCGCCACGTCTTCAAAACCCGGCGCAAAGCCGCTGGGGGTAGGCAAGATGAAAGACATAATCAGCCGGCTTCGCGTTCCCACGTATGCTCTCGGAGGTGTGAAGCAGTCGAATGCGCAAGCGCTTATCGAGGCCGGAGCTAAGGGCGTAGCGGTTATATCCGCAATACTCGACCATCCCCGGCCTCATATCGCAACCGGGATAATGTTGCAAGCTATGGAAAGGGTAACCAATGACACAACTTGAAAAGGCAAAAGCCAATCGTATAACGCCCGAGATCGAGGCCGTTGCAGCGGACGAAAAGATCGATCCCGAACGGGTTCGCGACGGCATGGCCCGTGGGGTTATTGTCGTACCGAACAACACGCACAGAAACACTAAGCCATTGGGCATAGGCGAGGGCCTTTCGGTAAAGGTAAACGCCAATATCGGCACATCGCGCGATCATCTGGACATTGACGAAGAAGTGGCCAAAACGCGTACCGCCATCGAAGCGGGCGCCCATACGGTTATGGATCTGTCCACCGGCGGAGATATCAAGGACGTGCGTCTCACTATTATCGAGAACTGCCCGGTTCCAATTGGAACAGTACCGCTATATCAGGCCGCGGCCGAAGCGCCGCTAAAGAAAAAATCTTTCCTCGACACTACGCCGGACGAATGGCTCGAAGTTATCGACGAGCAGGGCAGGGAAGGGGTGGATTTCATCACCGTCCATTGCGGTGTCACGCGCGAATCGGTGGCCAAATACCGCGCCGAGGGCAGAGAGCTTGACGTCGTCAGCCGTGGCGGATCGCTCACTATCCATTGGATGGACGAGAACGAGGCCGAAAACCCGCTCTTCGAGTATTTCGATAAGCTGCTTGAAATAGCTCGTGAGCACGACATGACATTGAGTCTCGGCGACGGCCTGCGGCCCGGTTGCATCGCAGACGCTACTGACCGCGGCCAGGTGGCCGAGTTGATTACTCTCGGTGAACTGCAAACTCGCGCCACCAAAGCAGGCGTGCAGGTTATGATCGAAGGACCGGGTCATGTCCCGATGGATCAGGTGCAGGCGA
>Ga0180431_10003414_pt1 | contig 20503 bp, 25 predicted proteins | sample SS_ome_11_FD_132459 | JGI IMG/M metagenome (GOLD analysis project Ga0180431, IMG submission 132459) | Hypersaline lake sediment archaeal communities from the Salton Sea, California, USA - SS_1_MS_1 metaG | ecosystem: Environmental > Aquatic > Non-marine Saline and Alkaline > Hypersaline >...
AAGGTTTAAAGAAAGCTGAAACAGAGGTTGTGAAAAGTATGAATAAATTTCGGCGATTGAGAATACGTTAGGGGGTGTATTTGGTGGCTAAGGATTTTAAGCATATAAAAGATCCATACAAACGTAGAGATGCTATAGTAAAGCAAAATGAAAAAGACCATGATAGTTTTTTACAAGATGCTTATAATAAAACACATACGGTGGTAAAAAACATGGTTGATGAGTGTAGAAAGAAATTAGAACGAACGGTTTAAAGGAGAGAATTATGAATTACTTAGTAGGAATTTCAGGAAAGGCAAGATCAGGTAAAGATACATTTGCCCAGATGTTGGCTCGAAGGTTACAAGCAGAAACAGGGTATAGTTTTGTTCTCATGGCTTATGCTCACGAGTTGAAGAGTAGGATACAGAAAGATTTTGATATGTCCTATGAGCAACTTTGGGGCGATGAAAAAGAGGAATATGATAGACGTTATAAGAAAGATAGGCAGAATTGGATCGCCGGCCGAAGAGATCATGATGAAATTAAAGAAAATTTTTGGACGCCGAGGGAAGTCATGCAAGCATACGGCCAGTTTTTCAGAACTATAGATTATGATTTCTGGGTTAAATATTTATTTAAAGTTGTTGAAGAGCAAGGGTTTGAAAACGTTATAGTTACTGATTTAAGACATATCAATGAAGTAGATGCTGTTGTTAATAGGGGTGGATATCATGTTAGAGTGGAACGTAAAGAAAAAGATGATGTTCATAATGATCAGCATATTTCTGAAACGGCTTTAGACGAAGGTTATAGAATTGATTTTAAAGTTGATAACAGTGGAACGCTTGAAGATTTAGATCGAGCGGCTGAAGATGTAGCTAAATTCATAATGGATTCAAAGAAGTTAAATTTGATTGTTTAAAGGAGAAATAAAATGGCAAGTAAGAAAAAAGGTTTAACAATTAAAGTAGCACCAGATGATATTGTTTATACCAGTATAAATAAAAGTAAAGATAATTATAATAGCGCCAGACTGGTAGCTAAAGTAGGTGAGAAAGCTTATATGAATATTGGTGTAGAATGGGAAGGTGAGACCGTGCCTTCTTTCGCTATGGAATTAATGGGGACCCTGACTGCCAGCCAAATTGAACCTAACACAATTGTGGAAGGTAAAGAAGATGAGTATAATGAGTATGAAGAAGGCGCAAAGAAATGTGGCAGTCCTAAGAAACCTAAGATGAAGAAAAAGATGAAGAAAATGGATAAAGAAGATTCTGATTTGGAGGATGAATAGAAGTAGGAAGTTCGCAGTTTTGCAACTCGCATTGTTCTAGACAAGCTGATTTATTGTTTAGCAAACGTGATGGTAATTGGCAAGAATTTTATGCTAATTGTATGTCTATTTGTAAACAAATAAAAAGTTAAAAAGGGGTTATTAATATGCCAATTTCAGAAGAGGCTTATAGAGAACCTAGTTGGATCAGATTTAGAAAAGGTTGGACCATAGCTAGACAAACTAACCAGAGATCTAGATTCATGGTTTTTAGTGATTATCCCAGAAATTATAGAGGTGGAGAATTTCCAACACCAGGGTATAATCCCAATCATCAAAGTATACGGGTTGAAAGAGTTAATTTATATACTGATGATTTAACATTGAAAAAAAGGTAAAGGGGAATTAAATATAATGGTTTCAGTTGAGGAAAGGGTAGCGATATTTGAAAAGGAATTAGATTTAATATTTGATGATAGTGTAAAAGAATTTACAAAACTATGTTTGGTAGCAGCGCCGGATTATTTTTTCACGGATTGTCCGGCATCGTCTTCTGGTAAATATCATCCAATTAATGAGTTGGGACCAGATGGAACTATTTTACATACTAAGAAAGTTTTTACTGTAGCGTATGAGTTTTGTCGTGGGCTTGGTTGTGAAAATCATAGAGATGAAATTTTAAGTGCGTGTATTATACATGATCTAAGAAAACAAGGCTTGACTAAATCAGGTCATACCACTAAAAATCATCCTGACTTAGCGGCCCAATTAGTCGATGAAGTTCAAAGAGACACAATGTTATTAGATGATGAATCATATAATTTAATAAGAAATATGGTTGGTTATCATTATGGTTTATGGTCAACAGGTAAATGGGTTAAAGATCTATCAAATTACTCTATGGAAGAGTTATGTATGTATATATCTGACTATATAGCGTCAAAACGTTGTGTAGAAGTTGATAGTAGGAGGTAATATGGGATTTACGATAAATGAGGATTTAGGGATAGGCGAACTTTCCCCAGGTTCTACTGAAAGACGTTGGGAACCTGAGGGCGGTGTAGGTAGGCATAGAGAGAAGATACATAGAGAAAGTAGACATGCTGATGAGTTTAAAAATTTACCATTTAAATTTTCTAAGCCACGAAAAGCAGGCCGAAGACATTATGTAAAATGTGTAAAATGCGGAGAGATTTTTTATGTATCTGTTAATACTGTAGGAATTGTCTGTAAAAATTGTAACGCTTATGTAAGCGTTGAGGAGGTGTAATGATTGACAATTGATGATAGGAATGGAGATGAAAAGAAACGTAGAGGCAGGCCTAAAGGATTTAGGTTAAGCGAAGAAAGTAAACAAAAGATTTCTAAAAGTAAAGAAGGTCAAAGACACACACAAGAGACTAAGGATAAAATTTCCAAATCTTTAATTTTATATTTTAGAAAGTTAAATCCACTTTCAGAAGAAATAGAGAAACGTTATTGTAGATGTGACGACGATGATACATGTGGTTGGGTACATGATGTACGTAATGATTTAGATAGTTTAACAGATGTTATGACTGATAGGTCGTTGAGGAATACCCGGCGAATAGAGCTTACATGTGGTAATTTTATAGAATTTTTCGGCCATAATGTAACGCCTGAAATGATAGTTTTATTTAAAGAATTTTGTAAGTTAAATGGTTTAAATCCTGACGATGCTTATGATAAACTTTAAGGAGGTGCCATGGCAAAGCAAGGTAGGCCTAAAAGTCCTCCTAAAGCGAAGGAGATGCTGAAGGAGGTTATACCTATAGATGATATATTTAATCCGGAGGAAAAGAAAATATATGAGTCTTTGGTAGATATTTATTTAAAAGATTTTGAAAGCGATGATCTCACAGCCGGTGATATGGATGATGTAATGAGTTTGGCTATGAATCGTGTGCTTGAAATACGCTTGTTAAAGACAAGCAAAGGTAGTACAGATGCGCAGCTTGATATAGCAGGTACGATTGAAAAGATGCGCAAGCAGAACGAAAAACTTAAAGAAAGTTTATCTACCAGAAGGAAGGATAGAATAAATCCACATGAACATAAGGGTTTTTCAATTATTGATTTAGCTGTAGCTTTTGAAGAGGATAAAAAGAAAAAGTTAAAGGACAAGATAAAAACACATAAATTAGAAGAAGATATAATTCTAAAAGAATATAATAAATTCGAAGGAAATAGGTATGATTTAGATGTAGAATTAGAAGAGGGAGGTGATCCCTCTTAGTGTCTCACCTGGTTAAAATAAAAAATAGAAAACTCATATATAGACAAGGGACAGAATTAATAAATTTTTATAGACAAAACCCTTGTATTGCTGCTTGGGATCTTTGTAGAGCTGATCTAGCCCCTATACAACGTGTAGTTTTTGAAGCTATGTGGTTTAAAGATTACGTAATCGGTGTTATGGGTAGGGGTTGTGGTAAAACTTATATGCAAGGATTATTAGCTGTTCTAAGTTGTTTATTATACCCAGGTTATAGAGTTGGATTAATAGCTCCCACCTTTCGTCAATCCAAAATGATTTTTTCCGAGGTTGAAAAGTTATATAGTAAATCAGCTATAATACGACAAGCTGCTGAAAAAAGACCTATCAGACAAACAGATACATGTTATTTAAAATTCAAAGCTGTTGGTGGGTATAATGGTTCTTATATTGAAGCATTACCTCTCGGTATAGATGGTGCTAAAATTAGAGGATCTCGTTTTTATTTAATTTGTGTAGACGAGCTTGCCCAAGTACCAGATAAAGTTCTTGATTTAGTTGTTCGTCCATTCGCAGCTGTTTCTTTAGAGCCTATGGAAAAAGTTAGAAGATTGGAGCAGCAGAGGAAATTAATAGAAGAGGGTTTAGCAACAGAAGATGATTTTGAAGATGAAAGTGTAAACAAGATGGTGATGACTTCATCTGGTTTCTTTAAATTTAACCATATGTGGCGGCGTATGAAGGACCATTGGGAAATGATGGATAAGTTAGGTAATGATTCAAGGCATATGGTTTTTCAAATTCCTTATTGGTTTATGCCTCCGGGATTTTTAGAACTTGATAGTATTGAAGAAGCCAAACGTACAATGTCTTCTTATGAGTTTCAAATGGAATATGAAGCTGCTATGATTTCAGATTCTGAGGGTTTTTTCAAAGCATCTTTGTTAGAAGAATGTACTATAGATAGTGGTGTGGAGATAGAATTATCTGGAAGAAGTGATGCGCAATATGTTGTTGGTGTAGACCCAAATCAAGGTGGTGCTGCCAGTTGTGGTGTGGTAATAATAAAATTAGGGGTTGTTAATCAAGTAGTTAATGTTTTAGAATTAAAAAATAAAACTACACAAGGTTTGACAGAGGCTATACAGAGAATATATGATTCTTATAATGTAATGAGAATTTTTATGGATAAGGGTGGTGGTGGAAAAGCTATCATGGATTTATTAGAAGAAGGTTATGGTGGCCATGAACCTCTAATAGATCGTACAGATAAAGATAAAGCGCATTTAGAGGGTCTGCATGTTTTAGAAATGGTGAATTTTAATCCTTCTTGGATCTCTGATGCTAATTTTTCAACATTAGCTTTGTTAGAGGATAAAAGGTTAAAATTCCCTGAAGCACCTACTGGAGTTCAGGATAAATTTGCTATAGTGTTTTCAAAAATAAATATGCTGAAATCTCAAATGCTCAGTATTATTGTAACACAAACACCAAGCGGTCTTTTACATTTTGATACGCCTAAGAAAGGACAGAATAAGGATTTGTATTCAGCCATGATATTAGCAGCTCATGGTGCGCGTATAATAGAAAGAGAGTTAGAGGAAGATGGTTTGCCTGTATTATATACAAGTGGTGGTATGGTCCGGCAACATGCTGCAAGCAGTAGTTGGGATCAACATGTGCCTAGTATAGGGCAATCCCAAGCGCCTGTAGTTAGGACCACTGGACGAGAATTAGGTGCTGCTGTTTTAAAGAAAAGAATTAAATAATAATGTAACCTCACTATTTATAGAACTGTTTTTATTAGGAGGATTTAATTATGAGCGACGAGATTTCCTTTTTCAAAAAAACATTTTGGGATTTATGGTTTCAGAAGATTTTTAGAAATATTGCTTCTGTAAAATATCAATGGTTAGCTTTACTGTATGTACCTACTATTTGGGGTATGTTTCATATGAAGCCTGATGGTAAGGAACCTTGGATAGGTGCTGCGGCAGGTTTAGCATTTTTAGGGGGCGGTTTTGTAACTTTAGCTTTAGGTAGAATAATTACAAGAACAGCTCTTAAAGAAGAAGCTGGTGAAGCGGATAAGGAATTAAATACAGATAAATAGGAATGAATTATGGAGTCTAAATATAGGTGGGATATTTTTGGGATAGTTAAAAGTATTACGTTGGTGATTTGTGTTTTATTTTTATTTACTAAGTTTAATGCTTTAGTAGATATGTTTAAACCAACACAACCATCTCCACCACAAATTGTTAAGGTTGATGATAATGCTTGGAAAATAGCTTTCGAAGCAAGTAAGCAGCAAGTGGCGGATTTGAAAAAGATATTAGAAGAACAAAATAGTAAAATATTACAATTATCTAAAGAAAATAATGAGAAGATAGACGAAGTGGGTATAATAAAAGCTAAGCTTGAACAATCTGTAAAGCTTCAACAAAAATCTTCTCATGTTTATTTGAAAGGTAAAGTAACGGATCATCATTTTATAAAGATTTATAAAAAAGCTTCGGATGGACAGGAATACCCAATAGCTTGGGCAATGTTTCATCCCAACCAACCAGATCCAAATAAATTATGGAAAGTTGGAACATATCCTGTTGAAATAGAAGCTAATATAATTGAAACTGAAGATAAAAAAGGTAAGTTTAATAGATATGTAGAATTAAATGCTAAGAATAACCAAATGAAGGAAACAAAAGGTAATTTATATCCTATTAAATTAACTGAAGTTAAATGGGCTAAAAACAAAATAAGCCATAAAAGTTTTAGTTTTTTAAATCCAAGATTAGGATTAAGTGGTGTTTTTACTAATGATTTTTTTGCGCCAACATTAGATTTAAGTATAGCTTCTTATGGAAGAACAAATGTTGATATGGATTGGCGCTTTCTAACATTTGGTGCTGGAATATCTAATACTGATGAAGAGGATGATGATTTTGTATTTTCATTCTCACCCGCCCAATGGAATTTTGGAAAAGCAGTTCCTTTAATTAATAATGCATTTATAGGACCTAGTATTGGTTGGGCCGGCGCAGACACCTCATTTGGTGTATCCTTTTCAATTCCATTTTAATAAAGGAGTGTAGATATGGCTACAAGTTATTTAGAAGATCGTTCAAAATATAGAGCTAATCAAGATGCAACTACGTGGTCCGGCGAAGATTATTATGATATAGAGAAATTGATTGGTAGACCAGATTATATAAAAGTAGATGCAACCACTAACTCTGGTATTAATGTAGATAATGCTGGAACAATTTTAGTATAAAAAGGAATTAAATAATGGAAGATAAATTTAAAAAGATAACAGCTCAACTCCAAAAACAATTCCCGGATGTAGGGATACATAAAGTTGAGACAAATGTTAACACAGGACAGGCATCATTTTATTTACAACCCACAACTAAAACTTTAGCATTTCTCGAAAATGGAGGGGCAGTTGTACCACGCCAATTTCGAGATAAAGCTGCTACTATAACAAGAGACGCTCTTGATAGAGGGTATCTGGATCTGGCTCAGAAAGATCCATATGAAGATTCCCCCCAGAATCTATTTAAAAGAGCAGATAAATATTATTATAAAGAACCTTTAGTTGGTACAACTATTAATTTATTAGCTAGTTTAGCATTTAAGGGTTTTGAAAATGATATAGATGATGAAAAAATTAAACAATTTTATGATACTTGGTGTTTTGATGTAAGGATGGATGAGGTTTTGGAATGGATCTTTCTTGATTTTTTCAAGATCGGCCATGTTATAACTTACAAAGTTTTAGCCAAATACGAACCACGAGTATCATATCTATCACCTGTTCCAGGTAAAAAATTAAATAGACCAACTAAAACAAGTACTGGAGAACAAGCTGCTAAAAAGAATATTTGGTCCAAAGGACATTTACCAGTAGCTTATACAGTTTTAAATCCACAGTTATTTGTTGTTACAGGTAATTTATTATTTGATAAAGTATCTGTTTCTTTAAGATTACCTCCAGAGTTAACAACAATGTTGGGCAAACCTACAGCTGAGTTAACAGAGGATGAAAAGGCTTTGATTAAAGCTTTACCTGCAGATTTAAAAGCTGCTGCTGAAAAAGGCGGAGAATATAAATTAGATTCTAGGTTGGTTGGAAGTGTTACTTACAGAAAGCAACCTTATGAGAGATATGCTAGACCAAGATCAACGCGTGTTTATGATGCATTGGATTATAAAAAAGCTTTACAAAACGCTGACCTAAGCACGTTAGATGGTATTTCTAATTATATTTTAAAAATTACAATAGGATCTGATGAGTATCCCGTTACTACACAGTCTGAGTTAGAGGCTGTAGCACAATTATTTAATACACCCAGCAAATCATTTGATGTGGTTTGGAATCACACATTACAAGTTGAAAAGATAGTTTCTCCTGAAATAGAGGCTATTCTTGGACAAGATAAGTATGCACAAGTTAACGATGATATTACAGGGGGTTTAGCTATTTCTCGGGCCCTTATAGATGGTATTTCTGATTTGAATACAGCTGAAGCTAGTTTAGTAACAAAAGGATTGATGGAAGAAATAAATTATGCAAGGAATCAAGTTACTAGGTGGTTATATAGAGAGTATCAACAAATTGCCGAGGCTATGAAGTTTGATAGATTTCCTAAGGTTAGGTGGGATGAAAGCGTCCTTCAAGATCTTATCCTTTATATGAATACTGTGTCTCAATTAGTTGATCGTAGAATGTTGAGTTATAGAACAGCTCATGAGGTTCTTGGTTTTGATTATCCGAACGAATTGATGAATATGAAAGAAGAATTTCCACTGGTTGAAGATGGTACGTTTGGTATTATTGGTTCACCCTGGCAACAAGCTAAAGGTATGGGGAGTATGGTACAACCCACCCAGAAAGCTCCGACAGGAACACCTTCTCAAGGCCGGCCAACAGGTCAACCAGCTAAGACTAAACAAAAAGATACAGATGTTACCCCAAGTAAAACAAAACCAAAGAAACCACAGAAAGCTAAATTAACAATTGGGGAATATGTTGAAGGTATGAGTGAAGAAGAATTTGCTAATTTTCAACATCAATTAAACATAGTAAGATTAAAAAATAAGAAATAAACTAACCAATTAAATAATAAGGGGGAAATTATGGCAAAGCGTAAGAAATTGTACATTAAAGGTGCAGACAGAAGAAAGAAGTCATAGTAGTTTATAAGGAGGAGTTGATGTGGAAAAATTATATTTAAAAGCTGAGATTCAATTGCATGAAGAAACAGAAGCTTTGAGAGAAGAAGCGGCTTCTGTTATTGAGCTGCCTAAAGAAGGCGAAAAGCAGATTGATTTACAATATTTTTCTGCTGTTTTTGTTTCTTCTGGCGCTAATCTAAATCATGCATATTTTCTTCCGTCAGAACTGGTAAAGGCTGAAAATACCATAATTAACAAGGCCATGGATGTTGAACACAAAGAATCCGAAATAGTTGGACATATTTATGATAGAGCATTCATGGATAAAAAAGGAAATAAATTAGAAATTGAGGAATTAGCATCTATGGAAACAGCCAGCTTAGATGAACAAGATATGCACATTGTTATAGCTGGTATTGTGTACAAGAACAGATTCCCTGATTTGGCAAAGGAAGTTGCTGAGGGTAAGTGGTCTGTAAGTATGGAAACATATTTCGGAGATTATGATATTAAGGTTGGAGATTTAATATTACCTCGCAAGGAGGCAGAAGCATTAGGTTTAGCAACAGAAGAAGATAATATTTTTGGTAAATTAGCTAAGGTTATAAAAAACAAAGTTGAAATAGCCGCTGGAAAATTAGATAGAGTTTTACGTGGTATAAATTTTTCTGGTTGCGGGTTTGTACAAAACCCAGCTAATCCACCATCAGTTGTATTGGAAACTGCTGCTGATAAAGGAAACAAGAATGATGTTGATGCGAAACCAATTATTCTTAATTATGATTTGTTAGAGGAAGAGGATGATAATAATGTAACCTCTAATAATACAGAGGTAACTTCTTCTGAAGAAGCAGAACTTCAATATAATGATACAATTGGTATTTGCGTTAGTTTCAAAAAGGAAATTTATGATACCACTTTTAAAGGCACTTTAAGTAAAGTGGTTCATACAGATTGGTGCACGTTGTATGATAGGCCGTGCACTTCTTTTTCGAGGGACACTACAGATCCTGATTGTCTAAGGAATAAGGTTCGGTATGTCGCCACTAGTTGCGTAGAGGACTATATGGAAAAGAGAGCCGGTGAAGATAGAAGAAAAGAATTGTTAGCTAGTTTGAAAAAGTTGCTTTAAAAGCTGATTGCTACGAGTCAGTTAAAATAATAATCGTAAAGAGGAGGATTTGATATGCCACAATTAGGACAAGCCCAAACAGGGTTACTTAGAAGTACTCCAAAATTAACTAGAATTAATGGTGATGATAATTTAAAAGTTATTTGGAGAAACATGGGTAATAATCATGCTTATCCATTTTTCTGGGGCGACTCTTTTACAGTCGCATCAGGTGTTACAGAAATCACATTAGCTAGTGGTGTTAAATTTCATGGTTTTGATTTAGCTACATATGGAAACGTTACAGCTACACCGTGTTGGAATGCTGGTGCTTTCTATATTACGAAAGATACCACAGCTAATACTATTAAATTCACCTGTGCTACTGCTGGAGCGAATGATGGTTCATCTAAAGTAGATGTAAAATTTGCTCTTGGTGTAGACCCAGTTATTGAAGGCATTTATTGCAGCACTTGGAGTGCAAGCAATATTAAAGCTGATTTACCATAATTTTAAGTAGTAAAAAAGTTTGATTATATTTTTGTTGTGGAAGAGGAAAAGATGTGTTACAAGCCCACTAATAAAATGGGCAATTCAGGTTGGTTATTTGAAAATATATAGATACTATATAAAGCAAAAATATATAGGAGGTATTATTAGATGGATGAAAAATTAAGGAAAGATGTTAAAGCTGTAGTGGCTGAGATTTTTTCCGAAAAAGAAGAGGAAGAGATTCGTAAACAGACGGAGGATGCTCTTAGTCAATCTGCTAACGCGATTGAGGAACTAACACAAGAACTAGAGACTAAGAACACTGAGTTTGATGAATTGAAATCCCAACTTTCTGAATCTGAAGAAAAAGCTGAAGGGTTCAACACTGAGCTTGAGGCGGCTAAAGGGGAACTTGAAGGCGTGAAAGAAAAACTTACAGAAGCAGAAAATGCATTGGAAGAAATGAAGAAAGATAAAGCTACTGAACTTAGAATGTCTGAGCTTGAGGAAGCTGGTGTTGTATCTGATAAAGAAAAACAAGCGGCTAAGGTTAGAGAGATGTCAGATGAGGATTTTGAAATTTATAAATCAGAACTGAGCACTCTTAGAGCATCTATTCTGGCAGAACTAGAGAAAACAAAAGAGGAATCTGAGCCAGAGGAGAAAGCCGAAGTTGAAGAAAAATCAGAAGAATCAGAAGAATCCGAAGAAGCCGAGGAAAAAGAAGAGAAAGTTGAAGAAGAAGCTGCTAAAGATCCGAAAGAAGAGGAAGTTGAAGAGAAAGAAGAGGCTAAAGAGGAAGAAACTGAAGATGTAGAACCAGCTCAGATTGATCCAAAACACGCCATATCAGCTGCATTGAATTTTGAAGTTTATCCTACTGAGGATATGAAGGATAAATATTTAAAGATGGGTCAAGCTATGGCGAGTTTAATGGTTGATAAAGAGGATTAAGAAATAAAAGAGAATGATTAAGGAGGAAAAAGGATATGTTTATACCTAGACATCCTGTTGTAGAAAATCAATTCTGCAGTTATGCAGCTCAAACTAGCACCACAACTGGTGTTGGTGGTGTGCTTTGCTACGCAGGCGCAGTTTTATATTTAGATGCTAGTGCTACTAATCAGGAAGCGATTGTGAAACGTTATGACACTTTTGCTGCTGAACCTACAAATGCTGACGAGAGAGTTCCTTTTGGTTTCTCTATGCAGAAGGTTAAAACTGGATACCATCAGGTACATCCAGCTGGTTTTATGATGCCAGGCGACCTTGGTTCAAGTGATGTTATTGCGCAACCTTCGTACTCTAGTGGTGCTATCAATGGTACTAAAGAAGCACCTGTCGGTGTTGCTCATCTTGGTATCTGGGATACAGTTCATTATACAACAGATTTCACTGGTGATCATACAGCCGGTGCAGCTGTTTGTGCTGCTGTTACACCTGGAGATTTTTTCCGTGTTGCTGCTAATTTAGAGTCTATGATTACGACAAGTACTACAGATGCAGATAATGCTGATGTAGATGGTCAGGTTTTACCTAACGTTACAACTAACGTAGCAAGATGCGTGAAAGGTGTGAGCGCTGCTAAATGTAGTGCTAATATGAATAACACTACACTGTATCCGATTAGAATTAAACTTTTAGTATAAATAAGTGAATTATGGATTAAGGCACGATTATAGTGCTTCCAAAATTAAAGATAATAGGAGGAGTTGTTATTATGGAAAGACAAGAAATGATGGAGCTTTTTAAGGCCACTGCTGAAATTCAAACACCTGAGGGTTTGGCTGCTTATAGAGCTTTTGCGGCTGCATTAACAACTCCAATTTTGCAGAAAATTGAATTAGAATCAATTATGCGTCAATTATTTGCGGTTGAAAGACTAGGACCAGGAGCACAAGCTGTGTATCCAATTGCTGAAGATTTTGAAATTCCAGTATGGGTACTTCCTGGGCTTGGTTACGTCGCTCAGAACTTCATCGAGGGTATCGGAGAAGAGGTATATGTTCCTACGTTTACCATTGATGCATCTGCGGATTGGAAAATTACTTATGCTAGAGATTCTCGTATAGATATTCCACAGAGAGCAGCAGCTAGAGCCGCCAAAGATTTAGCTAATTATGAAGAAGAATGTGGTTGGAGAGTTATTATGCCAGCTGCTACTTCAGCTTTCTCAGGCAAAGGTTTGTTAGGTTCAAGACCTGCTCCTATCTATGAGATTAATCCAACTGGTACTGGTGCTGGTTATCTTTCTAAGGAACTGATCAATAAAATGATGGTTGGTTTTAAGAGAACTGGTAGGACACTTACAGATTTGTATGTATCCCCTGAAGATGCTGCTGATATTCGTGAGTGGACTGATACGGATATTGATCCTGTAACCAGACGTGAGATTTTCCAAGCGGCCGGTATGGGTAAGATTTGGAATGTAACTCTCCATGAGGTGCAACATTTAGGTGCTACTGGTATGTATAATATTAATGGTAGTACATCATCTTATGGAAAATTTTTAGCTGACGGTGCGAATGCATATAATAATTATACTTTAGATAATCCTAATGTGACAGCTGCTGATGGAACTGTCAGTACATTAGGCGAAACTCAAATTTTGGGTTTTGATCTTAGTGTAAATGATTCTCTCGTCATGCCTATTAGAAAAGACTATGAGGCTTATGACGATCCGACTTTACTTAGAGTCCAAAAACAAGGCTTTTTTGGTTGGGCCGAGATAGGATTTGCTTGTTTGGACAGCAGAATGCTTGGAATGGGAGTCATTGATAGAAGCTTATAAAATTAGTTTTTATTAATACAACAAACATCTTGTGCCGTTTCGGCGGCACAAGATAGTATTATGAGGTTGTATGTTAAACAAATTATTAATTATTTTATTTGCAATTATACTCACCGAAGCTATAACTCAGGTTATAACAAAATCTGAACTTTTTAAACCTATCAGAAAATTCTTTTTTGATAGGAGAAATAATAAGTTTTGTAGTTATATGCACGACCTACTTGACTGTGGGTATTGTGTGTCTGTATGGGTTGGATGGTTTGTAGTAATTGCTTTTTTGTATATAAACAGCGTTGTTATTAATGTGTTTTTTGTAGGATTGGTTTTACACAGATTATCCAACATTTTACATTTTATAATTGATAGAATTAATAGGGATGATTTATCTTAAGGACAAGGGTTTTAAATAAAAAAGAGAAGGAGAACGAACAATGAAAGGAAGCGTTGTAAATACATCTGCCATGTGGATGCATGCTATGAAAAGGGCTGTTGCGCCCGGAGCAAGAATTCCACTAGATGAGTTGTATGATCAGTATGGAAAGAAACATGATTTACCAAAAGGTGATCCTTTTATTGCATGGTTAAAAGATGTAAAATTAAGGGATAACCCGAATTGGAAAATTGTTTTAAATGATAAAGAAGAAAAGAAAGAAGAAAAAGAAGTTGTAAACGTTGCTAAAACTGAAAGATTAGATTTAACCAACGTTAATCCTAAAAAGATGGCAGTAGATGAGGTTGTTGCTTTATCTGTAAGGCAGGCTAGAGATATACTTCCTAAAGTATCGGATGTTAAACTTCTTAAGTATGCTTTACAAGAAGCTGCTCCTAGATCTGGTAAGGATACTTTGTGCCAACTTCTTAGGAAAAGAATTAGAGAATTAGAAACAATAAGGAGGTAAGTTTTTTGTACCTCCTAGGTTTACGATAAAAAATTAGGAGGTAACATCCTATGTCAAGAAGTTTTTTAGACCAATTAGTTCAGATTAGACGTTCTGGCACTTATGATGATAGTGTTTCTGGTGTAAATAATTCTAATATAGCAGAACCTACAGTATCTGGTTCTTTGCAAGAAGATTTAAATGTCATCAGAACATTAATGAAGGATGTTAAGGGGACGTCTTATTGGTACAGTGATTTAGGAAGTTATTTTGATCCAACTAATACGGATGCTGGAGATGCGGCTAATAAAACTTTAAGTTTAGACAACATTTCTGGTAATACGTTGGATTCAAAAACTGTTATAATTGCTGTTACTGATAATAATAGTGGTTCTTATTATACAGTATCAGGTACTTCTCAAGGTATATTATTCTATCCCACATCTTTAATGTATGCAGATCCTGCAGATAGACGAGGATTGCCTATCTTTGAAAGTACTACTAATAGTGGTACTTACTATGATGAAGGTGGATCGGATAATGTATGTCGTATAGACGTTATTGATGCTGATACCGAAGCAGAAATGCAAGATGGTTCTGGTTACACCATTTATGCTAAATTCCATGATGGTGCTGATCAAGGCGGATCTGGTGAAAATACGGATGTTTATGCTAAATTCTATGCGAATGGTGCGGAATGTGATTTATCAACAGTTTCACCTACGCCTAGCAGCGTTTATTTTATTTATCCATATCGTAGAAGAATGTCAGATATGGCTGAATATGAGTGGTTAAGAACTGACTTCGTCAGCTCTTGGGAAGGTGATATTGAATTAATTGAGGATATAAGTAATCTTTGGAGTTTCACTGGTGCAAGTGATAATACCACAGATCCTACCTGGACCAACACCGCTGCTAATTATTTATTAGATGGTAATCCTGATGATTTAACTGAAGCCATTAATGATATAAATGATGGTGTTGGTAATTTAACTTACACATCTACATATTTATCAAGCGGACAGACTGTTACAGCATCTTTGAATGCTTTAGGCCTTGGAATCGAGAGTAATGATAGTGATATTACTAGTATTAATAGTAGTATTTCTTCTATCAACAGTTCATTAAGTTCATTACAATCTCAGATTTCATCTAATGATTCAGATATAGCTGCTAACGCTGCTGACATCGATGATTTAGAAGCTGCTGCTGGTACCTCAACAGGTCTAGCTGGATTAGTGTATAGTTCAACAAACTATGTAACTAATGGTACTTCATTAGAAACAGCTATTGGCGCGTTGGATGCTGCTATCGGCGGGACATCTGGTGTTAAATATGTGGAAACTACAGCTGGTGCCATCACTGCTAATGTGGAACACGGTTTACCATATAGCATTACATACACACCTGATGCCACAGCCGGCCAAGAAGGTAATAATATGGACGTTTATCTTAGTGGTCAGTTACTAGCTGCAGATACCGGTGCTGCTGGAGCTAATGCTGATAGAGACTACGGAGAGACAACTACTTCAGGTATTACATTTAGATTTGATATACCTGCTGGAAGAAACATAACTTATGTTGTTAGACAGTAATAAAAAACTAGTAAAGGAAAAATACTATGGCTAATTACGATATGTTAACTGTAAGTGGATCTGTGCCTAGTACTGGGTTGGTTAGATTAGCTAATTCCAGTAATGCTACTTGGACGGTCCACCATAGAGAAATACCAGTCGGATTAGCAGCTCCTTCGGATCTTACATATACCGAATATAAATTATGGGGCTACGGTAGTTATCCTAATGAGGGCTCAGCTAGCTGGCAATCACTACCTGCTAGTGGTACTGTCAACATCACGATAGACGATGAAGCAGGTCTTCAAGTTATTTCAGCCAGGTTTAGAGATGCAGGTGAAACTGAATCCTCAGTTGTTACTGCTAGCGGCGTAATTTATGAATGGTCAGAACCTTCGAAGTCAGGCGGACTTTCTTGGGTTAGTTTAACCGATGAAGGCGATCAAAGTGCTATTCTAAGATCCGCTGCTAATAATATAGATATAACTTTTGATAAAAACAATTTAGATCTTTTAAAATTTCATAACAGAGATTTTTCAGGTTTAACTGTTGTTAGTGATAAAATAACAGTCACATCTGGTAGTCAGATTTACAAAGTTCTTGATCTTGATTATAATTCAGATGGTTATGCATCGATTAAGAAAACTTTTTCAACTGATGCTACACCATTCATTACAGTAGATATAGGTGATGGTCATAAAACACTTACTACCTACAGTGGTGCTATAAAATCAGATGTTACTGGTGGTTATTTAGATAGAATTGATAATTATTCTTTTAGCTCACCAGATCCAGAATGGGGAACTTATTTTGATAATACATATTGGGAACCTACAACCAATCCAGCATGGCCTTATGCTAAAGGTTCTTGGGATGGAGAAAAGTGGGTTGCGGAATTAGATACTAATTTAGCTCCGGGATGGTATTATTTAGCTTTAGTACCTGTTTCAGGTACATCATGGGCCGACGATTTTAGGCCTACTAAAATAAGAACAACTATTTCTGGCGGTGTTGCTGGTCAAATTAATTTATATGAAGTATATTCAGCTACTGATGCTGGAGGAAGCCCTACTATTGTTGATGTAAGTGATTATACTTCTTTAGATGAAGAAACAATGAGTTGGACTGCTGGACAAGATGTAGCATTGCTTTTAATGACTTCTAATGGTAATGCATTTAGCGTGACTAATAATGAATTTTATTATACACCGAGTGATAAAGAATTAACTTTTGATGTTTATAAATTTTCACAGTATGGGTTTGCTACTATAAATGCGCTATTTTTCACTACAGACTCTGTAACCGCTGGTTATAATGGTACTTCTATAGCTTTAAAAGTTCAAGTGCTTGATACCAACGGTGAAGGGGTTGAAAATGCTCCGGTAACTTTTTCCGGAACTGGTGATGATATTGGTGATTTTAGTGCCAATCCTGTTTATACTGATGGAGATGGTATAGCTACGGCTACACTTAATTTAGATACTTTAGGAACAGCTACTTATGATGCCTCATGTGATGGTATTCATACTTTAACCGATCAAGTGACTTATTGTTATGATTACACTGCCGGTGTAAGAAGTATATTGAACCAATACACTCAGATAAAAGAGTCGGAAACTTTCGATGATAGTGTATCTGGCGTAAATAATTCAAATGTAGCAGAACCTACTGTGTCAGGTTGTTTAAATGATGATTTGAATGTGGTTAGAAGTATTAAGAAACAAATAAAAGGTACATCTTATTGGTATAGCGATTTAGGTAATTATTTCGATCCTACCGATACTGATGCTGGCGATGCGGCTAATAAAGATCTAAATTTAAGTAATATTTCTGGAAACACTTTAGATTCTAAAACCATTATATTAGCTGTTGAAGCCGATAATTCTGGTTCAGGGTTTTCAATTTCCACGAATGATACAGGATTTGTATATAGCACTGGTTTATCTTATGCTACACCTACTAATAGATTAGGTCTACCTATTTTTGCTAGCACCACTAATAGTGGTAGTTATTATGACGAGGGTGGAGCAGATAATGTGTGCGTAATAGATTTGATAGATTCTTCATCCGGCGTGGAGTTTGAAGATGGTTCTGGTAATTTAATTTATGCCAAGTTCCATGATGGGGCTGATGCTCCCACAGGTTCCGGAGTAGGAACTGATGTGTGGGTTAAGTTCTATGCTAATGATGCTCCTTACACATGGACAGCAGATGATCCTAGCTTAATTTCTATGATTTTCCCATATAGACGAAGATTGTCTGATATGGAAGAATATAATTGGTCAAGAACAGATTTTGTTAATGGTTTTGAGGGGGATGCTAATTATATAGATGATGTAGAAAATTTATGGAGTTTTACTGGCGCATCTAACGGCGTTTTAGATCCTACCTGGACTAATACATCAGGTTATTATCCATTAGATGGTGATCCTGATGATTTGATGGAAGCTATTAATGATATAAACGATATTGTTGGAAATTTAACTTATACATCCACCTATATAGTTAGTGGTGAAACTGTCACAGCGTCATTGAATAAACTAGGTCTCGGTATAGAGTCTAATGATAGTGATATTACAACTATTAATGGTCAGATTTCTTCTATTAATAGTTCATTAAGCTCATTACAAACTCAGATTTGGTCTAATGATAGTGATATTGCTACCAATGCTAGTGGTATTGATAATTTAGAGGCTGCTATAGGTTCAGATACAGGTCTTGCTGGATTAATTTATAGCTCTAATAACGCTGTAACTGATAATACTTCTATAGAAACTGCTATTGGTGCATTGGATGCAGCAGTTACTGGTTCTTCTGGCCAGAAATATATTGAAGAATTAGTTTCAGATATTACTACTGGTGTGGAACATGCTACGCCGATTTCATATACACCTAATTCCACAGCTGGTCAGGAAGGTATTAATATGGATGTGTGGTTAAATGGTCAATTATTAGCTGCTAGTACGGGGGCTAATGGTGTTAACGCTGATAGAGACTATTCAGAAACTACTACATCTGGAATAACTTTTACGTTTGATATATCAAGCGGAGAAACCTTGATGTATGTTATAAGGCAATAATAAGGAGGAAAAATTATGTCAACTTACACTCCACCTGCAGGTGATGCGGTGAATTTCACTTTTTCTGGAGACTATACAGCTCCTGATGGAGACGCGGTAAATTTTGCTTTTGGGTTAATTGCCACAGTAGTTTCTAGTTTTTCTATGAGTGATGTTTATGATGAGGACGGGTTCAATCAAATGGTAGTAAGATTTACCAGTGATATTGATGGAACTTATAGAATAGAAATGGGAGGAACTGGCGTTAATACTGGTGATTTATTAGCTTCCGGAGCTTGTATAGGTGATTTAGAAGTGGAAAATACTATAACCGTAACCCAGATAAAAGCTGCTACCAGCTATTCTGGATACGGAGAATATAGGCTTAACATTTATGTTAAGAGTACAGATGATATATGGACATTTTATGAATAATTAAAGAATTAGGAGGAAAAGGTTAATGTTAAAAGATAGAGCGGAAAGAAATAGATTAAGACAAGTTATAATGGCAGCTGAGAAAAAGAAAGTTGTGTCACAGGAAGAGATTGGGTTTATAGTTACATTAATTGAGCGTTTCAGGGTTGACCTGGATAAAAAAGTAAAACAAATGAGTGTTTTGCAGGGTGAAATTACTCAATTAAAATATAATGAACAAGTAATTATGACTTTAATCGAGAATATGATTTCAGCTGCTGAGAGAGCTTTAGAAAGACAAGAAAGATTTGATAAAATGAAAAATGAATCTGTTGAAGAAGAGATTCTTGATCAGACAGATATTGTGAGTACAGAAGAGGTTGAAGAGGAAAGTGAGTAGTACTTTTGTTGATTAGATGGATAAGGATAAGGTAATATTGAGATTTTATTAACTAAACTATAAAATAGGACGGGTAATTATGGTCAAGCATTACACTGCGAACACAGCAATGAGCAAAATAAAAAATTGCGCCACAGCTGTGTTCTCAGTGTGCTTGGCTTTTTTTGTGCTTAATTTAGGAGATTAAATAGTATGATTATATTGCGCAAAATACAAACTATAGCACCATCAACAGCTGAATGTGTGGGTATAGCTGAAGAGTTACTTGGTACTATAGATAGTAATAATCAAATATTTAATACACAAAACGATTATGAAAGTGGGACTGTGAGTGTTTTGTATAATGGTCAGGCCCTTCACGCCCCAGATGATTTTACTGAGGATGGGGGCACCCAAATAACTTTCATATATATAGCACCAAGACCGGATGATGTTTTAAGGGTGTCCTACAAATATGCATCTTGTAGCGGGACATTATCTTCAGCGGAAAAGGGCAAGCAAAACATAGCAAATGGAGTAGATCAACAATTTATAAGTTTTAGCAGTGTTTTTTCTAGTACTAATTACGTTTTAACAACGAATTTAACTAATATAGTAGATTCAACGCCTTCTGTATTTCCTTATATAGTGGGATCTAAATCAACAAATGGTTTCACTGTATATTTTCAAGGAGAAATAGATTCAAGTAATTATGTTTTAGAATGGATTGCTATGGAATTATAATAATATAGGAGGATAAAAAGTAAAATGGCAAAGTTTTGTGGTAAGAGTTTAAAACTAGGCACTAATGAATCCGTTTATTTTGGCGACAGCGATCAAGCTAGATTGTGGTTTGATGGTGCTGAATTTAATGTAAATCACACTATAAGCGGTGTAGCTGCCACTGCTGGATACCATTTGATAAGAAAAGACCAAGTAGATGATGCTATATCTACAGTTACTGGTACTATTATAACCGACCACGGACAATTAACAGGCCGAGATGATGATGATCATACCCAATATATTCTAGTAAATGGAAATAGGGCATTTACTGGTACAGTGGGTGGTATTACACCTACAGCTGATGCTCATCTTACGACTAAAGCTTATGTTGATTCTTTAATCAACGG